>JRHI01001428.1_pt1 | contig 20096 bp, 16 predicted proteins | sample 215371 | NCBI WGS metagenome assembly JRHI01 (sample SAMN02929681, study PRJNA255918) | sediment metagenome | biome: cave system; feature: Ice Cave; material: Sediment; isolation source: sediment from deep within a dark volcanic ice cave with no known source of... ...
TCCCTGTGGGGCGGCTCATCCTGCACGCCGCTCAAGCTCGTCCACCGCTACCGATCGAAAGACCTCAGCTATGCGTGAAACGGCCCTAAAAGCCCGCGAACTCGAGCCGGACGTCTACCTGCCATTCGTCCGGCACGTGACCGACAAGGCAATCAGCCTGTCGACGCGGGCCTTGATCACGGTAATCAGGCTTGAAGGTGCCTCGTTCGAGACGGCCGAGACGGCCGACCTGAACGATCTTCATGCCAAGCTCAATTTGACTTTACGCAATATCGCGGATGATCGTCTGGCGCTTTGGACTCATCTGGTGCGCCGCCGATCGTCAGACTACCCGCGGGGTGATTTCCGCTCGTCGTTCGCCGCAGAGCTTGATGCGCAATATCGCAAACGGCTTCAGAACGAGGATCTGTTTCGCAACGACCTCTATCTGACGCTGGTCTGTCATCCCGGGCGGGCCACCACCGACGCCGCCGCGGCGTTTTTCAGGCGGCTTGGACGCGCCGCGGCAGCGGCCAAAGAGGTCGATGCCGACGCCTTGAAGCGGCTGAATGATGCGGCACGCGATCTGGTTGCAGCACTTGAACGCTACGGCGCCCGCGCAATTGGATTGATTGAACGCAATGGTATTGTGTTTTCAGAGACCATCGAACTGCTTCATGGCATCGCGTCCGGCGAGTGGCTTCCGTCACCCTTGCCTCAGGGCCCGATCGGACCGGCGCTCTATTCCAACCGCATCATCTTCGGGCGCGAAGCCCTCGAAATCCGCCGTGCCGGTGGATCGCGGTTCGCCGGTATGTTCGGAATCAAGGAATATCCGGCCTCGACCAGGCCCGGCCTTTTGAACGCACTTCTATCCGCGCCGTTCGAACTGATCGCGACACAATCGTTCGCCTTCTTGTCCAAGGCGGATGCCAAGACGGTGCTGACCCGCAAGCAGAACCAGTTGGTATCTGCGCAGGATCCTGCTGCCTCGCAGATCGACGAGCTCAGCGACGCCCTCGACGATCTCGAATCGAATCGGTTTGCGCTCGGCGACCATCATCTGTCGTTGCTGGTGTACGCCGAGGCGCCCCGCCAGTTGCTCGATCACATGAGCATCGCGCGTCGCGCGCTCGCCGATGCCGGCGCGGTCGTCGCCCGCGAAGATCTGGGTCTTGAGGCGGCCTATTGGGCACAGCTACCAGGTTTGTTCAAGTATCGGGCGCGGTCGGGCGCGATCAGCTCGCGCAATTTCGCCGCGTTCTCTCCGTTCCACACCTATCCGACCGGCCAGCCGGGCGGCAATCATTGGGGGCCGGCGGTAGCGATGCTAAAAACCGTGTCGGGCTCGCCATTCTACTTTTCTTTCCATCATGGCGACCTCGGCAATACCTTCATCTGCGGACCGTCCGGGTCGGGCAAGACCGTGGTGCAGAATTTCCTGCTCTCGCAGGCCGAACGGCTCGGCGCATCTTACGTGTTCTTCGACAAAGATCGTGGCGCCGAGATTTTCGTCCGCGCCGCCGGCGGTACCTATCTGACGCTGCGCAATGGGATGCCGACCGGCTGTGCGCCCCTGAAAGCGCTGGGGCTGACGCCGGCAAATCTCGCCTTCCTCGGCGAACTCGTCCGCAAGCTGGTAACGCCGGAGAACCGCCCACTCACGGTCGCCGAAGACGAACGGATCGATTCCGGGCTGCGGGCACTCGGCCAACTCCAGCAACACGAACGCTCGTTCGGCGCCCTGCGGGCCTTTCTTGGGCAGCAGGATCGCGAGGGCATCGGGGCCCGGTTGGAACGATGGTGCCGCGGCGGACCGATGGGTTGGGTGCTCGACGGCGAGCACGACCAAATCGGGCTGGATGCCCGTTTTATCGGTTTCGACATGACCGACCTGCTCGACCATCCGGCGGTGCGGACGCCGCTGATGATGTATCTGTTTCACCGCGTCGAGCGCCTGATCGACGGCAGGCGCCTGATCATCGATATCGACGAGTTCTGGAAGGCGCTCGGCGACGACGCCTTTCGCGATCTCGCCAACAACAAACTGAAAACCATCCGCAAACAAAATGGCGTGATGGTGTTCGGCACCCAATCGCCGCGGGATGCGCTGGCTTCCCCGATTGCCCACACCATCGTCGAGCAATGCCCGACCCAGATTTTCCTGCCGAACGCGCGCGGGACGAAGGCCGACTACGTCGATGGTTTTCACCTCACCGATACCGAGTTTCGCCTGATCAAAGATGAACTCACCCCTGAAAGCCGGCGCTTCCTGGTGAAGCAGGGTCACAACTCGGTAGTGGCGGAGCTCAATCTCGACGGTTTCAGTGACGCCCTCGCCGTGCTGTCCGGACGAACCGGGACCGTCGAGCTGCTGGACCGGATTCGCGCCGAGGTCGGTGACGACCCTGCCATTTGGCTGCCGGTCTTCCATGCGGAACGCAAGGTTAATCGATGATGCTTCGCCGAAAATCATTCTGCCTCGCCGCCATTGTACTGATCCCGTTCGCCTCATCAGCGGCGGCACAGATCGTGTTCGATCCAAACGTGTTCGCCCGGCAATTCGAGCAACTGACCGAACTCAAGAAGCAGGTCGATACGCTGACCTCGCAGCTAAAGGTCGCGCAAGACCAGTTGGGCCAGGCGAAACAGCTCTATGACAGCTTTAACAAACTGACCAATGCGAACGATATCGGATCCCTGTTGAATACACCCGAATTCAGAAAAGTCCTGCCGCAACAGTTTTCTGATATCGAAAAACTCGTAAGCGGGCAGGGCAGTGGCAATTTCGCCAATGCCGTCAACTCGTATCTTAGCCAGAATCGCGCTTATGCGGGCAATAGCGCCAATTCCTATTACCAGAGCGAACTCGACCGAATCGCCCGCCAGACCGGCGCGAAGCACTCGCTCGGACAAGCCGTCTACGACACCGCCTCGCAGCGCATAGACGCGCTGGAGGAGTTGCGAAAGCGCATCAGTTCGGCCAGCGACGTCAAGGAAACGCTCGACCTCTCCGCGCGCCTTCAGGCCGAGCAGGCACTGTTGCAGAACGACGTGCTGCGTATGCAGGGACTTGCCATGATCCAGCAGGCCCGCGCCGACATGGACGGCCAGCGGGAGCGTGAGAAACAGCGCCAGATTGTCGATGAAATGAAGGCCGCCCTGCAATGAAATCCTATAGCTCCATCATGCTCACCACGCTCGCTGTCATTGGTCTCGCGGGATGCAATGACGACAACCCCCGACCGATAGCGGCGAGATCTTCAGCCGCCATTCCTGATCGTCCGTCATCGCCACCACTCAAGACGGTCAGTTGGCTCATCGATCATCGCGGCGATCTGGAGGCAATGCTCAAAGAGTGTCGCGACAACCCCGGCGAACTCGCCAAGACGCCGGATTGCACCAACGCCAACGAGGCGCGCAACCGGGTCACGGTGCAAGAGATGAAAGACGCGCTGAAGTAAGGATCGCCTGCATGACAGTAAACGTTTTTGACAGTTTCTTGCACCAATTCGAGCAGCCGATCACGACGTTCGTGTCGACCTCGGTCTCGAATCTCGCCTCCTGGGTCGACGGGCCGCTTCGGGTCGCCGTGATGTTGTACGTGATCCTCTACGGCTTCGCCGTCATGCGGGGAGCGATTTCCGAACCAATCATGGAGTTCGCCTGGCGCGCGATGCGCATCGTGGTCGTTGTTCTCTTGGCGACCAATTCGGCGACCTTCCAACAATACGTCAGCGGCCTGTTTTTCGATTCGCTGCCGAAGGAAATCGGCAACGCGCTCGCAGGCTCCGGACTGAATACCAATTCCGGCGTGCCGTTCGACCAGTTGCTCTCAAAAGGCATCGATGTTGCCAACAAGATCTATGATCAGGCCGGCCTGACCAACATCGCACCGGCGTTGATCGCGGCAATTCTGCTGGTTTTTGTCGCTTGCGGCGCTTTTCTTCAGTTCGCGATCCTTCTTTACGCCAAGATTGGGCTGGGCGTGGTGATTGCGCTTGGGCCGGTCTTCATCGCGCTGGCGCTGTTCGAAGCCACCCGCCCGTTCGCGGAGGCCTGGCTTCGTCAGGTCGCCAATTTTGTGATCCTGCTTGTGCTCGTCGTCGCGCTGGTCGGGTTGATGCTGACCACGATCAGTGGCTTCGTCGACAAATATGGGGCCAATGCGACTTCGACCGGTGAAATGCTGGTGGCAGCCGTGGCTATCAGCGCCGTGCTGGGGCTCGCCGGTTATATCGCGCTTCAGTTGCCGACCCTGGCCGGCGGGCTCGCCGGCGGCGGCGCATCGCTGGCGAGCCGATTGGTAACCAGCACGCTGATGTCAAATGCCGCGGCCGCTGCCGGCGGCGCCTATGCCGGCGCGCGCTGGTCGGCCGGCCGGGGAATGGCGGCGATGCGGGCCAGCCGTCAGGGCGGCAGCATGCGACGCACACAGCCGCAATCAAGCGCGTAACCGCGAGACAAGTAGCTGACATTCAACTGAAGCGTAACACCACGGGGGAATCAAGAAATGTGGCGGCAATTGCCAATCATAGGCGTGCTCGCAGTGCAGCTCGGCGGCTGCGCCGTCTGGTCGAAAGCCCCGCCGTCATGCGACGGCCTGGCGCGGCGGCCGCTCAATCGATCGCTTTGGGATTGGGACAAGGGAACGCCGCTGGCAGGTCCAGAAGTCCCAGCCCCGTCTTTTGCTTCACCTCCGCCTGTCGTCCGCAAGGGCGACGCCGGCTCAGCCGCGCCATCGGCGGCTCTCGCGCTGACGACCCGATCAGGCTTGCAATCAATCCCCCGGATCGATGTCGCCGCCTCCTATCGCCCTTGCGGCAAGGAGACCTGAGATGGTGGGTCAGGATGATCTGAAAGCCTATTTCGCCAACGCGCGCCGGTGGGAGCAGGATCTGTTGTTATCCGCGCATCGATCGAGGCGCGTCGCCTGGATCCTTGCAGGCGTCGCCTGCGCCCTGGCGGTCGTCTCGGTAGGCGCCGTTGCGGCACTGGCGCCGCTCAAGACGGTCGAACCGTTTGTGATCCGGGTCGATAACGCGACCGGGGTCGTCGACACCGTCTCAGCGCTCACATCGACAGCTTCGAAATACGACGAGGCGGTCACCAAGTATTTCCTCGGACGCTACGTTCGCGCCCGTGAAGGCTACAGTTATCCCGAAGCCGAGACCAACTTCCGCACGGTATCGCTGCTCTCGGGCCAGGGCGAACAGGCCCGGTTCGCGGCCTGGTATCGCGGCTCCAATCCGGAGAGCCCGCAGGTCGTTCAGGGTCGCTTTGGCGTCGCCACGGTTAGGATCAAGGCGATCTCGCTACTGGCAGACAATGTTGCCTCGGTTCGATTTATGAAGGAAAGCCGCAAGGGCGAGGAAACCCGCACCACCCATTGGGTTGCGACGCTGACGTTTTCCTACGTCAATGCGCCGATGGCCTCGGCCGACCGCCTGATCAACCCGCTCGGATTCCTCGTTTCCGAATACCGCGCTGACCCGGAGGCGGTGCCATGAAGCAGATCGCCCGTCTGATGATGATCACCGTGATGATTCTTGCGCCCGGGACTGCTACGCCAGTGCTGGCTTTGCAGCAACCGTCTCCAGGGCAGCGCGATGCACGGGTGCGAACGGTAACGTATGACCCGGCAAACGTCGTCAAAGTCAACGGTGTGATCCGTGCTTCCACACAGGTCGTCTTTGCCGATGATGAAGAGGTCGCGCATGTCGCGATCGGCGACTCCGTCGCCTGGGAGGTGGCACCGGCGGGGTCGATCCTATTCCTGAAACCCCGCGAAAAACATCCGCCAACCAATTTGCAGGTCGTTACCACGCGCCCCGACGGGCGCAAGCGCTCCTACCAATTCGAACTGTCGATATCAGAGACTTCGCTCGCCGACAGCTATTTTGTGGTGCGCTTCGCTTATCCCGGCGACGAGCTGGAGCGCCGGCGTGCCGAAGCGGCTGCCCACGGCGCCGAGCGTGAGGGGGCCCTGATCGAGCAGACTTTCGACCTGCACCACGCCTATGGCGCCCGCAACTGGCGGTTTTCCGCCCAGGGCTCGATCGATCTCGAGCCGGAGGCCGTATTCGATGACGGCAAGGAGACCACCTTCCGTTTCGCCGGCAATCGCGAAATCCCATCGATATACCTGATCAACTCCGATGGCTCGGAAAGCCTGGTTCCGAAGGATGTCCGGGGTGAGATGGTCGTCGTCCATGCGACAGCCCGGGAGTTTCGGCTGCGCAAGGGCGGCAACGTTCTGTGTATTTACAACGAAGCGTTCGACGCGGTCGGGATCAATCCGGGCACCAACACGACGAGTCCATCGATCGCGCGGCTGGCAAAGACGCCGGCACCGCCGGCGAAGCGGCATTGAGGGGGGATCCGATGAGCGAGATCGGAAACGATATTCTCGGGGACGATCGCAGCATTACCCCGGTAGCGGGTGCAACGGACACTGCCCGCAAGGCGATGCTCAAGCGTGGCTTTGGAGCCCTGGCGCTGATGACTTTTGCCGTTCTGATGATCTGGGGAACATGGAAAGGCGACAAGTCACCAACCGATCCGAATGCCCGCAAACTGCTGATCCGGCAGGCAGCGGCGTTCGAACCCGCCCGAGAGCCGGCAGCCCCGGTCACCTCCGCCTCCCTTCCGGCCGCGCCCGCGGCATTGTTGGCGCCTTCGTCGGTGCCAGATAAACTGCTCGAAAGTGCAAGGCGCGCGCCGGTGCTTGCCTATAACCGGCCGTCACAGACCGGACATCCCGCGCGCGATGAGGTGACCGGCGGCATCGGTACCGATCCATATGGCTTCGGACGCGCCGAGCCGCGCAACGAACTCGCCGACAAGCTCAAAGCAACCCCGCTTGAGGGCGTGCGCGCCGCGCGGCTGCCGCATCGGGACTTGCTGGTCACCCAGGGCACGTCAATTCCCTGCGTGCTGGAGAGCGCGATGTCCTCCGATGTGGCGGGTTTTGTCTCTTGTGTGGTGCTGCGCGACGTGATGTCGGATACCGGCAACGTCGTCTTGATGGAAAAAGGCACGCAAATCGTCGGTGAGTATCGCGGCAACGTGCAGCGCGGGTCCAAACGCATGTTTGTGTTGTGGAGCCGCGCGAAAACACCGACCGGCGTGATCGTGGCCCTTGCGTCGCCGGCGACCGATGCGCTCGGCAGGGCCGGGTTCGATGGCGACATCGACACCCATTTCTGGGAACGGTTCGGCTCGGCACTATTGCTTTCCATCGTCGGCGACGCCTCCGCCTATGGCCGGCAGCAATTGCAAAGCGGCGACATTCAGATCAACAACACCGCCGGGGCCACCAACACCGCTGCCGGCATCGCCGTCGGGCGCTCGATCGACATTCCACCGACCCTGAACAAGAACCAGGGCGAGCTGGTCAATATCTTCGTCGCGCGCGACCTCGACTTCGCCTCGGTCTACCAGCTGCGGCGAATCGAGAGCCGCACCCAGATTCTTGACCGCACCGTCCCCGGCGTGATCGTGGCGCCCGCGATGGTGACGAAATGAACGCCGTTGCACAGATCGAACGGGGCGGCGCCCGTCTTGTGCTGGAGCGTTATCTGGAGCCGCTTGCGCCTTATTTGGCGGACTCAACCCTGACCGAAATCGTCGTCAACCAGCCCGGCGAGATTTTTGTGGAAGGGCCAAACGGCTGGAGCCGGCATGAGGCGGCGGCCTTGACCCACAACCATCTCAAGCATCTTGCGACCGCGGCCGCTGGCTATACGCGCCAGGACATCGGCCCGGAATATCCGGTGGTGTCCACGAGCCTGATTGGTGAGGAGCGCTGCCAGATCGTGGTGCCGCCGGCGGTGCCATCAGGCACGATCAGTCTCACGATCCGCAAGCCGTCCTCGCTGACCATGACGCTCAAATCACTGGAACAAGCCAAACTGCTCGACGACGTCAGCGCCGCGACGGATGAGCTGTCGGCCGATGAACACCGGTTGCTGGCCTTGAAAGAAGCCGGGGCATGGCGCGAGTTCCTCGAACAGGCGGTCCTGACCCGCCGCAATATCCTGATTTCGGGCGCGACCGGTTCTGGCAAGACTACCTTGTCCAAGGCGCTGATCGCAGCGATCCCGGCGCATGAACGCCTCATCACGATCGAGGATACCGCCGAGCTTACAGTGCCGCATCACAACTGCGTCCGGCTGCTATATGCTAAGGACGGGCAGGGCGTCGCCAAGATTGGCCCCCGCGAGCTGCTGGAATCCTGTCTGCGGATGCGACCGGATCGCATTCTGCTGCAGGAGCTGCGGGATGGCACGGCCTTCTTTTACCTGCGAAACGTGAATTCGGGACATCCGGGCTCGATCACCACAGTTCATGCCGACAGTGCGCGGCTTGCCTTCGAGCAGCTCACGCTTCTGGTGAAAGAAAGCGCCGAGGGCCGCGATCTGCATCGCGACGACATCCGGTCATTACTGCTGTTGCTGGTCGATGTCGTGGTCCAGATGCAAAAGCGCGACGGTCGTTATCGCATTACGGAAATCTACTATGACCCCGTTCGCAAACGCGACCACGTCCGTTAAGGCGACGCTCGGCACAGCGTTGGCGTTCGTCACCATCGCTCTGTTTCTGATGGTGGCTTCGAACGTGCTGCTGCTCGGACTACGGTTGCATGACGGCGGTTTCCACTGGTCGGAAATCGCGACCGGCTGGCCGCGATATGGCGCCGACAACAGGTTCGACCGCTGGCTGACGATTTCAACGCTGGCCGGCCTCGTCGCCTGCTTCGGCTTGCTCGGAACTGTTCTGCGTCATCGTCCCGCAGCGCTGCACGGAAGTGCGCGTTTTGCGACCGAGCGCGAAATCAAGGCGGCGGGCTTGCGCTCGTCCCAAGGGCTGCTGCTCGGCCGTAAGGACGGAACGATGCTCTGTTTTGGTGGTTCCGAACACGTTCTGGTCTATGCACCAACCCGTTCCGGCAAAGGTGTCGGCTATGTCATTCCGAACCTTCTCAACTGGCCGGATTCGGTCGTGGTGCTGGACGTCAAGAAAGAGAACTGGGATCGCTCGGCGGGGTTTCGAGCGGCGCATGGCCAGGACGTCTATCTGTTCGATCCGTTCGATGAGAGCGGTCGCACCGCGCGCTACAATCCGCTCGGCTATGTCCGCAACGATACCGTCGATCTCTATGATGATTTGCAACGCATTGCCGTGATGCTGTTTCCGACCGAGAGCCGCGGCGATCCCTTCTGGTTTGAGGCCGCGCGATCGGCCTTTGTCGCGATCGGCGGCTACGTCGCGGAAACGCCGGGGCTTGCCTTGACCATCGGCGAAATCCTGCATCAGCTCTCCGCGGCCCACGACCTGAAGGCACATTTCGAGAAGATCATCGCGGCGCGTAAATCTGGCCCATCGCCGCTGTCTCGATACTGCATCACGGCATTGAATGATTTTCTCGCCGCATCGGAGAATACCATGAATTCGGTGCGCAAGACCGTCACGGCACGACTTGGTCTGTGGCTCAATCCCCGGATCGACGCGGCGACGGCAACCAACGACTTCGATTTGAGGCTGCTGCGGCAAAGGCCGATGACGGTGTATCTGGGCGTCACCCCTGACAATCTTGACCGCATGGCGCCGCTGCTGAATTTGTTCTTCCAGCAGGTCATCGACCTCAACACCCGTGAACTGCCAGAACAGAACCCAAAATTGAACCGGAAGGTCCTGCTGCTACTCGATGAGTTTCCGGCGCTTGGCAACGTCAACGTGCTCGCGAAATCCGTGGCCTTCTTGGCCGGCTACGGCATCCGCCTTCTCACGGTGATCCAGAGCCCCGCCCAGCTTCGCGCCGTCTATGGGATCGATACAGCTAAAAACATCATGACGAACCACGCCGTCGAGGTGGTGTTCGCCCCCAAAGAGCAGGACGTGGCCAACGAGCTCTCGGAGCGCTTCGGTTACGATACCGTCAAGGGGCGCAGCCGTAGCGGACCGAAGGGTCTCGCGATGCGGGCGACCAGCGAGACCATCTCCGAATTTCGCCGCGCCCTGATGCTACCCCAGGAACTCAAACTGCTGGCAAAATCCAAGGCCATCATCCTGGCTACCGGCATTCCGCCTATTATCGCCGACAAGATCGTCTACTTCCAGGACAAGGCCTTTCTGTCGCGCCTGCTGCCGGCACCGCGCCCGGACTTGCCCAATGGCCGTTCCAATGCCTTGCTCGATGCCGACATCAAGCAGCTTCGCTCTGAGGTCGCGGAATTGCAGGCGGTATTTCGAACGAGGCCGATGACCGACGAGGAAGTCGCCGACCCCTCCACGATTCCCACCGATGCGACGTTCGATTTCGGGGACATCGACGTCGACCTTGAAGGCCTCACCGAAGACGAGATGAAGGCCTGGACCCTGGACTATATCGACGCCCAGGCAATCGCGCCGGCTCGGCGGCCGAGCCGGAAGCAGAACGGGATGCAGCATGAACGACACGCCTAACGACAGGGGAGAATTCATCGTCGAGCGGCGTGATCGTTTTGGGCGCGATTCGAGCGTGGATAAGCCGGCCGCGGAGAAAGCGGTCAACGATGAGAAGACGCCCCCCACCACGATCGATAGTGATGGTGTCCCCGAGCGGATCCGCCGCAAATATTACGTGGTCAGCACGGATGTTGGGAAGAATGGGGCTCACGACGCGCGCATCTACGCCGATGAGCGCGGCGAGTACCTCGCCTTCAAAGTCACCGAAGATCGGCTGGTGACCCGCCTGGCTGCGGCTGAAATCATTCGTGACATGGTCAGCGTCGCTCAACATCGGCAGTGGGAAGCGGTTGACTTGCGCGGCTCCGCGGAATTCCGGCGCGAGGCCTGGCTCGAAGCGAGTACGCGCGGCATCGAGGTGCAGGGATATCAACCTACTGAACTCGATCAGGAGGCGCTCGCGAGCCGGCGAAAAGCTTGGGATCAGGCGCATCCGCGACCACGAGAGGTGGATGGCCATTCGGCTCCAGAAAAAAGCGAGAATTCGGCCAAGTTCGACTACGACGCAGGCATCTCCGGACGCCTGATCGAGGTTGGTCGGGCACCTTACCGCAATAGGGCCGACGCCGACGCCTCCGCCTATGTGACACTTGAGCTCGACAACGGCAAACAACATAAGGTTTGGGGCGTCGGTCTGGAAACGGCTGCCGCCGACAGCAACGCAAAGCCGGATGATCGTATTAATGTGCGAAGGAATGGCGTCGAACACGTCTCAAAAGAGATCAAGGTGATCGACGCGGCGACCGGCTCGGCGCAGATCGAGCGGCGTCAGGTACCGCGGAACCGCTGGCGGATAACGGCAGAGAAATTCCGGTCGGCCGATCGACAGTCGGCATCGCGTGATCCCGATCTCGTCACCGCGCAATCGCAAATGGCGATCGTCGAAAAAGCTGTGGAGCGCGCATTCCCACAGAACGAGCGGGCGCGGCGAAGCGTCATGGAAGCGGCGAGGGAGCGGATTGCGCAGCATCTCGCGCAGGGACGTTCTTTTCCTCGCGCGACAGTAAAGGAATTCGTAAAAGAACAGAATCGATCAACATCCGGGAAGGACGATGTCCATCAAAACCATATTCACAGACGGGGGAGAATTTACGAACGCGAAAGATGACAGCGCGATACGCTGTTTCTGCAAAGCGCGCTCTCGAATCCGTTTACAAATTTGCGAATCGGGTAGGTTCATTTCCTATCCGCAAACAAGTTCAATCCCTTGAGAACGCATCGTTTTCAAGGGATTTTTTCTGCTCTGAATCCGGCTGGCAATTGTCGCTCGTCGAAGCGCCGTGGAAGCGGCGGGAGGAAAGTCGCAGCGTAAAATCGGCGAGTCGAATCGCGGTGCAATGAATCAGTTGCGATCGGAGGTCGACGCTGATCATCGCGGGGCCTCGCGGCGCAAAACAGAGCAGCAGGCATCGCGCGCGCCTAACCAAAGGCCGCTTCAAACGGCCTGCGACAGGCACAAACGCTGGGACAGCTTTTCGGCGTCTTCTTTGCGCTCACTGTAACGGTCCGTCAGATAAGCGGAGACATCCCGCGTCAGCAACGTGAACTTCACCAGATCTTCCGTGACGTCGACGACGCGGTCGTAGTAGGGAGACGGCCTCATGCGGCCAGAATCGTCGAACTGCTCATACGCCTTGGCTACGGACGACTGGTTCGGGATCGTGATCATGCGCATCCATCGGCCGAGCACACGAAGCTGATTGACGGCGTTGAAGGACTGCGACCCGCCGCTGACCTGCATGACGGCGAGCGTCTTGCCCTGTGTCGGACGGACCGCGCCGATCGCCAGCGGTATCCAGTCGATCTGGGCCTTCATGATGCCGGTCATGGCGCCATGGCGCTCCGGACTGCTCCAGACCTGTCCTTCGGACCAGGCGGAGAGCCCGCGCAGTTCGGTGACCTTGGGATGGTCGGCTGGCGCGCCCACCGACGATTCCGGCAACGATCTGGATGTAAAGACTAGTTGTGGTCCACAGCATTGCAGTATCCCAGGTTCGGCTAAGCGTGTGATCGAGACGCGTCGATCGCCGATTCAGTCTCGCCGGGCGCCGCCGGACGCGAAGTGAGCGGAAGGGTGAAGGTTATGGCCCAGCAGAGGAGAAGCATCGCGGCGGAACCCGCGAGACAGCCCTCGATGCCTGCAAGCTGATAAAGGACACCGGAGAGCGTAATGCCGAGCAGCCGTCCTGCCGCGTTCGCAGCGTAGTAGAAGCCGACGTCTTCGGCGGCCTTCTCCGATCCCGCGTAGGCGAGGATCAGGTAGGAGTGAAGCGAGGAGTTTACCGCGAACGGCAGGCCGAACAACGCCAAGCCCGCTACCAACAGCAGGTCAGGACGGGACACAGGGAAGAGCTGCATCACGATCGCGAGCACAATGGGTACCGCTGCGAGGATTGCCGCCCAAAGCTGGGCCGCGGGAATCTCTCGACTCAATCCGTCCGCGCTTCGGCGGACCATCGAAGGCGCTATGGCCTGAATGCCGCCGTAAGCGATTGTCCAGGCCGCAAGAAAGCCGCCGACTTGCAGAAAATGCCAACCACGCGCGTAGAGGAAAACAGGCAGACCAACGACAAACCAGACATCCCGGGCTCCGAACATGAAGACCCTCGCCGCGGCAAGAAGGTTTATGCTCCGGGTCTTTGCGAAGAGCTCCCGCATCGTCTTCGACGATTTTGCCTTTCCGAGATGACGGGGAAGCAACAGCAGGCCTGCTACGAAGATTGCGGCAAGCAGGGCGGCCATCAACCAGAGTGCGGGCCTGAAACCGACGAAATCGAGCAAAAGGCCGCCGACGAAGAACCCGACGCCCTTCATTGCGTTCTTCGAGCCCGTAAACCAGGCGACCCATCGGAAAAGTTGGCTGTTCCCGTCGGCGGAGGTCGCCTTGATCGCCGACTTCGACGCGGTCTTCGTGAGGTCCTTGGCGACGCCCGCGATGCCCTGGGCGATCACGACCCATGTCACCGATGCCACTGTACCCCATCCAGGATCGAGACCGGACAACATCAGTAGGCCGCCGATCTGAAGGGTCTGTCCAATCGCAAGCATGCGCGGAATTCCGAAGCGCGACGCGAAGTAGCCGCCGGCGAGATTCGCGGCGATCCCCGCCGCCTCATACAGGAGAAAAAGAAACGCGAGTGTGAATGGGGTGTACCCAAGCCGGAAGAAGTGGAAGAGGACGAGCATCCGCAGAGCGCCGTCGACGAGCGTGAACCCCCAATAGGATGCCGTCACGATGAGATAATTTCTGACTGTCGATGTCATAGGCCCGCCCTCGAGACGATGTTGGCGAGATCGACCATTCGGCACGAATAACCGACCTCGTTGTCGTACCACGCGTAGACTTTAAGCAGCGTGCCGTCGGTGACCATTGTGCTTTCCGCATCGACGATCGAACTGCGGGTGTCGTTCGCGTAATCGGCGGAGACGAGGGGCCGATGTTCGATCCCCAGGATTCCCGCGAGAACGGTCTTCTCCGCGCCCTCGAACAGCTTGTTAACTTCGGCGACGGTCGTGTCCCGGGCGACCTCGAAGACGCAATCCGTGAGGCTGGCATTGAGTACAGGAACGCGGACCGCATGACCGTTTAGCTTGCCCTTCAGTTCCGGATAGATGAGCGAGATCGCCGTCGCGCTGCCGGTCGTCGTGGGTTGCATCGACAGCATCGCCGAGCGGGCGCGCCGGAGGTCCTTATGCGGGGCGTCGACGACGACGTTGGTGTTGGTGGGATTGTGGATCGTCGTAATCTGACCGTGGCGAATTCCGATGGCTTCGTGGATCACCTTCACCACCGGCGCGAGACAGTTCGTGGTGCAGGACGCTGCGGTCATAAGTTTGTGGCGCTCCGGATCATAGAGCTTGTCGTTGACACCGACGACGATGTTGAGCGCACCCTCGTCCTTGACGGGCGCCGCGACGATGACTCGTTTGACGCCGCGGTCGAAGTAGGGCTGCAGTCGCTCCGTCTTGACGAATTTGCCGGTACATTCGATGACCACATCGCAGCCGAGATCCCCCCAAGCGACTTCGGCCGGATCGGCCGCATCGCTGAAGCCGATCCGATTCGAACCGATTCCGATCGTGCAGCCGTCGTTCACGCCGATCCGTTCGCGCCATCGGCCGTGGATGCTGTCAAATTCGATAAGATGCGCCGTCGCGTCGATGCCGCCCTTGAGTTCGTTGACGTGGATGACGTCGAGACGGTTGGACCTCCGGGGATCGCTTTCGGGCCGGTGCATGCCGCCGAACGCCGCGCGGAGGGCCAGCCGGCCGATGCGACCCATGCCGTTGATTCCGACCTTCATCGCAGTTCCTTTTAGGGGGAGAGGCGGTTGGTGTCGCCGATCTCGTCGAGACGAGCCTTAAGGGCCATCCTGTCGAGCGAGGCGAACGGAAGACTGGTGAAGATTTCGATTCGCCGGCGGATCATCGCGTAAAGTTCGTTGAGCAGAGTGGTCTTCTCCGGTGCGGAGCCTGTGAACTTGGCTGGATCCGGGAGCGGCCAGGCTCCGGTGACGAAGCGCTTGTCGATGTCGGGACAGAACTGTCCCTGGGGCGTGTCACAAAGCGCGATGACGAAATCCATTCGGGGCGCCTGTGGGCCCGTGAATTCGTCCCACGACTTGGAGCGGAGGTGTTCGACGCCGTGTCCTAGATTGCGAAGCCGATCGAGCACTTCAGGAAGCGGCGCCCGGGCCGGCTCGGAACCCGCCGAGTACGCGTGGAATTTTCCCTTTCCGATCTTCTCGAGGATAGCTTCGGCCATGATCGAGCGAGCGGAATTTTGGGTGCAGAGAAAGAGCACGTTGAACGCTGGTGTCACGACGTTCGAGGCGGAGGTTTCGGCCATTTCGCTCTTCTCCATCGGCAAAAGACCACAAAGCTCGGGCTTTCCGTTGCAGCAATCGCGAGCGAGGAAGTCGACTAGCGCGCGAAAGCCGGCGATATCGGCGCGATAGTTCATCGACCGGCCGTCCTTCTCGAAATCGACGAGACCTGCCCGATGGAGGATTGCAAGATGGCTGGACATTGTGTTGTGCGGCACCTCGCAGCGCCGAGCGATCTCGCCGGCCGGTACAGAGTCCGGATAGACCGCGAGGAGGAGCCGCAGCGCTTGCAGACGCGTGGGTTGCCCGAGCGAGCCGAACCGTTCGACCGCGACGTCGCTAAGGTTCAATTGATCCATATCAATCGCTTCTTTTCCGAAAAAAGAGGTCCCGAGCGAACCCTTGTCACAGGACTTTCAATCTTTTTCTATAAGTCGAGACATATCGACATATACGATAGAGGCGTCCAATGGGCAAGCGATTTTGGGTTCCCGCGGTGACGGGTCTGTTTGTGGCAATCAGCTCGCCGCTGCATGCTGGCGAGACCAATGGCTCCGGATCGACGTTCGTTTTTCCGATTCTCTCGAAATGGGCGGCGGAGTACCAGGCTAAGACGGGCGATAAGATCAATTACCAGTCGAACGGCTCCGGAGCCGGATTGCAGCAGGTCAAGGCAGGTACGGTCGATTTCGGTGCTTCTGACATGCCGCTACGGCCGGACGATTTGGCCAAAGCCGGCCTCGGTCAATTTCCGTTGGTCATCGGCGGTGTCGTCCCGGTGGTGAATATCGAAGGGATCGGCCTTGGTCAGTTGCGGTTCACCGGGAGTGTGCTTGCGGACATTTTCCTGGGGAAGATCAAGAATTGGGACGACCCCGCGCTCAAGGGCCTCAATCCTGACGTCGCACTGCCCGCTGCTCCGATCAGCGTCGTTCATCGCACGGACGGGTCCGGCACCACCTTCAACTTCGCGAACTACCTCTCCAAGGTCAGTCCCGAGTGGAAGGAGAAGGTCGGCGAGGGCGTCGCCGTCGAGTGGCCGGTGGGCGTCGGTGGCAAAGGAAACGAGGGCGTAGCCGCCTATGTGGGGTTGGCCAAGAATTCGATCAGCTACGTCGAATACGCTTACGCGATCCGAAACAATCTGGCTTATGGCTTGGTCCAAAATCGGGCGGGACGCTTCGTTCAACCGGGGGCCGAGACCTTCCAAGCCGCCGCCGCGGCCGCCACGTGGGAAAACACGACGGATTTCTACCGCGTGATGACCGACGCGCCGGGCGACAACGCCTATCCGATCACGGCAACCTCGTTCGTCCTGATGCCAAAGCAACCGAAGGACCGCAACAGGTCGAAGGTCGCGATCGATTTCTTCAGATGGTCGCTGGAGAGCGGTCACGCTTCAGCGGACGCACTCAACTACGTGCCGCTCCCGACCGGTTTGGTCGAAAGAATCGAAAAATACTGGAAGAGCGATTTCGGCGCGTGATAGCGCATGCTGCTGACCCTCGCGCAACGTGCGCGCGATAATCCGCAGTGCTGGCTTCAAGCCATACGTCGCCAACGGACGTGATGCTGTTGCGGCTAAAGCGCAAACCCCGTCGCAAACGGATGAAACCGGACCATCGCGCCGTCGTCGAGGTCGCCGCCCTCCGGACCGATTTCAGCGAAGCCGTCGGACATGACCAGAGGCAGCAACCGGGCCGAGCCGCCCCGGCCGAGTTTCTTGACGATCGGTAGGCCGTCCGTGCCCCAACGTTCGACGCGAACCGGGACGAATTCGGTTCTGCCCGGTCGGTGATCGAAGGTTCCGGCGGCACGGGCGAACGGGGCGAGGGCAGCCCGGTCCATGGCGCCAAGCAGCGTCCGAACGAGCGGCCGTCCGAACAGCAGAAAATTTACCAGAGCGGCTACCGGGTTTCCCGGAAGTGCCAAAACCTGCATCTCGCTTATCGAGCCTTTGCCGATTGGCTTTCCGGGCCGGAGCGCGAGCTTCAAGGTTTCGCATCTGCCCCTGACGTCGCGGATCGCGCCGGCGACGTGATCGGCGTCGCTGCCGGCTACGCCTCCGGACGTGATAAGTAGATCCAGGTGAGACGCAGCTTCGAGCAGGACGCTAGCCATCGCCTCCCGGTCATCGGGTACGATGCCGAGGTCCGAAACGGCGAGCGCGTCCGACCCGAGAAGCGAACGAAGCATGGGCCCGTTCGTATCCACGATCGAGCTCGACCCTAGTTCGCTTCCGGCGTCGACAAGTTCGTCGCCGGTCGACAGAACTCTGACCCGGAGCTTGCGCTTGATCGGAGCTCGAGCAATTCCGGCCGCAGCGAGGATTGCAGCGTGCCTTGCGTCGATGACCGTACCTTTGGGCACGACGATCGTGCCCGCAGAGACGTCCTCGCCGCGACCGCGAATGTTCGTGCCGTTGCCGGGCAGCAAGTGGAATGTGACGTCGGATGAGCGCCGCGTGGTCCGCTCCTCCAGCACGATTGCCGCAGCGCCGTCCGGGATTCGGGCGCCGGTCAGAACGCGGGCCGTGGTGCCCGGCTGCAGCGCGCCTGTCATGGCGCGCCCTGCAACAGCTCTGCCGGCGATCTGCAAGGTCAGGGGAGCATGCCGATGAAGGTCGTCTACGTGCAGTGCGAAGCCATCGACTGCGGAATTGTCAAAGCGGGGTAGGGCGACCTCGGAGCGGATGTCCGCCGCTGCGACCCTGCCGAGCAGATCGGCAATCGGTTTCGTCTCGGTCCCGGCGATCTCTTCGACACCGTCGAGGACCAGGCCTCGCGCCAGGCCCGGCGACAGAAGGGTTGCGCCGGCCGAGCAATCGTCCATTGCTCGCGCGGTCGTGAGATCCGGTCGAACGTTCATCGAAATATCCCGCCGAGCAAAAGGGTGGGGAGCGCTTATGCGCTCCCCATATCGTCGTCAGGCCGAGTATTCCTTAGACTTGAACGTCAAATGACGGACCCCTTCCGGCGCATCCGAGATCTTGCGGATGTTTCCCCAGGTCTGCTTGTAGTTGGGGATGATCAACTCGTTCACTCCCTTTGAGACGACATTGCCCTGCACCCCGGTGGGGAAAGCGAACAGCATGAAAGCCTGCTTCCGCTTGGCCGTCGGGGTCGGATACACCATGGCCTGGGTCGAACCGTTGTCGTTGTAGATTTCGACCAAATCGCCGTTCTTGAGCTTCAAATCCGACATGTCCTGCGGATTCATCTCGATGAACGGATAGGGCCATCGGTCCATAACGAGCTCGTTGTCCGCGTCGAGATACGCACTCTGCCAGACCATGTTGGCACGTCCGTTGTTGATTAGGAACGCGAACTTGTCCTTCTCGGCCTGCTTGCCCGCCGCTTGAAGTCCGCGCCATTTCGTTTCGGCGAAGACCGCTCTCCCGTCCGGCTTGTTGAACTTGCCGTCGGCGAATAGACGCTTCGTCCCGACGATCTTGCCGTCAGCGAAGCTGCTTGCGGGTTCCTGGAAGCCGTTTGTTCCCATAGTTTTCAGACGCTCATAGGTGACGAACTCGCCACCTTTTTCGTGGCCGTGATAGCCGTCCATGAAGGCGTCTTCTTCGGTCTTCCAATCGAAGCCCTTGAATTTGTCGGCGATGTCGCCCTTTCCCATCTCGCGGAATACACGCTCCATATTGTTGGCGATGCGTGCCGCGATAAGGCAGTCCGGCATAGCGTTGCCGGGCGGGTCCATGTAGCGCTCCGTCAATCGCATGCGCCGTTCGCCGTTCATCGACGTCAGGTTCATCTCGCCCGACGTTGCCGCTGGCAGGATGACGTGGCATGCCTGACCGATCTTGGTCGGCACGATGTCCACATCCACCGCGAACAGGCCGCCTTTCTTGATGGCGTCGACAATGGCCTTTACCATTGCGGGTCTATCCCCATAGGGAACGGTGTTCATCGCATCCTTTACGATATCCGTTCGCTTTTTGTAGACCTGCTTGAACTCCATCGCGTTGAGAGTGGTCTTGTAGTGGTCGCATGCCCAGATGTGATGAACGCCTCCCTTGCCGCCAATCAGCAGTTGGTCGACGTAGGCGGCCGGCTTTCCGACGTGTGCGTCCGAAGGTCGCGAATATCCTTCCTGATGGCCGCCCATGCGCACACAACCGCCGCCGGGCCGGCCGACGTTGCCGGTAGCGAGCGCAAGATTCACCAGCGATTGGTTGGTCCGGTAATTGTCGTTGCCCCAGATCAGGCCCTTTTCGTAACTGAACATCGTCCTTCGCCGGGCGCCGCCGGCCTTTGGCTCGGCGATCCATGTGATCGCCTTGACGATGTCGGCCTCGCTGAGGCCGGTCGTCTTCGCCGCGTCCGCGATCGAGACCTTGTTGGCGGCAACGGCCTCGTCGAAATCCTTGGTTGAGGCGGCGATGAACGGCTTGTCGACCCAGCCCTTGTCTGCGGCATATGTCAGCCACGCGTTGAACAGCATCAGGTCGGAGCCCGAGTTGATCGCGAGGTGAAGCACGTTCTCCTTTCCGGCCTCGACTTCGCAGGCGTTGACCGTCACGGTTCGCCGCGGATCCACGATCACGATGCGCCCGCGGCCCACGGGCTCGCTGCCGAACTCCGCTTTTTTCTTGTCTAGCGACGTGCCGCGCAGGTTCGGAACCCAGTGGTTTAGGAAGTAGTTGGTCTGGGTCTCGAGCGCGTTGGTTCCGACCGCGACGATGGTGTCCGCCAGCTCGGCATCTTCGTAGCAGTTGTTAAGTTCGCCCACACCCATATCGCGTGTGCCGTGCACTTCGGAGTTGTAGGC
>JRHI01001429.1_pt1 | contig 20095 bp, 20 predicted proteins | sample 215371 | NCBI WGS metagenome assembly JRHI01 (sample SAMN02929681, study PRJNA255918) | sediment metagenome | biome: cave system; feature: Ice Cave; material: Sediment; isolation source: sediment from deep within a dark volcanic ice cave with no known source of... ...
CACATGCCCCGCGGCTAGACAGGCTTGACCTTTACAGCTCGTACTTCATCGGAGTAGCATGCGGACATTCGTCCGGATTGTGCCTAGTACTAGGACCTTGGCCGGTTACCAAGGCTTGTGCCCACTCATGGAGAGATAGGAGATCGGGTTGAGCGACGGCATCGTCCGAGGAAAGCGAACCCGTCGGGAGTTCGTCAAGGCTGGTATAACCACTCTGGGGGCCTTAGCCGCGGCGGGATCATTGACGGAGATTTTGGCAGCCTGCGGCAATACCGAAAAGCAGATAGCTGCCCCGGCCAAGGTGGTAAAGGGCGGGCACTTTGTCGAGGGATACCTGTACGACGTCAGCACTCTGAACCCCATCATCGCCACTGGGCGCACCACCAACCAGCTGGCGGCAACGATGCTGTTCGATGACCTCCTGACTTACGACACTAACGGGGCCCTCGTTGCCAATTTGGCCAAGTCCGTCCCGAAGCCTTCCAGCGATGGGCTCACCTACGTATTCGAACTTCGCGATGGACTCAAATGGACCGACGGCAGCCCACTGACTGCAGATGACGTCGCATTCACATATCAGATTCAGTCCGACCCGAGCTTCAAAGACGTCACATCCGTGAATCGCTCGGTGTTTCAGACGTACATAGCAAAGGTCGAGGCCCCGAATCCTGGTCGCGTTGTGTTCACGTTGACAAAGCCATACGCACCTCTGGTACAGAATTATCTCTGGTTCGGGGTCTTACCGAAGAAAGTGTTCGCCGGCATGAACGGAAAGCAGATCGCCACGGCGGAGTTCAATTCTAATCCGACAATAAGTAGCGGCGTCATGAAGTTCCAAAGCTGGACTAAGGGCCAAACACTCACGCTGGTACGCAATGACGCATACCACGGCGGCGCAGCCAATATCGATAGCTATGTATTCAAGTACGTTCCGGACATCAATACGCTGGCGAACCAACTCCGAACTGGAGAGGTCGACTTTGGCTCCATTCCGAATTCTCAAATAGGCGCGTTTGGCAACGAGCAGTCACTCCGCGTGCTGAATTTCGCAATTCCAGAAATGACTTTCTGCTTTGTTCAGATGGATCCGACCAAGCCGGCGTTTCAGATCTTGGGTGACAAGAGTGTTCGCCAGGCACTCCTCACTGCGATCGACCGACAGGGAATGGTTAACGCCGTTTACTTCAAACAGGCCGTAATTGCGTGGTCGCCAATCCTACCTGGCACCAGCTGGGCTTACGATCCGGGCATGAATGGTAAGTACTCCTACGACAAGAAGAAGGCGGGGGATATGCTCGACGCAGCTGGCTGGAAGGTCGGACCGAATGGCATTCGCCAGAAGAACGGGATTCCTATGAAGCTGCGGATCGACGTTGCGAATGCTCAACCGTTTATGGACGATGCTCAGGTGTGCCAGCAGGCGTGGCATGCCATCGGAGTCGACGCCAGCGTCAGAGTGCTGGCGACGCCGATCCTGGTCGCCGAGTCTCAGAACACCAGGGACTTCGACATTATCCTGACCGAGTTCAACTTCACCGGTCCCGATCCCGATCCCACCAATTCGCTTTCGTCGGCTGCCGCGGCTCCCGGCGGCAACAACAGCTCGGGCTACAAGAATGAGCGGGTTGATCAGCTGCTTGCGCAGGCCGTCTTCGAGACCGACCGGTCCAAGCGCAAGGAGATCTACTACCAAATACAGCAAACCGTGGTGGATGACCTGCCGCGCTTCCCACTTGTCACTGCGAAACAGGTCTACGCAGTTAACAAGCGAGTGCAGGGACTCAACGTGGGTCCGTTCACTAGGTTCGTCCGGCCCTGGATGAAGAACCTCTGGCTCAGCGACGGAAAGTAGCCCAGTCCAAGTCGATCTCAGCAAAGCGGGGTCGTTGAACCTGAGTTGGTCGCACGCTATGTAGTGGGGCGTTTGATCTCAAGCATCCCCGTGATTCTCGGCGTCACGGCGGTCACCTTCCTCGTGATGCACTTTACGGCGGGCAACTACGTTCCGGGTTTGGATCTGAACCCCAATCTGACAGCCGCCGATCTGGCCGCCATCAGGGCCACCCTCGGACTGGACCAACCCCTGCCAATCCAATATTTGAACTGGATAGGCGGGGCTCAACTTCTCAAGGACGTCGGCCTCGGCCGACTGCTAGCGTCTTACCCAACAGCGCCTGGGCTCATCCAGGGCGACTTCGGCCGCTCAATTACGGACGGATCTCCTGTGCTTTCCCAGATTCTGATCAGACTTCCTCAGACTCTTGAGCTGACGGTGACTGCCATCCTCATCGGCGTGACGGTTGCCATCCCCTTGGGCGTGCTGAGTGCAGCCAATCGCGGTACCAAACTGGACTCCGCCCTCACCACGCTGTCGGTGGCAGGATTTGCGGTGCCGCAATTCTGGTTTGGGTTGGTGCTCGTCCTGATCTTTTCGGTTACCCTGCATCGATTTGGGCTACCCAGTCTCCCATCTGGAGGAGCTGTCTCGGCTTTCGGCGGTGGTGATTTCATTGACCGATCTGCACATCTAATTCTACCGTCGTTGGTCCTGAGCTTCTTCTATCTCTCCACGTGGTCACGCTTCGTCCGTTCCAGCATGATTGAAGTTCTTTCTCAGGACTACATTCGCACGGCGCGGGCAAAGGGGATGGCCGAAAATCGGACCCTTTACGTTCATGCGCTGAGGAACGGGTTGGCCCCGCTCATCACTCTCATCGGCCTTGAACTGCCTGGTCTTGTCAGCGGGGCTGTCGTAGTCGAGGTGGTTTTCGGCTGGCCTGGAATTGGCTTGTTCGCGTATCAGAGGGCGATCTCATTTGACTACACAACGGTGATGGGGACAACCACCTTCGCAGCCATTCTTGTCATCGCCGCCAATCTGTTGGCGGACCTCCTGTATGTGCTGGCCGACCCCAGAGTCCGGCACACGAACTGAGAGCAATGGCGCTGCCCGCAAGTGCTGTCGCAGAACCGCGCTCGGAGGTGCGCAGCTACTCCGGTCAATCACTGGACCGACTTCGGCGGGATAGGTACGCACTCGCTGCGGGTATGGTAATTGTGATCCTGACGGTCATTGCCATCCTCGAACCCTTGTTGCTTCAGTACGTGATCCACCACAATGTCGCTGATCAGGACCTTGGTGATCCATTCGTTGGCCTCAGTGCCCAGCACTGGTTGGGGACTGATGAGCTCGGTAGAGATACCATGGCCAGGCTCGTAGCGGGAGCTCGGGTCTCGCTATACATAGCTTTCTTAGCCGTTGCACTCGCGGTCACTTTCGGAGGCGGGGTGGGAATATTGGCAGGCTATGTCGGCGGCTGGGTCGATAACCTACTCATGCGACTTGTGGACATTGTGCTCGCAATTCCACAAATTCTGCTCTTCATGCTTCTCTCAATTTTGCTCCGCCCAGGGATCGTGGCTCTGGCGCTGATAATTGCGGGAGTCAGCTGGATCAGCGTTGCCCGCATTGTGCGATCAGAGGTACTGTCACTTCGGACTCGGGACTTCATCATGGCGACCCGATCGATCGGCGCCTCTCCGCTTCGTCTGTTAGCTCGACATGTCTTTCCCAATGTCATGCCGACGCTCGTGGTCACCGCAAGTCTCGGTGTCGGCCAAATCATCTTGGTCGAAGCAGCCCTTGACTATCTCGGCCTTGGCGTCCAGCCACCCACGCCGAGTTGGGGCAACATGCTCAGTAATGCCCAATCCTATTTCATGAACTCACCGATTCTCGTGATTGCTCCGGGTTGCCTAATCGTGGTCACTGTGCTGGCCCTCACGCTTTTCGGTAATGCGATACGGGATGCCTTCGATCCCAGGATCACAGACGTGGCCTCCTGAGAGACTAACCGTCCGTACTCCCCCTAACACCGGCAGTGCCGACGTGACCCGTTGAGCTCTCTTTCGGGCGGTCACTCACTCGCCGTTCGCCTTTCAACTGACACTGCTCGCGCATCGGGGCAGGCGGCAGGATAAGTTACCGCTGAGCTGTGTCTCGAAGCAGCCCGGGATCTCAGGCACAGTTGGGAGCTGCTAGCGTTCCCGTCGCGGATGACGCGCTCCTAGAGATACCGCTGCGGCCCACCCAGCCATGTCGCCACAAGTAGGAGCCGCTCCGGTTGGCGGCCCGTGAACAAACACTCGTTCATCGCTAACGGTATCCTGAGGGCGCGTTATGGATCTCGGCCTGGAGCTTTTGGCGAAGGGGGTCTCGCAGGGTGCCGTTTACGCGATGCTTGGCCTGAGCTTTGGGCTCATCTTCAACACCACTCGCGTGTTTCATTTCGCACACGGGGCGGTTTATGCAACAGCCGCCTACGTGATCTACCTCGGCGCCGTACGCTACCGGCTACCGATCATTGCCACCCTCCTTGCGGCGGCCGCTATCGCAGCTGTGGCCGGTGGCCTCTGCGAGGTTCTCGTTTACCGGCCGATGAGAGATCGTGGCGCACCACCGCTGCTCCAGTTCCTTGCCTCCTTTGCGGTGCTTCTGCTCGGGCAGAATGTCCTGCTGATGATTTTCGGCGGGGTGCCCCTCCCTATCTCGAACCAGATATCGCCGCCCGTTCAGCTCGGGTCGATCCGCCTGGTTCAGCTTGACCTGGTCAAGATCGGGCTCGCCTTCACGGTCGCGGGTTTCGTACTGGTCTATCTGTTTAGGACGCCATTCGGGCTCATCACCCGAGCACTGGTGGCGAATCCCTACATGGCGACCATCGTCGGCATCGACCGCAATAGATTCTATGTCTGGACCTACGCACTCGGCTCAATTTTGGTCGTCCCTGCAGCATTCGTCGACGTGACCGCGGCTGGCGCCAGCCCCACGTTGGGCGTGGCCCCGATGCTTCTCGCCACTATCGTTGTCTTCACCGGCGGTGTGGGGGTCATCCCAGCGGCGGCGGTGAGCGGACTACTGCTCGGTGTTATCCAGAGCATGAGCGCGCTCTGGGTCCCACTCCAATGGCAGACCACGGCCGCATTCGTCGTCCTGCTCGGCTTTCTGATGGTGCGGCCGACTGGCATCTTCGGGATCGCGATGCGAAGGATCTGAGTCGTTGATCGACTACGCGCTGGCGATCGCAGCGGTGATCGGCATCTATCTGCTGTTGGCCATTTCCTACGATCTGGTGCTCGGTTACACCGGCATGTTTTCTGTCGCCCACGGAGCTTTCTTTGGCATCGGTGCCTATGCCGCTGCGCTGACGATGTTGCACAGTGGCCTTGGCTTCCTGCCCTCCCTGCTGGTCGCCTTCGTAGCTGGCGCCGCAGCCGCACTCCTGGTGGGGTGGCCAGCTGCACGGCTGAGCGGCGACTATTTGGTCGTCGCCTCCCTGGCGTTTGCATTCATCGTGTACCAGTTGATGCTCAATTTGACGTCAATCACGCGCGGGCCCATGGGCTTACCCGGGATCCCCGGCGCTGATCTATTCGGATATCCCTTAACGGAGCCGTGGTCGCGCACGGGAATAATCTGGCTGGTCGCCACCGCTGGCGGGGCGTTGACATGGCGGTTGGCCTATTCGCCTTTTGGACGTATGTTGCGTGCCATCCGCGACGACCAGGTCGCGGCAGCCGCGTGCGGTAAGAACGTAGTCCGCTCCAAAATCCTGGTCTTCACAATCGCGGCCGGGCTGGCCGGCGTTGCTGGCGCACTCTACGCGTCCTATGTCCAGTTCATAGACCCCGACTCGTTCGTCCTCGACACCTCGTTCTTGGTGGTCATCACGGTTGTACTTGGAGGGCGCGGCACAGTGTGGGGACCGGCGGTGGGAGCAGTGGTGATCTGGCTCATCCCTGAGGCGCTTCGGTTCGTCAACACCTCTCCAGAAATCAAGGGCCCACTCAACCAGGTGGTGTATGCGTTGCTGTTGATCTTGATCCTGCGTTTTCGGCCGCAAGGAATCCTCGGCCAGTTAGGGTTGCCGCGTTGGGCAGCCCCGCCGTGACCGAAGAAGTTCGTGGCCGTCCCGGGTTCGCCGTCAGATTTGTCATCCGCGGAGGTAAGGAAATGGGTCGAAGGATTTCGAGAGTTCTGACGATGGCGCTAGGCATGGGATTCACCCTGGCCGCCTGCGGCGGCACGCCGGCCAGCACCACCTCCTATCCCAAGACGTTCACGTTTGGGGCGATTCTCAACCTCAGCGGGGCGACCGCGGGCCAGGGCAAGCTGTTCCAGCAAGGCGTCGACCTCGCCGTGGCGAACTGGAACGCTGACCACAAGGGAATCGACGGCATCCCTGTCGAGGTCCAGTACGTAGATGGCCAGGCCTCCGCCGCGCCCTCGGTCACTGCCGCACACAAGCTGATCGATGTCGACAAGGTGCCTGTCCTTCTGAACGTGTATTCGTCACCAGTCTTGGCCGTCGCACCCATCGCGGATCAGGCTAAGGTCCTGCAGCTCAGCGCTGGTGCCAACAGCCCCCGGCTCGTCAATGCCAGCAAATATTTCCTGAGCAACATTGCAAATGCCGCCGACGAAGCAACGGTAGGTCTCGCCTTCGCCAAGAAGGCGCTCAAGGTCACCAAGATTGCGCTGGTCTACCGCAACGATGATTTCGGCAACGGTCTGAAGGACTTCATCAGTAAGAAGTGGCCTGGGCTCGGCGGCTCTATCGTCGATACCGAAAGCCACGAGCCAGCCCAGACTGATTTTTCCGCGCTCGCGGCCAAGGTCAAGTCCACAAATCCAGAGGCTGTGTATATCGCATCATCGGCGGCGAACCAGGGACTTCTGGTCAAGCAATTGCGCGAGGGCGGGGTGACTGTGCCGATCGTCAGCTATCAGGGACTTGAGGTCCCTGAGCTGTTCTCGGTTGGGGGCCAGGCGTCTCAGGCGGCCTATTGGACTGCGTCATCCACAACAGTCGCGCCCGAGGCTTTCGCCGCCTTCACCACCAAGTTCCAGGCAAAATATGGCGCCGCGCCGACCATCTTCAGTGCAAACCACTACGACCTGGTAACGAGCATGCTCCAGGCAACCACCAACCTCAAGAAGCGAGGACAGCCTCTGACCGGGACGAGCATCCGCGATGAGATGCTCCACCTGGGCGCTTACTCGGGGGCCCTCGGTCCGGTCACGTTTCGGGCTGACGGGACGGCCTTGCGCTCTCTTGACATCCGGACGTCACAGGGCGGCAAGGCTGTCCCTTATCTAACCGCAAAGCAAATCCAGGAGCAGGGCATCTTCACCTTTGGTATCAAATGACGCCCTCGGCGGCGCCGGTTCTCGAGGTGAATGCGTTGCGCAAGGCCTTCGGCGGCAATGTCGTGGTCGACAACGCCTCGCTTACCGTCAGAGACGGACTTGTCACATCGCTGATCGGCCCCAACGGGGCCGGCAAGACGACCCTTTTCAATATCATCACCGGCTTCCTCCCGGCCGACTCGGGCGCAATTCGGTACCGGGGCAAGTCCGTCGTTCATGGCTATCCCCATGTGATCGTGGGGCTAGGGGTAGCGCGGACATTTCAGGAACTACGACTATTCCCCCATCTGAGTGCCCTTGAAAACGTCGCGGTGGCGGTCACGGGTCAGCCCGGCGAACGTTTGGGGCCACTCTTCATGCGCTGGCGCAGGACCGGAGCGTTTGAGAAAGCAACAAGGCGGCGAGCCCTCGAGTTGCTCGAGTTCGTGGGCCTCCCCGGACGAGCCGGCGCAGCGCCCGAAGAAATGTCGTATGGGCAGCAGAAGCGATTGTCATTGGCACGCGTGCTTGCCACCGAGGCAGCCGTGATCTGCCTTGACGAACCAGCCGCCGGGCTCGACCCCGAGGCCGTGGGGCTGATGGTTCATCTTCTGCGCGACATCGCCCGATCGGGCCGAGCTGTGCTCGTGATCGAGCACAACCTTGAACTCGTGCGCGACGTCAGCGACCGCGTCGTTTTCCTGAATTTGGGTCAGGTCGTGCTCGAGGGATCGGCCGCCTCCGTCCTGGACGATCCCCGCGTCCTGGCAGGATTTCTTGGCATTTGAAGTCGGTGTTGATACTGGAGGCCGACAAGATCAGCGCTAGCTACGGCTCACTACAGGTCTTACGCGGAGTGTCCATAGCAGTCGATTCTGGCCAGGTCGCCCTGCTGATCGGCCGAAATGGGAGCGGCAAGTCGAGCACCCTCAAGGCGATATTCGGACTGCTGAAACTGGACTCCGGTCAGATTCGCCTGGATGGGATCAATATCTCGTCGGAGGGCCCACAGCGTCGGGTAAGACGCCGCATCGGGTTGGTGCCGCAGGCGTCCAACCAGGGCCGTGGCGTCTTCGCCGAACTCTCCGTGCGCGACAACCTGCGGCTGGCGACGGTGGTCACTGGTTGGCAGGAAGAGATCTTTGAGCGAGTACTCGACCTGTTCCCGATTCTGGCTACAAGGTTGCGCTCGCGCGCCGCGGAATTGAGTGGTGGGCAGCAGCAGATGCTGGCGGTGGCGATCCCGCTGATGGCCGGTAGCCGGGTTCTCCTCCTTGACGAACCGACGAGCGGCCTGGCAATCGGCTCGGCCGGCCAGCTTGTGGACCGGATCAGGCACATCGCCACTCAGCTGGGAGTCGCTGTGGTGATGGCCGAACAAAACGTCAAGCTGGCGGCGACCATTGCCGACCGCACCTACGTCCTCGCGTCGGGCTCGGTGGTGCGCGAGGGAACCCCCGACGAGGTAATCGGCGACAACGATCTGCTCGACGTTCTCTGAGGCATGCCTGTTTGAAAGTGAGGAGACCAACGTGGAAGAGGTGCCCGTCCTGGCCGTGGTTGGTGTCGGAACGATGGCTGAGGCCGTGGTCAGCCTTGCAATCGAGAAAGGGTGGCCGCGGGACCGATTCATCCTGACTCACCGACGGGCCGATCGACGAGCGGAGCTGGAAGCCACGCTCGGTATCACCGTCGAGGCGGACAACGAGGCCGCCGTCGCGCGAGCGGACGCAGTACTGGTCGGAGTGCGGCCCCAGGAGTTCACAGGCGTCCTTGAGACGATTCGGCCGGGCCTCAACTCCGACCAGCTCTTCATCTCGATCGCAGCGGCTCTGTCGATCTCGTGGCTCGAACACCGGTTACCCGAAGGAATGGCGGTGGTCCGCGCGGTCCCGCCACCGACCAGCTGGATTCGCGCGGGCTACGGGCTCCTTGCTGCAAACGAGACGGCAACCAACAATCACCGTAATGCCGCCGAGCGCCTCTTCATCAACACATGTGCAGAGCTTCGCTGGTTGCCTGACGAGCTGATCGACGCCGCTACCGCTATCGGTCCGGCCCTCACGCCGTACACATGCATGATGGTAGATGCCGCCGTCCGAGCCGGAACCGAGTTGGGCATACCGGTTGACCTGGCCCAGGACCTCGCACAGGCTGGCGTTGAGGCCGCCGGGCGGATGATCTTGTCCAGCGGCTACTCAACGACCGACATCATAAGGATGGTCGCGACCCGGGAAGGACTCACCTGGGCCTCGCTGAACACAATGAAGCGTGACGGATTTCCGCAGGCGACGAGGGCCGGCGTGCGAGCAATGGTTGCCCGCTCAATCGAGCTCCGCGGGGAGCCAATGCCGGCGGACATGGGGGGGTTTGAGCGATGACTACGGATTTTCTTCGAATGGTGGAAGGGATCCAGAATCGGGACGTTGTCCTCGAAGCAGAGGCCGCCTGGATAGGGGGCAAGCGGCAGCAGGCGCAGGTGCGCGTCGTCAGTCCGCCGAGCCGCGTTTACACGCTAGTCTCTGACGAAGGTGCGCATATGGGAGGCGAGGATTCGGCGCCGCCACCTCTGGCTTTCTTCATGGTCGGGGTCGTCTTTTGACTGATGACCAAGGTGCCGCAGTATGCGGCAGTGCACCGGGTTCCAGTTTCGGAGGTCACCATCAAGGGCCGCTGGGGTATGCACACTTCAGGCTCGGCGCTAGGTGGCGACCTTTCGACCAACCCGATAGGCCTCGACATAGTCGTCCGCCTCAGTTCGCCAGCATCCGCCGATGACGTGCGCAAGGTGATTGCCACCGCTGGACGGGCCTGTCATGCAACTCGCGCGCTCTCGCTGCCAGTCCCGACGCGGATTGGAGTCGAAATGAATGGAGAAGTGTTGGAGGAGCCTTCATGAAGCTTGGCCTCGGCGTCTATAGCGGAGAGCTCCTTCCGACTGAAGGAGTGACACTGCACCAGGTCTACCGCAACGACCTCGACCAGGCCAGGCTGGCTGAGGAGGTCGGCCTCGATTCGATCTGGTACACCGAACACCACTTCCTCCCCGAGACCCAATACAACCCCAACGTGATGGGGATGTGCGCGGCGGTCGCCGCAGTGACATCCCGCATAATTCTTGGGCCCTCGGTTGTCCTCGGCCCTCTCTACCACCCCATCCGCCTGGCCGAGGACGCCGCGATGGTGGACCAGCTTTCGAACGGCCGCCTGGTCATCGGCGTCGGCCTCGGCTATCGGGACGCCGAGTACGCCGGGATTGGAGTCCAGCGCAAACACAGGGCACCGCAGACCGAGGAACTGATTCAGGTGATGCGGCAGGCCTGGTCGGATCAACCCGTCAATTTCCATGGCCAGCACTTTGACTTCGACAACGTCGCGGTCTCGCCCAAGCCATACCGACCCGGCGGTCCTCCCATCTGGGTGGCCGGGTCCAAAGAGGTGACCTTAACGCGTGCGGCGCGGCTTGGCGATGGTTTCATCATGGATGGAGGCACCGATTCAACCAAGTTCAATGAGGCGGGGGGATATAACCGCGACCTCTTCCTTCGGGTAGAGGAGATGGTCGGCCGTTTCAAGGAGGCACTCGAGGCGCAGGGCCGGCGCTACGAGGACTTCGAATTCGCAATGACGCTTGGCGGTTTCGTGTCCGAGGACGGCGCAGACGACGCCTGGCAGCAGGTTCAAGAGGCGTATATGCATACCCGACGGGTCTACGGTGACTGGTATGGCATCCCCCCGTCGGAGTACAACGGCTGGTATCCGAAACTCATGACAGCAGAGCAGCACGCAGCCCGGCGCAGTGAGATCTGGTTGGGCAGCCCCGAAGAGCTGATTCCGCAGTTTCAACGACTCCGTCAGATCGCGGGCGAACGCCTGCACGTGATGTTCCGCTGCAAGTACCCCGGCATCCCGCACGAGCAGACGTGCAAATCAATCCGTCTGCTCGGCCAGATCCGAGACCGCTTGGCATCGCCAGGACAGTGACTAAAAGGCCGAGATTGAAGATCGGTGGGCGGCTGCCCAACGCGGGACCGCACCCGGCGCGTTTGGGGATCGCGGCGATGGCGGCGCAGCTCGAGAATGCTGGATTTGACTCAATCTGGGTCGCCGACCACGTGGTAATGACGCGGGAAATTCAGTCTGCTTATCCGTTCGCAAAAGACGGCCGAATCACATGGAGTGTCGAGAATCCATACTACGATTGCCTTATCGCGCTGGGGATCGCAGGAAGTGCGACCTCGCGGGTCGAGCTTGGCACCGCCATCCTCGTCCTGCCAATGCGCAACCCGGTGGTTGTGGCCAAACAGGTGGCAACCATCTCAGCCCTCAGCTCAAGGCGCGTGCAGCTGGGCGTCGGAGCGGGGTGGATGGCAGAGGAGTTCGAGGCCGTGGGCAGCGACTTCGCCACACGCGGAAAACGACTGGACGAGGCCGTGGCCGTGATGCGAGCGTGCTGGGAGGGCGCGGCGCCTGCGGTCGAGGGGCTTTATCACCGGCTGCCACCGGGAGTTCTCTCCTATCCCGTGCCTCCCGAGCCAGTCCAGGTGCTGGTCGGCGGCATGTCTCCGTACGCATTGCGGAGAGCCGCACGGAACCAGGGGTGGCTGGCCGAGCAGGGTCACGACTCGCTCGATTTCGAGGCGCTTGCTCGCGGCCTCCAGACAATGCGCGAAGCAGCTGTCGCTGACCACCGGGAACCAGCTGACCTGCGCGCCGTTTTCCGAATCACGGGCTACACCGCATCACCTGATATGGTCGAGAAGAGCCTGGCAAGGGTGGCTGCGATCGGGTTCGACGAGATCATCGTTGACGTTGATTGGGAAGTCGCAAATGGTCCGGAAAAGGCGCTCGCCCGCCTTAGGGAGGCGTCCGCATCATGACCGTGTCAAACGACGATGATGTCATGCGAAAACCGATTCAAGCTCTCCCAGCCGGTTTCGGTCAGAAGCACCGTGTCCTCAATGTGGAGTGGTAAGTCTCTCGCGAGGAAGAATCCAGGGTCGATCGTAAAGGTCATTCCAGCGTCAAGTGGCGTCTCGTTCCGGACCTGCAGCCACGGGGTTTCGTGCCCATCGCTGAGCCCAACCCCATGACCCATCTTCCAGGTCTGCCGATATCCGGCGTTCTCGATTATCTCCGCCCCAGCGCGATGAACCTCCGCGGCGGTCACACCGGCCCGCAAGATCCCACAGGCCGCCTGGAACGCATCTTCGACCACCTGCCATTGGCGCATGATCTCGGCGCTGGGTTGGCCGAAGTGAACGTTGCGTGAGGAGTCGATGGTGTATCCACCGCAGAAAGCGGTTCCGAAGTCGATGTCGATCAATTCTCCCGGTTCAAAGCGTCGCGGGCGCGGCGACCTGAAGATCCCCAGCAACTTGATCGACTCACATCCTTTTGCCAACATGGCCCCGCGAATGGCGAGCTCAGCCTCGCCAAGGTCGCTGCCCGGACGCATGACATCCCTGGCAGCGGCAAAGGCCGCATCCTGACAGGCCGCCGATTGACGAAGAAGGGCGATTTCAGCCTGGTCCTTGACCGCTCGCAGCCCATCGAAGAGTTCGGAGCGGACGAGTTCAATCCCAGGTTGTGCCGCCTTGGCAAGTTCCACGTCACTGAGCCAGATGTGATGCTCAACTCCGACCCGCCCGGAGCCGATACCCGACTCCTTAAACCCAGCTCGGAGAGCTGGTAAGGGGTCTTCCCCGTCAACGTAGGTGTGGATGTTCTCAATCGGACACTGGGCACGGTCCAGGATCTCTGCGTGCATGGCGCTGATCAGCATCACCGGATCCCGATCCATTGGAAGCAGCAGACAGGACGCAAAATCGGGCCACCCTCCGGGATACGGGGCATAGCCGGATAGCCACGTGAAGGTCGGGCCGGCGGTGACGTAGAGGCCTCTGAACCCCTCCGCCATTGCCCACTGGCGTGCCTTCCTCCAGCGGGCGGCGAAATCCGGACCGCGGGTGCCACCGATCGTTGGGACAACCATCGTCATCGCGCGGATCCAGTCTCCCACAGGTGCTGGCGGCGCACGCGAGTCACCGTCACTCAGCTGACGAGCGAGGCTCGGAGGAAGGTGGGAGGATTTCCGACCCCACGTCGTGCAACCAACATGCGACCCTCCGCCCGCGAGAGATGTCCAGCAGAGGCGGGACCTGCGTCCGGCAGCGGTCGAATGCGAATGGGCACCGGGGATGGAAGCGGCAGCCGCTTGGCGGGTTCGCGGGGTCGGGCACCTCGCCGGCAAGCGACTCCGGCAGAACACCATTGCCATCCGCACGTGGAATCGCGCCGATCAGAGCCTGCGTATAGGGATGGAGTGGATTCGTCCAAAGCTCAGAGGTTGGCGCCTCCTCGACGATGGTGCCGAGGTACATGACGGCGACCACGTCACAGACGTGGCGGACGATGGCAAGGTCATGTGAGATCAGAACCATCGCCACTCCGAGGCTCCGACAGATTTTGATGAGCAGGTTGGCGACCTGGGCCTGGGCGGAGGCGTCCAGCGAGGACAGCGGCTCGTCGAGAACGACCACCGACGGTGACGCAGCGAGGGCTCTGGCGATCGCGATCCGTTGCCGCTGGCCCCCGCTGTACTCGTGTGGATAACGCTCTGCGGCAGAGACGGGTACACCGACCTGGTCGAGTAGCTCCGCCACACGTGCCCGGCGTGCGGCGGGAGATGCCCCGTCGAGAATCGCCGGGCCATCGCCAAGTTGGTGCCCAATCTTGCGGCGGGGGTTAAGAGAGTTGAATGGGTTCTGGAAAACCATCTGAATCCGGGCATCTCGCCGACTGCGGGTGCCGCGACCAAGCGGCTTCAGCACCCCTCCGTCGAACTGCACGGAACCCGCGGTTGGGGCGATCAGTCCCACGGCCACGCGTGCGAGAGTCGACTTGCCGCAACCGGTCTCGCCCACCAGGCCGAGAATCTGCCCACGCTCCACGGATAAGCTCGCGCCGGCGACGGCTCGGACCGGAGCGCGGCCGGAGCGCCGAAACTGGACCTCGATGTCGCGCAGCATCAGGAGGGGGCCCGGAACCGACTGAATGTCAGGGCTCACGAGTGACTCCAGTTGCTTCAACCAGCGGATCGACAGGGCACGCAAACTGGTGATCGGCAGGACCCTCGAGGGTGGGGACCTCTGCCCGACAAGAGTCCAGTGCATACGAGCAGCGCGGGTGGAAGGCACAACCTGGCGGCCTCGTCTGGGGGCTCGGCGGGGCGCCTCGCAGTGGCACCAACACGCTCTCGCGAGCGGCTTCCGGATGCGGAAGGGCATGAAGCAGGCCATCCGTGTACGGGTGGCGGGCGTGCTGCAGAACCTGGCGGGTCGGCCCTGACTCGACGATTCGGCCGGCATAAAAAACGCTCACCCGGTCGGCGATCGCGGACATGACCCCGAGGTCATGGGTTATCAGCATGACCGACAGGCCACCCTCCACCCGCAGGCGGTTGAGTAGCCGCAGTATCCCGGCCTGCACTGTCACATCGAGAGCGGTGGTCGGCTCGTCCGCTATAAGCAACTGGGGACGGCAGGCAAGGGCGATAGCTATCGCGATCCGCTGGCGCATCCCCCCGCTGAACTGGTGCGGAAAACTGCGCAAGGCCCCGACAGGATCGGGGATTCTCACTTCGCCCAGCAGGTCGATCGCTCGGTGCCGTGCCTCCCCTCGGTCCACCCCGAGGTGATGGCGCATGTGGTCGGTCATCTGGTGCTCGATGCTGAGCATGGGGTGAAGTGACGTCATTGGATCCTGAAAAACGATGGCGATGTCGCGACCTCGAACAGCTCGCTGGCCTTTGCCATCCAGACTGAGCAGGTCCATCCCTCCGAAGTGGGCGGCACCGTGGACTTGGCTGCCGGGCGGCAGGAGGCCGAGCAGGCCCAGCATCGAGATCGTCTTGCCACTCCCGCTTTCACCGGCAATGCCAAAGATCTCGCCGCGACCAACCTTGTAGTCGACCCCGTCAACCACCACGGTAGGCCCGGCCTTGGTCATCAACGAAATCCGCAGGCCGCGTACGTCGAGGAGAGAAGTCAAAGAGCTCTGGTTTCCGCGGAGCGCACAGCGCGCGGATCCAGAGCATCTCGCAGCGTGTCCCCCAGGAAGTTGTACGCGAGGACTACGGTGAGGATGGCGACGCCCGGAAATGTACCGACCCACCAGTAGCTGAAGGCACGCGTGCCGTCGGCCACCATCGACCCCCATTCCGGGGTCGGAGGGCGAGCCCCGAGGCCCAGGAAGGAAAGACCTGACAGGAGGAGGATGGCAGTCCCTACGTCGAGCGCGGCAAACACGATCACCGGGCCTGCGACATTCGGCATCACGTCGACCAGGAGGACGCGCAGCCACGATGCGCCGATCAGCCGGGAGGCCTGCACGTACTCTGACTCCTTCATCGCGAGCACCAGGCCACGGACTATCCGGGCGAACGCCGGCCAGCGCACCGCGACGACCGCCAGCACGGCGTTCTGCAGGCTGGGACCAAGGGCCGCGACAACCGCCATGGCGAGGATGATCGTGGGAAAGGCGAAGACGAGGTCGGCCGCGCGCATCACTACTTCGTCCGCGAGACCCCCGAAGTAGCCGGCCAGTGCGCCGAGCGTCACTCCGATCACCATTGCCATGCCAACCAGGAGGAAGGCCAGGGGAACCGAGATGCGGCCACCCCAGATCACCCGGCTCAGGATGTCGCGACCCAGCTCGTCCGTGCCAAAGGGATATGCCGGCGACGGAGGCAGAAACCGATGCACGCTCTGGCCAATGGGATCGTGCGGAGATATCCAGGGCGCCAGGACGGCAATGAGGATCCAGGCCACCGAAAGAACCATGCCGACCACGGCCAGCGGCTGTTGCCAGGGCGATCCCATCTGAGTTCGTGCTCGCGGTTGCAGCGCCCTGAGGATGCCGGTTGCCAGGTTCATCCCACGCGGATCCTTGGGTCGATGACGCCGTAGAGAATGTCAACCACAAAATTGACGGTCACGTAGACAACTGCTACGAAAAGACTCACGCCCATTATCGCGTTCAGGTCCAGCGTCGTCGAGCTTCGATACGCGTACTGGCCAATGCCAGGCCAGGAGAAGATTGTCTCCACCAGGACTGTTCCCGACAGAAGGCTCCCGAAAGAAAGCCCGAGAAGAGTGATTATGGGAACCAGCGCTGCTCGCAGCACGTAGGTTACGACCACGGTGCGCTGGGGAAGGCCCTTGGCCCGAGCGCTGAGAACGTAGTCGGATTCGAGCACCTCCAGTACCGCGGAGCGCGTGAACCGAGCCACAAAGCTCACCGTGTAGGACCCCAGCACGATGGCCGGTAGAACCATGTGGCTGACCGCGGAGGAGAGCACGTCGAGCTGTCCATCCAGTACCCAATCGAGGGTGTAAAAACCAGTGAGATGAGCTGGTGGCGTCATCGAGGCATCCAGCCTGCCGCCCGCCGGTGCGACCCCCAGCTTGAAGAAGAAGACGTAGTAGGCGATCAGCGCCAACCAGAAGGTAGGGACCGATACGCCGGCCAGCGAGATGACCCGGACTGCCTGATCGAGCCACGAGTCGTGGTTGATCGCGGCGAGCACACCAAGCCCCGTGCCAACGACGACCGTGATGACGACGGCCAACAATGCCAGCTCGATCGTCGCCGGGATGTAGCGCGCAAGGTCCTGTCCGACCGGACGCATGCTGGTGATCGACTGGCCAAAGTCTCCGTGCACCAGCCGCTGCAGATAGATCAGGTACTGCTCGGGCAGCGGCTTGTCGAGCCCGTACTTGGCCCGGAATGACGCCACAACGCTCGGGTCACCCGCGGCCTGCTCGCCCAGAGCTACTCCGACGGGGTCTCCCGGCACCAGGTGGCTGAGGACAAAGGCGACCAGGGTGATGCCGAACGAGAGGAGGACGAGGCTCGCGAGGCGGCGCAGGGCGAACTGGACGAACGTCCAGCTCGCCCCACGTTGGCGGCGGCGGTGAGTGGTGTCGCCGCTACTTATGACCGATGACGGCAAGGTCGACCAGCCAACCCGGAGCGTAATCCACGTTCGTTACATTCTTGGCCGACACGAGCACCTGGGCGGGTTGAAACAGCGGGAAGTAGGGGCCTGCCTCATTCAGTTCTTTTTGCATCTGCTGGTAAGCAGTGACTCGCTCGCTCGGCGTGACGACGGTCGATGCCTTGGTGCAGGCCGCCTCGATTTTGGGATCCGAACCGGTTGGCCAATTAGCCCGGAGCGACTGCACGCCTCCCGGGCAGAAGATCAGAGCCTGACTCGGGTCGGGAAGCCCGGTGGTTGTCCAAAGGCCCATCTGCTCCTTGCCCGCGCGCCAATTGGCGAGCGTGGTTGCCAGGGGACCGGGCGTCAGGTTGATGGTGATCCCAGCCTCCTTCAGGTCAGCCTGGATCTTCTGCGCGATGGTGCCGAAAGACTGGCCATTGAGGGTGAAGTCGCTTGGATATTCCAGCGGAACAACCGGGTTGGTGAAGTTTCCCTTGGCGAGCGCTGCCTTGGCCCGGTTCAGGTCGCGTTTGGGCACATCGCCGGCACTGAGGTGACCGGGCAGCATCGAGGGCACCACGCCCGGCGACTGGATTGCACCGTGGCCTACCAGATTGACAATTCCCTGGTAGTCGATCGCATAGCGGACCGCCTCCTGGAAGTTCTTGTCACTGGCAATCTTCGAGATTGTCGGGCTCTCATTCGTGTATAGGAAGAAGAACGTGATCGAGGGCTGCTGAGCAACCTTTATCTTCGTCGTGTCAATTCCGGAGACCTGATCCGGAGAGAGGTCGAGGGCCAGCTGCGCCTCACCCTTTTGCACATTGAGCAGCTGTGTGGCGGCGGGCACGTTTTCAAGGACGATCTGGGCATACCCGGGCTTGGGGTTGCCCCAGTAGCTCGGGTTTGCCTTGAGTGCCACGCGCGTTGTCACCTCGAAACTATCAAGGAGATACGGACCACTGCCGGCGGATTGCTTGTCCAGGTAGGCCTGGGCCTTGTCGTTCTTGTCCGCACCGACAGCGTCAGTGCCACCATTTGCGGTGACCACCTTGGAATTCAGAACCGCGAAGTTAGGTCCCGTCAGCAAGGATGGCACAGCTGGGTTGGGCTGATCGGCCTGTACCACGACCGTAAGCGGGTCGGGCGCCGTCACGGTGAGGCCGTTCATTCGAAACGATGGGATTCCCTTGATGTTCTTCAGTCGGTTGAAGGAGAAAGCAGCGTCCTGGGCCGTGACGGTAGTTCCATCGCTGAACTTGGCGTCCTTCCGGAGGTGGAAGGTGAACGTCTTCGCGTCCGCGGATGCGTCATAGGAAGAGGCCAGCAACGGCGTGACCTTTGTTACGTCGGCTCCCCTGAACGTCACCAGGGTGTCGTACATGGCCTTGACTACAGCGCTGCCCGTCACCTCATTCGAACGATCTGGATCCACGGTCTTGATGTCAAATGACTTGTCCCATATGAGGGTGCCGCTCGTTCCGGCCGAACTCGGTTTGTTGGCGCTCCCGGAGCAGGCAACAAGGGTGAGCAAGACTACGCCCAGCGCCAATGCCCCTCGGCTCATTGCTTTCACGATTTCAGTTCGTCCTCCTGAATGATGGCAATCAAACAACGACGAGTTCATAGCTGAACCTGTTCAACGGCTCGATCCCGCTGGCGGTCACCAGGACGGTGTCCTCGATGTGAAGAGGAAGATCCCGGCCGATGAAGAACCCCGGGTCAATGGTGAAAACCATGTTCTCCTCGAGCGGTTCCTGGTTGCCGGGCTGCAACAGGGGGGCCTCGTGGCCGTCAGCCAGGCCGACTCCGTGACCGACCTTCCAGGTCTGCTCATAGCCGGCTTCAGCGATAACGGAGGCGCAGGCCTGATGGATCTTGTCCACTGGCATGCCTGGCCGACAGAGTTCCTCGGCTGCGCGATAGGCACGCTTGACGACCTCATATTGCTCGAGCATCGCGGATGTTGGCTCACCCACGAAAACATTGCGGGCAGTGTCGGTCGAGTACCCTCCGAAGGACGCTCCCGTGTCGACATCGACCAACTCGCCCGTCTTGAAGCTGCGCTGTTCGTAGAAGCGGAAAGTACCGCCGACCTTGGGATGGTTGGCCCCGTATTCCAGCTGAGTCTTCATGATTGCGAGGCCGGCGTCGGCCATAGAGACACCCGCTTTGATCACCTCCGCCGCCGTGCGGTACATCGCGTCAACCGCCTCGCCCGACTTCCTCAGCAAGGCGATCTCGTAGGCATCCTTAACCGAGCGCATGCCGTCCATCGCCCGCGCGGCTACCTCCAGATCGAGTTCGGGGAAAACCGAGCGCAACAATGTGGAATCTCCGTACCACATGCTTGAGGCAACGCCGATACGGCTCGCGCGGGTTAGCCCCGTTGCCGCAAACGCAGCCTTGAGCGCCGAGCCGGGATCCTCGCCGTCCTCATAAGTGAAGATGGATTTGACCGGATTGGCGGCCGTGTCGACGATGTTCTTATGCATCGTGCTGATGATCATCGCGGGATCATGGTTGACTGGCAGTAGCAGTGCGGAAAGCCAGATCGGATAGCCCCCTGGATACGGGCTCCAGCCCGACAGCCAGCTGAAGTTCGGCCCCGAGGTCACGTATAAAGCGTCGAGTCCAGCCTCGCTGGCGAGGCGCCTGGCGCGCCCCCACCGCTGACTGTAGTCCGGTCCCAGGGCGGATGCGGCGGATGCGGCAGAAGGCATGATCGCCTCTGTGTCATTCGAATCGGTCATTGGTAACCACCCCCTCTCTGTTGGCCAAACAATTCTGAACGGTCGTTAGTTCGCTAGGTTAACGCTACCGACCGGGGAGCGCCATGCGAACTTGCCTAAACCGAAGTTCCTAACCTCATCTGAACTCGATTCGAATTTGATTGATACGAA
>JRHI01001430.1_pt1 | contig 20093 bp, 32 predicted proteins | sample 215371 | NCBI WGS metagenome assembly JRHI01 (sample SAMN02929681, study PRJNA255918) | sediment metagenome | biome: cave system; feature: Ice Cave; material: Sediment; isolation source: sediment from deep within a dark volcanic ice cave with no known source of... ...
CCGCCCCTGGAGTCGCCTGCCGCTGCCGCTCGATCTCGACCATCTCGACGAACGGAAACGGCGCCAGCTCGTCCTCCAGGCGGGCGACGTCGGCGACCGGGATCAGCTCGTAGCGGGGACCCAGAAAGCCGCCAGCGATTGCGACCGCCCCGGCAACCTGGCGCAGCCGCCGCTCGGCGCCCTCGCGCGTGGCGCCGGAGGCCGCGCAGAGCAGGGTCAGTCCGAGGCGGGCCGCGACGGGGGAGACGTCCGCGGCAGGTCTGGCGACCTGCCGCACCTGCAGTGCCCAATCGAGGTCCTCGGGGAGGGCCATCAGGTAGCCGAGGACGTGGAGCTGGCGGGCCAGGTCGGCCGCGTCCGGCGGGCCCGCCGCGCGCAGGGCGACCTCGAAGCCGCTGAGCGCTCGCCAGCGCTCGACCGACGTCCCCACCGTCGCCCCGGGTGCGAATGGGGCGCCGACGCCGGCGGCAATGACGCGGGCGGGCTCACTGGGCACAGCCCACCGTTCCTGCCGGTGGACGACGGCGATCGCCGTCACGTCGGGCAGGGCCGTCGCCAGGGGTTCGGGCGCGGCGGCGGTGGTGGACCCCGGCGCCACGAGCGGCGGCGACAGGGTCTCGGATTGGGAAGACTGGGGAATGCGGGGCTGTCCCTCGGGGTGCTGAGTCAGACAGGTGTCGCGCGTTCGACCCCCGGCAACCCCAGCGCCCGCGCCGTCTCACCCTCGTACCGCACCTGCACCGTGTGCGTCGCCGTGTCCGCCAGGACCACCACCCCGTACGTCGCGGCCACCGTCCGCCACGCCTCCGGCCCCGCGTCGAGCAGATCGGTGAGCAGCCGGGGCGCCCTCGCCCGCAGCTCGCGCGCGATCCGCTCATCGCGCCCCTCGACCGGCACGGTCGCCTCAAGCCGCGCCGCCTCGACGTCGAGCGCGCGCAGCCGCCGCTCAACATCGGCGCCGGTCAGCGTGCCCCGCTGCACCGCGTCGATCAGTCGCTCCCGCTGCGCCCGCACCTCGGCGAGGGCGCGCTGCTGCCGGGCCAGCGCCGCCAGCGCCGAGGCCGGGGCTGGCACGTCGCGCGGCCGGATCGTGAGCACCCGCTTAAGGTCCGCGACGATGGCCGCCTTGACCGGCCCGTCGACCCAGCGCGGGGCGATGCGCGGCTTGGCGGCCGGGCACCCCACGACCCGATAGCCGTTGCGCCGCATGTTCGCGCTCCGACAGTACCAGCAGTCGTCAGGGATCGTCGTGCCAGGCCGGTCGCTCACGATCCAGTACATGGGCTCGCCGCAAGCGCCACACCGGACGCGCCCTTCGAGCCAGTGTGAGCGGCGCTTCTCGACCCGGTGCCGCACGGCGCGACCCGCCAGCACGCGCTGGGCGGCCCACCACGCCTCGGCGGGGATGATCGCGGGGTGCGCGTCCTCGGTGACGACCGGCGTCGCGTGGTGCCGTCCGCGCGGGCCGTGGACGACGGCGCCCCGATAGATCGGATTGTGCAGCATCGCCGCGACGTTGACCGCGGTCCAGCGTGCGCCGCCACGGGGCGCGAGCGCGCTCGGATCGGTATTGAGCGCACGGTGGATCATCCCGAGACTGGCGCCGCCAGCGGCGAGGTCGTAGACGCGCCGCACCTGCGCGGCCTCGGACTCGACGACGACGAACCGGCCATCCTCGCCGCGTCGGTAGCCGAACGGCGGCCGGCCGTTGGAGATGCCCCGCCGGGCTCGCTCGCGGAGCGCGGCGGAGACGTTGGCGGCAATCGTGCGCGACTGCTCTTCTGCCACGGCGGCGAGGACCTGGCGAACGAACGGCGTGCCGAACCAGGGCTCGGTCACGCTCTCGACGCGGGCATGGTGGCGCTCAAACTCGTGCAGGATGTTCTCGGCGATGCGCAGCTTCCGGGCGAGGCGGCTGCTGTGCCAGACGATCAGGACGTCGACCTCACGGCGCGCGACGCGTGCGAGGATGGCGTCAATCGCGACGCGTTCCTCCTGCCAGCCGCGGATGGACTCCTCGCGCAGCACCTCGACCACAGCGTAGCCGCGCGTCTCGCAGTAGCGGCGGCACTCGGTCTCCTGGGAGTCGAGACTGACCGACTGGTCGCGCGTCTCAGACTGCCGGAGGAGCAGGATGGCGCGGTCGGGCATCCCCGTTCCTACTGAGACGTTGTCTCACTTTCCGTCTCTCCCCGCGGCCAACAGTGCTTCCATCCGTTGAAGCCGCTCGTTGATCGTGCGCAATTGAACCGTCACCTCATCGTCGTTCGACTCGATGAAAAAGGCGGCTAGATTCGCGGTCACGACACCGAACCCATGACGCGCTTCATGCTGATCCTCCGGCACCCCATCGGCCTGGATGTCGATGGTGTACCCAGGCGGGGGACAAATGATCACGCCGGCTCGAAGGTGAGCGTCCAAGAAGATTTCGTGTTGGCAGTTGTGATGTAGTACGAGCCGGACGCTCCGGCGTCGTAAATCGTTGAGGATGTCCAGGTCCCCGCATTCGGGATGATGTCGTTGAAAAGAAGCTTCCTGCTCCCGTCCGGGGCATAGACGTAGACAGCGAACCCGTCAAAGTTGGCGACATCCACCATGGCGGTCACCTTGTAGCGACCGGCGGCGAGGTCAAATTTGTCAGAGACCATGACACCGGAACCGGAGACCGACGCCGACGCAGGGGACGATCCGCTCCTGTTCGTCTGTTCAGTGGGATTGCTCGCGGGCACTCCTGGTTTCGCCGCGTCCTCAAGCTTCTTGATCCGCTTCCGCGTGGCGGAAATGTCCGACGTGTTCTTGGCGACCTGGGTTTCCAAGGCCGACAGACGCGTGTCGGTGGTGTCTTGCGCGTCGGCGGGGCGGGAGATGGTCGTCCCGATGCCGACGCCGAACAGCAGCGCAACCACGACCAGTCCAGTAACGATGCGCTTCATGGTGGCCTCCCTTGGCCGACTTCCCAGCCCCTTGCAAATACGAACAATAGTTCTACAATGACAACGAGAGCGCCGGAGCGCCGATCGTGTCAGGGCCAGCGGTGAAAGGATCGCGCCCATGCCCCAGCGCCCGCCGTCCGATTCTCCCACGGCCCACGACTTCAAGGTCTACGCCGAAACGATCGAGTGCGAGGCCGAGCCCTGGGTGAACGTACGGGTCCTCCCCGTCGCGGACGGTGCCTGGTGTCTCATGCTAAGTAGTCAGCGCGGCGGCGAGGAGATCATCCCTGCGCCGGCGGGGTCCACATTCGACGCCGTCCATCGCCAGTTTCTCGCCGCGCTCTCAGCGCTCTGCGCTCCCGTCGCTCGCCCGCGCTAGCAGCGTCCGAGACCGACGCCGGTTATAGACCGCCTGCGCCAGGTCCATCACGACCTCGGCGCCCTCATCACTGATTTTGGGCAGCAATTCCAGCACGACCGCACGCGGGTCGCCCGGTGGGAAGAACGGCCGATAGCCCGGCGTGTTGTCAACCTCCTCGGTCGCCAACTCGCCGGCCGCCACCAACAAATCCATATGCCGGACGCCAAGCGCAGCCGCGATCCGACGCCGCACGTCGGCACCGGGGAACGCAATTCGTCCCCCCTCGATCTGAGACAGATAGGGCCGCGACACCCCTGAGCGCACAGCCAGATCGGCCTGCGTCCAGCCCAGTGATTCGCGTCGATCTTTGACATAACCACCCAGCCCCCCAGCGTGCATAACCACCAGAGTAGCAGGGTTACTACCTATTGACATCGATGTAGACATGTGCTACTCTCATCGCGTAAGGTTATGACGGACTACGGAGGGACCGATGCCGCCGACCATTTCGCGCGAACCCTACGTCAAGCAATCGATCTCGTTGCGCCGCGACCAACTCGCGGCCGCGAAGCACGTCGTACGTGAGGACGGCCACGGCAACCTGAGTCGCCTGGTGCAGGACCTCGTGGAGTCCGAGTTGCGACGCCGGTACGGTCGCGACTGGGGCAGGGAAGTCGCGGTCTCGACCCAGACCGCGCAGACCGGAGCGGGCTGATGTCCACCGCCCACACCACCCGTCGTACGACCTGCACCGGCTGCGGTACACCCATGACGTTGGTCCGCGAAGCGGACGGTTGCTGGCCGCCCCGCATCTGTCTCGACTGCCGCCCCGCCTACGACCGTCTGCTCGCCGAGGCGGTGTGTACGACCGCGTGGCGAGCCACCGAACGCACCGCCGCCGTGGCGGACTAGGGAGGATCGACATGTCACGCCCAAGCAACGCCCTGAACAACGCCGCGTACCTCGATACCGCGTTCTGGATGGTCGCGGCCGACCTCGAGGTCGGCTATTCCCCCGCTGAGCACGAGCTCGTCACGGCCCGCCACTACGCGGCCGCGCTGCACACGATCCCGTACCTGGCCACCGACGATCCCGAGGCGTTCGCCGCCTGCGAGCGGGTGCTCGCGTATCAACCCGAGTCGCTAACTGCGCCGCTGGTCGCGGCCGTCGGGTGAGGAGGTCTCGCATGCCCACCTGGGTCTGGATTGTCATCGCCTCCGTCGCCTGGCTGTGCGGATTTCTGTTTGCCGCCGCCTGCGCGGCGGTGGCGATTGACGACGAGTGGACGGCCTGGCCGCCGCGCGACGAATGAGGTGCGGCGATGGAGTGGCTTTGGATCGCGTCGGCGGTTGTCTGGATCGTGTCCTGCGTCATCCTCGCGCTCTGCCTGATGGTGCTCCGGAAGGTCCTCGACAAGTGACGAGCAATCTCGCCGAGCAGGGCAGGGGAGTCGTGTCCGCCATCCTCCCGGCACGCGGGCGGCCCCACATCCCGCCCGCGACCATGGGCGTGAGCGCGGCCGGACGGCGCGCATCCCGTCCGCAGCGGCACCCCCCAGCGACCCTCGTGCCCTGCTCGGCGCGATGGCAAACCGTCGCGCTCGTGTCTGTCAGCGGGCGGGTCAACGGTGGCCCGCCCGTCAACCCCACGGTAGCACCGGAGGTGCCGGTGCGTGTTTGCACAGGAGAGGAGGGTGCAGTGCCCGTCCCCCGCAGGACGACCCGCCACTGCGAGCAGGTCGAGGAGCACGGCGGCACGTTGGTCCGGGTGTGCCGGACGGTGGAGGAGGTGACGGCGGATGGTCGAGTGGATGCCGAGGAGCGGCAGTTGTTGCGGGACGTGATGGTGGCGCACCAGCGGAGTTACGCGCCGCTGCTGCCGACGGCGTGCTGTGTGGACAACGCGTTTCGCCTGATTGGGACGCTGGCGCAGACGGCGGAGGTGACGGCGTGGGTGCGCCGGGTGGCGCGCGAGGCGGCCGAAGACGAGGCGCGGCTGGACGAGGCCGCGTAACGAGGGCGGCTCGCGCGATGCCATCGCGCGAGCCGCCTGGCCCAAAGGGGTTTGGGGGAAGGATAGCACAGCATGAGCGAGACCAAGAGCGACCCCGAGCCCGACAGGCTCGACGAGGCGCTGAAAGTGGCAGCGAACATCCTCAAGGGTCAGGGCTACGGTCGTACGGATTTTCACCTCCAACTGCAATCGCCGTTCATCGGCCGCGCGCTGGTGGCAGCGGAGGAGATCGCCTCCGAGGAGGCGATCGAGGCGGGTGAGTGGGTCCGGCGCGGCATGGCCGCCTGGGACGCGCTCTTTGGCGACGGCGACTCCGATACCACGAAGGAGCGCGTGTCGTGAGTGAGGTCAATGCCGAGTGGCTATTGGAGACCTGGGCGCCGGCGCTGCGCTCGGGTGAGTTCCACCAAACCACGAACACGCTACGCCTCGGTGACGAGTACTGCTGTTTGGGCGTCGCCTGCGAGTTGCGGCGACGCGAGGGCGCGCTGCCCGACTGGGAGGCGATCACCGAACCGCTCGGCAGGTCTGAGCGGTTCGTCGGCGTGAAAATGATTTCGGGCATGAGCAAGGACCTGCCGTCCGATGTCAGCGCGTTCCTCGGGTGCAATCCCGTGGGACGATTCGGCCGTCAGTTTCTCGCGTACGACAGTGCGGCCGAAGCCAACGACGAGGGGTGTTCCTTCCCCCAGATCGCCGACGAGTTGGAGCGGATCGCGCGGGCTGAGCTGACGCGACGGGCCGCGGCGGAGGCGGCGTCGTGAGTGACCGACCGCGCCTCCTCGATCTGTTCTGTGGCGCCGACGGGTGTGCGGTTGGGTACGACCGCGCGGGGTTCGACGTGACCGGCGTCGATCACCGGCCTCAGAAACGGTACCCGTTCGATTTCATCCTGGCCGACGCGCTGGAGTATGTGGCCGAGCACGGGCACGAGTACGACGCGATCCACGCCTCGCCGCCCTGCCAGGGCTATAGCCGCGCCGTTCGTCACCTGCACGATGGAGCCGCGCCGCTGCTGCTGGATGAAACGCGCGAGGCCCTAGGGAGGACCGGCCGCCCATGGGTCATCGAGAACGTTCCGGGCGCTCCGCTTCACAGCCCGATCACCCTCTGCGGCCTCTCGTTCGGGCTCCGGGTCAAGCGCCACCGCCTATTCGAGAGCAACATCATGCTCTTTGGTGTGCCATGCCCATCTTCCCACAACAGCGAGTACTACATCGTCTTCGGTCACGAGGTTCGCAGTCGCAGGCATGGGCGTGCCGCCGGCCGCAAGAACAATCTCGTCACGGGGCGCGCCGCGATGGGCATCGACTGGATGACCAGGGGCGAGTTGAGCCAGGCAATCCCCCCCGCCTACACGGAGTACGTCGGTTCGCAACTGCTCGCCTACCTGGCAGCGGAGGCGGCGGCATGAGCGCGGGCTGGGACCGGCACAGTCGCGACCCTCAGCAGATCGACGTGCGCCTCTTCTCGCACCGCGAGCCGGGGCTGCCCCGGCGACGACGACCGCAACCACGGACGCGCTTCGTCCTGACCGTTGACCCGCTGCGCTGGACGTTTGCCCGTGCGCTGCGTCGGCTGGCGGACACGATTGGAGGATTCTCGTGAGCACCCCCGTTGCGCTCATTGATCTGTTCAGACCCGCTGGACGGCTACTGCTGATGCCGCGCCGGTCTCCCCGGTATGAGGGCCGGCGCGTCCCGATGGAGCCGCGCCGGTGCGCGCACTGTGACGAGGTCTTTTCCCCCGAGCGCGGCATCACCGAGCCGATCGCGGAGCCGGGTCTGTGGGCGCGCCGGTGGACGTGCCGTCCTTGTTTGCTCGACCAGACCAGGCGGTGGCGGTGATGACGGCCGATGAGCTGGTGCGGGCGTTCGGTCCGCTGGTGGGACCGCTCTCACTGGCCGCCGAGGAGATGGCGCGTCGTGGCTTCACGGATCAGGCGGCCCGTGACGCGATGAGCTTCATGTTCAGCGTCTACGCGGAGGAGGACGACGATGGCGAGCGCGTTGGGGGTTGACCTGAGCAAGCTGCGTGCGCCCTTCCCGCCCGAGGCGCTCAAGTCTCGGCGGGGTGGTGCCGGGCAGTTGACGTACGTGGAAGGATTCACGGTCATTCGTCGCCTGAATGAGGCGTGCCCGCAGTGGGACCTCGCGGTCGTTCGTGAGTGGCGGGAAGAGAACGGCCACGTCAAGGCTCATGTGCGTCTGACGATTCCGGGCCTGGGCAGCCGCGAGCATATCGGCGTCCACGTTCCGACGGGACGGCCGGGCACCGAGGACGTGGACGCCAAAGGTGCGGTCACGGACGGCCTGAAGAAGGCGGCGACGCTGTTCGGCGTGGGGCTGGAACTCTACGGAGCGGACTACGAGGGCGATCTGGCGAGTCGAAACGCGACGGCGGGTGGGGTGGGGGAGAAGCTGGCGAGCCCCAGGCTGGGAGCGGCGAGCAACGGGCAGGTGGCGCACCAGGACGATCGAGAGCGGGCGCTGAAGCGGCTGCACGCGATCGGCGCGGCGCGGAGACTCGGACACGACGCGCTGAAGCGGGTGATGCGGTTCGCGCTGCCCGAGCTTCAGTCGATGCGGGACTTGAGTGCGGAGCAGGCGCAGCGCTTGGGGTCGGAGATCGAGGCGGCAAGTGATTTGGACCTCCAGGTCTGGGCGACCGACTGGGAGGCGGAGATGGCGGCGGCGTCCGAGCTCTCGGCGCTCGCGCAGATTAGTCAGGCCATGCAGCGGGAGGGGCTCACCCCGACCAACCGGCCGGACCTGGCCGAGAGCTACGCCGAGCACAAGCGGCGCGTGATCGGGGTGCCGCCTGGGCGGCGGCAGGCGTTCGGCGTGCCGCCGGCGGTGGTGGATGACGTGGTGGTCATCTAGTGGAGCACCCCATCCTGGCGCGGTTGTCCGGGGTGCGGCAGCGGGGGGCGGGCGTCATTGCCCGCTGCCCCGCGCACGAGGATCGCGTGCCCTCGCTCAAGGTGGATCTGGCTGAGGATGGGCGGGTCTTACTGCACTGCTTTGCGGGGTGTTCGAGCGAGTCGATTGTCGCGGCGTTGGGGATGACGATGGCGGATTTGTTTGAGGCGCGACCGCTGGCGATTGCGAGTAATGGGCATGGGCCGGAGACGCGGTACCTGATTCGGGATGTCGATGGGACGGTGGTCGCGATTCATACCCGACGCGAGCAGGAAACCGGCAAGCGGTTCCTGTGGCAGCGGCCGGGTGGTGAGTGGGGGTTGGGCGGGACGAAGAGTAATGAGCTGCCGCTGTATGGGGCGCATGAGCTTGGCTTGCATGATCGGGTCTTGGTGACAGAGGGCGAGAAGAGTCGGGATGCGCTGGTGGCGGCGGGGTTCGCGGCGGTGGGGACGGTGACGGGGGCGGACGGGACGCCGGGGCGGGCGGCGCTGATGCCGCTGGTCGGGCGCACGGTGGTGCTCTGGCCGGACAACGACTCGGCGGGCGTGGTCCACATGGACAGGCTGGCGGCGGCACTGGTGGCGGCGGGGCAACCCGAGGAGATGATCGAGCGGGTGACCTGGAAGGAGGCGCCCGCGGGTGGTGACGCGGCCGACTGTGCGCGCGAGGACCTGGTGGCCCTGGTGCTCGATGCGACCCCGTGGTTTGGCACTGCCAGAACTGACGAAAGCCCTTCTGTTAGCTTTGTCAGTGCTCCGGTCGCGGTCGAAGGCGTGCTCGATGTGGCTCCTGTGCCAGAGATCTGCCGGACGGGTTGGCTGGGGGAGTACGTCGCACTGGTGGACCCGCTCTCAGAGGCGCCGACGGCGTTCCATGTCGCCTCGGGGCTGACGATGGCGGGCGCGGTGATCGGGCGGGGCATCTGTAATCGGTATGTCAGTAAGAACGTCTACGCCAACTGTTTCATGTTGTTAGTCGGGCTCGCGGGGACCAGTCGGAAGGACACGGCGATTCGGATGGCGTTGGACCTGCCCTCGCACGTCAGCGCGGCGAGTCGGGAGCGGCTCAGTGAACCGTGGCATCTCTCGACGGACATCGGCAGCGCCGAGGGCATGATCCGGGTCCTCTCAGAGCGGTCGAACACACTGCTCTGGATCACGGAGTTTCAGCGGTTGGTGCGCAACGCCAAGCGCCAGGCGACGACGACGATCTTCCCCCTCATGACCGCGGCCTGGGATACGCCGATCAAGCTTGAGAACGTCACCAAGAACAATGCGCTCGAAGCCAAGTTCCCGTACCTGTCGGTCCTCGCCGCAATCCAGCCGGGGATCCTGGCCCGTGAGTTCGGCCAGGAGGAGATCAGTAGCGGGTTCGCCACGCGTTGGCTCTACGTGGTGGGCGCGAGCGATCGGTCGCTGCCCGAGCCGCCGGACATCGACGCCGAGGCGGCCTTCGCGCTGTGGCGGCAGTTGGTGCGCACGATCGCGCTCTACGGGGGCGTGGCGGGGAATGAGGTGCGGTTGCACCTGACCCCGGCGGCACGAAAGCGGTGGATCGCCTGGTATGAGGCGGACCGCGCGCGGCCGGTCGCGAGCGAGGACGAGGACTCGATGCGCTCGCGGCTCGGGGTCCAGATTCGCAAGGTGGCGCTGATCTACGCGGTCTGTGCCGGGGCGCGGTCGATCGAACTCGACCACCTGGAGCCGGCGATTGCGTTCGTGGAGTGGTGCTGGGCGCACACGGTGCAGCTGATGCGGCAATGGGGGATCGGGGTTGGGCAGGACATCGAGGCCAGGATCGAACGCGTGCTGACCCGGCGCGGCCCGATGCGGCGGCGCGACCTCCAGATGGCGTGCTCGCACCGGCGCTGGTCGGGCCGGGAGTTCGCCCAAATTTTGGACGCCATGCTCCGCAACCAGACCGTTGTAGCTGACCCGCTCGGGAGGTTGGCATGGTCCGAGTAGCCGTGTCCAACATTGTCCAACAGGTTCCAGCAGGTGCCGGAAGCCCCGCAACGGCCGACCCGCGCGGGGGGTTGGCGTGGTCGGATGAGCCTGTCCAACAGTTTCCAACATGGGCCGAAAAGACCGCAACGATGGGAGATTCGGAATGTTGGAAGGTGTTGGACGGTGTTGGACAGGGGTGTCCAACATGAAAACGCGATGTCTGCGGGCTTTTTCGACCAATTTTTTGGTGTTGGACAGTTTGCGGTTATGGAATTTTTCAAAGTTGTCCAACTGTCCAACATGCCCTAAAAACATCCAGAAAACCGCATGGCTGCGGGAGTTTTCATGTTGGACAAAAATGTCCAACATTGTCCAACGTGTCCAACATTTGTTGGGGTCGAAAACGACGACCGTTCGCGTGGGAATTTCTGTCCAACATGTCCAACACCCCGAAGGGCGGTAAACTCGGTCTGTCGCGATGCGGACGCGATCGCGGACATGATCGAGGACTGCCCGCCCTTCACACGGGTGGAGGTGGGCGTTTCAATCCCCACCCTGCCTCACGACAGAGTGCGACGTGACGCGCTTGACGCGCTGCACGAGGATGACCTCGGGAAGGAGTGGTGCGAGTGAGCGACGACCCTAGGATACCCCTGGCGCGCGCTTTGGTGGTCCAGGACGCACGAGACCCCCAGGATGGGCAACATGGCTCCCTCTGGGCGCGGCGAGTTGAGTTCGCGATCGATGTCGTGCTGATCGCCGTCTGCGTGGCCGTCTGGGTGGCCGGCTGGGCAGTCGTGCTCTGGGCGTTGGGGGCGGGACGATGAACGAGTCGCTTCTGTTCGTCATGGTGCCACATGCGTTGACGCGCGACCTGTCGCCGAATGGGCGGCTCGATCGGTGGGCGAAGGCGCGAGCGGCGCGGGCGATGCGCGATGCGGCCTACTGGGCGACGCGCGCGGCCGTCTGGCAGGGGGACATGGGATCAATTCCCGACGAGCTGGATTTGTGGGTCACGGTCTGGCTGGGCTATCGAGCGCGGATGATGGACGATGACAACGCCCGCGCGTGCTGCAAGTCACTGCTCGATGGGATCGCGCAGGGGGTGGGCAAGCGGTCGGATGCAGGGTGCCGGATTGTGGCGCTGCACCAGCGGCGGGCGCCGGGCGGGGTGGGGTGCGTGGATGTCGAACTGCGGGCGAGGGAGGCGTGATGGCTGAGGTCTACGTCGTGTCAGACGACAGTGGATGGGAGGGGGTTCACGTTGAGGGCGTGTTTGACGATGAGGCGCTGGCCAATGCCTACGTCGCGATGGTCAATGGGGGGAATAGCCTCGCTTCACTTCGCGTCGACGCCTTCCCGCTGAACGAGCTGCGCGCCACTTTGGAGCGTGGGCTGACCTGGGTCGTGTTCTTCACCGACTCCGGCGCCGCGGTGCACGTGATGGGGCGGGTGAGTGAGGATCCCGAGGGGATTGAGCCCTGTCTCCACTCATTCGACCCACAGGTTGCGCTGCGCTGCGTCACGACGGCACGCGACCGCGAGACCGCGATGGCGGTCTGCGCGGAGCGGCGGGCGAGGTACGTCGCCCGCCTGGCGGAAACGAGCTGATGCGCGATGCGATGCCCTCGGAGGACGTGACGGCGAAACGGCGCATCGTCGTCATCGTGCGTCGTCTGCGCACGCAGGACGCCATCGTCCGCGTGAGCGCCGACGCGGACGTGGCCGAGGTGAACTCCTACGTGGCGCGCCTGTTTGCCCGGCTGGGCGTTGACGAGACGAGCGACATCGATTGGGTGTGGCGCGAAGAGCTGGGGCGGGGCGCCTGATGCCCCGCGCCTGCACCGTCTGCACTCATCCCGCGCGGGGGGAGATCGACAAGGCGCTGCTCAGCGGCGCGTCGTTCCGAAATGTGGCGGAACGTTTTTCGCGATCTACCACGGCGCTGTATCGGCACAAGACCGAGCACCTGCCCGAAGCGATCAAGCGCGCCGCTGAGGCCCAACGAACCGAAACGGACCTCGACGTCATGACCGAGCTGAAGCGGCTCTTTGTCTGGATGAACAAGTTGGGCGACGCTTGCGACCGCTGGCTCTCCGATCCCGACGCCCCGGATCGGTACGACCTCGGTCCGCGGGCGAGCGAGGTGATGGTCCACTACGAGGATATGGTCTACGACGACCAGGGCGAGGCCCACGTCACCCGTCGCAAAGCCCCCCTCTCTGAGCTCCTTGACATGGCGCGAGAGCGCACGCCGGAGCGGGCCTACACGCTGATCGAGGTCAAGCACGCCGACCCGCGAAAGCTGATCGTCGCGACGGCCGCCCGTCTGCATGGGCAGATTGAGCTGCTGGCGAAGCTCATCGGACGCCTCGATGAGCGGCCGCTCAACATCATCCTAGCCCCGGAGTGGATTGCGCTGCGGACGGCCATGATCGAGGCGTTGGCCGATCACCCCGAGGCACAGCTCGCGGTGGCCCAGCGCCTGCTCGCTCTCGAGGCGGGACCGTCGTGAGCGCTGCCCCGACCAGCTATCGCGCCGACTTCGCCGCGGCGCTGGACCCCAACGTGCTCGCCAAGCGAGCCGGCGTCACCCCCTACCCCTGGCAGGCGCGTGTGCTGCGGTCGCACGCTCGTCGCCAGATCCTCAACTGCGCGCGTCAGTCGGGCAAAAGCATCGTCACCGCGCTCAAGGTGATGCACACCGCCCTCTATCACCCTGGCAGTCTGACCCTCATCCTGTCCCCGTCCGAGCGGCAATCGAAGCTGCTGCTCGAAAAAGTATACACGGCCTACGCCGCACTCGGCCAGCCGGCCGAGATTGACACCGAGAATCAGCTCTACCTCAAGCTTGCCCACGGCAGCGAAATCTACGCCCTGCCGGGGAAGGAGGGCACGATCCGTGGATTTTCGGATGTCGATCTGCTCATCATCGATGAGGCCAGCCGCGCATCAGACGCCCTCTACTACGCGGTGCGTCCGATGCTGGCGGCTTCGGGCGGCGCGTTGATGCTGTTGTCCACCCCGTTCGGCAAACGCGGCTTTTTCTATCATGCCTGGACCGAGGGCGGGTCGGAATGGCAGCGGACGGAGTTGCCAGCGCCCGCCGTGCCCCACTTCTCCCCGGCGTTCCTGGACGAAGAGCGTCGCACCTTGCCGGAGCACGTCTTTCGTCAGGAGTACCTCTGTCAGTTCGTCGATACGATTGGCCAGGTGTTCGCCAGCGACCTGATCGAGCGTGCGCTGAGCGCCGATATTCGGCCGCTGTTCGGCGGTGAGGAGGCATCATGGACCGACCGCGTACTGGCGCCAATTCCGGTCCTGTGACCCGTCTGACGATCTGGGCGTCGTTCCGCTGCGCTGATGGCACGCTGCGGCTGTTCCAGACGGATTCCTGTATCCCGGCGGACATGCCCGAGGATCGTTCGATCTACTTTCAGCAGCTCACGTACTTATTTTCCGTGAGCTGACCCTCAACGGCTGGTTCTATGGATCGCAGATCAGCGGCATTCGGTCGCGTGAAGAGCCATGGGGCTGGGGCGAGCCGACGATCCCCGAGTCGGACATCGACCAGTTGACTGATGCGCCGCCGTCACCCCCATCCACCACCGCGCTCCGTGATTGGGTTCGTGGACGAGCGCCCGATGGGGAACGCGGGGGAAAGAACCCGGACGATCGTCCGACGGGAAACGTGGGGACCAACCGATGACTGACGCGACACTGCGCTACGTGATCGGCCTCGACCTCGGCCAAACCCAGGACTACACCGCGCTCGCCGTGGCCGAGGTCCGTCAGGTGGGCACGGGGACCATGGTGCCCAAAGGGGAGCGCATCATCGAGCGCGGCGATCACATCGCGTTCGAGCCGATCCTGGTCGAGCAGACCGAGCGCCACCTGCACGTCCGGCACCTCGAGCGCTTCCCACTCAACACGCCCTACCCGGCGATCGTCGCCGCGGTCGCCGCCCTCGTGACCCGGCTGGGCGGATCGTCCCGCCCACTGCTCGCGGTCGACCAGACCGGCGTCGGGCGCGCGGTCGTTGACATGTTTCGCCTGGCCCGTCTGGGCTCATCGCTCTGGCCGATCACGATCACCAGCGGTGGCAAGGCCGGCCGCGACGAACAGGGTGACTGGCACGTCCCCAAACGCGACCTGGTCGGCGTGCTCCAAGTCTTCATGCAGAACGACCGGCTCAAGGTGGCGCGCGATCTGCCGCACGCTAGCACCTTCGCGCAGGAGATGCAGCAGTTCCGCATGAAAATCTCCGAGGCGGCGAATCTGAGTTTCGAGGCGTGGCGCGAGAACGATCACGACGACATCGTGCTCGCCGTCGCCCTCGCCTGCTGGGTGGGGCAGCGCGGCGACGGCGCGATCGGGCTGCTATGACGCAGACCCCGCTGCCGTGCCCGAGTTGCCGTGCACCGCTCGCCGACGCGCACCCGTCCGGCAACCTGATCGCGCGACCCGGCGTCCACGTCCGCGCGTTTCTGCGCGACGGGTACGCGATCCTGCGCTGCCCCGCCTGCTCCAAGGCGGCACGCACCCGCGCTCCCGTCGTCGTCAGTTGGTGGCAGGATGAGGGTGAGGACGAGGAACGTGGTACGATAGCGTGAGGATGAGAGGTCGGTGACTTGAGTCGCCGGGTCGAGGCGTGCGCTTGCGCGTCTCCCCGGCGACTCATTTGTCTGCGGTCAGGATGAGACACCCGTGGCGAGTCTGTTCACCCGCATCCGTGACGCGCTTCGCACCGCCGACCCTGAGCCGCCGATGTTTCGCGCGACCCAGTTGCCCGTCATCACCCAGCCGCCACCCGAATGGTCGTCCCAGCTCTACCCGCCCGGCACACTGGCCGGCATGCCGCCGGTCTACGGCAATTACCAGATCAACAAGCCGGTCTGGCCCGACCTCGCGCCGCGCACCTTCGTTGACGACGGCTACAAAAAGGTCGTCGTCGCCTACCGCTGTATCAACGTCATCGCCAACGCCGTCGCCACCGCGCCCGTCCGCGCCTACGAGGAGCAGGCTGACGCCCGTCGCGTCGAGCTGCCGCTGCACCCGCTGCGTCAGCTTATGCTCAGACCCAACCCGTTCATGGGCGGCGCGACCTTTGTCAACCTTGTGACCAAGATTGCCGCCTCGACCGGGTTCTGTGTGGTCGAGAAGGAGCGCTCCGCCGCCGGTCGCGTCATCGCGCTCTGGCCGCTCCGCTCAGATTGGCTGAGCCCCATTCCGCGCACCAACGCCGCCCCCGACTGGCTCTACCGTCTGCCAGACGGGCAGTGGTTCGTGCTTTCGGCCGAGAATGTCATTCCCGTCATCTACGAAGACGACCCCCTGCTCGGGTATACGGGCGTCGCGCCCTTGGCCGCCGCGTTGCGTGAGGTCGGCATCGAGAACGCGATGACCGACTTTGCCAAAAACACGTTCGACAACGGCGGCATCCCCATGTACCTGCTCATTCCCGACCCCGGTGTCGACTGGGACCAGGCCAGCGCGGACCAACTGCGTGAGCGGTGGAAGCAACGCTACGGCGCGGCGCGCGGGGCGGAAGTTGGTGTCGCCGCCAGTGTCAAGGATGTCAAGCGAATTGGGCTCGACTACAACGAGTTGGCCTACCACGACTTGCGTGCCTTGACGGCGCTCCAAATCTGCACCGCCTTCGGGGTGCCGCCCATGCTGATCGGCGTGCGGGAGGGCCTAGCGCGGGCCACCTACAGCAACTACGAGCAAGCCAGGAAGGCATTTTACGAGGACACGATCATGCCGCTCTGGGCCCGGCTAGATGACGTGCTGACGCACACGCTACTTGCTGAGTTCGAGGTCCGGCCGTCCGTCTCCTTGGAATTCGACACGAGCGACATCGTGGCGTTGCGCGACGATCAGGTCGCGCTCTGGGATCGCGTCGAGAAGGCGTTCATGACCGGCCAACTCAAAGTCGACGAGGCGCGCGGGCTGCTCGGGTTCCGGCCGCTGACCGGCATCCTGGGGCAGGCGCACATGTTGCCGCGCGGATCGGCCTACATCGACGAGGACGGCGGGCTCGTCGCGACCGCCAGCGGCAGGGGCGACACGATGGTGGATGGAACCCCGGTGGGCCAGCCCTTGGTCCCGGCGAAACCTGCCGCCCCGCCGGCCAAGCCCACTGCCAAGAAGAGCCGGGCACTGACCCCGCCCGAGCGCCGCCGGGCGAAGGCACTGACGTCGAACAAGGCGGCCAAGGCGAAGCTGGCGAAGGCGCTGACGCCCAAGCTGGCCCGCTTCTTCACGGCGCAGGGCGAGCGGATCGCGGGGAAGGTCGCCAAGCGTGCCGGACGGCTCGACGCGCTGACCATGGGAGAGAAACTCGCGCTGTCTCGCGCTGATCGTGTCCGGTTCCTCACTGAGTCTCGCGACGATCCGACCGACGAGATCGACTGGGCGGCCGAGGAAGCCGCGCTCGCCGACATCCTCGATCAGTTCTACCAAAACGCAGCCAAGCTGGCGTTCTCGACGGCCGGCGACCAGATCGGGGTTGACGTCACCCTCAACCTGACCTCGCCGGTGGTTGACACGATGCTGGGACGGCTCGGAGAGCGCATCACGGGCATCTCGGAGACGACCCGCGCCGCCGTCGAGCAGACGGTGCGCGACGGGCTCGCGGCGGGCACGTCGCTGCTCGACCTGGCGGACGAGCTCAAGGGGCAGTTTGCCGATTGGAGCGAGGGCCGAGCGATGACGATCGCGCGCACGGAGTCGACGACCGCGCTCAGCTCCGCCAGCGTGGCGGCCTATCGGGAGTCGGGGGTCGTGGACAAGGTCGAGCTGAGCGACAACCCGGACCATACCGACGACTACGGAGCCGACGATGGCCTGAGCTGCGCCGAGCGCGACGGCCTGATCGTCAGCGTCGACGATGTTGACCTGCACATCGAGAGCGAGCATATCAACGGAAGCTTGAGCGTGCTCCCCATCATCAATGAGCCGGCCGACGAGGAACCGACTGATGGTGGTTAGTCTCGCCGCCGCCATCGTTGTCGCGGGGAGCGGACGATGCTGGTGGCGCTGCCCGACCTGCAATCAGACGCTCGGGGAGATCGTCGGCGGGCGGCTGGTCATCATGACCCACAACCGGCGTCTCACCTATCCGATTGTCGCGGGGATGGACCAGACGTGCTGGCATTGCGGCGCGGTCAGTGAGATCGCGTCCGCGCCCGACCGTGGTATGATGGCGCCATAACTGAGCGACCCATCGGCAACCGGGTCAAGCCGAGCGCGCATCGCGCCGTTGCCCAGCGTCAGACAGAGACGCGGCGGCGGCGTTCTTTGTGTGCGCGGAAGGCGACCCGATGTTCAGCCTGCTCCGATCGACCGCGATCCCGGCTGCCGGCACCTACACGACCGTCCCGGTCGCGATCATGCCCGGCATCGACCTCCTGGAGATCGAAGCCGTCTTTACCTACGGCTCGGGCGGCGTGTCAGTCACGGCCTACGTCCAAACCTCGCTCGACGGCGGGTTGAGTTGGCAGGACATCGCCAGCTTTGCTTTTGCCCTGGCTAGTGCGACCCGCGATTCCGTGGTGTTCGCCGGCTCTGCTCTCCCCGCGGCCACCGTCCCCACGGACGGCACACTCGCCCCAAACACCGTCGTTAGTGGACTGCTCGGCGACCAGGTTCGCCTCAAATACGTCGTGACCGGCAGCTATGTCGGCTCAACGCTGGCTGTCTACGTCGACTCCAAGGTGGGTGGCATCGGCGGTCTGGGCGCGCCGGTCACGGCCGGCGACGGCCTGACGAACCCGACCGCGCCCGCGGAGATCGCCTACATCGAGGGGTGGGATGCGACGAATAGTGTTTGGCGGCGGATTCAAGTCGGGATCAATGGCGCGCTTATTGCCGCTGCGTCGCTCAACGGTCAGTCCAACACCCCCTGGTGTGCGTTGGGAAATATTGAAGCTGCGCTCAACGGTGTTGGGTTTACTTACGGGGTGGGCGGGATTGTGTCGCTTGGCTACGACGGCACAACCCAGCTCAAGACGCCGCGCACGCCGGGAACCTTCAAGACACTCGCGGCGACTGCGAGCGGGAGTACTGCGCTTTGGACGCCGACCACGGGCAAGAAGTTCCGCCTCCAACGCTACAAGATCGTCGTCACCTCCAACGCGAGTCTCGCAGCGGGGGCGGTCCTGACGATTGATCTCCTGGACGCCGCCGGGGCACTGGGGCAGACACACTCGGTCTGGGTGCTGACCGTCGCGGTGACAACGGGCGCGCCGCCGCTCTACGACTCGGGGTGGGTCGATCTGGGCAATGGTCAGTTCTCGGCGCTCGCCAACAATGTGCTCAACGTCAATTTGTCGGCCGCGCTGGTGACGGGCGTCTGCCGGGTCATCGCCTGCGGGACGGAGGAATAGCGATGAACGTGACCATTACCAAGGCGGAGTGCGTGGGCGACATCGTCACCGTGACGGGCACGATCAATGGGCAGCCGGTGACGGCCACCACGTGGAAGTCCCACCTCGACAAGCTCACCCCCGCCCAACAGCAAGCGTTTGTCGCCACGCTGATGGCGCGCAGCGTCCCAGCGGCCGTTACCCCCCCTGGCCGGCCTCGTGGGGAGCGTCACCGTGCCCGACCTGTCGGGGCCTTCTAGATGAACGGGCGGTGATCGATCGTGGCGAGCACTCGTCTCCTCCGGCTGCGTCCTAGCGAGCGGCACGATCATCCAGCTTCCGGCCAAGAGGATCGTTCATGGGGAACGACGGGACGGTCCTGACCGGGGTCTTGCTGACGGCTCCGGTCCTGACCGGCGCGCTCGCAACGACCCCGGCATTGACCGGGGTCCTGACGACGACGCCGGTGTTGACCGGCGTCCTGGGGGTTGCCGTGGCAAGTCTGGCCTTCCCAAATGACACCGTTCGCGTCAAGCTGACCGCCCTGACGCACGACATCAACGGGCTGCTCATCGCCGGGGTGACCGCGACCGTGACCCTTGTCCGTCCCGACAACACGGTCGCCGCCGGTCCCACCGTCGCGACCTACGACGCGGTCAAGGGGTGGAATGCGACGATGACGATTCCGCTCGCCGAGGTCGCGCCAGAATTCCTGCTGGCCCGCGTCGTTGCCGTTGACGGCGTGACGGGCGCGCGCCGGACCTTCGAGGGGCAGGTGTTCATCGCCCAATCCGGCCGCTAGTCGTCGTGGTGCCTGGCGCTGTGGTATGCTGAGCGCACAACTGATCGCCCCATCGATCGCCGGGGCTCCCAACGCCGAGCGCAGCACGCGCCGCGATCCAGCTTCAGACAGAGAAGCCGGACGCGGCGTTTTCGCGTGTGCGCGAGGTGGCGACGATGCCCGACAAGGACAAGCCTGCTGACCGCGAGTATCGGACCGCCTACGGCGCGCTGACCGTTCGCGCCGCCAGCGACACGACCCCGCCCGGCTATGAGGGGTTCGCCTCGACCTTCTGGACGGTTGACAGCTACGGCACCGCGTTCGCCAAGGGCGCGTTCGAAAAGACGCTCGCGGAGCGTGGCGAGCGACTGCCCGTCCTCTGGAACCACGACCCCGACCAACCGATCGGCCGTCACCTCGACATCAAAGAGCGGCGCGCCACGGACGGTCATCCCGGCGGGCTCTACGTCAACGTCGCGCTGTCCTCGGTGCCCCGAGGCGAGCAGACGTTGCAACTGCTGCGCGACGGCGTGCCGCTCGGATTGTCGTTCGCCTTCCGCACGATGCAGGACCGGGCGCCGACGCCGGCCGAAGCCGAGAAAATCGATACGTCGCAAATGCCGGACCTCGACCCCAAAGAGTCCCGGCTGATCACCGAAGTCAAGCTCTACGAAACATCCCCCGTGACGTTTCCCGCGAACGACCGGGCGGCGCTCTTGACGGTCCGACAGATCGTCCAAAGCTCTCTTCCCCTCCTCCTTTCGGC
>JRHI01001431.1_pt1 | contig 20069 bp, 21 predicted proteins | sample 215371 | NCBI WGS metagenome assembly JRHI01 (sample SAMN02929681, study PRJNA255918) | sediment metagenome | biome: cave system; feature: Ice Cave; material: Sediment; isolation source: sediment from deep within a dark volcanic ice cave with no known source of... ...
GGCCTGACCACCAAAAAAGTGGCTTAGCATCGTACGTAATCAGGAACGGCTATTTGAGGACGACGACGCCCGCGCCCTGTCGGCCGGCTCCGTCGACAAGCTCAGGAAGATGCTGTTCGCACTCGACAGCGCAGTATTGGTTGCAGAGATCGGTGCGATGCCGGGCTGGCGGCTGCATAGACTCAAGGGCGAGCTGGTCAACATGTGGAGCCTGACGGTCACGCGCAATTGGCGGTTGGTCTTCAGGTTCGAGGACGGGGACGCTTTCGAAGTGGATCTGGTGGACTATCACTGAAAGGAAGACCTGGGATGCCCATGAAGAACCCACCGCACATCGGCAGCTTCATCCGGACCGAAGTCATTGGGCCGTTCGACCTGACTGTTACAAATGCTGCCGAGATCTTGGGCGTCACGCGGCAAGCGCTCAACAATCTGCTCAACGAGAAATCTGCTCTCACGCCCGACATGGCGCTGCGTATCGAAAAAGCGTTTGGGCCCAAGATGGATCACCTGCTGCGCATGCAGCTGGCGTTCGACATCGCTCAAGCCCGGCGCCGCGAGCGTAGTATCAGAGTGCGACGCGTTCCGCGAACGCCCGATTCCAATTAGCCGCAGAGACGAGGAGTCCCGTCACCCAAACCGCTTGCGGCTCTCCTCCTGCACGTCCTCGAAGGTCCGCAGCCCCGTGATTGGGGCGTTGACGAGGACGGCCATGTTGCCGGGCTTGTGCTCGTTCTTCCACATGCGCATGTGCGCCTTGGGTATCTGCTCCCACGGGAAGACCTCCGACATGCAGGGGTCGAGGCGGCGCTCCACCACCAGCTTGTTGGCTTGGGCGGCCTGCAGCAGGTTGGCGAAATGCGAGCCCTGCACGCGCTTCTGGTGCATCCACAGGTAGCGCGCGTCCATGGTGAGGTTGTAGCCCGTGGTGCCGGCGCAGATCACCACCATGCCACCCCGCTTGACCACCAGCACCGAGACCGGAAACGTCGCCGCGCCCGGATGCTCGAACACGAAGTCGACGTTGTTGCCCTTGCCGGTGATCTCCCAGATGGCGGCGCCGAACTTGCGCGCCTCCTTGAACCAGGCGTCGTACTCGGGGCTCCCGACCTTGGGCAGCTCGCCCCAGCAATTGAACTTCGTGCGGTTGATGACGCCGCGCGCGCCCAGCTGCATGACGAAGTCGCGCTTGTCGTCGTCGGAGACGACGCCGATGGCGTTGGCGCCCGATGTTGCGATCAGCTGCACCGCCATCGAGCCGAGCCCGCCCGACGCGCCCCAGACCAGAACGTTCTGGCCGGGACGGATCACGTGCGGGCGGTGGCCGAACAGCATGCGGTAGGCGGTCGCCAGCACGAGGATGTAGCAGGCGCTCTCTTCCCAGGTGAGGTGCTTGGGCCGCTCCATCAGCTGTCGATCCTGCACGCGGCAGAACTGGGCAAAGGAGCCGTCGGGCGTCTCGTAGCCCCAGATGCGCTGTGACGGCGAGAACATCGGATCGCCGCCGTTGCATTCCTCGTCGTCGCCGTCGTCCTGGTTGCAGTGAATGACGACCTCGTCGCCGACCTTCCAGCGCTTCACCTTGGAGCCGACCGCGTAGACGATGCCGGCCGCGTCCGAGCCCGCCACGTGATATGGATTCTTGTGCACGTCGAGCGGCGAAATGGGCGTGCCGAGCGCGGCCCACACACCGTTGTAATTGACGCCCGCCGCCATCACGAGCACGAGCACGTCGTGGCTGTCGAGCTCCCAGGTCGGCAGCACCTCGACCTGCATCGCCGTCTCGGGCGGCCCGTGCCGATCCTTGCGGATGGCCCAGGCGTACATCTGCTTGGGCACATGACCGAGCGGGGGAATCTCGCCGAGCTCGTAGAGGTCCTTGAGGCCGGCTCCTTTCACCAACGCCGGCGCGGCCGGCGCGACGACGACAACCTTCGGGGGCTCCCGCGGCGGTTGCTCGTCTCTGACCCTAGGAGGCTTGACCCCCGGCTCGGACTTCGACCGCGCAGCCATTGCACCCTCTCCCAAGCTCGCACGGGCGCGCCACCCTGCCCGCCTTGTTGCACCGCCGAAGAGTCCGACAGAAAAGCGCCTCGCTCAAGCGAATTTTTGTCGCCCTGCAGCATCGACACGCTAAGCTCGTCTTAACGGCTCGCGCCTAGTGTCAACGCCGAAAACAGCGAAAAGGACGACCGGGCAGCCGCGAGGCGCTCGGGCAGGCAGGCGTGGCCCATGAGCATCCTCCTCAAGCATATCGACAATCTATTGACAATGGATTGGCAGACGCTTGTTGTCTTGGCGGTGCTCTGCGCCTTTGCCGCATACTTCATCAAAGAATATCTTGCGATCCCTCCGATGGTTATATTTGTCTATCCTGTGCTTCTAGTCTTCGCAATACTGATACAATACGTCTTCATTCAGTCCGAGCTTTACCCACCCAACAAACTCGACCAATGGCTGATGTGGACGATCATCGCCTCGATTTGCGGCACCATCCTCGGCACCGTGTTGGTTGCCTGCTTCGGCACGCTCAAGGACCGAGCAGGGAGCCGTCGGGCTGAAGCGCGTGCTCCCCGTAAGGCCGGCGCATAAATCGCACTGCTTCGCCAAGACTGTTTCCGGGCAATCCTTTGCTTGCACTGCATTCCAGCSGAGCTAGGCTGGGTCATCTCGCGGTTGCGAACTCGAGCAGGATCGCTTCAGATGGAATCACATCACCTCCAATGCAACGTCGAGGCTGAAGCGTGAATCCTGCTCTACCTGTAAAGTTTAGAGCGAGATTCACTTTCCTGGATGGAAGCCCCAGTGCTTCCATCAGGAACGATCTCGCTCTAGGAGCGGTGCCATGACCCGGCCCAAGCGGCCTCTGCCGGCGGCAGCATTGCCCCAGCGCGACAAGCCCTGGCTGATCCGCACCTATTCCGGACATTCGACCGCGGCGAAATCCAACGAGCTTTACCGCAAGAACCTCGCCAAGGGCCAAACCGGCCTCTCCATCGCCTTCGATCTGCCGACGCAGACCGGCTACGACGCCGATCACGAGCTGGCGCGCGGCGAGGTGGGCAAGGTCGGCGTGCCGGTCTCGCATCTGGGCGACATGCGCACGCTGCTCGCCGACATCCCGCTCGGGCAGATGAACACCTCGATGACGATCAATGCCACGGCCGCGTGGCTGCTCGCGCTCTACGTCGCCGTCGCCGACGAGCAAGGCACGCCGAGGACCGCGCTCACCGGTACGATCCAGAACGACATCATCAAGGAATATCTCTCGCGCGGCACGTACGTGTTCCCGCCCGCGCCGTCGCTGCGCTTGATCAAGGACACGATCATCTTCACCTGCAGCGCCATGCCGAAGTGGAACCCCACCAACGTGTGCTCCTATCACCTGCAGGAGGCAGGGGCCACGCCCGTTCAGGAGCTGGCGTTCGCGCTCGCCACCGCGCAGGCCGTGCTGGACGCCGTCAAGGCCTCGGGCGAGGCGGCGCCCGCCGACTTCGGCGCCGTGGTTGGACGCATCTCGTTCTTCGTCAACGCGGGGCTGCGGTTCATCACCGAGATCTGCAAGATGCGCGCCTTCACCGAGCTGTGGGACGAGATCACGGCCTCCCGCTATGGCGTGCAGGATGCCAAGCACCGCCTGTTCCGCTATGGCGTGCAGGTGAACTCGCTCGGCCTCACCGAGCCGCAGGCCGAGAACAACGTCTACCGCATCCTGATCGAGATGCTGGCGGTGACGCTGTCGCGCGATGCGCGCGCCCGCGCCGTGCAGCTGCCCGCCTGGAACGAAGCGCTCGGCCTGCCGCGGCCCTGGGACCAGCAGTGGTCGATCCGCATGCAGCAGATCCTGGCCTACGAGACCGACCTGCTCGAGTATGCCGATGTCTTCGAGGGTTCGAAGGTCATCCGCCGCAAGGTGGACGAGCTGAAGGCCGCTGCCCTGGCCGAGCTAAAGCGCATCGACGCCATGGGCGGGGCCGTGGCGGCCATCGACTACATGAAGCACGCCCTCGTCGAGAGCAACACGGAGCGCGTGCGCCGCATCGAGTCGGGCGAGCAGATCGTCGTCGGCGTCAACCGCTGGACGGAGACAGAGGCGTCGCCGCTCTCCACCGGGGAGGGCTCCATCGAGGCCGTCGACCCGGCAATCGAGCAGGAGCAGGTCGGGCGGCTGGCGGCCTGGCGCGCGGAACGCAATGCCAAGGCGGTGAAGAAGGCGCTTGCCCAGCTCGAGCGCGCCGCGCGCGAGGGCGGCAATGTCATGGAGCCGTCGATCGCTTGCGCCAAGGCGGGCGTGACGACAGGGGAATGGGGCACGACACTGCGCTCCGTGTTCGGCGAGTACCGGGCGCCGACGGGTATCACTGGCGGCGTGGCGGCATCGGTCAACGGCCTCGATGACGTGCGCGGCGAGGTGGAGCGCGTGTCGGCGCGGCTCGGACGGCGCATCAAGCTGCTGGTCGGTAAGCCGGGCCTCGACGGCCACTCCAACGGCGCCGAGCAGATCGCCGTCAGGGCGCGCGATTGCGGCATGGAGGTGGTCTACGAGGGCATCCGGCTCACCCCAGCGCAGATCGTGCGCGCGGCGGTGGAGGAGTCCGTGCACGTGGTCGGCCTCTCCATCCTCTCGGGCAGCCATGTGCCGCTGGTTGCCGAGGTGATGAGCCGCATGCGCAAGGAAGGGCTCGACGAAGTGCCGGTGGTGGTCGGCGGCATCATCCCGCCCGAGGACGCCGCGACCCTCAAGCACCTCGGCGTCGCTGCCGTCTACACGCCGAAGAACTTCCAGCTCAACGCCATCATGCGCGAGATCGTCGGCCTGGTGGCCGGCCTGGCCGAGGCGGCCTGAACGTTGCTCTTTTCTGTTGATCCGCCGGGTAACATATCGTAGAACAAAAAGGGAACTCACATCGATGCGAAACCAAAATGCCAGCAATGAAGGGCAAGGGCGGGCCGTGGACGGAGCGAAAGCTCACAGCTGTTCGCAAATACATGTCTGCTTTCAACACGGCTCTCTCCAAACGGGATTTCGATCGCATCTACATTGATGCCTTCGCAGGGTCCGGCAGCCGCCAGCTCGACGAGATTCCGCTGCTGGAGAACGACCCCGACATCGCGCGAATAGCAAAGGGCTCCGCCAGAATTGCCCTTGAGACGAAGCCCCCCTTTCACAGGTTCATGTTCATCGAAAAGCTAGCAAACAACGTTGCTGAGCTTGAAGCGCTGAGGGCGCAGTTTCCCGAATATGATATCGAGATCAGCAGGTCCGACGCGAATGTTGAACTCATCAAGATTGCGAACGGCTGGGACAGCAAGAATTGGCGGGGCGTCCTCTTTCTGGATCCTTATGGCTGCCAAGTGGAATGGTCTTCTCTTGCCGCAATCGGGTCGACAGGAGCCATCGATGTGTGGGTTCTGTTTCCACTCAATGCGGTGAGGCGCATGTTGCCCAACGACGGAGCCTTCCAGATCGGTTGGAGAGAACGGCTGAATTCGCTCTTTGGGACCGACCGTTGGTATGACGAGTTTTACCCGAAGGAAAATGGTGAAGACCTGTTTGGGACTCTCGGGCACCGACCTGTCCGCACCGTCACATTGGAGCGTATCGAGCAATTCTATCGTGCCCGGCTGCTGGCGATCTTTCGGGGCGGCGTGTCCAAGAAGCCGTTGCGGCTTGGTGCGCCAAATCGCGATCCTCTATTCTCATTGTTTTTCTGTTGCAGCAACCCATCAAGGGGGGCAAGAACGTTGGCGCACAAGATTGCAAACGACATTCTAAAGTCGATCTGATGGCAGAATCCTCAATCGAGTGGACAGACTGCACCTGGAATCCGGTGGCCGGGTGCACCATCGTCTCGCCCGGATGCACGAATTGCTATGCAATGCGCATGGCTGCGCGGTTGGAGCGAATCGGTCTGCCCAAGTACGTCGGAACGACACGGCGCTCTGGCAATCGGTTTGTCTGGACAGGCCACGTGCGCACGGATGAGCGCGCGCTCGAGCTGCCGCTCACCTGGCGTCGCCCGAAGCGCATCTTTGTCAATTCAATGAGTGATCTTTTTCATGAAGACGTGCCCGAAGACTTTATCTCACGCGTCTGGGGGGTGATGGCCGCCGCGACCTGGCATTCGTTCCAGGTCTTGACGAAACGCCCCGATCGTATGTTGTCGGTCCTTGCCGATGGTAATTTCACGACTCTTCCCAACGTGTGGCTGGGTACTTCGATCGAGAGCGCGGAGTATAAGTCCCGGTTGTCCCTTCTGCGGCAGGTGCCTGCTTCAGTCCGCTTTCTGTCGCTTGAGCCACTATTGGGACCGCTTGGTCGGCTGAATCTGCACGGCATACATTGGGTGATTGTCGGCGGCGAATCTGGTCCGGCGGCAAGGCCAATCGATGAGACATGGGTCGACGACATCAAAGAGCAGTGCTCGGCAACGGGTGTCCCGTTCTTCTTCAAACAGTGGGGTGGGGTCAACAAAAAGAAGGCCGGTCGTATCTTGCGTGGTCGCCACTGGGATGAGTTTCCATCGGTGACCTAGGTTTCGGGCGTCAAGATGCGCGGCGGCGCGCCGCGTCACTGGCGAGGACCTAATGTTCAATCTTCCACCGTCGCGCCTCGGCGTCACCGCCGTCTACACACCGAAGAACTTCCAGCTCAACGCCATCATGCGCGAGATCGTCGGTCTAGTGGCAGGCCTCGCCGAAGCGGCTTGAGGTCCATCGGCGCGGGCATGCGCGGCAGCATGCACGTCACCGGCACAAGGTTAACGCCCCATTCTGCGTTGCGACGCTGGCCGCGCTCGCCCCACCGAGCGTGCTCCGCCACTGGCCCGTTGCTTGCAGCGCAATGGTGACGGAATGGATCGACGGATCATATCGGGTCATGCGAGACGCAGGCGCACAAGTGGGCAATCCCCTCGGGGCACCGCAAGCAAGACTACGCCGTCAGAGGGTAGCGCAACTCACGGAGCAGCTCCGCACCGAAAACGTGGGCGGCAATACGTCGGACATTGCGCATCTCATCGGCTACGGCATCCTGTTGCTGGCCGCCTTGTTGATCGCGATCGGCACTGTCACCGCGTAGGAACGCACTTCGCGCATTAGGAGTATCAAGACGCTGCCTCGGATGCCGCGCTGCCCCTCGGCATGGCCGCGAGCAGGGCGGCGAACGCCTGCGCCTCGGATTTCCCGCCCGTGTTCACCACTGCGTTGGCCTTGGCGTAGAGGGGCGTGCGGCTCTCCAGGATGGCCTTGAGATCATCCATGGCTTGCGGCCCGTCGGCCATCGGCCGCAGATCCCCCTGGGCCAGCACCCGGCTCATGTGCTCGTCGGGCGCCGCGCTCAGCCAGACCACGAAGCAGCTCGACAGCAACAGATCGTAGGTCGCGGGCTCCGTGACGAGGCTGCCGCCGGTGGCGATCACCACGCGCTCGAAGCGCGCGACGATGGTCTCCAGGCACTGTCGCTCGAGTGAGCGGAACATCGCCTGGCCGTGAACGGCGAAGATCTCCGACAGCTCCATGCCGCTGGCGCGCTCGATCTCGCGGTCGAGCTCTACGAACGGCACGGCCAGCGCCTGGGCGGCCAGCTGGCCCAGCGTGGTCTTGCCGGCACCGCGCAGGCCGACCAGCGCGATGCGGCCCTGCGCGGAGGAGCTCGCCTGGCCGAAGCGCTGGGCGATGAGGCGCCGCGCCTCGGCAAGATCCGCTGGCGACAGGCGCTCCAGTTGATGCAGGGCCAGCGTCAGGTCGACCGGCCGCTCCAGCGCGTCGCTCACCAGCGCGGCGGCCTCGATGCTGAGCGCGTCGGCGATCTGGCGCAGCACCAGCAATGAGGCGTTGCCGGCACCGCGCTCGAGCTCGGCCAGATACCGCTCCGATACGCCCGACGCCCGGGACAGCGACTTGCGCGACATGCCCCGGCGGGCCCGCGCCAGCCGCACGCGCTCGCCAACACGCTCGAGGTAGGCCTGATCGATCGGTGTCGCCCCGCGCCGGGCCTCGGAGGTCGTGGTGTCAGGGTTGGTGGCCATGCCCGTCCTTGCCGTGCGGACCGCTCGGGGAGGCCGGTCCGAAACTGCGTCCCGGTGGTTGTCACCGGCGCAAGAGGGAAGCCCGAATGGCTACTCTGCCGGTTCGAGCGCCTTGCGTACAGCCTTGGGATTGCGTGCGATCACTTTGAGGTAAGACTGAGCGGCCTGGTCGGGCTCGAAGCGGCCCTGCTCCCAATCGCGCAGAGTACCGATCGGGATACCAAAGACGTCTGCGAATTCCTGCTGGCTGAGCCCGATCGTCCAGCGCACGTGCTTGGCGAATGGGATGCGCCGCATGCGCTTCAGTTGCGCTTCCGTCGAGGGCTGAGCGTCGGGGTCGCTGCGGGCAGCGGCCAGCTTCTCGGCGTCTGTCATAGCGTCGAGCCGCGCCCAGTCGGGAGCCCGGTCCGGCAATCGGCGTTCGCTGCCGTCAGCACGGACCGCATACCACCGGCCACCCTTAAATCGACGTCTGACCAAAGTAGTCTCGCTCTTCACGGTTGCTCGCTTCCCGCGCCGAGATGATGCGGATGACATCGTTGTTTCGTTCCGTAAACACGGCAAGGAGAACCTTGCCGCTTGCAAGGCCAATGATACGCCAGCGCTCCTCGTCTTCGCTGCTGTTGTCGAGACTGCTGAGGCATGCGGGATCGCGGAACACATCCTTGGCGAGTTCGAAATCGACTCCGTGTTTGGCCTTGTTCGCCTTGGCCTTCTTCGGGTCCCATTCGAAGTCCATGCAGGACTGTACGGGTAGCCCGCAATCCTAGTCAACGCATTGCGCGTGGTGCCGAAGAGCCCGGCACAAAACGAGGGCGCTGCAAAGAGGGCAGACTTGCACTATAATGCACATTCAGGGCGGCCGGTACCAAGGAGGCGGCTGGCGGTCCGGTGAGATTGGGAAGGCCGCGAGCTGAGACGGCCGCTGGGGAGGAAGGATGAGCTATCCGCGCATCTACAACGCCGCGGTCGACATGGTGGACCGCAACGTCACGCACGGCCGCGGCGCCAAGCCGGCGTTCATCGACGCAAGCGAGACGCTGACCTACGGCGAGCTGCAGATCCGCTGCAACCGCATGGCCAACCTGCTCGCCACCTACGGCATCCAGCGCGAGGCCCGCATCGCCCTGCTGCTGCTGGATACCGTGGACTTTCCCGTGGCGTTTTGGGGGGCCATCAAATCAGGCGTCGTGCCGGTGTGCCTCAACACGCTGCTGACGACCGAGCAGTACGCCTACATCCTGGGCGACAGCCGCGCGCGCGCGCTCGTCATATCGGCTCCCTTGCTGGCGGTGGTGCAGCCCATCCTCGGCCAGCTGCCGTTCCTCAAGCACATCTTCCTCGCGGGCGGCGAGCCGCCGCCGTTCGCGCTCTCCTTGCGCGGTGAGCTGCAGTTCCAGGCGCCGGAATTCCAGGCGGCCGACACCTGCTGCGACGAGACGGCCTTCTGGCTCTACTCGTCGGGCTCCACCGGCATGCCGAAGGGTGTGCGCCACGTGCATTCGAGCCCCATGGAAACAGCGCGGCTGTGCGGGCAGCAATGCCTGGGCGTGCGCGAGGACGACCTGATCTTCTCGGCCGCCAAGCTGTTCTTCGCTTATGGGCTCGGCAACTCCATGTCGTTTCCGATGTCGGTTGGCGCGACGTCCGTGCTGTTGCCCGAGCGGCCGACGCCGGAAGCCGTGTTCCGCACGCTCAAACAATATCAGCCGACTATGTTCTTCGGCGCGCCGACGCTCTACGCGGCAATGCTGGCCTATCCGCAGGGCACGCGCGAGAACGGCTCAAAGCGCTTGCGCCAATGCGTCTCCGCGGGCGAGGCGCTCCCGGCCGACATCGGCAAAGCCTTCAAGGCCAAGTTCGGCGTCGACGTTCTGGATGGCGTCGGCTCCACGGAAATGTTGCACCAGTACGTGTGCAACAGTCCCGCAGCCCTCAGATACGGCACCTCCGGAAAGCCGGTGCCCGGCTATGAGATCCGCCTCGTGGACGAGCAGGGCAAACCCGTGCCCGACGGCGAGGTCGGCGAGATGCTGGTCCGAGGTCCGAGCGCTGGCGAGGGCTACTGGAACCAGCGCGAGAAAAGCCGCGCTACCTTCGAGGGCGGCTGGACCCGCTCGGGCGACAAATACACGCGCGATGCGGACGGCTACTACACCTACCAGGGCCGCACCGACGACATGTTCAAGGTATCGGGCATCTGGGTGTCGCCGTTCGAGGTGGAGAGCGCGCTGATCGGCCACGATGCCGTGCTCGAGGCGGCCGTGGTGCCGAAGGAGGACGCCGACGGCTTGCTCAAGCCCAAGGCGTTCATCGTGCTGAAGCCGGGCAGAAGCGCCGCCAACGGCCTCGAGGAACAGCTGCGCGAGCACGTCAAGGCCAAGGCCGGCGTGTGGAAATATCCCCGCTGGATCGCCTTCGTCGACGGCCTGCCGAAGACGGCGACGGGCAAGATCCAGCGGTTCAAGTTGCGCGAGGGGTGAGCGGCGAGTGTCATCCCGGGCCTCGTGCGGCCTTGTGCCCGGAATGATGCTCTAGGAGCCCGTGTACTCAATTCGCCTGGACCCCAAAAACTGGCCTGGGCTGAACGAGTTGGGCCAAGGTCTGTTGCCGGCTGTATATCGGAAACGCTGAGCTTACTCAGAGCCTTACCGATTGACCCAAAGCGGTCGAGCTAGTTCGTACGCGGTCAATAATCCCGTAGTCTCCCGGGACGCTCGCGATTTCGAGGGGCGCTGCGATGAGGACATGCACCACTTGGCGAGCGGATTGCACCTCTTCTGCCACTCTTCAAAATTCATGATTGTACAAGGACCTCTGAACCAGATTGCCTCGGAGTAGGGTCGGATACGAGATCATGCGTGGTCGAATAATCGTCAGACAATAAGAGCGCTTTCATTGCGCTCAATCTGTGACCGGGCCAGTCGTCTCGAGAATGCGCGCCCTTGCTTGCACTAGATCGAGCAGAGGGTTGGACCTAGAACGAGTGTCGACATATGAGCTCGCGTTCCTTTTGATTGACACGGCATACACCCGGACACCTTTTCACGCCCTTCTAGCACTCGTCATTCGCCAATTACACGAGCTGGCGGAGGAAAAATCCGGTGACGATCAGCCCTCCTACGACCACGCCGCCGACCGCCAAAGCCGTCACCTTGCTGGGACTTGACGACCAATTTTGCCCGAACCTGGCGAGTGCGAAACCTAGAATGACAAACACGACAAGATCGAGGACTCCGTGAGTGACCCAATGGTGCCCAGCCGCCTTCATCCACGCCAAGACCGTGTGCTCGTTCGTTTCCTTAACGACGACCAGCAAAGCATTGAAGAGACTGGTGAGCCCTAGCGAGATACCAAAGGAGGCCGTGTAGACCCCGATCTGGTCGCTTTCAGTCGTGGTCAGGATTCTCGTAGTGTCCGCGAATGTTACAGTCATCGTCGTATCTCCCGATGCGAATTAGTTTGCAGAAAGGGCGACTTTTACGCCCATGGAGACGAATGAGCCAGCGCCTTCCATCGCAAGGCCGACGAGAACGACAAGGGCGGCCGACCACAGCACGAGACTTCGCGCGCCCTTACTGACAGCAAGATTATTGCTCGCTGCTATGGGCAGGAACGTCGCAAGCAGCAGGAGACTTAGGAAAACGTGTTCCTTTGTCTCCATAAAGAAGTTGTGCGCGAAGGGCCACGGGCCAGCTACGATCTTGGCCTTGTCAGCGTAGTAGTACGCGACATACCAGTAACCGCCAATCACGTAGGTCGCCCACATGAACCCTGCCACCGCAAGACTGGCAATGCGGATGCGTGTCCGATTGCCCTCGGCAGCGTTGAGCGCTTCGACGAACAGCCAGACCGCCGCCAAAATACCAAGCGCACCAAAAGTGGGGTGCGCCATCAACATGAGCTCCTTCGACACAGCATCTTCTCCCTCAGTTGCGAACAGGCACGGTTTGTCCGCCCGCTTTCCCTCTGAGCACAACGGCCGCAGTCAAACCAAACATGAGCTTTGAAGTTAAGCTGGCCGGATATGGAATGAGTTCTACGAAGCTCCTATTAAGATCGACGAAATAGGGGCTGAGCAGCGGAAGCACGACGAAGAAATTGATCCCCCACACGATCGTTAGGGCAAGGAGCATAAAGGCCGATCCATTGGCAGTAGCGGCCCAATGTACGGAAAGGACGCGCCATACAAATGCCAATGCGATGCCCAAGCCAATCGCCGCAACCATATGAATCGCGATACCCGATACGACAGGCTCTGTTATGAGCGGCGCAACTGCCACGAAGGTGCTCACCACCGCACTGATACTTCGCGCCACTTCGTCGATTTCGCTGCCTGTCAGCGCGCCGTAGACTGTAATCCAGAGGATTTCAGCAAGACCTCCTGCCACGCCGACGAGACAGCCCACTAGGAATGTGTCGGATGCCAATGACACCCTTTTGGTCTTCATTGGCGATTTCCATCCTTGCCAACAGGTTGCTTGAACCATGCCCCCTTTTACTCCGTGTGTCGCAGTTGGCGGGTGAGCGCGTAGGCGGAAGCTTGAGCTCATCTTAGGCAAGCACGAGCGGGGCGGGCAGACTCGGAAAGTACTCATTCCCCTGTCACGGCCCTGCAGACAATGACCAGATGTAAAATGGTGCTCGCTTCCGGATGTGGCACATCGCGACAGCCGTCATCCTTCAGCTTTCGGGACATAGCGGCGGGGAGCTGCCCGAGGCTCGCGCGATCTCGATCGATCGTGCGCGAAACGGCAAGCACGGACCGGCCTGCCGCGGAACGAGCACATGGCCGGATGACGGATGCGCGGTGGGCGCACTCCTGACCATTCTTCGTGGTTTTCCTGCCGCCGCGCTTGCAATTCCCGAGCACATGGTGTCCGTATCCATGGAGGGGTAAGCTTGCGGCCGCGAGGCCACCCGCGCCCGGGCAGACCCTTGGCGGACGGGGCTGACCTGCTCATGCTGCCATAGCGGGCATCGGTAGCGGACACGGCGGGGCCGGCGGACGCGAAGGGCAGGATCCGAATCCGACCTGATGTCGTCGTGCAGGCGCTCCCACGTGCGGCGCCGCGGCCCGAGGCATTGGGGGTATGCCGGTCGGACAGCGTGGTGAGGTATGCACTTCTATCTGCCCGTCGCCGAAATGTCGGCGAACATTCTCATTTTCCTGGCCATGGGCGGCGCGGTCGGCTTTCTCTCGGGCCTGTTCGGCGTCGGCGGCGGCTTCCTGATGACGCCTTTGCTGATCTTTTCGGGGATTCCGCCGGCGGTGGCCGTCGGCACCGAGTCGGCGCAGATCACGGCCTCCTCCGTATCGGGTGCATTCGCCCAGTGGCGACGCCGAAACATCGACTTCACGATGGGGACGGTGCTGCTGGCGGGCGGCATCGTCGGCTCCGTGCTGGGCGTGCAGCTGGTGGGTAGCCTGCGCCGGCTGGGCGTGTTCGATTTCTTCGTTGCCGCCTGCTACGTGACATTCCTGGGCGTGATCGGCACCTTGATGCTGATCGAGAGCGTCAACACCATGCGCAAGGTGCGCGGCGGCGCGTCCGTCTCCAGCCGCCGCTCTGGCCAGCACATGTGGATCCACGGCTTGCCGCTGAAGCTGCGCTTCCAGCGCTCCAAGCTCTACATCAGCGCCATCCCGCCCTTTTTCATCGGCATGTTCGTGGGCCTGCTGGCCGCCATCATGGGCGTGGGCGGCGGCTTCATCATGGTGCCGGCGATGATCTATCTCCTGCGGGTGCCCACCAACGTCGTGGTCGGCACATCCCTGTTCCAGATCGTGTTCCTGACGGCGGCGACGACGGCGCTGCATGCCTCGCAGAACCAGACCGTCGACGTGGCGCTGGCGGTGCTGCTGATGGCGGGCGGCGTGGTGGGCGCGCAGTTCGGAGCCGTGGCGGGGGAACGGCTGAAGGCGGAGCAATTGCGTTTCCTGCTGGCGGCGCTGGTGCTGATGGTGGGCCTGCGCTTCGCCTGGCAACTGATCGCGCCTCCCGCGGACGTCTATTCCATCGGCGCGGCGGTTGGAGGCGCGTGATGCCGGGCCGCGAGCACAGGTGCGCAGCTTTGGGCCTGATGGCGACGCTCGGTATCGGCTTACTCGCGCTCGCCGCATCCGAGACCCAGGCCCAGAAGCGGCAGAAGGCGCCTCCAGTCGCCAAGGAGGCCCCGCACACCCAGATGGAGGAGGTCAAGCGCGAGCAGCAGCCGGGTGCGAAGGAGGCCGTACAGGCCGACGTATCGGCGCGCAACGTGGCGGTGACGTCGAGCTTCAACGGCATCGAGATCGTCATCTTCGGCGCGGTCGACAACAGCCAGCAGCCGAGTGCGGAATCGGGCTACTACGACGTGATGATCGTGGTGGAGGGTGTGCCCGGCCGCATCGTCGTGCGGCGCAAGAACAACGTGGCCGGCCTCTGGCTCAACACCTCCTCCGCCACGTTCGACGTGGTGCCCAGCTACTATGCCATCGCCTCGACGCGGCCGATCGACGAGATCACCACCGAGGACTTCCGCGCCTCGCACGGCGTCGGCTTCCAGCATCTGCGGTTCATGCCCGCGTTCGGCCAGACGCAGGCGCTCTCCACCGAGGACCTCAAGGAGTTCCGGCAGGCCATCGTGCGCCTCAAGGAGAAGCAGGGGCTCTACATCCAGGACAACTTCAGGGTCGCCTTCATCGGCAAGAGCCTGTTCCGTGCCACCATCGAGCTGCCGGCCAACGTGACGGTCGGGCCGTTCGAGACGCGCGTCTATCTGTTCCGCGAGGAGAGGCTGCTCAGCCAGTACACCGTGCGCCTGAACCTCGAGCGCGAAGGGCTCGAGCGGCACCTGCACCGCTTCGCGTTCGGCTATCCCACGCTCTACGGCCTCATGACGGTGGCAATCGCGCTGGCCGCCGGGCTCATTGCCTCGACGGTGTTCCGCCGGGCGGCGCATTGAGGCTGGCTATCGTCCAACAAGCTCAGGCCACCACCAGGGCGGCGATGAGGGCGCCGAGGGTGACTTGGTCGCCTTCCTTGACGGCGAGCTTGTCGATGCGGCCGGCGCGGGCCGCATGCAGCACGTGCTCCATCTTCATGGCCTCGACGACAGCGATGCGGTCGCCCTTGGCGACAGTATCGCCTTGCGCCACGAACACCTTGGCGACGCGACCGATGATGGGGGCGCGCACGGTGCTGCCATCGCCCGCGTCCTCGCTCCCCGCGGCGTCGAAGGTCGGCCAGCTGAGCACGGTCTGTCGCATATCGCACAGCACGTAGACCGGGTTGCCGTCGCCCACCACGCGCAGCGCGCGTGGCGCCCCGGTCGGCGAAGGTGGATGGTCCCCAACCAGGGCGGCGGTGGGCCCGTGCGGCGTCCACCGCACCTCGACCTGCATCGCGGCGCCATCGACGAGGACAGTGCGCCGCTCGACTCGCGGACCGCCCAGCTGGAACGCATTCTTTGCGCCCCACGGGGAGACCGGCCCGCCCGCGCTGTTATTCGTATCCCCCAGGAGCATCCGCACGACGCCGGCGCTGACCGCACGCGCGTCGAAGCGGGCCGGTGCCAGCGTGGTGAGCTCGCGGCCGATCAGACCGGTATCCATCTCACCGCGACGGAACGCCGGATGCGTTATGAGCGCATGCAGGAAGGCGGCGTTGGTTTTGGGCCCAGCGACCACGGTTTCCTCCAGCCCCTGCGAGAGACGGGCAATGGCCTGCGGCCTGTCGGCACCGTGCGCGATCAGCTTGGCGATCATGGAATCGTAGAAGGGTGAAATCACCGAGCCTGCCACCACGCCGGAATCGACGCGCAGGCCGTCCTGCGACGGGGTCTCGAAGGCGACGATGGGTCCCATGGAGGGCAGGAAGCCGCTCGCGGGGTCCTCCGCGTTCAGCCGCGCCTCGATGGCGTGTCCCGACATCTTGATCTGCGCTTGGTCGAGTGGCAGCCTCTCGCCCGAGGCGACGCGCAGCTGCCATTCGACGAGATCGAGCCTGGTGATGGCCTCGGTGACCGGGTGCTCCACCTGCAGGCGCGTGTTCATCTCGATGAAGTACCAAGGCGCTTGCGCAGAGAGCGACCCGCCCTCGACCAGGAACTCCACGGTGCCGGCGCCCTCGTAGTGGACGGCTCTGGCGCAGGCGACGGCAGCCTCGGTGATCCTGGCACGCAACTCCTGCGACATGCCCGGCGCCGGCGCCTCCTCGATCACCTTCTGGTTGCGGCGCTGCAGCGAGCAGTCGCGCTCGAAGAGATGCACGACGTTGCCGTGCGCGTCGCCGAACACCTGCACCTCGATGTGCCGCGGCCTGTCGATGACCTTCTCCAGCAGGATGCGGGCATCGCCGAATGCCGCCTTGGCCTCGCGCTGCGCGCTCTCGAGCGCCGCTGTGAAATCAGCCTCGCGCTCCACTAGACGCATGCCGCGCCCGCCGCCGCCGGCCACGGCCTTGATCATCACCGGATAGCCGGTGCGCTGGGCCTCTCTGGCGAGCGCCTTCGGTCCCTGGCTGTCACCGGCATAGCCCGGCACCACCGGCACCCCGGCCTTGGCGGCAATGGCCTTGGCCTCGGCCTTGCCGCCCATGCGGCGCATGGCGTCGGGCGAGGGGCCGATGAACTTGATGCCGTCGCGCCCGACGGCTTCGGCGAAATCGGCGTTCTCGGCGAGGAACCCGTAGCCCGGATGGATGCCCTTGGCCCCGGTCTCCCTGGCAGCGGCAATGATGCGGTCGCCCCGCAGATAGCTCTCCGAGGCAGGGCCCGGCCCGATCTCCACCACCTCGTCAGCAATCCTGGCGAAGGGCGCACCGCGGTCGGCCTCGGACACAACGGCGACCGTCCTCACCCCCAGTCTGCGGGCGGTGCGGATGATGCGGACGGCGATCTCACCGCGGTTGGCGATCAGGATTTTCTCGAGCACGGCGCTGTCCTCTCCCTCTCCTCGCGGAAGAGCGGGGAGAGGGGACTGCGTTATGGCATCCGAGCGCAGATCTCAGCAATCGCCGTGTGCATTGGCGCTGCCTTGACCTATGATCCGGACCATCGACAGGCGCGGCAAACCGGAGCGGTTAACGGCGGCATGCACGTTCTGGCACGCGGCGATCTTCTGCAGCGGCTGAGGCTGGCTTCCGGCCTCGTCCTCTTCACGTTTGCCGCCACGCATTTCCTCAATCACGCGCTTGGCCTCGTTAGCCTCGAGGCGATGCAGGAGATGCAGGGCTGGCGCAAACTGGTGACCCGATCATGGCTGGGGTCGGGCGTGCTCCTCGCTGCCTTCCTCACCCACCTCGCGCTGGCGCTTTACAAGATCTCGCGCCGGCTCACCTGGAAGCTCCCGTACTGGGAGGCGGCGCAGATCGTGACGGGCCTTGCCATCCCGCTTTTTCTCGTCACGCACATCATCTACAACCGCGGCGCGGCGAGTCTCGCCGGCACCGACGACACCTACGCCTTCGAGCTCGGTAACATCTGGCCGGGGCTCGCCTGGGAGCACTCTCTCCTCCTGCTGGTGGTCTGGGTCCACGGTTGCATCGGCCTGCACTACTGGCTGCGCCTTGCCGGGTGGTATCGGCGCGTGCAACCGGTGCTGCTCGTGCTCGCCGTGGCGCTGCCGGTGAGCGCGCTCGCAGGCTTCTCCGTGGCCGGGCGGCAGGTGGCGGCGCGGATTGCCGAACCCGGCGCCTGGGAGAACCTGCAGACGGTCTCCCGTGCGCCCGATGCGGCAGTCGTCGCCCGGCTGGACACGCTGCACGACCGCCTGCGCACGGCATTCCTGGCTCTCCTCGGCCTGGCACTGCTGGTGCCAATCGTTCGCAGCTTGCGCCGTGCGGCCGGTGCCAAGGTCGAGGTGACCTATCGCGGCGGTCCGATCGTCCGGGTGCCACTGGGTTCGACGCTCCTCGAGATCAGCCGCATGAGCAGCGTGCCGCATGCCTCGGTGTGCGGCGGCCGCGCCCGCTGCTCGACGTGCCGCGTCGGTGTCGAGACCGGGCTCGCCAATCTCATGCCGCCGACCGGCGCCGAAGCCATGACGCTCGCCAGCATCATGGCTCCGCCGCACGTGCGGCTCGCCTGCCAGATCCGGCCGTGCGAGCCCATTACGGTCACGCGCTTGGTCGCCCCGCCGGCCGCCATGAGTACTCGCCGTCAGCCTGCAGGTCATCCTCAAGGCATCGAGCGCAACCTGGCGGTGCTGTTCTTCGACACGCGCGGCTTCACCATGATCAGCGAGAAGCGGCTGCCCTACGACGTGGTGTTCATTCTCAATCGCCTGTTCGCCGAGGTGGGCGAGGCGATCGAGCGCCACGACGGCGCCATCGACAAGTATCTGGGCGACGGCCTGATGGCGATCTTCGGCGCAGCCGGCGGGGCGGAAGCCGGATGCCGCCAGGCCCTGCGCGCGGCCCGCGACGTCGATCTGGCGCTGGATCACCTCAACCAGGAAATGATGAGCGAGATCGGTATGCCGCTCAGAATCGGCATGGGGATCGACGTCGGGCCGCTGGTGGTGGGTCACATCGGCCATGCCGGCACGGCTTCCGTGACCGTGATCGGCAATACCGTCAATGCCGCCAGCCGCCTCGAGGCGCTCACCAAGGAGAAGGGCTGCCAGCTGATCGTCGCCACCGACGTGCTGGCGCGCGCCGGCATCGGACCGGGTGCCTTCCCGCGCGAGGAGGTGCTGATCAGAGGCCTGTCCGCACCTCGCTCAGTCGCGCTGATCAGGCAAGCCCGCGACTTGCCGGAGATCCCTGAGCCGGCCTCCGGCGGGCCCGGCACCGAGCTGTCGTGAGCGGCGCGGCCGCCTTCAGAAGATCGGCTCTAGGCCGGCCGCAATCAGGGCCGCCTTACGCGCCTCCATCCAACCGGTCTGGAACTGCTGCTTGTCCTCCGAAGGATTGGTCTTGAGATAGGCCGCCCACGCGTCCGCCAGCACGCCCTGACGCTTGAGGAGCTGGCTGTTGTAGGCCTCGTCGTCCGCGGTCCAATTCCCGGCCTCTTTGAACGCCTTGGCGGCGCCCGCACGGAAGGGCAGCACCCACCGCTTGGTCTGCTTGTCGAGGGCGAGGCCCGAGGCACCCGGCGCCGCATCCTTGTAGGCGTCGTAGCCGGTGATCATGGCCTTGGTGATGGCGTGGGAGAGATCGGCGGGCAGGGAGGCGTAGGCCGTGAAAATCGGATAGGGGAAGCCGCCCATCTCCTTCGGGCTCTGCGGCGACAGCCCCGCCGAACCGCAGGTGGCCACATGCGGGTTGATGAACGGAGCGATCTTCTTGACGCGCTCCCAGCCCGCCTTGTCGCTGTGCGGCCAGGCGGGCCACACCAGACCGCGCGGGGATGTCTCGACTTCCTTGGTCTGGGCGGTGATGGTCGAGGCGAAGGCAGCGTCGACGTCATTGTTGATCATGCCCTTCCACATCGCCCCGAAGCTCGCGAACTCGACGATCTTGACGTCGTCCTTGGTGACGCCGCCGAAGGCGAGCGAAGCCAGAGCATTCTGATTGAGGGACGGCGCGCCGACCACGAAGCCCACGCGCTTGCCCTTGAGGTCCTTGAGCTCGGTCACGCCGGTGTCCTTGGCGATGCCGAGGTTGGCCCCGTTGCAATCGACGGAGCTCAGCAGGATTTGCAAGGCCTGGGGCCCCCAGTCGCGGGTAGCGAATTCGAGCACACCCTCCTGGGCGAAATAGGTGCCGACGCCCATCGCCGAAACTTGTGCCCGGCCATTCTTGATGGGAGTGAGGCGAGCGACGTCGTTCCCGGCGGGCAGGACGCGCAGGTCGGTGTTGTGCTGGTCCTTGAACGTCTTGCCGACGGCGACGGCGATATTGAAGCCCGACGTTCCTGTATCGTAGGCCGTGAAGGTCAGCGTCTGCGGCAGCTTGGCTTCCTGCGCGCTTGCCCCCGGCATCGAGAATGCCGCGCTTGCCAGGACGACAACAACGGGTCTGAGCTTGACGGACATGTACATGCGCTTCCTCCGGTCGCAATACTTTTCCTGATTACGTACAATCGTAAGCCCGTTCGGAGCCGGCAACTGCG
>JRHI01001432.1_pt1 | contig 20065 bp, 11 predicted proteins | sample 215371 | NCBI WGS metagenome assembly JRHI01 (sample SAMN02929681, study PRJNA255918) | sediment metagenome | biome: cave system; feature: Ice Cave; material: Sediment; isolation source: sediment from deep within a dark volcanic ice cave with no known source of... ...
AGCGAAAAAATCTCAATCTCAGCAACGCAAGTCATTTGCCCGTCAGACTTTAGATAGTGCGTTCGCCCTGGGCGCGGGCCTCCCCTCCGTCCGGTTCGCTGAGACGACCTCCTCCACCGAGGGGAGATAGATCTTGAACGTCGTGCCACGCCCAACCTCGCTGTACACCCAAACGTGACCGCCGCTCTGCTTGACGATGCCGAACACGGTCGCGAGTCCCAGCCCGGTCCCCTTGCCAACCTCCTTGGTCGTGAAGAACGGCTCGAAGATGCGGGCCTTGACTTCCTCGGTCATGCCAAAGCCGGTGTCGCTCACCGCCAGCAAAACGTAGCGGCCCGGCTTGACTTCGGCGTGGGTTTGTCCGCAAGTCTCATCAAGATCGACGTTGGTGGTTTCGATGGTGATCCTACCGCCCTGGGGCATGGCGTCACGGGCGTTCACGACCAGGTTCATGATGACCTGCTCGACTTGCCCCGGATCGGCCTTCACCCGGCCCAGGCCGGGTGCCAGTATGATCGTCAGGTTCACGTCCTCTCCGATCAGGCGTCGGAGCATCTTTTCCGTTTCGGAGACGACGCCATTGAGGTCCAACACCTGGGGCTGAACCACCTGCTTGCGGCTGAAAGCCAGAAGTTGCCGGGTCAGCTGGGCTGCCCGCTCCCCGGCCCTGTGAATCTCCTGAACAAGCCCTCGGTTCTGGTCGTCGGCACGGAGGGAGGCGACCACCATTTCGCTGTAGCCCGAAATGACCGTGAGCAGGTTGTTGAAGTCGTGGGCCACGCCGCCCGCCAACTGGCCGAACGCCTCCATTTTCTGCGCCTGGTGGTACTGCTCCTCAAGTTTCTTACGCTCGCTGATATCCAGAAATGTGACCACCGAACCGACCAGTTTCTCCCCGCGGCGGATCGGGTAGGACCAGTACTCGACGGGGAAGCTGGTCCCGTCTATCCGCCAGAGGACCTCGTCGTCTACATGGGTCGCTTCACCCCGGTGGGAAGCCTGGTAAATACGGCATTCCTCCACAGGGTAGGGCGTGCCGTCCGGGCGCGTGTGATGGATCAGGTCGTGCATCTGCTTGCCGAGCAGATCATCACTTGCATACCCCAGCATCTGTGCGCAGGTCCGATTGGAAAACGTGCAGTTGCCCTGCAAGTCGATCCCATAGATCGCCTCGGCGGTGGAGTCCAGAAGCAGCCGGACTAGCTCTTCCCGGGCACGCAAGGCGTTCTCCGTCTGCTTCCTCTCGATGAATTGCCCGATCTGGGTGCCGACGGCAGCCATCATCTCCAATAACCCCTTATCGGGCTGCTCAACGTGGTGGCTAAAGAACCCCATGACGCCGATGACTTCCTGGCAACGCATGATCGGGAAGGCAACGGCAGCGTGTAACCCGCACCGAATTGCAGCTTGCCATCGGCGGAAATTCCCGTCTTGTGTCACATCCGGCACCCACACAGGCTCGCCAATGGCCCATACCCGGCCCGGCAAGCCTTCCCCCTTGGCGAGAGTCCTCTCACGGCTCGCCGTCAAGAACTCGTCCACGTCGGTTGAAGGCGATTGCAAGAAATGTTCCAACCCCAGCCTATTGTCCTGCGAGTTTACTAACCAGACTCCGGCCCAGGCCCACTCCAGTCCGCAGCAAATTCCTTCAACAATCTGCGGGAGTGCGGCATTCAGTTCTAGTGACTCGGCCAGGACTTTCGTGGCGACGTGTTCGGCATTCAGGCGGCGCTCTGCCTGCTTGCGCTCCGTGACATCCCGGATAAACCCCGTGAACATGGGCTGCCCGGCTCCGGGGATTCGGGCGACGATGAGTTCGATGGGGAACTCACTGCCATCGGCCCGCACCGCAGACATTTCAAGACGCTTACCAAGAATCGGGCCTTCGCCTGTGGCGAGGTAATGTGCCAGGCCCTGGCGATGCTTTGCACGCAGGTGCGGCGGGACAATCAACTCGGCCATCTCCTTCCCGACCATATCGGACCGTGAATAGCCGAAAGTCCTTTCCGCCGCAGGGTTGAACTCGACTATTTTTCCTTCGTGGTCGATCTTGATGATCGCATCCAGGGACACATCAACGATAGCCGCCTTTCCTGCCTCGGACCTACGCAACGCCTCCTGGCTACGCCCCAGGTCGGCGGTTTCCTTCTGTAATTTCTCGTTGGCCGAACGCAACTCAGCCGTTCGTTCCTCTACCTGTGTTTCGGCTTCATCGTGCCTTCGCTGGAGCTCTTCCTCAGCCAGCTTTTGTTCGGTCATGTCCCGCAGGATTTTGGAGAAGCCTGTGTGCCTTCCGCTGTCGTCGTGCAGAGGCGTCACGATGCCCAAGGCCCAAAACCTCTCGCTGCCTTTGCGGACGTGCCAGCGCTCGTCCACGGCCCGGCCCGTCTCTTTCGCCAGGCGAAGTTCTTGCTCCGGCACACCGTCCTGGAGGTCTTCGGGGGTGAAAATTAGCGAGAACGACTGACCGAGAATTTCGGATTTGGAGTAGCCGAGGATGCGCTCGCCCTCCGTGTTGCAGGTTGTTATGCGCCCGTCCGGGTCCGTCGTGATGATGGCGTGGTCCTTGATATTCTTCACCAGAGACGTGAAGCGGGTTTCGATTTCACGCCGCTCCTCCTCGGCCCTCTTTTGGGACGTGCGGTCCCGCATGATCTTGGCGAAGCCCCGGAGGTTGTCTTCCTCATCCCACAAAGGCGTGATGGTCCCGCCAGACCAGAAGCGGCTTCCGTCCTTGCGGACGTGCCAGCGCTCGTCCTCGCCACGGCCCAATGCCACCGCTTTACGTATCTCCCGCTCTGGGACGCCGCCCTGAATGTCCTCCGGGGTGAAGAAGCGGGCGACGGGTTGGCCGATGATCTCGACCTCCGTGTAGCCCAGGAGTCGTTCGGCTCCCGGATTCCAACTTTGCACCTGGCCCTCCGGGTTCACGACGAAGATAGCGTAGTCCTGGACGTTCTCGACCAGCAACTGAAACAGTTCGCCTTCCGTCGCCTTCCGAATTTGCAGTCATGCCGCACCATTTTCACCTTTCGACGAATAAAAGGTTCCGGGTGGGTGCGGAGAGGAAGCACCGTTTTGCAAGTAATGGGTAATTCTTCGAGAAAGGGCGGGGCGAACGCACCATCTAACTCCTTTCCCTGCAACAAATTGCTGAAGAAGAGCGAAAAAATCTCAAACTCAGCAACGCAAGTCATTTGTCCGTCAGACTGTAGATAGTGCGTTCGCCCTGCGAGAAAGGGCGGGGAACTGTTCCAAACTTTTCGCCCGATCTTTCCCAGATGAATGCCCTCTGGGCCTCGGCCGCGACCATAGAGGGTCAGTATCAGGGCGAACGCACTATCTAAAGAGTGTCCGACGGGCAAATGTCATGCCGAAAGCCGAGGTTCATCTGGGAAATGTGGACTTGTACATCATCTGATTTATCGTCCCGCTGCTATGAACGGTCGGATTGATCGTGACGTTGGCGCACGGCGGCTAGGGACGGCGTCGGAATTGAGGAGCGGCAGGTCGCGGGCCCGCGCGCTTCGTTTGACCTCGCTGCCATGGTTGTTTCTCCAGCGAAATCATTTTCTCAAAAAAGCGGCCGCCATGAACCGTCGCTGTACCTTTCCGGTCGGTCCCTTCGGCAATTCCTTGGCGAGGTGGACGACTTTCGGCACTTTGAAATCCGCCAGGTGGTTTCGGCAGTACGTCTGCAGTTCCTCGGCCGTGGCCGCGCCGCGCAGTACGACGGCGGCGTGGACCTCCTCACCATATTTCGGATCGGGTGCGCCAAAAGTCGCAGCCTCGGCGACGGCGGGATGCGCCAGCAGCACCGCGTCCACCTCCAGCGGCGAAACCTTCTCGCCCCCGCGGTTGATAAGTTCCTTGATGCGACCAATCAGGGTCAGGTAGCCGTCGGCATCGAGGATGCCGCGGTCGCCGGTGCGGAACCAACCGTTCGTGAAAGCGGCAGCGTTGGCGTCCGAGTTATTGTGGTAGCCGTGCATTACGTTCGGGCCGCGGATGACCACTTCGCCGGGGGTGCCGTTCGACAGCAGGTTACCCGTCTCGTCCATGATCGCTGTCTCGACGCCGCTACCTCGGCCAACCGTGCCAGGTTTGTGAGCAGCCGGCGGCAACGGATTCGAGGCCATCTGGTGAGACGCCTCGGTCATGCCGTAGGCTTCCAGCACCGGGCTGTCGAAACGGGCCTCGAGTTGGGCCAGGGTGGCCGGCGCCAGCGCGGAGCTGCACGAACGGATGAAGCGGAAGCCGGCGCGGGCCGGGGCGCCGTCGCTGTCGGCCCGGCTCAGCAGCACCTGATGAATCGTGGGGACGGCCGAGTACCAGGTGACCCGGTGAGCCTGCGCCGCGGACCAGAACGCACCGGCGCTAAAGCGGACGGGCACGACGGCCGTGCCGCCGGCCAGGAACGTCGAAAGCGTGGCGCCAATCAGGCCATGCACGTGGAATAGCGGCATTACGACCAGGCTCGTGTCGGCCGGTGTCAGCTCGTAGTGCGCGGCGATGTTGCGGATGGAGGCGAGCAGGTTGCCGTGCGTTAATAGCACGCCCTTCGGCCGGCTGGTCGTGCCACTCGTGTGCAGGAAGAGGGCAACGTCTTCGAGTCGCGGCGCCTCGGGAACGACACCCGTCTTGCCGGCTTCGCCGGCCAACTTCACGCGGCCCCCGGCATCGCGGATGGCCGTCCAGGCCGGCAACTTCAAGGCGCCGGCCGCTTCGCGCACCGTATGCGGTCCCAGGGGGGCGATGACGCCGCGTACGCCGGCATCCTCGAGGTAGAAACGGAACTCCTCCAGCTTGTACGCGGGATTGAGCGGCGCCGCGACGAGGCGCGCCCGGGTGACGGCCAGGAACGAGACGAGATATTCCAGCCCATTTGGCAGCACGATGCCGACCGCGTCTCCGGGTTGCAGGCCGAGCCGCCGCAGCGTGACTGCCAGGTCTTCCACCTGTTCCGTCAGCGCGCGATAGGGGATCGTCGAGCCGTCCTCGGGCAAAATGACTGCAGGATGGGTCGGCTGGGCGTGGGCCAGCAGGTCAGCGAGCGTGGCGGTGGTCATGGCAAGCGGTTCCTGGTGGAAGGCTGACATTTCGTCAGCATAGAGAGCACCGCACAAAGAGCAAGACACTCGGCGGCCGGAGTCCGGGAGTCACTTTGGTACGTGGCGGGATCAGTATCTCGTATAATCATCCTGTTGGCTCTGCTCCGCACGGGATGACTCGATGAACGCACGCAGCCTGGGAAGGACCGGCCTGATGGCGACACGCCTGGGACTCGGTCTCGCGGCGCTGGGTCGCCCCGGCTACATCAACCTGGGCCACGCGGCCGATCTGGAACAACATTACGACGTGGCCGCCATGGAGGCCCAGGCCCACGCGGTGCTGGATGCCGCCTGGCAGGCGGGCATCCGTTACTTCGACGCGGCTCGTTCCTATGGCCGGGCGGAAGCGTTTCTTTCGACCTGGCTCGCTGCCCGGCGAATCTCCCCCGAACAGATCACCATCGCCTCCAAGTGGGGCTACACCTATACGGCCGGTTGGAAGGTCGAGGCGGAGAAACACGAGATCAAGGACCACTCTCTCGGCCTGCTGATGCGCCAGGCAGGGGAGAGCCGGCGCCTCCTCGGCGAGTATCTCGACCTGTATCAGATTCATTCCGCCACTCTGGAGAGTGGCGTTCTCGTCGATCGACAGGTGCTGCGCGAGCTGGCACGCCTGCGCGGCACCGGCCTGCGGATCGGCCTGACCCTCAGCGGTCCCGGTCAGGACGAGACCCTGCGACGGGCGCTGGATGTGACGGTCGACGGCGTTCGGCTGTTCGATTGCGTTCAGGCCACCTGGAACTTGCTGGAACCGTCCGCGGGCCCCGTACTGCAAGCCGCTCATGAAGCCGGCCTGGGCGTCGTCGTCAAGGAGGCGCTGGCGAACGGGCGCCTGACGCAGCGCAATGACGATCCGGCGTTCGCGCCGCGGCGACAACTGCTGGAAATGGTCGCCGGCCGTCTCGGGACGACCCTCGATGCCCTCGCCCTCGCCGCCGTCAGCGCGCAGCCATGGGTTGACGTTGTTCTGAGCGGCGCAGCGACGGTGGAGCAGCTGCGCTCGAACGTGGCCGCGCTGGCGGTCCCCTGGGATGAGGAAGCGGCGCAGCAGGTGCAGGCTTTGCGCGAGGATCGGCAGGTTTACTGGCAAACGCGCGGCCAGTTGCGGTGGAATTGAAGATTCGCGGCTCGGCTCCAAGGTCGCTCAAAGAGAAGGAGTATCGTTTTCATGGCAGTCACTACAAGCAAGTCGGCTCCCCCCGGCCGACTCCCCGCTCGGCTGGCGTCCCACCCCGTAACGACGCCTACCAGTCGTCAGCGCGGCGGGCGTACCATGCACATCCGCTACACCACACTCGACACTCCCCTGGGTCATTTGCTCGTCGTCGCCACGGAGAGCGGCATCTGCAGGATTGCGATGGGTGAGGACGATACCGCTCTGGAATCGGTCCTCGCCAAGGAGTATCCAGACGCCGAGCACGTGCGCGATGACCGGAAACTGCATCCCTTTACCAAGCAGATCGTGGCGCATTTGTGCGGCCGCTTGCGCGACTTTGATTTGCCGCTGGATATAGATGGGACACCGTTCCAGCAGCGCGTCTGGCGGGCGTTGCAGCAGATTCCCTACGGCCACACCCGGACCTATCAAGAGATTGCCCATGCGGTGGGCAAGCCTCAGGCGGTGCGTGCTGTGGGCGCGGCGTGCGGCGCCAATCCCGTCGTGGTCGTCGTCCCTTGCCACCGGGTCGTTCGCAGCGACGGCAGCCTGGGCGGTTTCGGCTGGGGCCTCGACGTCAAGCGCCAACTGCTGGCGCTGGAGCAGGCCATCGACCGCGGCGGCGCGCCTACCTCAGCACGAAGCACGAGCAAGGCGTAATCTCTCGTACACGGATGGCAATTGTCGCCGTGCTCAGGGCGCCGGCAGGGGCAACCTCGGCTGACCCTCGCCGCCTGTCTCACTCGCCAGCGCCATCGTCGATCCGGGATTACAGGTATCGAAGACCCGCACGCTTTTCAGGGCCGGCGCCGCTGCCAGCGACTCGCCCCGTTCAAGGAGTGGAAAATGGAGATGCTGCTTCAGAAGCATCGAGACGCGTCTACTCATGAGAAATGACGAGACCCACTTGCGGGCTGACGCGAGACGTCAGGCCGCAAATGGGTCGGGTTCGGCGTGAATTCTTTCAACCCGCCTCGAGTTTATCGCGCAGCTTGGACAATGCTTCCTGTTCGATCTGCCGTACTCGTTCCCGGGTAAGACCCAGGCACTCGCCGATGGCGTGCAGCGTCTTTGGCTCCTCCCCATTCAGCCCGAAGCGCATCCGCAAAACGGCCGCCTCACGCGGGTCCATCTTGTCCAGGAGATGGATCACCTCGCGCAGTTCGTCCGACGCGATCATCTCCAGGGCAGGGGTTTTGGTGCGAACGTCCGTAAGCGTCTCGTCGATCGCCTGGATGCTTTCCATCTGGTCGCTGCCTGGAGCGGCATTGTAGACGCGGATCGCCTTCTTGATGAGGTTCAACTTCTTCTTGCTGAGGCCCATCTTGGCAGCAGTCTCTTCCTGTGTGGGTGTGCGTCCCAGTTCCTCCTGCTGCTGTGTCGTGGCGCGCCGCCACTCGGTCAGCAGCTGTGCCATGTATGCGGGAATGCGGATCGTCTTGCCCGAGTTGATCAGGCCGCGCTTCATCGACTGCTTGATCCAGTAGCTGGCATAGGTGCTGAATCGGGTGTTCATCGAGGGGTCGAAACCTTCGACGGCCCGCAGGAGGCCGAGGTTGCCTTCCTCGATCAGGTCCTGCAATCCAAGGCCCTTGCCTGTGTAACCGCGGGCAATGTTCACCACGAGACGCAGATTGGCGCGCACGAGATGATCGCGCGCCTCACTGTCGCCTTCGCCGATGCGATAGGCCAGCGTCTTCTCTTCCGCCGCCGACAAGAGCGGCGTCTCGTCGATCTCGCGGAGGTAGGTCTCCAGCGGGGACTGAACGGAACGAGTCGGGGGACGGTAAAGCGTCGTCATGGGGGAGAACTCCGGGGATTATGCGAGGCGTAACCGCTAGCTTTGGAACCATAGGTCACAAATTGCCCAGAGGCAAATATCGCTAACACCGTTTTGCCAGGTACATCTGCAGTTTTCCGTCGCCAAACCACAAGTGACCGCTTTTTTTACACGATTACCCCGGCGGACTACCTTTGTGCAGCTTCGCACCCCGTGACACGATAACGAGACAACAGTGATCGACCCCACCCCTCCCACGCAGTCGGAATTCTCCCAGCTTCCCTCGATGAGCGAACGACGCCATGGCAAACGCTACCTGTTCCGGCGCCGGCCCATGGTACGTTTCCTGGTCCGTCCCAGCTTCCAGAGTGGCCGAGCCTTTCTGCAGGACGTTTCCCGCATCGGCCTGAGTCTGCTCCTCAGCCACCGCCTCGAACCGGGCGCCGTACTGTTCATTCAGATGCGGGGCACACGTAAAGGCAATACGCACACCCACTTGGCGAAGGTGGTCCATGTCACGCGCCAACCTACTGGTGTCTGGGTCGTCGGCTGCCGGCTCACCTGTCCCCTCAGCGATGAGGAACTCGGTCTGGCGCTCGGGGAGGAGTGAGCGAGGCACGACCAGCCCGCCGCGCCAGCAAAGGGACAAAAAAACCCTCGCTCGCGCTGCCGACCGCAACCCTGGGCGGAACGACAATCCTGCTCTTGACCCGCGCACCGGCTGACGCTATACCCCCGCCGCTTTCCCGTCCCCACTTGAGCGAAAAGAAGGACTCAGGTCTCACGGCCAATCGTCTAGGCCGTCGGACGGGAAGCCACGAAAACAACATGCCGTCCCGTACAATCGGGCGGGATGGTGTGCGGAAGATGTGGGGGAACTGGGCAGCGGCCCACGGCAAGATAGATTCGCGCCGGGCGATCGGGGGAACCATTCGCTCTGCCCCGGAATGAAGGGCAGACCCGGTGCAGGCCTGGGTTGGGGGAAAGGAGGCCATGGTGGCAAGGTCAAAGGCAGGAGCCTGGAGGAGCATGATCCCCGCCGCCCGCGCTCGGCACCGCCGCGCGGCGGCAGGCGCCGCCGCCGGCAAGCGCGCGGCGCTGGGGTTTCTTGTGGCGCTGGGAATCGGCTGGGGCCCACACGCCCTTGATGCCGCCCCGGCTCCCGGCCTGTGGACGGCCCTCTCGTCCATGAGCGTGGTCGCACAGAACCAGGCTCGTCCTTCGCGGGCACACATTGCGCTGAACACGGCGCTGGAGTGCTACCGCCGCGGGGAGTACGAGCAGGCCGCCATTCTCTTCCAACAAGCGCAGGAAGGCTTGAGCGACCTGTCGCCTGCCGAGCAGAAGGATTTGACCCGCGGTGTGGAGAGCAACGCGGCGGCCCTTCAGGCGCGCAAAGAAGGCATGACGCAACTGACCCAGGCCCAGGATGCCCTGCGCGCGGGCCGCGCCGCTCAGGCCGCCGACCTGCTCAAGAAGGTGCAGGCCAACCAGTACGTCACCGCTGCCGACAAGCAGAAGGCGCAGCAGCTGACCGAACTGGCCCGCCCTCGCGCCGGCACCACGGCCCCGGTCGGCGGCAATCCGGCCAACAGCCCGACCCTCAACCTGGCGCGAACGAAGCTCCAGCAGGCCCGCGTGCTGCTCGGCCAGGGCAACTTCGACGCCGCCGAGCAGCTGGCGAATGAGGCCGACGGACTCCACGCTGTCTACATCCTCGGCGAGGACACGCCCGCCAAGGTACTCGAGGACATTTTCAAGTCGCGCACCGATCCCAAGCAACTGCTGACCGCGGCCCGCGCCGCCCTGAAGCGTGGCGACCTCGACGCCGCCGAGAAGCTGGCCCAGGCTTCCGCACGCGGCGACTCCGCCTGGAACTTCCGCCTCTGGGGAGACAGTCCCAACCAGGTGCTCAAGGAAGTGCAGGCCGCACGCGCCAAGGCGGGCCCCATGGGTGTGCGGACGACGCAGATAACGGAAGACCCGCGCAACCGCAGCGACGTTCGCCCCTCGACTGCCGAGGCGGAAAAGCCGACGAGGTTCCATTCGGTACGCGGTCTCTTCGGCAGCGGTACCAGCAGCAGCAACAAGCCCGAGACGCCGACCGCTCCGCCCCCGCCGCCGACACCGCCACAGGCGACGGGCGTGGAGGATGCGCCCGCAATCCCGGAGGCGCCGCCCGGTGCCAATCCCACCGAGACGGCCCGCACCCTGCTCAAGCAGGCCCGCCAGGCACTGCAGGAGGGCAGATTCGACGTTGCCACCCAACTGGTAACCCGCGCCCGCCCAATGGCGGCAAGCCTGGGCTGGTGGGACGACACGCCCGACAAGGTCATGGCCGACATCCAGCGCGCCGCGGCTAAGCGGCCGGTCGTCGCCATGGCTCACAGCGCCGCGGCGCCCGCGCCGCTGCCGGAGAAGGAACTGCCGAAGGACCCCCACGCGCTGGTGCGCATGGGTCGCGACCTGTATACCCAGGGCAAGTACGACGAGGCCGCCAAGCTGGTGCAGAAGGCCCGCGGCGCCGGCAACTTGCGCTACGGCCTGTTCGAGGATTCCCCCGACAAATTGCAGCAGGACATCGACAAGGCTCGCCTGCAGCGCGATCAGGAAGAATCGGCCAAGATCCTGGCCGAGGCTCGCAAAATGTACGAGCAGGGCGAGCTGGAGAAGGCGTCGCGTGAGGCCTACCGCGCTCAGAAGCTGCATGGTTCATACAGCATCTGGGACCTCGGCGATCGGCCGCAGAAACTGCTCGCGGAGATCGAGACCGCCCGCAGCAAGAAGCACCGTCAGCCGGGAGCTTCGGAAGCCGATACGCCGGCGGTGGCCCGCAGGCAGAACGCGCGGCCAGGCGAAAAGGATACCGAGGCGCGAGCCATGGAGGTCCGCCGGGTCATCGCGGAGGCCGGTATGGCGCTGCGCCGCGGCGAGGTGGCCCAGGCCGACAAGTATGCCCAGCAAGCACAGAAGATGAGCGCCGCTCTCGACCGTCCGGAGGACCACATGGTCCTGGACAGTCTGCGGCGTGAAATCGACGCGCGCCTGGCGCAGTCCAGTTCTGTCGCCGGGCCCAGTGTGCCGGCGCCGGGTGTGCCGTCGCCGGGCGTGCCGTCGCCGGCCCCAATGGTGGCGGGGGACACGATCAAGCAGCGTGCCCAGGAACTGCTGGTCCAGTGCCGGCTCCTGCAGAAGGAAGGCCGCCTTGTCGAGGCGCGGCAGAAAGCCCTCGAGGCCCAGGGCGTGCGTGCCGTCTTTGCCCCGACCGAGGACAGCCCCGAACTCGCACTCATCCAGCTGTCGTCGCTCAGCTACAAACGGATCGACAACCTGGTGCAAGAAGCCGCCGAGTTCCAGCAGACCGCGGCCACCAACCCGGCCAACGTGCAGAAGGCCGTGGCGAACCTCGTCCAGGCCCGCGAGTTGGCCCTCAGCTTCGGCTTCGACACGTCGCTCGTCGAGGCCCGCTTGCAGGTGGTGCAACAGCCTGGGACCGTTGCCCAGGGGACCGTTTCCCAGGGGACCGTGCCGCCCATGCCCGGTCAGCCGGCGGGCGAGGTGCGTGTCACCAGCGGCCAGGTACCCGAGAATGCGGGTCCCGGCATGGCGCTGCTCACACAGGCCCGCCAGGAGCTGCGCAAGGGAGATACGAAGAACGCCCGCAAGTTGGCCGAGCAGGTCTACGGCGGCCCGTATGGGATGCAGTCCCAGGCTGAGTCCGTGCTGCGGTCGGTCGATGCCGAGGAGGAGGCTCAGAGACACTTGACCGCTGAGCGGACCTTCGACGCCGGCATGAGCGCCTTCCGTCGCAAGGAGTACGCCCAGAGTGCGGCCATCCTCAAAACGATCAACGTCCATCTGCTCGACCAGGATCGGCAGGCCAAGCTGAAAAACGTCTTCGCCCTGCCCGAGATGCAGCCGAGCCAGATCGCCCAGGTCGGCAATCAGGAGCCCGCTCCCGGCGCCGGCACCGCCCGTGCCAGCGACCAGGGACCGCCAGCGCCGCTGCCCGGCCTGCCCGGCACGCCCGGCAAGGTGACGTCCACGCAAGCGCCCGATCAGGACATTCTGCGTATCACCCAGGCGCTGCAGGACGTCAAGTTCCAGCAGCTGCGGCAGCAAGGGCTGGAGGTGCAGCGCCAGGCCGCCGAGCGCTTCAAGGCCGGCGACACCGAACGCGCTCTGGACATCCTGCAAGACTATGTGTCCAGTCTGAGCACTTCGCAACTCGACAGCGATCGCATCGCCCTGTTGCGGCGGCCCGTCGAATCGCGCCTGCTGACGTTCAAGACGCTCAAGGCACAGCGGTCCTTTGAGAAGGAAACGCTCGACCAGCAGCGCACGCATCTTTCCGAACGCGGCAAGACGGAGCTGACCGAGCAGAACAAGCACGCCAAGGTGGCCGAGCTGATGCAGCAGTACAATTCCTTCTACAAGGAGGGGAAGTACAAGGAGGCGGAGATGTACGCGATGGCCGCCTTCGAGCTGGATCCGGACAGCGCCGCCGCCGGCGCCGCGGTGAAGATCGCCCGCATCCAGCGCCGCCAGGTCGAGTACCAGCATCTCAAGGACAACAAGGAAAACCAGTGGCTCGACATGGCGAACGACGCCGATGATACGGGCTTCGTCGGCACCACCAAGGACCCGCTCCATCTGGATCCGGAGCGGACCCGGCAGAACCGCAAGCAGCGGCCGGACTACAGCAAGGGCATCGTCTCGCCCACGAAGAACGACGACGTTCGGAAGATCGAGCAGCTGCTCACGAAGCCGGTCAACCTGTCCTTCAAGGACACGCCGCTGGAGCAGGTGCTGGAAGACCTCCGCGCCTGGCACTCGCTGAACATCGTGCCGGACATGCCGGCCCTCGACAATGAGGGCATCAGCCTGAGTCGGCCGCTGACGATCAAGCTCGATAACGTATCGCTCAAATCAGCGCTGAACCTGCTGCTGCAGCAGGTCCATCTGACCTACGTCATCGAGGACCAGGTGCTGAAGATCACCACCGAGGCCCACGCCCACGCCCGGCTCTCGACGGCGACGTACCAGGTGGCGGACCTCATCATCCCGGTGGAGAACTTTGGGATTCCGCCGAGCAGCGACCTGGCGAGGTCTCTCGAGAAGAGTTCGACTCCGTCGCAGCTCCTCAACACGGTCGCGCCCTATGAGGGATCGTTCTCGCTGCACGGAGGGTCGCAGGCCAGTCCTTCGAGCAGCGGCCGCCCGGCTGCCGCGAGCGGCACGACCGTCACGAAGTCCCAGTCGCAGACGATGGAGGAGTCGCTGATCAAGCTGATCACGAACACCATCGCGCCGCAGACCTGGAACAGCATGGGTGGTCCGGGCAGCATCGAGTACTATCCGCTGGCGATGGCCCTGGTCATCAACCAGACGCCGGACATCCAGGAGCAGATCGCCGAGTTGCTGGCGGCCCTGCGCCGGTTGCAGGACCAGGAAGTGGCCATCGAGATGCGCTTTATCAGCGTGGCCGAGGGCTTCTTCGAGCGCATCGGCATGGACTTCAACATCAACATCAAGTCGGGCAACGGCAATACCGCCTTTGGGCAGCAGCTGACCAGCCAGCAGTTCCAGCAGGCGGGATTCATCAACAACTTCGCGCCCGACCGCTTCGTCAGCGGTCTGACGCCCGCGGGAGCGTTCACCAGCGACCTGAACATTCCGCTGAATGCGTCGAGTTTCGGGATGGCGGTGCCGCCGTTCGGCGGGTTCCCGAACATCCCCGGGGCCGACGGCGGCCTGTCGCTGGGCCTGGCGTTCCTGAGCGACATCCAGGTGTTCCTCTTCATGGAGGCCGCGCAGGGCGATCAGCGCACCAACGTCATGCAGGCGCCCAAGCTGACGCTCTCGAACGGTCAGACGGCCAGCATCACTGTGGCGGACCAGCAGTTCTTCGTGACGAACGTGCAGGTCATCCAGCAGGGCGGACAGTTGGCGTTCGTGCCGCAGAACACGGACTTCGCCACGGGCGTCACCATGGTCCTCCAGGCCACGATCTCGGCGGATCGGCGGTTCGTGCGGATCAGTTTCTCGAACGTGACGCTGAGCAACCTGGCGAGTGCGACGATACCGTTGTTCCCGATCGTGACGCCGATCATCCCGCTCTTCGAGGGCGGCTTCCAGGGGAACCCGGTGCTGTTCACACAGTTCCTACAGCAGCCGGTGTTCAACACGATCACCGTGAGCACGACCGTGACGGTGCCCGATGGCGGCACGGTGGTGCTCGGCGGGCTGAAGCGGCTGTCGGAAGGCCGCAACGAGTTTGGTCCCCCGGTGATCAGCAAGATCCCGTACCTCAACCGCCTCTTCCGCAACCAGGCCTACGGCCGGGAAGTGGAAAGTCTCCTCATCATGGTGACGCCGCGCGTCATCATCAACGAGGAGGAGGAAGAACGGCAGGTGCCGGGATCGGTGCCGCCGCGACAGTAAGGTCGAGAATGGGCCAAGCACTGCGTGCGCCGACGGCGTACGCGGCTGCACGCAGCAATGACAATCAGCGGTAAAGAGAGGCAGGCAGGGAGCCGAATCCTTGCCTGCCTCTCGCTTTTTGTTTGTCGTGTGTAGCCGCGTACGCAGGCCGCGAGGAATTACAGGCTGATGCGCCGATGGTCGATGGCACGGGCATCGAAAACGCCCAGGCCCTGGCAGCCGGCGAGGATGATGTGTTCGGGCTGGCGACGGTCGAATGCCTCGGAGGCCCAGCCATCCTGCCGATTCTGACCGGCGGCAGCCAGGGTCAACGCCTCGGTCGACGAACGTGCTGCGAGAGCAGCCAGGCGCGACGAGAGCGTCACGGCCGGCGTATGTGCCAGGGCGCCCATTCTCGCCACCGGCGCCCAACCTTCCCGGGCACGCTTGGCATCGATGACGTCCCAGCCGACGTGGTCGAGCGCGACCGGGTCGGTGGCAAAGAAGAGCGCCTTGTGGTGCCACGTTCCCCAGGTCCTGTTCCAGCAGCCGGGACCACCCTCGTAGACGCCTATCAGGCCATCGAGGATGTGCAGTGTCGCCTTCTGGCGTGTCGGCAGCTGTGACACCGCTGTCGGAATGAACGTGTTACATTGGTTCGGTCCGGAGTAATACTCCGCGCCGTCCATGCCGCCGTGCGTGAAGCCGCTGAGATGACTGCGGGCGACGTTGTTGTTCATGCCGTGCGACAGGTTCTTCAGCGCCAGCGTCACGCCCGCGGAGCGATGGTCCTTGAGCACCGGAATGGTGACGATCTTGTTCACCATGCGCGAGACGATCATCGACAGGTGGGTGCGGAAGCGGCGGTCATCCTTCCTGTCGTGGTCAGGGTTGCAGAAGCCCATGTGGACGAACACATCCGGATCGTAGCCGGCGACGTGCTGGACGGTTTCGGGGGAAAACTTCGAGCGGTCGCTATCGAAGCCGTCGACGGCTACCTGCCCGTTGTCGTACTGGGCGGCGGAGGCATACCAGCGGACCCCGTCCATGACGCGCTCGGTCATCAGCCGGGCGTAGCCGGTGTCGATGAACTCGTCGGCATAGCGTTCGTAGACGATGATGTCTTGCGGTCGTACGCCGGCGCTTCTGAGGCCGGCGACGACTTCGAGCAGCACCTCGGGATTGGAGATGGAGCCCACGGCGTTCTTGACCCGTCCTGCTTCGTTGGGCTTCGGCTTGCGGCCGACAGGGTTGACCTTGATGCCGACGACGTCGCCCTTCTCGAAGAAGGAGCGCCATGCCTCGGTAGCGTGATCCGCGCCGGTCAGTTCGGTCATGCCGCGGTCCATCATCCCGCGGACGGCGCTGCCGTCGATGGTATGGTCGGCATGCACGCTGCCTGGATGCCGTACCTCAACGACACGCCCGGGAAAGGGACCGGGCATGCCGAAGCGCGTCGGTTTGGGAACCGCGACCGGAGCGGGCTCAGCGTGAGGAAGATTAGCGCGTGCCCCGTCCCAGGCCCGGACGCCAACCCAGGTGAGAGGCACGCTTGCGGAGAGACCGGCCGCGGCGCCAAGCAAGAAGCCCCGCCGCGTGATCCCGTAACAACCGCCCGGTGTGGTGGAAGCCATGATGTGGTCTCGGCAGGAGGAAGGAGTCACCCCACTTGCATGATAGTCCTGCCGGACCGCGAAATCCAGAAAAGAGTAAACCGCTTGCTCACCCGTCCATGGCGCCAGCAAGGGATTGCTCCTGTCCCCTTGCCAGCGCCGCGGGCGAGCCGGTTAATAACCGTACAGCGACCCGTATCCGCTCAGATACGGGTTGTAGTAATATCCCGTGTAGCCGGAGTAAGCGGGATAGGGATAGTAAACCCGCGGCGCATAGTACGGATACACTGGCCCATAGTTGACGTAGCTCGGGTACGGGTTGTAGCCGAGAGCATAGGGCGGCACGTAGGAATACGCTTGGCCCAGCACCGCCGTATTGTAGGCGTACTGTCTCAAGCTGAGCCCCGGCGCAATCGGGTAGTTCGGATTGATGAGGTACGTCGAGTTCGGCAGGACGTAAGCCGTGCGGAACGAACCGGGCGGCGCAGCCGGGCTGGCGGTGGCAAGAACTCCTGCCATGAGCAGGGCCGTCGCGGCCAGCCAAACGAAGCGATCCAGCCAAACGAAGCGATATAGCGATCTCATGGTAACCTCCCGGGATAAGGCGAACAGGAAGAGCGCCTCCTCCCTTATTCTATTCTCTTCAGGCACGTGGTCCTTGGCACCCGCCTGCTTCCCTGTAATGAGAGTGCGAAAACTATACCAAACAACTCTGGTAGCCTGGTGCTCCTTCCATAAAGAACGCACTGGAGCGGCAGCCTTCCGCGGCGCCCGTTGACGTTCAGCTAATGACAGATAGCCTGAGCGCATGGACCACGCACACCCCATCCCCACGTCGTATCTGCACCGCATCAGTCACAAACTCATCGAGCCGCCGCCACTGCGAGCCGCCGCCACCGTGTCGCAACTGATCGACGAGGCATTCCTGTCGTACAACGCTGGTCGCTTGCGCGAGGCGTGCCGGCTGTTCGCGAGCAAAATGCTCGCGGAGAACGTCACGGTTGGCCTGTCGCTGAGCGGCGCCCTGACGCCCGCCGGGCTCGGCATGTCGTGCCTGGTGCCGCTGGTCGAGGCGGGCTTTCTCGACTGGATCGTCAGCACCGGGGCAAACCTCTATCACGACACGCACTTCGCGCTCGGCATGGACCTGCATCAGGCGCGCCCCGGCCTCAACGATCTGGAGTTGCGCGAGCAGAACATCATCCGCATCTACGACATCGTGTTCGACTACGAGAACCTGCTCGGCACCGATCGCTTCTACCGCACGCTCTGCCGCGGCGAGGCGTTCCAGCAGACGCTGGGTACGGCGGAATTCCACTACCTCGTCGGCAAGTATCTGGCCGCCCGCGAAGATGAGACCGGCCGCCAGGGGCGTAGTCTCCTTGCGGCGGCGTACCGCCATGGCGTGCCGATCTTCACGTCCTCGCCCGGCGATAGCTCGATCGGCATGAACCTGGCCGCGCTGCAGCTGGAGGGGTCGGCACTGCGCATCGATCCGCTGCGCGACGTGAATCAGAGTGCCGCGCTGGTGTACGGCGCGAAGAAGCAGGGCCAGAGCGCCGTCCTCATCCTGGGCGGCGGGTCGCCAAAGAACTTCATTCTCCAGACGGAGCCACAAATCCAGGAAGTGCTGGGCTTGGAACAAAGCGGCCACGATTTCTTCCTGCAGATTACCGACGCGCGTCCCGACACGGGCGGCCTCAGCGGCGCGACGCCCCAGGAAGCAATGACGTGGGGCAAGGTCGATCCGAACCAGCTGCCCGATACGGTGACCTGCTACCTCGATTCCACTGTAGCGCTGCCGCTGCTGACCGTATACGCCCTGGCGCAGCACGCTCCGCGGCCGCAGAAGCGACTGATGGATCGGCTCGACGATCTGACGCGGCAACTGGAGCAGGAGTATCTGCAAAGGCGGAAGCCCGTGTAGCCGCGCTATCCCACGGAGCGCGAGCCGGACGCGATCTTGCATGCGCTTTGATAGGGCCGTGTTGGCAAACGGCATGCCAAATGCACCATCGATAAACCTGGGCGCGCAATCGGGTCACGAATGGCTGAGTCTCCAGCACCGGCAAGCGCCCAGGACCACGGCGGGAAGCATTCAGCAGCTTGTTGGGAGGAGCTAAGCCATGAGCACGATTCTGGTTGTGGAAGACAACTGGGTGAACCGCAAGATGTGCCATGACCTCCTCGCCGATCAATTCGAGGTCACGGAGGCAGGAACGGCGGCGGCGGCCTCCGCGCAGATTCGTGCCTGCTTGCCCGACCTTATCCTGATGGACGTCCAACTCCCCGGCATGGATGGCCTGACCTTCACCCGCATGCTCAAGGCCGATCCCCTCACCAAACACATTCCAATCGTGGGTGTTTCCGCGCACGCCATGGACAGCGATGTGCGCCAGGCACGAGAAGCCGGTTGCAGCGACTATATCGTCAAGCCGATTGATGTCGATACTTTCGTGGAACGTGTGACACGCTGCTTACCCTCTGGACTCAAAACGTGAGGAAACCCTATCTGTTCGGCGCGTGGAGATGTGAATCGTGCCCCTGCGCTCGTCTTCCTTGCTGACACGCCTGCTGCTGGGCTTCAGCATTCCGGTCGTCTTGCTCTGCGCCGTGGCACTTATCGCCGCGCTAACCATGACGCGCCTGGGGGTTCTCACATGGGAGACGGCCTGGCTCATTGGAGGCACGACGCTGGTGGCCGTTCTGGCCTCGGCAGGGGCCGCCTTCGAGGTGACTCGACAGCTCACCCGATCGATCGAACAACTTCGTGAGGGGACGCGCGCCCTGGTCGCGGGTCACTCGACACGGCTAATGCCGTCGGGGCCGAGCGAGGTCGCCGAACTGATGGACCATTTCAATCGCATGGCCGGCACGCTGGAACAGCGCGAGGCGGCGCTGCGGGGAGGCGAATCGCGCTTCTGGGCCATCTTCGAGCGGGCCGCCTTCGGTATAAAACTCGTCGATCGTGAGGGCCGAGTAATCGGCAGCAACAGTGCGCTGCAGGAGATGCTCGGCTACAGCGAGGAAGAATTGCAAGGGCGGTCGTTCACGGAATTCTCGCACCCCGATGACGCCGCCGTGGACTGGCAATTGCTCCAGGAACTGCTTGGCGGTGAGCGCGATCACTACCAGATGGAAAAACGCTACCGGCGGCGTGACGGCCGGCTCGTCTGGTCCCGCCTGACCGTGTCACTGGTGCGCGACGCCGAGGGCAACCCGCAATTTGCCATCGGCATGGTCGAGGACGTCACGGCACGCAAACGCCAGGCGCAACTGCAGAAAGCCAAGGAGGAGGCCGAGGGTGCGAATCGGGCCAAGAGCGAATTCATGGCCAACATGAGTCACGAACTGCGCACGCCGCTGAATGCGATCATTGGGATGTCGAAGATGCTGGCCGAACAGCGATTTGGGCAACTCAACGCCAAACAGCTCGACTATCTTGGAGACATCAGCGGCGCCGGCGAGCACCTGTTGACGCTCATCAACGACGTCCTCGACCTGGCCAGGATCGAAGCTGGCCGCATGCGCTTGCTGCCCAAGCCGTTCCTCGTCGGGACGATCCTGACGACTGTCCTGTCCGCTGTGAGCCCGCTCGCTGAATGGAAGAAGTTGACTTTGGATCTCCAGCCGCCTGTGCCGGACGGCGAAATGGTGACCGACCCGGATCGCTTCAAGCAGGTTCTCTATAATCTCCTTTCCAACGCTGTCAAGTTCACGCAGCAGGGCAAAGTCACCGTGACCTGCGACTGGGTGGCCGCCGCCGAGCCCGGCGCGCCGGTGGTGAGCGCCGACACGGCCGAGGCGGTGCGCGTGGCGGTCGGTGACACGGGCATCGGCATCGCCATCAAGGACCAGCCGTTCATCTGGGACAAATTCCGCCAGCTCGACAGCAGCCCGGCACGACAGCAGGAGGGAACCGGGCTCGGCCTGGCCCTGACACGCCAGCTAAGAGCCTGTTCCACAAGGGTCAGCATCACGT
>JRHI01001433.1_pt1 | contig 20032 bp, 16 predicted proteins | sample 215371 | NCBI WGS metagenome assembly JRHI01 (sample SAMN02929681, study PRJNA255918) | sediment metagenome | biome: cave system; feature: Ice Cave; material: Sediment; isolation source: sediment from deep within a dark volcanic ice cave with no known source of... ...
GCGTCTGCGCGCATGAGCGCATCACGTCGTGCACTGAGCGTCGCGGTAGTGATGACCGTGCTCGCCGGCGCGCTCGTCGTCACGCAAATGCGCCGTGCGCTCGACCTCGCGTTCATCAAGTTGCCCGCGCCGACCGGTCCCTGGGCCGTCGGCAGAACGACACTCGCGTTGCGCGATGCGCCTTCGACGCGGCTAGCGCCCGTCGACCTCTGGTATCCCGTCGCGCCGCAGACGTCGGGAAGCCGCGCGCCTTATGGTGCGGGCCATTCGCTGCGGAGGCGCGCCTTCTCGAACTTCGTGGCCACGAGTGCGCTCGCCGACGCGCGGGCGGTTGCGCGCCGCTTTCCGGTGGTCGTCTTTCTCCCCGGGTGGGGTTTAGGCCGTGAGAGCAACTCGGCCCAAATGCAGAACCTCGCAAGTCATGGATACATCGTGGTGGCGATGGACGATCTGCATCCGGCGGCCGGAATGGATTTCTCCTCCGACGCGGCGCTCGCGGCCGCTCTCGTCCGCGCGGAACGCAAAGTTCGCGCTCAGGCGAACGACGTGGTGCGACTGATCGACGCGCTCGTGCTGCTTGACGGCGAGCGCGACGGAGTTTTCTCGGGGCGCTTCGATCTCGCGCACATCGGTGTCGTTGGATTCTCGCTCGGCGGCGCGGTCGCCGGTGAGGTATCTCGGCGCGACCCACGCATAACCGCCGGAGTGAACCTCGACGGCTGGGTTTACGGCGAGCAGTCGCGGGACGGGGTTTCGTGCCCGTTTCTCGTGCTTAGCACTCCGCTTACCGAACTCCATGCGAACGTTGCGGATTTGGATGGCGCAGGGCGCAGGCAACTGCTTTTCGATCGCGCCGACGCGGGGCGCATCTTTGCCGGACTGCGGCGCGGGGGCGGATACTTCGTCAGTATCGATGGTGCGGCACATGCGAGCTTTACCGACGCCGCGCTTTTTCCGTCGCTGCTCGGCGGTCAACGCAGCGCACTCGACGGGCGGCGCGGTGCGCGTCTGGTCGGCGCGTACGTCGTGCAATTTCTCGATCGCATGCTGAAAGCTGCGCCGGCGCCGCTCCTGGACGCTCGTCATCAGCGCGCCGCCGCAAGCGTGCGATCGTTCGCGGCGTCGCGGTGAGGGAGGAACTCGACTGGACGCGCGGGGCACGCGTGCCGTACGAACGTGACGCTTCGATCGCCGACGTATTCGGTGCCGTGGCGGCGCAGACGCCGGATGCGGTCGCGCTCGTTGACGCACGCGATAGCGTGTCCTACGCCGAACTCGAGCGACGCTCTAACCGTTTCGCGCGCTACCTGCAGTCGCTCGGCGTTGTGTCCGGTTCTCGTGTCGGCGTCGCCTTCGAACGTTCGATCGAATTACCCGTCGTGCTCCTGGGCATCCTCAAGGCCGGTGCCGCCTACGTTCCGCTCGACGCAACGTATCCATGCGAGCGGCTCGCATTTACGATCGCCGATGCCGGGGTTGGATTCGTGGTCGTCGTGCAGCCGCCGGGGCACGAAGTCTTTGCGGGTTCGTGCGTCGTGAACGTGCGCGACGATGCTGCGGCGATCGCTCTGTGCGATGCAACGCGTCCGGACGTCCGCATCGCAGCAGACGCGCTCGCGTACATCATGTATACATCGGGTTCGACGGGCTGGCCCAAAGGCGTCGAGATCGTCCAGCGCGGCGTGTTGCGGCTCGTGCGCGGCGCGGATTACGTCTCCACGGCGTGCGACGAGGTATTTCTTCATTTCGCACCGCTCGCGTTCGACGCCTCAACGTTCGAGATTTGGGCTCCGCTCCTGAATGGGGCGCGACTCGCCATCCCGAGCGCAGGAGCGCTTTCGTTATCCGACCTCGGCGAATCGCTCGAGCGATTTGGCGTGACGGTGCTTTGGCTCACGGCGTCTCTTTTCGGCGTGATGGTGCGCACGGAATTGCGACGCTGTGGCGGGTTGCGTTATCTGCTCACCGGCGGCGACGTCGTCTCACCCGCGGACGCCATCGCGTTCGTCAACGCATATCCGGCCTGTCGTTTGATCAACGGATACGGACCGACCGAGAACACAACGTTTAGCTGTTGCTACGAAATCGTGTCGCCGGAGAGGATCGGCGCGAACGTGCCGATCGGGAGGCCGATCGCAAATGCGACGGCGTACGTGCTCGACGAACGTCTCCAGCCCGTTCCGCCCGGGACGCCCGGCGAGCTCTGCGTCGGCGGCGACGGCATCGCCCGCGCGTACACGAATCTTCCGCGGCTGACGGCGGACCGATTTCTGCCGGACCCCTTCTCGCCCGAGCCCGGGGCGCGCATCTATCGTACTGGAGACCGCGTGCGTTTGCGTTCCGATGGACTCTTGGAGTTTCTGGGACGCAGCGACCATCAAGTGAAGATTCGCGGATATCGGATCGAACTCGGCGAGATCGAAATCGCACTGCGGGCGCATTCCGGGGTCGTCGAAGCGGTGGTCAGCGTGGTCTGCGACCGTACGGGCAAATCGCTGGCCGCGCACGTAGTCGCTGTCCCCGGTACGGGGCTCGATTCCCATACCGTGCGCGCGTATCTCGGTACGAAGCTGCCGCAGCACATGATTCCCAACCACATCGCGTTCGTCGACGAATTGTGCAAGCACCCCAGCGGTAAGCTCGACCGCAGCGAACTCGCACGGCGCGCAAGCGCTCGTACCGCACCTGCGCGCGTAAGTTTTCACGGCACCCGCACGAACGTGGAGCGCACGATCGGCGCATGCTGGCGCGACGTTCTCGGCGACGGTGCGGATAGCGACCTCGACGTCAACTTCTTTGACGCCGGCGGCGATTCGCTTCGGTTACTCGCGCTGCACGAACGAATCGTTCGGGCCCTCGGGTTCGAGATCGATCTCCTGGATCTCTTCGCGTACGCGTCGATTCGGGCACTCGGCGCGGCCCTTGCCGATCGCGTCTGTGCAACGTCAGCGTGACGTCGAAAAGTCAGCGCCGGAGAAGGCGCTTAACCACGAAACGGGCCGGAGCGATAACGCGATCGTAGCCGGAGAAGAGTTCCTCCTCTCGCGATTGTGGACGCGCCTTCGAAAGCCGGGTCATCGCGCCATACTTGAGACGATCGGTGAACCGGGAAGTCCCCGGCGGGCGTGGACGCAGGCCGATCCGTCGTAGCAGATTGTTTGCCTGATAGACTTTCGCCAAAGCATCGAGCTGGCGCAAACCGAATCCGATGCTAACGCTCACCGAAACGTTGTCGCCGTTCTGTACCCAATGAGGCGCGAGAGGCGGATGATGGACTGCGTCGCCCGGCGCGAGGTGGAATCGAACGTTTCGCGTTCGGAGATCGTCGCGAAATTTAGCCGCTTGCCCGTTGTGGCCGTAGAATGACTCGACCTCACGTTCCGTAAGTATGGATCGATCTCGACCGTCGAAGAGATGAACGTCTTTCTCGCCGCTAATTTGAAAGAGGAAGTTCGACTCGTGGTCGATATGATACGGTGTGACGATTAATGGGGAGGCGACGAAGACCGTCAAAGCGCTCCACGTTATATCGCGTACCAGCGGCACGCCGGTGAGGGCCTCCAGTTCGCCAAGTATATCCTGCAGTATGAGCGCGTAATCGTCATCGGCCTTGTCTGCGCTGGTGAGCTTTAGCCACGAACCCGATCGGCCGATATTGCGGATGGTTTGAGTCAGACGTTCTTGCAGCGGCATGTCGCTGAATTGCGTCTGCGCTTGCGCTCCGGATCCGTCCATGACGACGAAGTTGTTCGGATCGCCATGTTTGACGATGCGCTCCGCCACGACGGCGAGCCGTTCGACATCGAATCGTGGGTCATTTCGTAAACGATGCTGGAACGAAAAAGGCCGGAGGTTGAAGTCGGCGGAGAATGCACCGCTCTCCCCTACGACGGCCGATTCTTCAGCGGAACCGAGCCACTTTGCCGCGATCTGCACGCTCACAGTGAAAAGTCTCCGAGAAACACCGCGCACGGTCGGTAGTGGCGAATGCTACCGTCGCGTCGATCGGCATATCCGTAAATAAGCTCGAGAAATGACCGTTCGCCGGAAAGCGCCGAGCGCGTCTGACGATACTCTCGAATAGTACGCCGCCCGTGGCGTCACGTTCAATCCCTCAAATGGGGTAGTCGGATATCACAGGCAGCGCGAAGCGTCCGGGCCGTCTGTCCACACGTGGACAACGGTGCAGCCGGTCGCGCTTAACCCTTTCGAAAATAGAAACCGCTAAAAGCGTCGAGGGAGTGCTCGGGATGAAAGGGGATATAGCAATCCAATCCTCGGTTCGACCAAGAATCGACCAAATGGTAACCTCGTTCGGTGAAAAACGATATGAACTGTAAACGATTGAATAAATGATATGGAGCCAATGCCGTGCCCATATTCTGAATTGTAACGGCAGCCTTATACTCATACGCCGGAGTTTTGTTTATGAGGATATGAGTCGGCAATCGGCGGGATCGCTCCAAGTCGGCGAGTGGATCCTCGATGAATTGCAAAGAGCCTGCCGCTAACAGAATGTCCGCGCCATCGAGTGTTTCCATGCCCGACGTAAAAATGAGATTCGGTTGCTGTCGTTCCGCAACGATCCGCGTACCGAGCCGAACGATGGCGTCGACATCGCTTACGATCCAACGTGCGCGTTCGAGCAGTTTGAGGTATTTCCGAAACGAGTAATAACCGTTGCCCAAATAGCCGCCCCAGTCGAATACCGAATCCCCCTCGAGTAAGATCCTATCGAGCCAGAATAGGATGGGGTAATCGTAGCTCGAGATGGAGTCCAGCTCGTCGAGGAGGCGTCGAGCCGAGTCGTCGTTGTCGTAGCCGATCGATCGGTTTGACGGCACCGCCCCGACGGCGGCTGCAAAACTCGGATAGACGCCGTAAAATAGGCGTTTGTGTCCAGTTGCGTTATCGAAATAGCGGCGGTAGAGGGCTTGCACTGGTTCTCGAACGATAGGGATGCGATTCGAGCCTTCGAAGATGGCGCGAGCGATCGGCTTCATGCCGGCACTGCTCTCCGGCACACGTTATTTGCCGGGGGCACTTTGACGAGCGGTGTCATGAAGGGGATGAAAAGCCGCCGTAAGCGATAAAGCTTTTGGTTAACCCGAGATAGCGCTCGTCGTAGATTGTGGAAGTCGGAAAGAAGGCGGCGAACTCGCGGCGTTTCAGCAGCTTGACGGAATCGACGACATCGCGCGCGGAGGCGAGATCGGGTTCGCGCTTGAGCCAGCCGAGATCGAAGGCGTGCAGGAGGCGCGCCCGCGCTGCTACGGGCAAGAACTGAAAACCAGGCACGAGAAAATGGGGTTCGAGCGGAAAATAGTAATTGGGCGTCTGAACGAAATGCCGCTTTCCAACGCGCCGAATCTCTCGCGCCATCCGGCGCTGCTCGGCTCGCCCGCCCACGTGCTCGATCACGGAATTCGAATAGACGACGTCGAAATGCTTGTCGTTAAATTGCAACGCACGCGCGTCGCCCCACATCTGGCGAACCCGGGGTGAGTTCTGCGTCGGGAATGCGACGTTGAGCAACGTGACGCTGATCCCGTGGTCGTCCAGGAGTTCGGAATCGCGCCAAAACGCTTCGGTGCCGCCGACGTCGAGGATGTCGAACGGCCGCGGCACTTCGTTGAGTAGCGCTTTGAAGAGCTCGAAGCGCTTGCGGCGGAGCTTGGATGCGAGCGAACGTGGATCTCGGGCGTCCGCGATCGACATGAGAGACATCGGTTTCGATCCTCTTCCCAGCTAATATGTTTGGCGTGCGATTTCTCGGCTCTCGCCGATTTGGCAGATATGGGAGGTGTCGATGAAGACCGCGGTCGTCCGAGCCGATCGTGCGGGGAGCCCTCCGTACTAGACGATAGCAACCCGATTGCGCGGCGGCAAGCGCCCAAAAAGGGGTAATATCGGCCTCGCGGCCGGACAACACTTGCCAATCCGTTCGCGGCCGCGCACGTGGGCATCGCGGGAAACCCCCTAATCGGTACTTGTCGCGGCTATTCGTCGGTCGCATACTTGCGACGTGGTTTTCATCCTCGAAAAACGTTTTGGTGGGGCTCGGCCGTGAAGCTTGAAGCTTCAGCTCGAAAGTGATCGCTCGCAAGGAAACCCGTTTCACCGAACTGCGGATCGGCGCGTGGCTCGCTGCGCGGCTTTGCCGTTTGTTGCCGCCCGTCGGTGCTTACCGGTTGAGCCTTTACGCACGACGCTTCTTCCGTTCGCCGAGCCGGTCTTTCACGGCGCGAACGTTAAGCGGAGCGTGGTATAGCTATCGGACGGGAGACGTCATCGCCGATACGATATACCTGTGCGGTTTTTGGGACTGGCGCAATGTCGCACTCGCAGCCTACCTTTGCGCGCCTGGTGACGGCATCGTTGAGGTGGGCGCGCATACGGGCTCCGAAACGGTCTCATTCGCCAAGATTGTGGGCGAAAGCGGGCACGTGGTCGCATTCGAGCCAGAACCCGGACTCGCAGACGTTCTGCGCGCAAATCTCGAGCTCAACGGCTTTGCGAACGTTGACGTGCGTCAAGTAGCGGTCGGCGATTCGAACGACCCGGTCAAATTTCTGCCGGCGTGCTCCAAGTCGAACACCGGTACCGGACATGCCGTCGTCGACGCCGCACCAGCGCAAAGGGGGGCTATCGATTGTCTTTCGACGACGCTCGACGAAGCAGCATCGAATCTACAGAAGGTTAAAATCGTGTTCATCGACGTAGAGGGTTTCGAGGTTCGCGTTCTCCGTGGCGCGCGATCTTTTCTTCGGGATCGTCAGCCCGCGATCGTCGTCGAAGCCTCTGCAGAACAACTCGAGCGCGCCGGCACGTCTCTAGCTGAATTGCGCGACGAATTGCTCGCGCTCGGGTACTGCCCTTTCGAGATTACTCGTACCGGTTTGCGGGCCATCGCTCCGGGGGTCCAAAATTCGAAGGCGTGCACGAATTGGTTGGCTCTACCGGAAAATTCGCTGCAGCTTTGGCGCCCACTGAACGGTTATTTGCGCCGCTGCGCGTTAACTCCGATGGTGCTGCGTGCATTCAATCCCATCGTGCGACGCAAACAGTCATCACCGGGCCGGGTCCGAGCGATCTCGGATAACGCGCGAGGCTATCAGAACGCTGTCGCGGTTGTGACGCGGAGGCATCAAGCGCCTACGACCACAGCTGAGTGACGCGCGAGCTCTGCGGTGAGGGGACACTAGGGAGGCGCCTTTCTTTCGTAATGGGCTCACCGCTTGCAGAAGTCGCTGCAAACTTGCTGCGGGTCTCGATGGTGCCGGCCGCAGAGAGTTGCATTCGATCGCGGCGACGCGGCGGAAACCCCCTAATCGGTAGCTTGTTACGGGTACCCGCCGGCAGCATCATTGCAACGTGGTTTCATCTGCTTGGCACATCCGTCTGATTTACCGCGAAAAGTGTTTCGCAGCGATCTTCGGTGCGTCGTCGCTTGCGGCCGTTCATCTTTCAAAGGGGACTCTTTGAGTACAGTCGCGCGGCCGGTGTGCATAATCGGTACGGGATACGTGGGTATGGCTTGCGCCATCGGTTTGGCGGAACTCGGTTGGCGCGTGCACGCCTACGACATCCTGCCGGAACGAATCGAGCGGTTGCGGCGCGGCATTCCGCCGTATCGCGAGCCCGGTATCCCCGAGGCGTTGCGCGAGCATATCGATGCCGGCCGCATCGACTTTTTCGACGATCTCGCCGCCGCGGCGTGCGAGTCGGAGATCGTCATCGTGGCGGTGGGAACGCCTTCTCGGGACGACGGTTCGGCAGACCTCTCCGCGTTGCGGGCGGCAATCGATCAACTCTCCGCGATCCGCTTCGCGACGTGGCCGACCGTCGTGATTCGTTCGACGGTTCCGCCCGGAACAAGCGACGCGCTCGCGCCCAGAGTAGAGCCGTGGGCGGACCTGCTTTACGCGCCTGAATTCTTACGCGAGGGGTCGGCGGTTCCCGATTTCCTCAATCCCGATCGCATCATCATCGGCGCCGAACAGCCGCCGATCGCCGTGCGCTACGTCAACCTTCTCGAGCGTCTGCAAAAGCCTGTCGTCTTTACGTCGCGCTGTAACGCGGAATTAATCAAGTGCTGTTCCAACGCATTTCTCGCGCTCAAGATCAGCTTTGCGAACGAAGTCGCCAATATGTGCGACGCGCTCGGAGGAACCTCCGACGACGTGCTACGCGGCATCGGCTACGACCGGCGCATCGGCGCCGAGTTTCTGCGAGCGGGAATCGGCTTCGGCGGCCCGTGTTTCGAAAAGGACGTCAAGAGCATCGCGCACGTGGCCGCGCAGCACGGTGTCGGGCGCGAACTCTTCGAGGCGACGCTGCGCGTGAACGACGCTCAGCCTTTGCGGATCGTCGACGCGCTCGAACAGCAACTGCGCTCGGTTGCGAATGCGACGATCGGCATCTGGGGCTTGGCGTTCAAGGCCGGAACCGACGATATTCGAGACTCGCTGGCGGTGCGCATCGTCGCGGAACTGGGGCGGCGCGGAGCGCGGATGGTGGTGTACGATCCCTCGGTGCCGGTGGCGCCGCTGCCGGCGGGCAGCCGGATGGTGGCTTCCGCTTTGGAGGCGACGGACGCCGACGCGCTGCTGGTTCTGACGGAGTGGCCGGAGTTCGCTCGCATCGATCCGCTGTGTTACGCGCGTAATCTCGCGCGCGGCATCGTGTTCGACGGTCGCAATACACTCGACGCGGAACGCGTGGCTGCGGCTGGACTAGCGTACCGCGGGGTCGGGCGTTCCCAACACGCCACACTCGAACAATCGCCGATCCTCTCGGTGGGAGTCTAGGGCAGCGCATGAATGAATTACGTTTGAACATCGCCGACGCGGACGTCGCGATCCGCGCTCCCGGCAATGTGCTCGCGGTCGTAGACCGCATGCTCGCGCACGTCGCGCGCGAGTGGAACGAGCGCGTCGAGCCCGTAACCGTCGAAGTTTATTACGAAGCCGACGTCTGGCGCGTGGTAGGCAAGGCTCCCGCCGGCCGTAAGACGCTCGGCGGGCGCAGCGCCCTGCCCCAAGTCGCCGGCGCTGCCGTTTCGGCGGTGCTTTCCGAAATCGCGTATCATCGTAACGTCGAGGTATTGCGCGCAGCCGTCGTCGAACGCGACGGACGGGCGCTGGTCTTTATCGGCGACGACTGGGAGTCGTGCGTCACGCTGACGGCGCATCTGCATACGCGCGGCTGGAATATTCTCGGCGGCGATTACGCGCTAATCTCGGGCGACACGCTCGTGGTCTCGGCCTTCAAGAAGGTGCTGCACGCGAACTCGTCTTGCGTCGCATCCTTTCCGATGTGGTACCGTCGCGCGATCGAAGCATCTCCGTGGTACTCGACGTCGCAAGTCATCGCTTTCTACGCCATCGATCCCGAACTCGTGCAGGAAAAGTCGCCCTGGGGCGAGCGTGCGCCACTGGGTGCCGTGCTCAAAGTGGACGGGCGCATCGCCGAGCACCCTTCGCTCGAATCGATCGACGACGTAGGTTACGCGGGTTCTTTGCGTACGGCCGACCTCAAAAGCGCGGGCGTCGAAGTAGCGACGCTGGTCCTGGGCGACTTCATCGAAACCTGCGACCTCCTGGAACGCTGGTTCGCGACCATCGCGCTACCCGCGTGAGATCCTTCGCGATCGTGACGCCGAGCTTCGCGCGCGATTTCGAAATGTGCCGCGAGCTCAACGAGAGCATCCTGCGATTCGTCCCCGCGCCGAACCGGCATTACGTCATCGTGGATCGTCGCGATCTCGCGCTGTTTCGCGTGCTCGAGAACGAGCGCACCATCGTCCTCGCCGTCGAGGACGTTATCCCTAGAGGCTATTTCAAAGTGCCGGCGTCCAAGAGGTGGTGGTTCTCCACCACGGCGCTGATGCCGGTCTTAGGCTGGCACGTCCAACAGCTCGTGAAACTGTCGGCGGCGCACGTGCTGGACGAACGGGTGCTCGTGAACGTCGATTCCGACGTGCGCTTCATCCGGCCGGTCGACCCGGCGTTGTTCGTGCGCGGCGATAAGGTGCGCATGTACCGGCTTCCGGGCGGCATCACGCCCGGAATGCTGCACGTCAAATGGCATCGCACGATTTCGCGGCTGCTCGGCGTGCCGCCGGAATCCATGCCCTCCGTCGACTACACCGGCAACGTTATCAGCTGGAAGCGCTCCGTCGTGCTCGAAGCGTGCGCGCGCATAGAAGCGGTAACGGGCGCTCCGTGGCACGTCGCGTACGCGCGCGCGTGGTCGGTCGCCGAGTATTTCGCGTACGGGCTCTACGTCGATAAAGTCAAAGGTGCCGACGCTGCCGGCGTCTGGATCGACGAGCGATCGTGGTGCCACACGTATTGGGGTCCGGAGCCGCTGCCGATCGGGAAAGTCGGCGAATTCGTCGATGCGTTGATGGAAGAAGACGTCGCGTTTTCCATTGCCGGTTACACCGGTACCGGACGCGACGTCACTCGCCGCGCGACGGAACTTGCGATGCTGCGAGCCGGCGCGTGAGGCGGCTGCAAGAGCCCCTTTTCGGGTTATTGTTCGGGGCTCGCGGGCGCGTTACGGTGAGCGTGGGTTTGTCAAGAAGTTCGGCGAGACATCGCAAGGGGTCGTATTCATGAACGTTCGCAATTCTTTAGCTACCATATCAATGTTCGGACTGCTGCTCGCCGGCTCACCGGCGTTCGCTGCGGTGCATGCCGGCGATTCACTTTTCGTGACCGTTTACGAACATCCCGAATTGACGGGTCTGGTCCCGGTCGATGCCGGCGAACAAATTTCCTTGCCGCTAGCGGGCAACGTTAACGTGCGAGGCCTCAGTACGAGTGCGATCGCGTCCCGGGTGCGTACGCGCCTAGCCGCCTACATTCTCCAACCCGCGGTTAGCGTCCAACTCAAGGCGCAGCAGGCCTCACTGTTCGTGTCGGGCGGTCCGGGCGGAACGTTGAAATACGAGCCCGGCGAAACGCTACTCGCGGCGCTTGGTGACCTCGCACCGCACGCGACGGAAATTCCAGGCAAAGACGGCACGCTCGCCGCGGGCGATCTGTCGGCACTGCAGCGCTCGCGCGTCGATCTGCGCCGCGTAGGCGTCGTGCGCGATTATGGGACGGTCGAAACTTTCGACGTCGTCGCCCTGGCCGCGTCGGGAAAGCTGTCACCGCGGCTGATGCCCGGCGATACGATCGTCCTCGTCGACAAGCCTAACGCCGTGCGGGTGCTCGGCGACGTACTACGGCCCGGGACGGCGTATCTCTCCAACGACGAACCGCTCGCCGACGCAGTGGTTCAATCCGGCGGCGTGCTGCCGAGCGCAGCGACCGCCAACATCGAGCTTCTCCGCAACGGCGACAAACAGTTGCTGGCGCTCGGGGATTCCCACTTCAACGCTCCCGCTAAGAACGGTGATGCGATCACGATTCCTTCCGCGCCGCGCGTGAGCATCGCGGGGCTCGTTGAAAAACCCGGAGGCGTGAGTCTGAAGACCGATACGTCGCTGCTAAGCGCATTGTATGAAGCGGGCGGTCCGAGCAAGTGGGCAGATCTCGCCCACGTTAAAGTGATCTCAAGTGGAACGACGACGGCGTACGACGTCACGAAGCTCATCCACGGCGACACCTCACAAAATCCGCACCTCAGAGACGGCGATCTCGTCTTCGTGCCCGAGGGCCACAAGCTCGCGCTGGGTTCGCTATTCCAAAGCATTTTGAGCGCGGCATTCCTGCTCAAGTAAGCCGCCTCTCCACATCCGTACGTCGCCACATTTGAAAGCGAGAACCCGCATGACCAACCTTCGACGCTCCGCGAAAATAATTGAAGATTTTGCCTCAAGGGTCTGGTTCTATCGGATCCTGGTCATCGCAGTATTTGCGAGCGCCATGGTCCTCGCAGTGGCCATAGTCGCAAATCTGCCCCGCCAATACGTTGCCGGAGCCAACGTGCTGGTCGTCAACGGAAATACCCGCGACGATCCGACGTTGCAATCTGCGGATCTTCCGTCGATCGCTACGAGCACCGTTGTGTTGAACCGCATGCGTAAGGCGCTCGCACTCGACTTGCCCATCATGACCGTCAAGCGTCATCTTAGCGTGAAGACGCCGCCCTTTAAGTCCAGCATCTTGAGCGTCGAGTACACGGACGTCTACCCGTGGCGCGCGGCCCTCGTCGCCAACAGTGTCGCCGACGAGATGACGAAGTATTTCGGCGAGGTTTCGACCTCGCGTTTTGACTCGGACTTGCGTGGCTTGGATGCGGAGCTCGCCAAACAACGCGACCGCATAGCATCGATCGATACGAAAATGCGCGCGCAAGGCGATTTCGCCGCGGCGGCGCTCGATGACAAGGGCGTCGATGCGATTGCCGGCCGTGTCGCCGATCTCGAAAGCGAACGGGCGCTCTCAACAGCGGCGCTGACCTCCGATGCGTCTTATCTGCAAGCACTCGACCGCGGCTCGGGAAGCCGCTCGGCGATTGCGCGCGCCGAAGTATTACAGAACGATAGCGTTTACCACGAGCTGCGAGGTGTCGTCGCAAGCGGCACAACGGCGCTCGCGAACGAACGGGCAGTGTATACCGGGAAATTTCCCGGTCTGCCCGCTTTAAAAACGAAAGTCGATCGCCTCACCGCCACGCTGTCGACGGAAGAAAAACGGGCGCTCGCGTCGCCGAATGCGTTTAGCCTATCGGCCGAAACCTTCGCTGCCGAAGGTCGCAAGGCGGCCGCCGCAGCGACGGCGGATCGCGCGAAGTTGGCAGCCGTGAACGGGCTTTTGCGCACGCAGCGCGAGCGGCTTGCCGCGCGTCCGCCGCTGGAGATGCTGCGTCTGGAGCGCAGCGCCGCGCAGGCAGACTATCTCGCGATCTCCGCGCGCCGCGCAACGGCTCTCGCCAATCGCGCGGATGCGTTGTCGCTGGGCTCCGTCGTCGTTGTCGATCGCGCGATCGCGTCGGAAAACCAGGTCGGACTCACGCGCGGAAAGTTAACGCTGGCCCTCGCGTTGCTGGCGCTCGCCCTCGCGATCGGGAGCGCTTTCTTAGCGGAAGCCCTCGACCCGCGCCTGCGTCGGACGACGCACATCGAGGACCTCTACGGCAGCGCCGTCGTCGGCACGTTGGGAAAGATATGATCGAACTCAGGAACCAGACCAAACATTCCGATCTCGGGACGCAGGCCCAGCTCCTTCGCGCCCGCATCGAAGCCGAGATTCCGAAACCAGCCGTCATCATGGTGACGTCGGCGGAAGCCGGCGACGGGGCCGCCTTTACCGCGCATACTCTCGTGCGCTCGTTCGCGGAATCGGGACGGCGCACCGCCTTCTTCGACGCCACGCGCGACGAAGGGAACGGCGCGGCAGCGGTCGTGTGGCATATCGGTGGTGACGGCCGCGGCCTGCCGGCGTGTGTGTCGATGCGGACGTCCGAGATCGTGTTCTCGCGCGAAAAGCTAAGCGAATTCGTCGCCTCGCTGCGCTCGTCTTACGAAGTGACGATCATCGATGCGCCCGCGGTGACCGCAAGCAACGTTGCCGTCGCCCTCGGCGACGTGGTCGACGCCGCACTCGTTTCGGTTCGGGTCGGACGCGTCGCCGGACAAGGCGACGAACTAACGGCGCGGATACTGAAGGGCTGCAAAGGCCGGATGCTTGGCGTCGTCGCGACGGCAGGCGATGCGATCGCGGCCTTCGAGCGCGCAAGATCTGCGGAATCGATAACGGGCGAGACGTCGCGCTCTATGCGTCCGGCTGCGCCGATGCGCCGCAAGCCGCTGCCGGCTCGAGCCGTTACGAGTTTGGTGCTGGCGGCATTACTTCTCGCCGTGGGCAATGCGGTTGCGGCCTCTTCCGGGCGTCACAACGTGCAGTCGCTCACGAGCATCGGCAGCGCGCTGTCGGCTCTCGTTCCGCAGCACCCCGCCGGCCACTGATGTTCGATTTCGCCTGGGGTGACGCACGCCGTCTCGGCGACGACAGCGCACGACGCGCACGCGTTCCGTTCTGATGCGCGTCTTCCGGCAATTTCCTTTGTATCTCATCGGACGCCTCGTGCCCGCGGTTATCGCGTTCGGCGGGATCGCGCTGTATACGAGACTCCTCGATCCGTTTAGTTTCGGCACGTACGCACTGCTGCTGAGCACGTCATATCTCGTAAGCCTCGTCGGCTATTCATGGCTGCGGGTCGCCACGCTGCGTATGATGGCGAGCGTTAGCGCAACGGAAGAACCGGACTACATCGCGACGATCGCGATGTCGTTCGCCGGGGCTTCCGTCGTCGTGACCGGTGTCCTTTTGCTCGTTCTGCGTGTAGCGAATCCGAAGCTTGCGTGGCCGCTCTACGTTTTGACTGCGGCCGTGGCCGTGCTCGTCAACTGGTTCGAGCTCAACGTCGCCATGGTGATAGCACGCATGCGTCTGATTTCACACGGCGTGCTTCAAACCGCGCGCGCGGTCGGCGCACTTGCTGCGACGTTAGCGCTAATTGCGGCGGGGTACACCGTCGAGGCGCTGCTCGGTGGATTTGCGCTCGGCAACTGCGTGGCGTTCGGCGCGATCGCACTTTGGCGGCCGGCGACACGCGGGCGGTTCCGGCGCGCGATCTTCATGCGTCTTTTTCGATTCGGCTGGCCGTCGAGCGCGAGTTCGTTTTCGTACTGCGTCAATACGTCACAACGCTATCTCTTACAGTTGGCCGGGGGGAGCGCGGTGGTCGGCATCTTTGCCGCGGCCGTCGAATTCTCGGATAAGACGATCGGCCTGCTCGTGGGCACCGCGAACCTCGCCGGACAGCCGCTCGCTTATCGCGCACGCGATCTCGGCGCAGGCGATCAGCTTGCGGCGCAGTTGCGGAACAACGCGCGTTTGATCTTCGCCGTCGCGCTCGGATCGGCCGTCGCCGTCATCGCACTTTCCGATTCGATCACGCACGTCTATTTCGGCGAGAGATTCCGCGTAGGCGCGCAGTGGATCATCGTGCTTTCCGCCGTCTCGGCGTTGCTTGCCGGCCTACGTGCGAGCTATTTCGAACAGGCCTTCGAGATTTCGCTCGCGACGCGACCGCTCGCCGTGCTCGCCGTTTTGCGTATCGCGTTGATACTCGTTCCGAGCATCGTGCTCGTTCCGCGCTTCGGCGCCCTCGGCGCCGTCGGATCTGCGGTGATCGGTGAGACGATCTCGCTTGCCGTTACGATCGCGTGGGCGCGGCGTCTGATCGCAATGCCCGTTCCGCTGCGCAGTTTTGCCGTTACGGTCGTTGCGGCCGCGGCAATGGTCGGTGCCGTCGATCTCGTGCCGCAGCGCGAAACGCCCCTCGGGCTCCTCGCGGCGTTAGTGGCCGCAGGACTGACATTCGGCGCCGTGCACGTCGCACTCTACGCGCACCGGGCGCGCGCGATCGTGCGCATTCCCTGGCGGATCGCAGAAGCGATGACGCGGACATGACGGGCGGCGATCTCGTCTCCGTCATCGTGCCGGTGTATCAAGGCGAGCGCCTTGTGGTGGGCGCCGTGCGTTCGGTGCTGGCCCAAAGCTACCAAAACCTGGAAGTGATCGTCGTCGACGACGGTTCTACCGACGGGACGTTGGCGCGTCTGGGCGCAATCGACGACCCGCGGCTACGCGTCGTATCGCAAGCAAATGCAGGCACGGCCGTCGCGCGCAATCATGCGCTCGCCCTGGCGCGCGGCGCGTACATCGCCTTCGTCGATTGCGACGATCGCTGGTTTCCCGGAAAAATCGCCGCCGAGGTGCGGGTGCTGCGCGAAGCGCCGGAAGCCGCCGGCATCGCCTACAGTTCGTACTACGCAGTCGATGATAACGGCCGCCTCCTCAACTGCGCGCCGGCGCGAAATCATTGCGGCGACGCCTTCGATCTCTTGCTCGACGGCGAGGACTTTCTCATGCCGAGCGTGTGCCTCTTCGACCGGCGCGTTTTCGATGAGATCGGCACGTTTAATCCGGAAAGTTATCACGAAGATCACGAGTTCATCTTGCGCGCCGCGCGACGGTTCTCGATTTATCCGACCCGTCAACGGCTGGTCGTCTATCGGCAATCGACGAGCGGGAAATGCCGCGCGATCCTCGCGGATTTCGAGCGGGCGCGCGCAGAAGAGCTCGCGACGCTCGGCCACGTCGGCGGCTCGCTGACCGAAGACGAGCGCGGCCGCTTGCGCGAGAACGTGCTGCGTTCGCTGTCGTTCCGTTTCCTGATGTACGGCTTCGACCGCCACGCCCGCCGCCTTCTCGGTGAAGTCGATGTGTCGCGTTTGCGCACGAGCAAGAAAGGTTGGCTCGCTTGGCTTTTCGCGTTGAGCGGCATCAATCTGCTTTGCTTCGCGCGGCTCGCAATTCAGTCGTCGCATTTGGTGCTGATGCAACCCGGCTGGAGCCGGCGACTCGCGCGCGCGCGCATGGAACTCCGCTATGATTGAGTGTGCGACCGTCGTCCGTCCGCGCGTGTGCGTGGCGATTCCGACGTATCGGCGGCAGAGCCAGCTGGCGCGTCTGCTCGGCGGCATCGCTCGGCAGAAATTTCCCGCAGAGTACGCCGTCGAAGTTCTCGTGCTCGACAACGACGCACAACCGACGGCGGCCACAGATGTGGCGCGGATAGCGGCGTGCTTTCCGGTGTCGCTCGCGTACCGGCACGCGCCCGAACCCGGGCTTTCCGCGGTGCGCAATGCGGCGCTCGCCTACGCCCGCGATGATTTCGATTTTGTTGCGATGATCGATGATGACGAAGATCCCGAAGCCGAATGGCTCGGCGAACTGCTCGCGGTCGCCGCGCGCACCCAGGCGGACGTTGCCATCGGACCGGTGCGTTACATCGTACCCGCCGGTACGCCTCGCTGGCTGCGCGATGGAGGTTTTTTTTCGACCCCCACCTATCCCGACGGCGCCGAGATTAAAGCCGGTTACAGCGGAAACTGCTTGCTGCGAACCGCTTCGTTGCGGCGGCTCGGGGTGACTTTCGATCGCGCGTTCGATTTCGCCGGCGGCGAAGACTTGCTGTTTTTCCGGCAGCTGCGCGCAAGGGGCGCAACGCTGGTGTTCGCCGCGCAAGCACTCGCGAGCGAGTGTGTCACGCCCGAGCGTCTGAGTGCGGGATACGTGCTGAAGCTCAACTACCGTCGCGGGAACACGCTCGCGCTTTGCGACGCGCGCCTCAATCCGGGATTCGGCGGCGCTGCCCTGCGCGCCGTTAAAGGTTTCGGGCGGTTGCTGCGCGGCGCCGCGCGCGCCGTTCCGCTTTCACTCGTGCGGGGCCGGCGTGGAGCGCTCGTCGCCGCATGCGACGTCGCACACGGCTCGGGCTCTCTTGCGGGTCTTTTCGGTTTTGTCTACGAGGCATACGGCCGTGTCGACGCTCGCGTTTAACGCTCCCCGCCAGGCGGCACGCTCGCGGCCGCGCGCGCTCGAATTCCGGCTCACATTTCTCGTGCTGCTGGCGACCGCAGTTTTTCCGGCGTTTTCCAAATACTCTCCCGCCGACCAGGCGACGGCGAGTTCGCCGACCGCCCAGATCGTCTGGAGCATCACGTACGTTGTCGCGTTTTTCGGCTTGATCCCGCTTTGGAACATCGTGCGGCCGCTCGTCGGCAAGTCGCTCGTGCTCTGCAGCTTCGTGTTGCTGATGTTAGCCTCGTTCATGTGGTCGGTCGAACCGGGCGTTACGCTCGCCAATGCCGTCGAATTGATCGGAACGACGATCGTCGCATTCTACATCGTCGCGCGCTTCACATTGCGCGAAATGCTCGAGCTCGTCGGGTTCACGTTGTTCGCGATCGCGCTAGCGAGCCTCGTCTTCGTGTTCGCCGCGCCCGGACACGGCCGCATGAATTGGGGCAGCGGCGCGTGGTCCGGCATCTATCAAGATAAGAACAACCTGGGTGCGGCGATGTCGCTTGCGATTATTTCGCTTGCGGCGCTCGCCGCCGAGGCGCGCGGGCGCGCACGCTGGTTCGCGGCGGCGGGAGCCGGATTCTGCGCCGTCATGCTCGCCGGATCGAACTCGGCCACGGCCTTTGCGGATTGCGGGGCCGCGATGCTCGTGCTGTTCGTTGCGCTGGCATGGCGCTCGCCGCGCTTCGGCGCGGCAGCGCGCGTGCTGACGGTCCTCGGCGCGCTCGTGCTGGTGTTTGTCGTCACGCTTTTCGGCCTCACTCCGCAAACGATCATCGAGGCGCTCGGGCGGGACGTCAATCTGACCGGACGGACGGATTTTTGGCCGTACATCCAAACGGCGATCGGCGATCGCCCCGTATTGGGCTTCGGCTACAACGCGTTCTTTCGCTCGCCGGTCGGTGCCGACTACATGAGCACCTACGTCGTCGAAGCCGGCGGCTGGACTCCGTATCACGCGCACAACAGTTTTCTGCAGATCGCGCTCGATTGCGGATTCGTCGGCCTGGCGCTTCTCATCGTGCTCGTCGCGTCGGCTCTCTCGCGCGGCGCAAGGTTCGTGGCGCGCAGCGCGCACGGCTTCTCGGCGTGGCCCCTCGCGATCACGACGTATCTGCTGCTGGGCAGCTTCACCGAAACGTATCTCGGCAATTACAACACCTTCGAATGGATATTTTTCGTAGCGGCGCTGCTCTATCCGTTACGCGCTCACGAGCCTGCTCGCGACGCCCAAAAAAACTCAAGTACAAAACTACACGACTCTCGTGCGATAGCGACGGCTGAGGCTTCGTGAACGAAATGAAGTTAAGCAACGGTTTAGAGGGCCGTTTATTGGCCGACAGAGCTGCGTGCGCTCGTCGCCATGCCGTGAAAGACGGGCTCCGATGCTGCTAGAAGGACCGCCGCTAACCGCCTCCCTCGGTGCGTTCGATCGTCGGAAGGCCTTGGGGCGGCGCTCGGTCTCGATCGGCGGCGTGCGCATCGATGCGACGGATTTCTGCGGCGCCGTTAAAACGATCGTCGAGCGGGTGGCGGAAGGACGCGAGAACGCGTACGTGGTGACGCCGAACGCCCACCACGTCGTGCTCCACCAGCAGGATTCACACTTCCGCGAGATCTACGAGCGCGCGTTCCTCGTCGTTCCGGACGGCGTCCCGCTCTTGTGGGCCGCGGATCTGCTGGGCCAGAAATTGCGCGGGAGGGTGAACGGTACGGATCTCTTCGAGGCACTGTGCGCGGAGGCGGCGCAACGCGGTCTGCGCGTGTATTTGCTGGGCGGCCGCGACGGCGCGGCGGTTGGAGCTGCGGCGCTCTTACAATTGCGCAACCCTACGCTAATCGTGTGCGGGACATCTTGCCCGGCCCCCGGCTTCGAGCACGATCCGGTGGAAAACGCTAAGATCGTCGCTGCGATCAACGAATCGAAAGCGGACCTGCTTTTTGTCGGGCTGGGTGCGCCGAAACAAGAGTATTGGATGTTTGCCAATCACGAGAAACTCGACGTACGCGTTTCGCTCGGTATCGGTGTCAGCTTCGAGTTCGTCGCGGGAGTCATCATGCGAGCGCCGCTCTGGATGCAGGTCACGGGGCTCGAGTGGCTCTTCCGTCTGTTCTCCGAGCCCAAGCGCTTGTGGAAGCGCTATTTGGTCGGCAATGCAAAGTTTTGCATGCTCGTCGCGCGCCAATTCTTCGCGTAAGCGTTTACCTTAAAAAAGGGCGGCGTCTTTGGACGCGACAGGACTTCGCGTATTTTTCTCGAGCCAGGACGTCTATCGGCGAGGCAGCGCGAGATTCGAGAAGTGCCGCAGGATCCCACGAGTGCGAGGGTCGCGCCGCAGTCGCAACGGGAAAGCCGACCCCTCGCAAAGCCGTCGGGAACGCGCGACGCGCCCGGCTCCTTAGCAAGAGGCTGCGGTCGGCCGATAGACGCGAATCCATTGCGCCCAATAATACGCGGGAAAACTCTTCGCGACGGGGGATCCGAGCCAGCCGCCCTGTGGCCCGACTTGGAACATCGCGAAGAGTTCTTTCCACCCGACTCCCTGCGTCATGTCGGCGCCGCCGGTGCTTCCGTGCAGCGGCACGCCGTCCAGATAGTTCGTCTCGCCTTGAGCGACGGGTCCGTACACGTATCC
>JRHI01001434.1_pt1 | contig 20028 bp, 18 predicted proteins | sample 215371 | NCBI WGS metagenome assembly JRHI01 (sample SAMN02929681, study PRJNA255918) | sediment metagenome | biome: cave system; feature: Ice Cave; material: Sediment; isolation source: sediment from deep within a dark volcanic ice cave with no known source of... ...
CCCACCCATGGCGCAAACCCTTCCTCGCAAAAAAATGACGGGCACCCCATATTCATCCCAACCCTTGCTTCTTTGGAACATGTGCGCTATTATACAGGTGTCTGTGAGGTCTGACAGATTAGGAGGAACTAAGCCATGGCAGGTGATAAAAGAGAGACAAAACGCCAGAGTGAGCGTGTCGTCCCCAGCATTACGAAAGGCTCTTCGCGTGTGAGTGGGGCAGCGGGCAGTGTTGGCTCTTCACGCGCACAGGTGACACATGCAGAGCAACGCTCTCAGTTCTCGGCGAATAAGCGTGCGTCATCCTCTAGCAAGTCTGCGCGTGGCAAAAATAAGGGTTCAGGGTCGCGCTCCTCTAACAATAGGGCACCAGATCGGGGTGCGTTGCCACCCTTGCCAGACTATGGAAGTGAGACAGGCGACTCGCAGCTTATCAAATCTATGGTCGGCTCCTGGAATAATTTAGAGGCCCATCAACAACAGCGTTTCTTCAGTGTGCTGTTGCTTATACTCTCGCTCCTCCTTTTTGGCTCGCTCACCGTATTTCGTAATGCGCCAATCTTGAAGTGGTTTTATGCCTTCTTCCTCGCCTTCTTGAGCTGGTCCGCCTATCTGTTTGCACTGGGGCTAGTGGCGTTCGCAGTGGCTCACTTAATCGAAGGAATACAAAAGAGGAAGTTCGTTCGCTGGTCTTTAGTGATTGGTCTGACCTGTATCTGGCTACTACTCCTGATCGAGAGTCGCTTGATTCTGGGGCGTGGCAGCGTGGGCATATTGGCAGAGCTACTCGTTGTTCTCCTTAACGGTTGGCCTGCTGTCGTAACACATATTTTAGTAATTGGCCTCTTGCTGATTGCTTGTATTGTGACCTTCCGCATCACCTTTGGACATGTACGCTGGGTCATGCAGACAATCGGCACCATCATCGCTCGTGATCCACGTGTAGAGGCAGAGCCAGACGACGATGTGGCACCGTATAGAGGGCAACGACCACAATATAGCCGTTATGCTGTTGGCATGGAAGATGCCCAGGACGTCGCTGACAATCGCATGCCACCACTGCCTATGCGTCAGGGAGCTAAACCTTCCCGTTCAGTACGGCAGGTGCCAGTAGAGGAAGAAGACGATGCGGATATCGGCATCATCCAGTTCGAAGATGACTTTGTCGGAGACGATCCGCAAAACGATATCAATCTCTATAAAGAGCAGGTTGGTACCGTACCCAAGGGACTACGTAAGCCAAACCCAGCCGAGAATATTGCTCCTATCCAGGGAGCGAATCAACCACCACTGCCCTTCGAAGATGAGGAAGAAGAGCAACCACGCATCATTCTCTCGGACAACCCGGCTCACACTGTCAGTCAAATGGAACCATTGCAACCCAACCCAAACAGAATACCGGGACAGGGCAAGAAAACAGCACGACCTGCTCCACCTGTTGCCGCCCCAGTGGTTGAGTCACCTTGGTCGATGCCCGACACCTCGCTGCTGCATAGTCCAGAAGAGATCAAGCAGCAATTGTTAGGTGACGACACATCAACGCTGGCACGCACCATTCAAGAGACACTGCGCAGTTTTCGTGTCGATGCCGAGGTCAAGCCCGAAGATATCAGCATTGGTCCCACCGTGATTCGCTTCGGCATTCGTCCAACGGGCAAGCCAGAAATGACCGTTGATGACAAGGGTCGTCCGATACCTGTGCGTGACGCAGCAGGTAATATTATCTATGAGACGCGCACTCGTGTCAGCCGCATTATGGCCCTGCAAAACGATCTTGCCCTGGTCCTAGAGGCCAAAACCATTCGTATGGAAGCTCCCGTGCCTGGGCGTCCCTACGTGGGTGTGGAGATTCCCAATAAGAACAGCCGTCTGGTGACGTTGCGCGAGATACTAGAGAGCAAAGAATACCTCGCCGCGAAAGCCAAATCGAAGTTGGCGATTGCGCTGGGGAAAGATGTGGCTGGTCTCGTGCGCGTGGGCGACCTTGCACGCATGCCTCACCTGCTCATTGCTGGCGCTACTGGAGCCGGCAAGTCGGTGGCCATCAACGTCATTATTGCCAGCATCATCACACACGCGACACCTGAAGATGTGCGACTGTTGATGGTTGACCCCAAGATGGTCGAACTGAATATGTACAACGGTATTCCACACCTGCTCTCGCCTGTCGTGACCGAGGTCGAGAAGGTAGTGCCTTTGCTCAGAAATGCCATCAACGAGATGGAAAAGCGCTACCGTCTCTTCTCGCAACTAGGAGTACGCAACCTGGATGGTTATCGCAAGATGCGGGCCGAACGCTTGGCAAAGGGTGATACCTCGCTGAACAATATGCCTGCCATCGTCATTATCATCGACGAACTTGCCGACCTGATGATGGCTGCCCCCGAAGAGGTTGAGGGCATGATCTGCCGCTTGGCACAACTGGCACGTGCAACAGGCATTCACTTGGTGATTGCCACGCAGCGTCCCTCGGTAGATGTCATCACTGGCTTGATTAAGGCCAATATTCCCACGCGTATCTCGTTCATGGTCAGCTCCTCTGTAGACTCGCGTACCATCATTGATATGGGTGGCGCGGAACGTCTGCTTGGACGTGGTGATATGCTCTACCTTCCGGCTGACGCAGGCCGTCCTGAGCGTATTCAATGCTCTTTCCTGGCCGACGACGAAGCCGAGACACTGGTAGCGTTCTGGCGGCACCAAGTCGCCGAACATCAGCTGCAAGCCCAAGGGGGTAACAGCAAAGGTAATGGCAATAACAACGGTACCAGTGATCTAGCTCTTGCTTCCACACAACCAATGGTCGAACCTGGCTGGGAAATTAAAGAGCAGGCCCCCGACGAATTTGAGCTAGATGATGATCTCCTTGATGAAGCCGAGGAGGTTGTACGTGAATACGGCAAAGCCTCGATCTCGCTTTTACAGCGCCGCTTACGTATAGGCTACTCGCGTGCCGCCCGTTTGATCGACTTGTTAGAAGAGCATGGTATCATTGGTCACGCCGAGCAGGGTGGCAGAGCACGCGAAGTCTTTGAGGAAACAAGTAATGGCGGCAATGGCCACAGCATGGCCGACGCAGCCGCCGAGATCGTAGCCGAAGAAAAGGCACGCGACGAGTTCCTCAAGAAGCAAGCACAACAACAGTCCAACATATCGTCAGAAGAAAATTAAATTTTTATTTCCCATTAAGTTTGCGTTGGGCGGCATCTCTATTGCTGCGTGCCAGAGCATAGTTGGGGTCTACCTGCAGAGCACGCTCGTAGTCAGCGATAGCTGCTGGGTAGTTTTTTTGCAGATAGTAACTGTACCCACGGTTGTTGTACACCTTCGCATAGCGCGGGTCTAGTGCTATCGCACTGGTATAATCACGCAGCGACTCAGGATACAGCTGCTGTGCTTGATATACATTGCCACGATTGGTATACGCTAGAGCATATTTGGGGTCAAGTTCTATTGCTTTGCTATAGTCGCGGATAGCCTCCGCATACATCTTTTGCGCTTCATATGCGTTGCCGCGATTATTGTACGCGAACACATAGTTGGGGTCAAGTTCTATCGCCTTGCTATAGTCACGGATAGCCTCCGTATACATCCGCTGCACTTCATACACGTTGCCGCGATTGGTATATGCCAGAGTATACTTAGGGTCTATCTCTAGCGCCTTGCTGTAATCCGCAATGGCCTGTGCATGGCGCTTCATGTTCTCGTATGCTACTCCGCGATTGATATATGCGGCAGCATAGTTGGGATTGATTTCAACAGACTTGGTATAGTCACGGATAGCTTCATCATAGCGCTTTTGGCTCCTATAGGCATTGCCACGATTGTTATAGGTAAGCGCATGCCTGGGATCAAGCTCTAGCGCGTAGGTATAGTCACGAATAGCTTCTGGGTACATTTTCTGCGCCTCGTAGACAACAGCGCGATTGGTATACGCTAGAGCATAGCGTGGGTCAATATGTATAGTCTGATTATAGGCAGTCAGCGCATCGGCAAAGCGTTTTTCGCGGTAGAGCCTATTCCCTTCGTCGATCCATTGTTCCTTGGTCTTATGTGCCGTAAGCGGCACGTGATAAGTAGCAGATGACCTTCTATAGGCTTCGTCCAGGGCGGTCGCAAATGCTTGTATCGCAGGAAAACGATCTGGCGCGTTTTTCTCCAATGCCCGTATCACAACAGCTTCGATTTCAGGAGTCATCAGCGGAATGTCTTTTGGTAATGGATCAGGCTTCGCAAAGAGATGCTGGCTCCAGACTTCCATAATGCTTCCAGCAAAGGGAGGAGCACTGGTGAGCCATTCATAGATGATGATGGCGAGTGCATATTGATCGCTGGCACGACTTGGCTTCCCCTGTATCTGCTCTGGTGCCATATACCACGCCGTCCCTGCCCTCCCTTGTGGATTCTCTAGGGAGGTGCGTCCACTCTGCGAGATAATTGAGATACCAAAGTCACCCAGTTTGATGATGTCATGCTGATCCAGTAAGATATTTTCTGGTTTTACGTCGCGGTGAATAATATCCTCATCATGAGCATGTTGGAGGGCAGCTGCGATTTGCTTGACATACGAAACAATCGTTTCGAGTGGCAGTTGGGTCCCGCGTGGATGCTTTGTCAGTAGTGTGCCCCTGACGGCATAATCCATCACGATATACGGCGTGGTTTGCGCAGGCTCTATGCCAAAGTCGAGTACCGAGATGATATTTTCATGTCGTAAGCGAATGATACGTGCCTCGCGCAGAAAGTCTTGCAGCCGCGAGTTATCAAATTCACCATGCAGTATTTTAATAGCAACCTGCCGCTTGCGGCGGTCCTCGGCAAGATATACATCACCGAACATGCCTCCACCCAGACGTCTCAACAAATGGTATGTTTCGAGTTGTTGACCAGAGCGATCTGCCATGTGCGTCCCTCCCGCGTGCGATCCATGAGAGCAGGATATCCCCTATAGGCGCGGACTGTAAAGGTGAATGTATCAGTTGTTTCTCTTGTAACATCAAGAGAGGAGCTTTTTCCTAAAGTCCAAACTTATGGAGGCATCCCGTTGGAGATATTCCGCCTACGGGTGCCCTGCTACCTGCTAGCCTCTATTGTAGAGCAGAGCAGATTGAACGTCAAGAAGATTCGTGCTCCTCTTCTGCCTCTAATTCCTGCAAAAGCTTTTTATCTTGTTTGCTACTGACATCGACACGCGCAAACAGGTCGGGTCTACGCTGACGTGTCTTACGCAACGATTCCTTGCGCCGCCAACGTGCAATCTGTTCGTGGTGCCCGGAGAGCAAAATATCGGGTATACGCCAGCCCCGAAACTCCGGTGGGCGCGTATACTGTGGATATTCTAGGAGATTGCTACTATGTGACTCGTCATCAGTAGAGCCTTCTGTAAGCACGCCGGGGATGAGGCGGCTCACGGCATCGACAATAATCATCGCGGCCAGCTCACCACCTGTGAGCACGTAATCCCCTATCGAGAGTTCATCAGTTACGAGATGGCGAATGATACGCTCGTCAATACCCTCATAATGTCCACATAAGAGCGTCAAGCGCGGCTCCACGGCCAGTTCGTGGGCAATACTCTGCGTAAATATGCGTCCCTGTGGTGTCATCAGGATAATCGGACCACTTTGATAGACCGCTTCGACACTGGTAAAAATAGGTTCCGGCTTCATGACCATGCCCGCACCGCCGCCATAAGGATAATCGTCAACCACATGATGCCTATCGGTCGTGGCATCGCGAATATTATGCAGTGCAATACTGAGCAGACCCCGTTCCTGCGCACGTTTCAAAATGCTCTCAGTCAACGGCCCCTGAAACATACCCGGAAACAACGTAAAGATATCAACATGCATCGCTCAACGTCTCCTCCTATGAGTTCCTTGCCTGTTCACGAGGCTGTGGTATAGCGTTTGAACGCACAGAGATATGTCCGCGTCCACTTCAGTGTCTCTTTCTTGTAATATGAGATTGATACACGAGGTACATGTTTTCCTTAGTATAGCATGTGTAAGTAAAGCTACTTCCTCGCCGCCAAAATCTGATGCACACTCTGCTAATAATTCAGCAGTGCAAACGCCGTGAACTATGTTATAATGCCCACAAACCATGTGTTCTAATCTTATGAGGTACACAATGTCTATTGGGAAGATTGTGAAATCAGACTCGCATATTAATTATGTCTGTCAAATCTATGGACCACGCGAAGTCGAAGTAGAGCTAAGCCCAGCCGATTATGCCTTTGGGCGTTTTGTGCGCATCGCTGTGCGCTCTGGACAGGAACAAAATGCGACAGACCTGTCACTGTATGGTATTGGCATTAAGCATGAACCAACGCATTATGCAGTTGGCGTTATTTATGACACGATTCTGCTCAATCCTGCCTTTGGGTCGTTGGGGCCGCGTCTCTCTAATGAGACACAGGTAGAGTTATTCTCCCCTGACTATATCTCTGAGAAGGCTGTGCTGGTCTATGTGATGGTGTTAGGCATGATGGAACAACGCTTTGCACGAGATGGCACCGCCGAGTTCCTCTCAATTTCGCATGGTGTACCACTGCTCTCGCTTGAATTGGGCAGTGAAATCGAAACGATGGACGATGATGAAGTCCGTACATTTCACTTTTTTCACGATCCTGATAGGCTTGAGAACCAGAATCCCTATCTACATATGGGCTATTTACCACATATTATTGCGCAACGCAGTAGCCTATTACCAATGGTGACGCTCCGTATTATTGATCAGTTAGAGCAGCTCTTCCCGCAAAATCTTGCGCTTCTTTCAATTGTAAAGCGTAATTTCGCATGGCGACTCAAAGTGGAGACAACTGGGTAGTAATTCACGTGGAGGGTTTTTATAGCATGATCGATCAACCTAATAGCACGCCGCTCTATACCCAGCCGTTTCGTAGACCTGTAGGCATTACCAAAGGTCCCGGTGAGTCTACCCATGAATACACTTTTGTGTCACGTGATGATGAGCAGAAGCTGAAAAATGGCGAATATGTGTATTATGAGCTAATCGATCCTGAATATACGGCCAACAATGGCGCGAAGCCTCTGTTACGCCGCGTGCTAGGGCGTATCCTTAAACGCGTACCCTTGCAGCTCTATCCTGATACCTTTCTCGGTGAGCCGGAGATTACGCCTAATGAAGTTGCTGCTATGGTTGGGTATGATGCGCGTGCCAATGATCTCTTTGAGCTACATGTTGCCATTATGGGTTATTATGATACGCTAACGGGTTCTTTTATCAATCCCTGGATTTCCCCGCAATCTGGCAAGCAGATTTTCCTGGCCGATAACAAAATGCTCGCGGAAATTCTCAGTCGCAAACAAGATAAACAATATGGCTCTGCGACGATTGGATCACTGCTCACACGAGCGCCACACGCCGTTCCTATCGTGCTCTCAGTGAAGGATGTAGTGAGTACGCATCTTGCCATTATCGCTAGTACGGGTGCGGGCAAAAGCTACCTAGCAAGTGTGGTCATAGAAGAGTTGATGCAGCCTCATAACAAGGCTTGTGTCTTAATTGTTGATCCACACGGTGAGTATGGGACGCTCGATCAGATCATGAATGCCGAGCAATTCTCGGAACCTGCCGAAGGACGCGACAATGGTTATCGTGCACAGGTCAAAGTCTATAAACCGGAGCAGGTCAAGGTGCGTATCTCCTCGTTGAATATGGGTGATATGCGCCAGTTGCTCACAGAGATGACAGAAAAGCAGCAATATATTTTGAGCCGTGCCATGCGTAAAGTGGAAGAACTCAAGCGTGGCACACCGTGGGGAGTAGCCGATCTGAAACAGGCCATCAAAGTTGTTGCCAAACAGAAAGGCGATGAAGATAGTGATGGTGCAGACGATTCTAGCACTGTGCATGCCCTGACGTGGCGTATTGAGCAGCGCTTTGAGCATAGCTTTACGTTTGATGATACCCAACACCTCGATTTGACAGAAATCTTCAAACCGGGGCAGTGTACAGTATTGCAGCTGAATGATGTCGATGAGCGCGACCAACAGGTGGTTATTGCCACGCTCTTGCGTCGTCTGTACAAGGCTCGTATGGATACTGAGCGTGGCAAGGTGCATGCTGGCGAATTCTATCTCCCCTATCCTGTTTTTGTCTTGCTAGAAGAGGCGCATCATTTTGCGCCAGGGGGAGCCGATGTGGTCTCAACCGCTATTCTTAAACAGGTTCTGGCCGAGGGACGCAAGTTTGGTATTGGCGTTGGTCTGATCAGCCAGCGCCCCGGCAAACTTGATGCTGATGTGCTGAGTCAATGCCAGACGCAATGCATCATGCGTATTGTGAACGAGATTGACCAGAAGAGCGTCGCCGCCGCTATCGAGGGTGTTGGACGCGACCTGCTGGATAACTTACCCGCGCTCTCTAAAGGTCAGGTGATTGTTGCAGGCGCCGGTGTCAATACACCTGTCATCTGTCGTGTGCGAACACGTATTACGAAACATGGCGGCGAGAGCAAAGATGCCCCCGATATGTGGCGCCACTACTTTAGTCCTGAGTCGCAGGAGGACCGTAAGCGTAATGATGCTCCTCTCAATGGCAACAGGGGCTTCAACCTCTTGAAATAAGGATATTTGCATGGCTAACCGTACATCACTCTATACCTCAATAGGCGTTGCGCTGTTTGCATGGGCAGCCGTGATCCTCTTTACGCGCTTTGTCGCGCCACAGAGCATCTCTGCGTATATCATCTTCTTTGCCCTGTTAACTGTTGCCCTAGTCTGCACCTTCACACCTGTGGCGTATCTGCTGAGTTATCGCTTTCTTGCCGCTCGGCTTGCCCGTGTTACGATGCGCTACTCACTACGCCAGGGGATATTACTGTCACTCGTCGTCGTGCTCAACTTGATTCTACATGCATTGCATAGTTGGAATATCTTCATGGCAATTGTGATTCTTGGGGCCGCAGTCGTCATCGAGATACTGGCCCTAGCTCGGAAATAAGACGAATGCGTATCCTGATACTACGTCTTGGCGCTATTGGCGATAGTCTCCTGGCCTTTCCACTCTTACGAGCACTGCGTACACACATCATTGATGCACACATTACCTTTGTCAGCAATCCCGCCATATTGCAGCTTGCTCTCGACTATGGCATCGCCGATGAAGTCTCTGATTGTGGCGACCCACTGTGGAGTCAGCTCTTTCTGGAATCCAGTAGGGAGGGATGGAGGGATGGGCGGGGACCCTTGTGGTCGTCCGTTCGGGAGCAAACTAGACTCGGCAACGGACAACCACAAGGGTCCCCGCCCCACCCCCGCCCCACCCCTGTCCCTACTGTTCGGGAGCGTTTGCGTGAACGCTTGCACCATACAGAGTGCGCGATCTGTTGGCTCACCGACGTTGACGGCATAGTAGAACGCAGCTTGCAAGCAGAGGGTGTGCAACACATTATCATTGCTCCTGGGCGTCCTCCCATAGGAGAGCGTATGCACATTGTCGATTACTTGGCACGCACGATAGAACCTATCCTCGCATCCGTAGGGGCGGGGGAGGATGGGGGGTGGGGATGGGACCCTTGGGTCGCCCTACTTAGGGAAGAACACAAGAAACAGATAAATCGCGGGCCACACAGGGCGACCCAAGGGTCCCCACCCCACTCCTCATCCTCCCCCGCTCCTACGGATATCCCTATAGCCATACATCCAGGAAGCGGCGGTGCGCACAAGTGCTGGCCCGTAACTTCTTTTGCCACCACCGTGCAGTGTCTCTGGCAACGTAACATCCCTGTCGTATTGCTCGCCGGACCTGCTGATGCAGCACGCACACAAGAGCTATTGGCTCATCTCTCACAACCTACCCAGCCTACTTTATTAGCAATTCTGTTCAATGCTCCACTCACCGAGGTAGCTCAACAATTGCGGCGTTGCCGAGGCTACCTTGGGAATGATGCTGGTATTACTCACCTCGCAGCCATGCTTGGTATTCCAACACTCGCCCTCTTTGGCCCAAGTGACCCAGCTGTTTGGCATCCTATCGGCCCACGCGTCCAGGTACTGCATGAGCCGAATCTCCAAGATTTAGCAGTAGATAGAGTAATGCAAGCCATAGATGCGTTTATTTTACCATAGAAATGTGTCAACGATCCTTGTAATGATGCTCCTAAGATAGCCCTTTTGGGCATAAGGTTGTGTATATCAATGAATTAGATTATACTGAAGTATAATGGCGTTCTTGGCACAAGGAGGCAAGCACTATGCTATATGAACAACCAGATGCGCAGAACCAACAGAAACAGCAAGAAAAGTTGGTATTATCAGCGTATCCTACGCCTCTTGCTCAACTTTCTGTAATGAATGGGAACGACGATCATACACAGCGCACGGTAGCGGTCTCTACGGATAAGTTCCCATCCTATCGCGTTTCTTCTCCTGTGTATGTACCGCCTCTCACCTATGACAATCCTACTTCCCCTTCTAAAAGTGCCTTACGCAACGATCCGGCGTATAAAGTATTGTTCGTTGCAATCACGTTGATTATTGTAGCAGGTATTGTGCTGGCTAGCTTCGCTACGACTATTTTTGCCCAGGTGCCAACCCTCTTTGATCAGCAACACGTTGCCCTGACTGGTGATGGGCCAGAAAGTGTCACACCACAGGGAACGGTAGATACGCTTCCATCATTTCCAACGCCAGGCGGAGATCAAGGGAGCACAACGTCAAGCCTGCCGCCAGTTTCCGCTACAGTGGTGTTTGGGCCGACGTCGACCCCGTCGGAATTGACTCCCACTGCACAACCAACGTCGGGGCCCAATGGTCCTCTGTCACTCCAGATTACGGCTTGTCCGCAGATAGTTAACAATGGGGCCACTGTTCCTGTGAGTATTTTGACGAATGAACCGGGAGTGCGGGTGCAACTCTTTGTTACCTATGATGTCCTGCCCGGCTCTTATACTAGTGGGCCGCAAATGAGTGATGATGGCGGTAATGCTACACTCTACTGGCACGTGCGTGTCTTTTCTCAGTTGATTGGTGGGATGGTACAAGCCAGCGTCACAGCTGTCGCATATGATCAGAATGGGCAAACCGCAAAATCCTTGGTCACGCTCGTGCAAGTCACCACGTCGTAGGGGCCCCATTCATGGGGCCCGTCGTTGGGCATGGTCTACATCGCCGACATCGTACACGCCGACGACGGGCGTGATCAATCAGGCCCCTACTACATCCATGTTCCATTTATGTTGGGCGCCGACCGAGCCGCAATGCGAGCAGCAGACCAAAAGAAACGGCTAGTAACACTACAGAGAGGGCAATCGATTTGTCGAGGTCCGTCTCGGAGGCAATATAGACGGCAATAGGCATGGTCTGGGTTATGCCCTGGAAATTACCGGCGAAGGTGATAGTTGCACCAAATTCTCCGAGCGCACGTGCCCAGGAAAGACCAATGCCAGCGAAGAGGGCAGGACGAATCAATGGTAGCACCACGCGACGGAAGGTATAGAAAGGTGAAGCACGCAATGTATAGGCCGCCAGTTCATAGCGCCGATCTAGTTGTTCAAGGCCCGCTTTTGCGCTATTCACAAAAAAAGGTGCGGCAATGAATGTCTGTGCCATCACTACAGCCGCAGTGGTAAAAGGCAGGCTGATGCCAAAGAAGCTAAGGTAGTGCCCAAGCAAGCCCATGCGTCCGAAAGTAAGCAAGAGTGCAACCCCTGCTACTACAGGAGGAAAAACCGTGGGCATCGTTACCAGCGTCTCTAGCAGCCCATGCCCAGGAAAGCGCATCCGTGCCAGCACATATGCAACCGGTAAGCCAAAGAGCACTGAGAAGATAGTACTGAGTGTGGTGGTAATGAGGCTTAATTGCAGTGCTTGGAAAACATCCGGTTGCAGCAAGGTGTTCCAGAGTAGTGCGGGCGGCTCACGAAAAAAGAGCGAGAGGAGCGGTATGCCCAAAAACAGAAAAAAGAGCGTTGCCAGGATAGCAACAACTATCCTGGCAATCCAACGCGGAAGGATTTTGGTAGAAGCATAATTCATTATGCCCATGCCTCTTCGTTCTACAAGTACACGTTTCGTGTTCACGAGTTAGCTTCCGATGATAAAGTTATATTTGGTCAACACTGCCTGCCCAGCGGATGAAAGAATGTATTGCACAAATGCTTGCGCATCGGATGCATGCGTAGAACTTTTGGTTACAGCGATGGGGTACTGTGCGATGACATTGAAGTTGTCGGGAATATCGATCTGTGTCACTTTGTCTTTCACAGCGGCAGTGACGTCGGTGCGATAGACAAAGCCCGCGTCTGCCTCACCTAATTGTACCTTCTGCACAACAGCCTTGACATTGTCCTCCTGCGACACAAAATTTGCTTTGACGGCTGTCTCATAACTAGCGCCATAATCGGAGGACTTCGCTAGGTTGTCCAGAACCTGCAAGCTATATTTTCCAGCGGGTACTGTTGGCGCTTCGATGTCAATCTTAATGCTCTTATTCGCCAAGTCTTTCAATGTGTTGATTTTGCCTGGATTGCTCGTGGGAACAATAACTACCAGCTTATTCTTCGCAAAGACCTGCGAAGTGCTCACCAGATTGGCGCTGCTGGCTTTCATCATATTCGTGAAGTCAGCCGAGGCAAAGACATCGGCAGGGGCACCGCTGGCTATTTGCTGTTCTAGAAGCTGAGAACCATTGTAATTATCCTTGATTGTGATGTTGAGATGCGCTTTCTCGTACTGCGTTGTGATCTCATTGAATGATTCCGTCAGTGATGCTGCCGCGAACACATTTAGTGTTACTGGTGAGATAGGAGTTGGCGTCGGTGTAGAACTTGTGGTAGAACTACCGCAAGCGGCTAGGAGCATTCCACCTAGTAGGAGCGCAAAAAAGGCGCGTAGTGGGTGTAATAGCTGTGATGAATGTCGCAAAAGAGACCTCCTCGTTTTACAGGGGACACGGTCAGACCGAGTATACACATATGCACTCTTGGAATAAGTACTTATGTATTGAGTATAAAGTACACAAACAGGTTACGTCAAGATGTGGTTGCTTATTTGCTTATTCTCTGACGTTTTGATATAAGGCAGGGACTGATGCCAAAACGCTGAAGAACGGGTTGTGGCGAGCCGAGAGAGGAGGGAAGGCGGCGGATGGGAACATGGGTCAAAACGGCAAATACGGCGAGATGGAAGTTGCAACCCGCTTATTCTGCCCAAGATAGGCTTGACTCCACATTGCTGCTTCAGTACCCTCAGGTTCAATAGAACGAGCATCCGCGACAACAATATACGGGCCGGGCGCAACGATCAAGTTTGGGCCTGACCCTACAGTTACACCACCCATAAATATCAAGGCTATAATGCCTGTGATGAGTGAGACGGTTTGCCGATTAAGCCGGGGCGTGGGCCAGAAATGCGTGATTAACATCGTCAGCATATAGGCAATGGGCAAAAAAAGGAAAGCCGCTGACCTATCTGTAATCTGTATGCCAAAATTCGTGAAATGAAATACCTGAATAAGCGGATAGAGCATTGAGGCAATACCAAACGTGATAGCCAGTTTTCGGGATAAAAGCCGGACAATATTGGGCACAACCATAATTAACGGGCCAGCAAAGAAACAGGCCTCAACTATAGGATAGCTGTACCCCAAAGCAGAGATGTAATAAGAGATGGATATGAGGAGTAGACCAAACACATTGGTCAGTGCGAGAACCGAGGCTAGACCTAGCTCGGTTCCCAGCCTTATTGCTTGCAGACCACGTGTAAGCAGGCCCTCTGGTTGAGGTTCTTGCAAACGTGCCCGCCCTGCACGTAGTAAGTGTCGTATAGCTGCCGATGAAGCGTTGCGAACCTGATCCTTCACGAAAATCTAATTGTTCACTAGGCCGGGCTTAGGTATGAATTGCTTACGTTGAGAGGCTCCGAAAGGCTGTTTTATCATAATTTTTACTTGCCCTCAGTCTTTACTAGCGCATATCCACTTGACATTTTCGGATGTCAGAGGTATGGGCGCGATAAATCTGGCCCCTACGGGGAGCGGCTGATCGTATCTTTTCCTGCCCCGCTTGAGGGATTGAAACAACTACCAGTTCATGATGACGCGGATGTAGTTTTGCGTTTCGGCCGGTAGACACCACATCCAGGAACCGCCGCAGCCATAGACAGCACGGTTCACTGCGCCTGGTCCGGCGTTGTAGGCGGCGAGCGCTTTTTCGTAGCTTCCGTACTGACGTACATACGATCTCATGAGGTTGGCAGCACCCCACAGGGATTGATAGGGGTTGTAGGGGTTGATGCCAAGTGAATATGCGGTAGCTGGCATAAATTGCGCAATACCAATCGCGCCTGCGTAGGAGACGGCATATGGGTTAAAGCCGCTTTCCTGGTTGATCTGCCGTACAAAATAATAGGCAGAGATGCCTTCGTTGATGGCGTCCTGCTGGGCAACCCCAACGTAGCCATTGTTAAAGACAACGGTGGTGCCACCAGTTGAAACTGGGGCCGCACCTGGAATGCAGAGCCGCTCTCCTGCATAAATAAGATTGACGTTATACACGTGATTGTAGGAGGCGATTCTCTGCACACTGGTGCCATAACGAGAAGCAATTGCGCCAAGGGTATCGCCCCAGCGCACGTAGTAAGTGCGAGCGCCACTTGCACAGGGACCCTGAGCAAAGGTGTGCAGTCCGATCAATGAACCGCCAATAGCGCCAGTTGCAGCAAGAGCAAACACGATCAACAAGAGAATGTGTCGCGTCATGTGGCTGAAAAGTGGGGATGTCGAACGTTTCTGGCTCTTGGCTTGCCTTTCGGCTAAGCGGGTAAACATCATAGTAGCGTTCCTTTCCTGTCACTACATTCTAACAACTTCCAGCACTGTAAGCTTAGCTGTGAAGCTATTAGAATGTACTGTTGTGCATCAGGGTATTCGGATACGCTATTACTTTTGGGTTACGGGCTATGGAGCAAGGTGGCGTTCGTCCCCGTAGGGGCGAGGGTGGATGAGATGTGGGGTGGGGACCCTTGCGGTCGCCCTGAGCAGGAGAACACAGCCAAGAGATGCACATTCTCTGAAGATGGGCGACCGCAAGGGTCCCCACCCCTCCACCCAACCTCCCCCGCCCCTACGGGTTATGTGGTCTGCGCCCGAAGAAGTGTGTTGCTGCGAGGCTTGCGACCAACTCGTCCTTTTGGTTAAAAACTTCGGAGCGAGAACGAACGATGCCGAGGTCGTTGCGACTGCGCGAAGCTGTAGTAGAAATGATGGTCAAACGTGCATGCAGTGCATCGCCTGGACGCACTGGTTTGTACCAGCGTATTTCGTCAATACCTGGGGAGCCGAGGCTGATAGTGTCGTTAATGAGGCTATCAACCATCAAGCGCATGAGTAAAGAGCATGTTTGCCATCCACTGGCGATTAGCCCGCCAAAAAAGGTCTCTTTTGCCTGTTCGGGATCAATATGAAAAGGTTGCGGATCGTATTGGCGTGCGAAGTTAATAATCTCTTCAGTGGTGATGGGTGCTGTATGCCCTAGGTCGATGATGTCGCCGACTTGAAAATTCTCAAAATAGCGTGTTGGCATGTTTCTCCTGACTCCTCAGTGCCTAAGGCACTTCGCATGATATTTGATGATGATGCAGAAATTGCCGTAGGCAATTTCTGCATCATCATCAAATATCATACACACTTGTGCGGTTGATTATAATCTGCCAATAAAATCGTTGAGTGCGTGCGCTACGTCGTTGGGGGCGTCGAAGAGAATCATGTGACCAGCATCTGGCACGATGACTAGATGTGAACCCTCCATCTCGCGGTGGAGGCGCTCTCCGTATTTGATGGGCATTTGCTGGTCTTGTGCGCCCCAGACAAGCAAGGTTGGTTTGTGTAGTGATTTGAGATCAGATGAGACTGAGTTGATGTAGTTGGGAACGAGCAGGCGAATATGCTGGAAGAGCACCTCTTTACCAACCTCGCTATGCCAAGGATTGATGTAGGCGCTCGTATATTCCTTCAAGCGGTTGGGGTTTGCGGAGCCATTGGGCAGCGTTGCTTGTAGGTCGTTGAGCATGTCTTCGAGTTCGGTGTGCTTGGGGGCGTCGAAGTCTTGGCGTTTTGCCATGTCGGTCATGGGCCAATTCGCGGCAAACGAGTGTAGATAGGAGATGGTGTCGATGAGTACCAGGGCTGCTACTCGTTCACGTACCATGCGTGTGGCTAGAACTTGGGCAACTCCCCCCCCGAGGCCGTGTCCTACTAGGATGACGTTGGTGAGATTGAGTTGCTGGAACAGGAAGGCGAGGTCGTCGGCATGCCCCCAGATGGAGGTGTCGGCGGGCCAGGGATGATCGGAAAGTCCATAGCCGAGCATGTCAATGGCGTAGACAGCACGCCCTAGTCCTGCCAAGTGTGGTAGGACTGGCTCCCATGTGAAAGCACCGGCTGGAATGTCATGCAGGAGCACAATTGCGCCATCGGTGCCATGCTCTGCTCCTTGAAGGATATAGCTGATGTTGTAGTGAACGACACGCGCTGTGCGCCGCTCTGCGGTCTGGGCGGTGTCGGATGTAGTACTTACCATATTTACCTCTCTTTATATTGTGATACGGGTATGATTATTATTATATGGAATTATCTGTCGTAGGGGCCACATTTATGGCGCCCGTCGTGGCAGTAGTCAATGTCGGCAGAGAAACCACATCCAACGACGGGCGCCATAAATGTGGCCCCTACGCCATTAGGCTTTTGCGTATAGGCTAGGAACGTTGTAGAACGCGCTGAAGCCGGCGTAGCGTGCGGTTTCGTCGCCCAGTTCGTCTTCGATGGTTAAGAGGCGATTGTATTTGGCGACGCGCTCACTGCGGGCGGGCGCACCAGTTTTGATTTGGCCTGCATTCGTTGCAACTACAAGGTCGGCAATCGTCGTGTCTTCTGTTTCGCCGGAGCGATGGGAGACGACGGCACTGAATGCGGCACGCTTCGCCATCTCGATAGCTTCTAGTGTTTCTGTGAGTGTGCCAATCTGGTTGAGCTTGATCAAAATCGAATTGGCGGACTGTTCGAGAATGCCACGCTTGAGGCGTTGTGTGTTGGTGACGAAGAGATCATCACCGACAAGTTGTACGCGGTTGCCGAGGCGTTGACGGAGATGAGACCAGCCTTCCCAATCGTCTTCTGCCAAGCCATCTTCGATGCTGATGATGGGATATTCGCCAATCCACTGCTCGTAGAGTGCGACCATTTCTGGTGAGGTGAGTGTGCGCCCTTCGCGGGCGAGAATATATTTGCCGTTTTCGTAGAACTCGGTTGATGCGGGGTCCATGCCCAAGAAGATATCGACGCCTGGTTTGTAGCCTGCTGCGTCAATCGCAGAGACGATGATTTCGAGTGCCTCGCGATTCGAGCTAAGCGAGGGGGCAAAACCGCCCTCGTCACCGACGTTGGTATTGAACTTGCGTCCATGCAGAACCTTTTTCAGTCCTTGGTAGACTTCGGCTCCCATGCGCAATGCGTCGCGGAATGTGCGGGCGCCAACGGGCAGAATCATGTATTCCTGCATGTCGGTTGAGTTATCGGCGTGTTTGCCGCCATTCAAAATATTCATCATGGGTACGGGCAATGTACGGGCAGAGACGCCACCTAAATAGCGATAGAGGGGTTGATTTTGGGCATTAGCGGCTGCTTTGGCGACGGCCAATGAGGTTCCAAGAATGGCGTTCGCGCCCAGTTTAGCCTTATTGGGTGTGCTGTCTAGTGAGATCATAACTTCGTCGATCATGACTTGGTCGGTGGCATCGAGTCCGACCAGCGCGTCACCGATCAGGTCATTGACGTTGGCAACGGCGTTCAGCACGCCTTTTCCGCCGTAGCGTTTCTTGTCGCCGTCACGTAGCTCGACTGCTTCATGTGCGCCGGTCGAAGCACCAGAAGGTACGGCGGCACTGCCACGTGCGCCGCCCATGAGGAGCACCTCTACTTGAACCGTTGGGTTGCCCCGCGAGTCTAGAATTTCGCGGGCCATCACCTCTTCGATAGTTGTTGTGTCACTGGTATTATTTGACATACGCTTTTGTCTCCCTTCGAGGTCATTATTATTGCCTCGTTTTGATTCTAGCACACAGCCTACTGTATTTTCCACGGCTCCTGTGTCTCTGAGGTCTCACGGTATCAGAGGTCTGTTTAGTAGCCAAGTCGATGAGCTTCAAGTTTGACCAGCTCCATAATATATTCAATGACCAAATAGCTATCAAGTTCTTTGCGTTCTGTTTCTGTGAGCATACCATCACGATCAGTATCGATGAGTTCATAGGCTCGTTCAGCTACCTCGGAAGAAGGATGGAAAGAGACGATTTGTTCAGGAGTTGGATGATGGGCAAGAAACTGTGCAATTTCAATAGCAGCCTGTGTTTTGAGAAGCATTGTCGCTTCCTCCTTCTATAGAAAAGACTCTCAGACTCGTCGAATTGTTCTTTGTTGGCGATACAACAAGAGCATATCATAAGAATAGACTGGGCTGCAAAAACAGAGAGCTATTCTTCTCCAAAAGCCTTCTTGCGGCGTGCTTTTTGTAGGACTGAGAGCCAGGTTGGGTCTTGGGGAGGGACGCTGGCGGGTTCTTCTAGTTGCTTGATGGTATTCTCGATCCAGTGGAGTTCGGCTTCTAATTTGCTCTGTATGTAGGTGAGTACTAACAAGGTGTATTCGTCAATAAAGGAGACGTTGTCACTTTGCCGCTCTGCGAGATAAAGTAAAACATCCTTTGACTCTTCGCGCCGCGTCTCTAAGTGCTTGATAAGGGTGCTGCGCTCTTCGCCTGCGGCACCCCAGAAGAGCATTTTTAGCAGTAACTCGTCACGCATGGGGAGCGGGTATTCTGATGGTTGTTCTAACCAGTGTGCTAGCTCTTGCCATCCTAAAGCGGTGAGTTCATAGACGCGCTTACGGCGTCCGTCGTTACTGCTGTGTTGGGTCAAGATGAAGCCCTCCTGTTCCAGGTGCTTTAAGCGCGGGTAGATACTACCAAAACTCAGTGCGGAGAGCATACTGGCCTCGCTCTTTTCAAATGCCATTTTCATGTCATAGCCTGAACTGGGCGTGAGGCTAATAATGCCAAGGATGGTTGCGTCAATTGACATGGTTTGGTCCTTCTGTCTTAAAGAATCGTCATTATAGGTATAACGTATTGTACCTTTCATTGGAAGGGTTGATAGATAGGGCACCACATTCATTCCTCAACAACAACAAAATATGACATACTGATGTATAGCTTTGTATGAAGAAAGGAAGGAAGGGATATATGCAAGAACCAGAACAGAACTTTGCACAACAAAAAACTGTCGTGGATAATCCGGCATTGCGCTTCATGCTCTCGTTCAATAAACGAGGGGCCGGTGTCGCTGTATGGCTTGCAAAAGTGCTGCAAGTTATTGCACGCCCATTACCTAAAGTGCTCAAACTCCCATTGCTGTCCGGGGCACAAAATTTGCAGGTGTTGGCAACGCTGATGGTAGACCCATTATACGCTCGTAAGTTATTGGGGATAAAAGCTGTCTTGCTGTCGGTGTTTGAGGTCGCCGTGCTCAGCGCGGTCCTTGGATTGTGGGATGGGAAATTATTCAAAGGCCCGCTTTTCTTGGGTATCTTGCTGTGTTTGCCAGCAATACTTATAGCTATCCTGTTTATTTTCCTGGTCAGTTTTTTCGCTGCCAGTGGCGATGTCTATTTTGCACAACAGGATGAGTTTCAGAAGGCACTTGACAACCAAGCTAGTGCGATCACTTTGCGCGTACTAGCTGTGTTGCTTCCTATTTTGTTTGTAGTGTACTTTGTTTTTCACTCTTGGCATGATGCGCTCTTATATCTCAGTGTGTTATTGTTCGTGGGGCTTGTAACCTATCTGGGCAAACTCACACAGTTACGCTGGCACGAGCTTACGCTGCTCCATAGTGACGAAAATGGTCAGGCAGGAACGGTATATTAACTGCATACATTACTGCACTGCGAGACTACGAGAGGGTGCGTTTCATTTTTTTGCACAGCTCAGCAATTGTGAGCGTGGCAGAT
>JRHI01001435.1_pt1 | contig 20026 bp, 16 predicted proteins | sample 215371 | NCBI WGS metagenome assembly JRHI01 (sample SAMN02929681, study PRJNA255918) | sediment metagenome | biome: cave system; feature: Ice Cave; material: Sediment; isolation source: sediment from deep within a dark volcanic ice cave with no known source of... ...
TCATCTCGGATGCGGGCGGACACGACTCGACGACCACGACCAATCTCACCGATACGGCTGGAGCCGCCGGCACGACTTTCGTGTCAGTTCTCTACGCCCAATCTTCGGGTATCCACGGCAAGTAACAGGGAGAGAACATCCCAGAAATGAGCCGGCCCTGCGCCGGCTCTTTTATTTTGTGTGGCCGCCATCACGATGCGTACCGAGCGGTCCTCCAGCCGATGAACATTGGGAAATAGATAAGTAGGCAAGGAGCTTCATGCACAAGACTACTACGAGTCATATCCCCGCGCCGATGGCGCGCGCCTTCACGCTGATCGAGCTTATGATCGTGATCGCGATCATCTCGATCCTAGCGGCTATTTTGATTCCAAACTTCATGCATGCGCGCGCCCAATCCGTGAGCGCGGCCTGTGAAGACAACGAAAAGCAGCTCGCGACCGCTGAAGAGGAGTACTCGGTCGACAACAACGGCGCATATGTGGCCTTCAGTTCGATGACGACTCCCTACCTCACGTCGGTCCCTACCGACCCCGTGAAAAAGGGCAACCGCTATACGATCACGACAACGTCGGGCACGTATGGCTCCTACCAAATAACGGATGCGGGGGGACACGATTCCACGACGCTCCCGCCGGTCTTGCTCGAGGGCGGCGCCGGAGCCAGCTGCAGTACGTGTACTTCCATTCTTTACGACCAAAACTCGGGCATTCGCGGAAAGTAAATCCCTGACGGGTCAAGCATGATCGCCGAACTGCTCGCGGCCCTTTTTGGGGCGGCCTTCGGTTCATTTCTGAACGTCGTCATCCACCGGGTCCCGCGCGAAGAATCCGTGGCGTTTCCCGGATCGCACTGCCCCGTGTGCGCACACCTGCTGCACACGATGGACAACATCCCAGTGTTGTCTTGGTTTCTGCTGCGCGGCCGCTGCAGGTATTGTCACGCGAAGATCTCCGCGCGCTATCCGTTGGTCGAGCTCATGACTGCGGCGCTCTTCGTGCTCGCGGTACTCGAGTTCGGCATCTCGCTTGAAACATTCGCCGCGGCGCTCCTCAGCGTGTATCTCATCGTGACCGTTTTTATTGACATCGATCACCTTTTGATCGTCGACATTGTGACAATTCCCGTCGCCATTGCCGGCATGCTGTTGGCGGTTCTGACGCACCGGGCGGTCAGCGCGCTCGAGGGCGCTCTGTTGGGTGCTGCCTTGTTTGGAGCGATTTATGCTGTGACCAGGGGCACAGGTCTTGGGCTGGGCGATGTCAAGCTTGCGGCGTGCCTTGGGATTTTTCTCGGGCTGAACAACGGCATCGCGGCCTTTGCGGCGTCGTTTGTCATCGGCACCATCCTGGCGCTGCCTGTCTTGATCTTGCGCAAACGGCGGCAACGAGACGTGTTGCCGTTCGGGCCGTTCCTCGTGCTTGGTGCTCTTATCATGACCTTCATGCCCGCGCTCATCCTCGCGCCTTACGCCGCCTACCAAGCCTTCGTGTACCGCCACCTGAGCGGGGGCTGAAGGCGGCTTAACGCGCGGCGTGTGACTGCCGATACTAGGGGAAGCGCATCTCATAAGTTTGCGCCCGACGGTCCGATTCCGGTCGTTCCGCACTTTAATGTTTGGAGCCCGATCATCGTGCAGAGAACGTTTGACAAACCGCTCGACGTTAGTCTCCTCAAAAAAGTCCCCTTGTTTGCAGAATTTGGCGAAGAAGACCTCACCGCAGTTTCGATCTTAGTGCAGCCGCGCCGGTTTTCGAAACACGCAGTTCTGGTATACGAAGGTGACCCGGGAGACGCCCTCTTTGTCGTCGTGAAGGGCAACGTCGCCGTGACCCGCCTCAGCAACGAAGGCAAAGAAAGCATACTTTCGATTCTCAAAGAAGGCGATTTTTTTGGGGAGATGGGCGTGCTCGATGCATCGCCGCGCTCCGCCACCATAAAAGCGCTCGGTGACGTCGAAGTCGCGGTGCTGGCGCGCAAGGATTTCCTCGACCTGCTCGCGCGCAGCCCCCAAATGAGCCTGCGCCTGGTGTTCACCTTGTCATCGCGTTTACGCGCGACCAACCAAGCCATTCAAGCTGCTTCCTATCAGGATATCCGTACGCGCCTGGCTTCACTGCTCCTCAATCTCGAGAAAAACTTCGGCGAAAAAGTTGAAGGGGGCACGCGCCTGACGTTGCGCCTCACCAATCAAGAAATGGCGAACATGATCGGCACGACGCGCGAAACCGTCAACCGCATGCTCAACCGCTTCTGGGACGAGAAGCTCATCGATATGCGCACCGCCAACGTCGTCATCACCGATCACGACAAACTGCAAGCGATTTTGCGCTAAGAGAGAGTCTCACTTGCATCGTAGGGGCGGGGCTTAACCCCCGCCCTTATGTTTATGCGACCGCGTTGCGGTCATGGCCGCTTGTCCCGATGCGCGGCACCTGTGCAAGTGGAGCTCAAAACGGTGTGGCGCGCACACCCTTGTCGTCCAGGCCATTTGACTCGAATAAATGTTCTAAATTCCATTTTTCCGATGCCGATGAAATGGATGAGGTTATCTCTCTTGAGGCCCCCATCCTCAGGTATTTGCCGGGATTGGCTATGAGAGGCTAGGCGTACATGTCATTCCTCAATAAGTTGTTTGTTCGCGGCGGGAACAAGTTTGTCGGAATCGATTTTGGTTCGCATGAACTAAAAGCGGTTCAGTATATCGGCACGCCGCGCGGCCCTCTGCTCGAACACGTGTATCGAGTGAGCACGCCTGCCAACGGCATAAAAGACGGAGTCATCAGCGATCCGCAACTGGTCGGCGAGGCGCTGCGGCAGCTCATCGCGGACGGATCGTTCACCGCCCGGCGCACCATCACCGCAGTTTCCGGTCCCACCGTCGTCGTTCGCCAAGTGACCATGCCGCTCATGAACGAGCGCGAGCTGCGCGATTCCACCAAGTACGAAGCCGAGCGTTTTCTGCCGTACTCGGTCGAAGAAGCGCAGATCGATTCCAAAATTTTAGGCAAGACCGACGACGGACAGAACATGGACGTCCTCATCGTGGCGGCGCAAAAAGATCTCGTGACGTCACAGATGAGCGCGCTACAGTTCGCCGGTCTCACCCCGGCGGTGGTCGAAGTCGAGCCGTTCTCAATGGTGCGCGCGATGATAGCCCCCGGCGATGCGCAATTCGAACAAAACGTCGCCATCATCAACGTGGGGGCGGCCTCCACCAGCATCAACATCACCAAGGGCGGCTTCGTGCCGTTCACTCGCAACGTGCCGATCGGCGGCAACGCGATTACGAAAGCGATAGCCAACGGTCTCAACGTCTCCATGGACGACGCGGAAAAGATGAAGCGCGAGAAAGCACGCATCCTGTCGCAGCAAGACACAGGTCCGGTGCCACCGACAGTCACCCGAATCTTTAACGTGATCACACCACCGCTCACCGAGCTGGTGACGGAAATTCACAAATCGTTGGATTATTTCCGCACCCGGTTTCGGGGCGAAGTGATCGAGGCGGTCATCTTGGGTGGTGGCTCCTCGCGATTGGAAAACTTGGACGCATTTTTAAGCCACGAGCTGGGATTACCGGTGAGTGTTGCCAGTCCGCTCGAGCGGTCGGTGCACGATCCTGCCGATTTCCCAGCCGAGTTCCTGCGCGATGCAGGCCCCTCGATGATCGTCGCCGCCGGGTTGGCGCGCCGCGATCTTCAGAGCGAGGGCCGGGCAGCTGCATGAACGATAATCAGTGGAGAGTAGGAGCGCTCGCGTGATCGATATCAATCTTCTCCCGTCTGCACAAAGGCGAACGGCATTCGTCTTTGATCGCATTGTCAGCGTTGGGCTCATGTTGCTGGCAGCCGAATTGGTGGCGCTGCTGGCGTTCGACATCTTCGAGAACATGCAGATAAATAAATTGAACGCCCAGATCGCTGATTGGTCCACGCGCGTCGCGTTGGTACAAGAGCAAGTCAAAGAAGTAGACGACTTGCGCGACCAGGTCGCCGACCTGCGCGCCAAAGCAGATTTACTGGAACGAATCAAACAGAGCCCGCTACAAGTCGCCGAGATCTTAGCGGATGTCGGCAACAACACGCCGCGCGGCATGTGGTTCAATACCATGGCGGTCGCGCACGAGAGCGACGGCGGCACCGTCACGCTGACCGGCGATACTACCACTTACCGTGAAGTTGCGGACCTGATGTTGAATCTAGATGGGTCGCCCATTTTTGGGGACGCCACCTTGACGACCGGAACGCAGCAGATCACTCCTGTTAATCCCAGCGGCGGGGACGTGCAGTTCTCCGTTGTCGGAACCCTGAGCCCGGCGGTGATCGGACAATGAATCAGCAACCGAATAGAATCAATCGCATCCTCATCGTGGCGGCTGTTCTCGTCTTAGTGGGCGTCGCTTCGTACTTCTTCCTGATCCAGGGCAAGCTCAACCAAGTGGCGCAGTCCAAGGCGCAGCTCGACAGCCTGCAGGCGCAATATGCCGACCTTAAGCGCGTCGCCGATCAGAAGCCGCTCTATCTCTCGTTGATACGACAAGTACAGTCACGGCTGAGCGGCGTTGAACTGACAGCCGACGCACGCGCATACGTTCCGTCATATTTGAAACAGATCGAAGATCTTGCCAAGCGCGACGGCCTCGTCGTCACGTCGGTCGTGCCCCAAGCTGCGCCGACGCCGTCGGGCTCAGCGACGCCCGCACCCGTCGCAACGGGCGCGAGCGCAATACAAAACATACCGGTCATCGGGCATCCCCTGAAACAAGCCGGCAGAGCGCTGAACGCCTCAAATACCCAGACGGCCGAAACCAACAACGTGGCGGCCGCGACGGGCGCAACTCCGATCCCGGGTTACACACCGATGCCGGTCCCGTCCGGCGGTGTGGCACCGAATGCGGCGAAGGTCATCGGCAAGAATCCGACTTCCCCGCGCGCCAATGCGATTGTTTATCTCAATCAATCGTTCGACAAGGTCCCGATCAACATGGAACTCGCCGGTACCTATTCGCAGTTGCAGAAGTTCCTGCGCGACCTCAACAAGTTTCCAAAACTGATCGGTGTCGGCACCGTGACGATCCAGTCGGCGCAAAAAACAGTCGGCGAGACGCCGACACTCCACATCGTGCTGCCCATCATGGCGTATCGCTTGAGCCCAAGCGTGCCGGCGCCCGCAGCCACTCCGCCGCCTGCCGGTAACGGGAGTTAAAGGAAAACTATGAAAGCCTCCGCGATCGTTCCGGTCGTTCTCGTGATTATGAGCGCGGTTGCTTGCAGCAGCGCGCCGCAGCAGTCGACAGCACCGGTTAACGTTCATCCGGTGTCGCAGGCGACACCGCCGCCGGTAACGACCACACCCGTTCCTATCGTGCACGCGCACGTGGTCGCAAGCGCCGGAAGGCCCGACCCCTTTGTCACTTTGTTCGGTCCGCCGACCGGCGGCGGCAATCCCGCTCCAACGAAAGTCGCGGTTTCAAACTTCCCCAATATTCCGACTTTGCCGGGATTTGAAAATGCGCCCGGCGGCAAGGACTTGTGGAGCGGCGTCAAGCTCACCGGCGTGGTCGACCACGGCGGCCGGATCGCGATCGTCGAAGCAGATGGCAAGTCGTACTTCGTCCGGCCGGGCGATCGTGTCGACGACAAATTTACAGTTTTATCGATTGGCCCAGACTTCATTACGCTCGGAACAGAAAAAGAAGAGCGTCACTTCTCGTTAGGGGGATAAACAATAATGCATCGGCATCTTCGGTTGACGTCGGCCTGGCTAATTGGGTGCGCCGTCGCGTTTGCCGGCCTGGCTTCTCCGCAGCCTGGCCTTAGCGCGGACAATTCGGTCAGAGACGTTTCCTATGCCAAGCACGGCGACGCCTTCGAACTTTCGGTCGCTTCCAACGTGGCGGTAACGACGCGCGTGCGCCGTTTTTCCGTGGACGCCAAACGCGGCATCCAAGACCTCGTCGTAGACGTGTCACCAGCTTCCTATGACGGACAAACCAAGGTCATCGGTTTTTCCAAAGGCCAACTGCAGCAGGTACGCGTGGGCCAGCTTTCCACGAGTCCCGCAGTGATGCGGATCGTCGTGGAGTCGTCAGGCACTGCCAGCTATCATCTGAATAGCGCCGGCGGCAAGGGCGTCACCTTGTCCGTGCACACGAGCCAAGTGGCCTTCACGCTGCCTGCAAGCGTAGCGATTAGTGCAGCCCGGGCGGCGACGCAACGACAAGACCAAGCTTTGGACGGACAGAGTGCCGGCGTCATGGTGGCTTCGACCAATACGAAAACTCCGTTGAGTTCCAAACCTGTCAAGATCGCCATGTCGACGAAGGTTGCAGCGCCCGCCAAGGCTGCTGCCCCTGCCAAAGCCTCCACCCCTGCGAAGCCGGCAGCACCCGCGAAGGTGGCTGCGCCTGCTAAGGTAGCCGTGGCGCCCGCGAAGGCACAAGTGCGGGTGAAGGCATCGGCCCCGACACAGCGGGCTGCTGCGCCGGCGCGCACCGTTGCGGTAGCACCGGCCGTTGTCGCGATGGCGACACCGAATCCGTGGCTGCCTGGCGGCAAGTTCTACTGTAAGGTACCAAGCAAGCACAGCGCCTCGGGCGGCGCCATGGCCGCACAAGAGTCTACGCCTCGGCACCACCCAGCGATGGCTCCCGCACCGCCGCCATCCGATATGGGCGGCTTCTCGAGCCCTCGCAATGTGAACCTCGACGTTAAGAACGCTGACATCTTGGACGTTTTGAAACTGCTTGCCACAGAGAGCGGTCAGAACATCGTCGCCACGCAGAACGTCAAAGGCACGGTCACCCTGTCCTTGCACGACGTGCCGCTGCGCACGGCGCTCGATCTTATCGTGCATACGAACGGTCTCGACTATCGCCGCATGGGGAACATCTTCGTGGTCGGCACGACCGATGACCTCAACCATCAGTTCGGGTCAGTCGGTCAGGTCGCAACGCAGACCGTCGCCTTCCCGATCAAATATGCAAGTCCGGTCGAGCTGCAAAAGCAGCTCAGCACGGTCATCCCAGCGAGCTCCTTCACGATCGACGCGCGCACCGACACGGTGCTCGTGAGCGGCAGCCCTGACATCATTCAGTCGGCGCGAAACTTCTTAGCACTCTCGGACGTGCCCGCTCCGCAAGTCGTGTTTGAAGTCAAGGTGCTCGACATCACTCGCAACAACGATACGACGAACACCGGCACCCAGTTCGTCGGCTCGTCAGACTTCGACTTATTTGAAAACCGTTTGGGCGGCCCCGCAAGCATTCAGGTTCCCGTGCAGGTCGTCAACGGCAATCCCATCGCACCGCAACCATTTACGAGAAACGCGCTCTTCATTCAAGCGAAGATCAATTACCTGATCACCCACAATGAAGCGCAGCTGCTCGCAAATCCGCGCGTGACCGCGCTCGACAACCAGACGGCCAGCCTGCTGGTGGGCCAGACGTACCCGATCGTGTACTACGATCCGCGCTCGGGCCAGTTCCAGGTGCAATACATCGACATCGGCGTCAAGCTCATCGTCACGCCCGTCATCAACACTGACGGCTACATCACGACGACGATGCACGTCGAACGAAGCGTCATCACCGGTCTCGTCCAGCAGTTCCCGATCTTGAACAACCGGAAGACGGATGACATCCTGCGCGTGAAAGACGGTGAGACGATCGTGCTGGGCGGCCTGCTCGATGACGAAACCACTCTCAGTACTTCAAAGGTGCCGCTCCTGGGGGATATCCCGATCCTGGGCGTATTCTTCCGGAACACGCAGAAGACGAAGACCCACAACGAAGTGGTGTTCTTGATAACCCCGCATATCGTCAGCGAACACTAGAGAATTGTAGGGGCCGGGTTACCCCAGCCGCTACCGTACGGAGACCGGGAGCTCAGGCTCGCGGTCTTTTCGCTTTTAGCGTAGTCGCGGTCAGCTATTCTTCATTAGTCCAAAGCGCAGAACGGACACGCCACGCGCGCGCAGAATGCAGCCGCATGATTCATTATATGACGGCCGGCGAGTCTCACGGTCCAGCATTGGTGGGCATCATCGATGGCATCCCCGCGGGCCTGGCGATCGACGTCGCGGCCATAAACTCCCAGCTTACTGCTCGCCAGGGCGGACATGGCCGCGGTGGCCGCATGAAAATCGAACACGACGAGGTGGAGATCCTGGCCGGGGTGCGTGGCGGCAGTGCGCTTGGCTCGCCCATCGCCCTCATCATCCGCAACCGTGATTTTGAAAACGTGCGGCATTTGATGGACCCCCTGACCGGATCGGGGCCGGCGATCACGCGCCCGCGGCCCGGGCATGCCGATTACGCGGGCGCGCTCAAATACCGGCAGCGAGATCTGCGCAATATCTTGGAGCGGGCCAGCGCGCGGGAAACTGCCATGCGCGTCGCGCTCGGTGAAATCGCGCGCCAGTACTTGGATGTGTTTGGCATCACAGTGCGCTCTTACGTCATACAAATCGGCGACGTGATGGCCGGAAACGTCACGCGGATGCCCGATATTGAGAGTATCATCGGCTCTCCGGTGCGGTGCGCTGACGAACGTGTTAGCAAAAAAATGGTGGAGCGCATCGATGAAGCAAAAGCTGCGGGGGATACGCTCGGCGGCGCTTTCGAAGTTCGCGTCGCGGGCATGCCGGTCGGGATCGGCAGCAATCGCCAGCCCTGGGACCGGTTGGACGCGCGCATTGCGGCAGCGCTGATGAGCATACAAACCGTGAAGGCGGTTGAGGTGGGGGAAGGTACTGGCACGAGCGGCTCAGTCGGCAGCCGTTCGCACGACACGTTCGAGTTGGACGAAGCGCAAGTGATCCGTGGCAGCAATCGTGCCGGCGGTATTGAGGGCGGCATGTCCAACGGCGAAGACATCGTTGTGCGAGCGCGTCTGAAGCCGATCGCGACGCTCATGAAGCCGCTGGCCAGCGTGGACCTTGCGCTCGCGCAAGTCGCGCCCGCGACGATCGTTCGCAGCGACGTCTGCGCGGTGCCCGCCGCCTCGGTGATCGGTGAAGGCATGTTATGCTTGGCGCTCGCCGAAGCATGCGCCGAAAAATATGGCGGCGATTCGATCGCAGAAGCGCGCGAGCATTTTGCCGCATCGCAAGCGGGCGCGGCTGCGCTTTTCAAAAGCAAGACGACATAGGAACGACGTTGGCGACGCAAGCAGCAGCAGGCGGGAGTGAGGGCAAACCCCCGGAGGGGTCCGCGCAAGCACGCGTAAGCGCGACCCTCGTCCAAGCCCGCCAGCACCTCATTCGTAATAACGCCGCCGCTGCTTTGGCGTTGCTCAAAGAGATCGCCGCTCTGGCAGAGTGCCCGGCCGATACGAGGCTGGAAGCAGCCAAGATGCTGGCGACCGCCGGCGCGAACTCCGAAGGTGCGATTTGCTACCTGAATGCCGGCCTGGGGTACTTGTACGATCACGGCGACATGACAAAGGCGCGACAAGCCTTTGCGAGCGCTCACAACCTCGATCCACACAACCTCGATGTGATCTTCCACTTAGGCCAAGCAGACGTCGTTGAGGGCCGTACGCAGGATGGTTTGGCAAAGTTCATCGACGTTCTGCGAAAGTCGAACCTCAAGCACACGCCGGCGCTGTTTGAAGCAGGCTGCATCTATCAAGCCAACGGCCAGTACGATCAGGCGATCCTCGCCTTCAAGAAAGTCCTCGATCGCGACAAGAAGCATATCCAGGCGATCGTGCACATGGGGCAGCTACACCAGATCAAGGGCATGGTGCCCGAAGCGATTTCTTATTACTTGCAAGCGGCGCAAATCACGCGCGATGACAAACAGCTCGGTACCACCCGGCAGATCGCAAACATGGTCCTCGCGATCGATGGAAACAATCATCGCGCACGCACCTTGCTGTCCGACCTCGATCAAGATAAAGACGACGAAGACGAAGCCGCAGCCGAAACGCCTGCGACGCCGGTATCCGCGCCGGAAGCTGCGATCAAACGCGTCAGCTTCGAAAAAAGCGCGGAAAAAACGCCCGCCAGAACGACCAAGGAGGCAAACCGGGAAGCGGCGGAAGCTGCCGTCAGCGCCGCTGAACTGGTTGCAAATGAACGCGCGAAAGCCGCGACGCGTGCGCAACAAGAAGTCGCGACGTCGCAAGCGGAGCAGACCCGCAAACAAGCCGAAGCAGCCGCCACGGAAGCGCAGCTCACGCACGAGCTGGCGGACGAGGCGCGTCAGGCAGCCGAAATCGCGCGCGACCGTGCCGAAAAAGAGTTGGAAACGCTACGCGCACAACTCGAGCAGGCCCAGGCACAAAACGAAGTAGCAGTCGCGCAGACTTCCAAAGACGTCGAAGCGGCGCGGCAAAAAGCGCAAGCCGAGCTCGCAGCCTTACGCGCCGACATCGAGCGAGTGACGGCGGAGCAACAGCAGGCTTCCGCCCAAGCCGTTGCCGAGCTGAGCGCCCAAGAACAGGCGGCGATCGACGCGATGGTCGCCAAACGCGAAGCGGTTCAACGCGAACTCCGGATTATGCAAGCTCAGGTTGAATCTGCGCGCAAGGAAAACGAAGCTGCGCGTCTGGAGAGCGAGACGGCGCGCTCGCAGATCGCGGCCGCACAAACAGAGCAAAAGCGCGCAGCAGAGGCCGCGGCACAGCTGGACGCGGAGCTTATGGCCTTGCAAGGCAAGGTTGCGCAAGCGCGCACGCATCAGACAGATGCGGAGCAGCGCGCCTCGTCAACGGTACAAGAATTGGAGAAAAAAGCGCAGCAGCTGAAAGCGGAAACGGCTGCAGCGCAAAAGCGCGTCCAAGAATCTGAACGGCAAGCGGCGCAGATCCAGAGCAACGTGGCCAAGGCGAAAGCGGCCCACGAGGCTGCCATGTTGGAGATCGCGGCGCGCCGGCAAAAAGCGCAAGCGGAACTCGACGAGATGCTGGCCGCAGTCAAAGACTGCGCCCGCCAAAAAGACGCCGAGCGAACGCGCGCTGAACTGACGGTTGCGGAACTCGAAAACAAAGCCGAGCAGCTTCGCAAAGACATTGCAGCGGCCGAGGAGCAGCGCTCGCAAACCACAGCCAAGGCCACGGCGTCGGCGGCCACGCTCAAATCGGTTGAAGAGCAGATCGCTCAAGCGAATAGCAAAGCTGAAAACGCGAACGCTGACCTCAAAGACATAATGGATCAGGCACGCTCGGCCCAGTCGAGCGCCGCCGAGCTGTCAAGCCACCTCGCCGAATTGCAATCCCAAATCGAAGCGGCCGAAGGCAAAAAACGGCTCGCCGAAGATTCGTACTCTAAAGTCAAGCCGCTGGTGACCGCTGCCGAACGCCGCCGAGCGGATTCCGAAGCGAACGCTCTCGCCGCCGAGAAAACCGCCGAAGCTGCGCGTAAGGCAGCGGAAGCGGCGAAAGTCTCCGCAGACGCGGCCCAAAAAGCGGCCGACGCTGCCGAAAAGCTGCGCGCAAAACGGGAAGCCGACGCGGTTACAGCCCAAGCCAAGATCGACGCCCTGGCGCTAGGGCTGAAGTCAGCCAACGGTGCGCTTGAAGCGGTTGACTCGAAGAAGCGCGCGATCGAAGAAGCGTTTGCGTCCGCGAAATCCTTGACTGCTGCTGCGGACGAACGACGCGGCAAGGCAGAGGCCGCTGCCGAGCAAGCGGAATCGATACGCGCCAAGCGAGAGGCGGATGCCGAAGCATTAGCCGCGCGCATTGCGGCGCTTGAAGTCTTGTTGCGCGAAGGAGAAGAAAGATCGAAAGCTGCTTCCGCCGAGGCGGAGACGCTCGCCGATCTTTCCGCGCGGGTTACGGAAAAGCGCGCAGCGGTGTTGGAACTGGAAGGCGCTAAAGCGGAACACGAACGTAGCTTGGTCGAGTTGCGGCGCCAAGTCGAAGCGACGAACAAGGCTTTGGAAGAAGCGCAAGCGGCGGTCGAAGCGCAACCCGGATTACGGCCGGCAGGCGTCAACGCAGATGCCGAAGCCGTCGTTGCAATCGTGCCGGCAGAGTCGTGCGTCGAATCGTTGCGTTGCATCGAGTCGCTCGCAGCCGACGGGGAGCTGCCGTTAGAGACGGCGACCGAACTTGCCAGCCTTATCCACGAGGGCCGCGCCACACTGGCTCTGCGCGAAGCGCGCAAGCATGCCAATTCGGCTGCGCAGCCGGCGCCATATCTGCTCGTGTGCGGCGATTTGTGTCGCGATCTCGGCGATATAGCTGCCGCGCGTGACGCCTACAAAATGTTGGGTTTCGCAGACCCGAGCAAAGCTGCGCTGGCGCAAGCTCGAGCCGGCGAGCTATTCTTGTCCTTTGCCGAGCGGAGCACCGCGGCGGCTCTGCAACGCGACGACGCTCACTTTGCGGCCACGGGCGATCCCGCCAAGGCGATCGAGGCGTACGCTGATCTCGTTGCGCGCTTCCCCGAGGACGCAACATTTCGCGAAGAACTCGGCACGCTGCACGAGCGCTTGGGCAACACGACGGCGGCTGCGCTCGCCTACAGCAAAGCCATGCTCGGCTACCTAGGCAGCGACGAGAATGCGCGCGCGGTGGAACTCGTACCCCGCATGCTGGCCGTTCACCCCAAGGACGGGGCTGCGTACGAATTGGCGGCGCGTGCCTTCGAGCGAGCGGGTAACCATACCACGTGTGTGAAGAATTTGGAGCTGGCATTGCGCAGCTATCATGAGGTCAAAGCGGCCTCGGATGTCGAGCGCGTTTGCAGACAGCTGACGGAGATCGCGGAAGATCCGGTTCCATATCGCAAAGAGCTAGCATCGCTCTTGCACGGCGCGGGCGATGTCTCGGGCGCAGCCGAGCAACTTCTGGACGCCGCAGAGAAGCTCATCGCCTGGTCGCGTATTGCTGAAGCACAGGAGCTGGTTGAAACCGTCGTGGCGTGGACTCCGGATGATGCGGCCGTGCAAGAGCGTGTCGCGAGTGTTCAGGCTCGTGCGTTGGCGGCGGAGCAGTCGGTCGACGAGACCACCCGTGGCGATCTCTTGGTGAGCAAAGGGCAGTTCGAACGCGCAGCCGAGGCGTACCGGCGTGCCTTGGACGCAAACCCGCACCAGGGCGGCGCCTCATACCAACTTGCATGCCTGCTCATGGATCACTTTTCGGATTACGCTGCTGCTGAGCCGCTCTTGCGAACGTCCGCCGATCTGCGTCCGGATCATGCCGCCACCCGCTACCGCCTGGCGCTCGTGAAAGCTGCGCAAGGTGAAGTGGTCGAAGCGGTGGAGTTGTTGATTGCGCTTGCGCGCTTCGATGAGTCGAATGCAGATTTCATCGAGCAATTCGCCGAGCGTTTGGAGAAAGACGCAGAGGGCGGCGACGTCGCAGCCAAATACCGTTTGGGTATCGGTTATCGCGAACTTGGCCGAGTCGACGAAGCGCTCGTCATCCTGCAGTCAATTCAGCGCCAAACTGACTACGTCGTTCTCTGCCACAACGCGATCGGTTTGTGTTTGCGCCGCCAAGGGCTCGATACCGCGGCCGCCAAGCGATTCAGCAAGGCGATCGAAACACCAGGTTATCCGGAAGCACAGTATCACGAGGCGCTCTACAATTTGGGCGAGCTATACGAGGCCAAAGACACGCCTGAATCGCTTGCCCTGGCGCTCTCCTCATTTGAGGAGCTCTACGCCAGCGACTGCACCTTCAAGGATGTGGCGGACCGCATCAAGTCCGTAAAGACGCGTATGGGCGCAGCCGAGCGGCCGAAGGTAAAGCGCTTGCCGACGCGTAGCGCGGAGCAGGCATAAGTGCACCTTCGGTGTCCTGACTAAAGGAACGCCCTTTCCCAGCCGATGATTTATTGGGGAGCATCAAGCAGCCGCCCCAAGTTTTTCTTTGAAGTGCGGGGCGTAACGAAAAAGTGAAGTCGTTGATCTCGCCGCAGGGCGGCTACGCGTCCGCCCGTCAACCCGGCTACGGCGGCCACCGGCCTCATGGTCCTGCGCCGCACCGGCGTGGTACGCCGCTTCAATTCGCCCTGACCGCGATACTGTTGGCCTCATTGCTCTTGCTGGCCATGGCGGCGATTACTCGTTTTGCGGTGGGCGAACCCATCTTGCCCCCCTGGCTCGGCAAGCTCGTGCACCATCCCGCCCCGGTATTGCCCGTCGGCATGACCTACGATTTTGAGCTTTTGAATCCGGATACCAAGCGGCCGCTCGAAGCTTTGCCTGAAGTCGGCAAGGTCGAGATGAGACTGGCGGTGACGAACGACTCAGCCTTGCCCATGACTATGAGGTTCAAGAGCAGCAAGCAGTGCGAATTTGTGGTGCGCCGGGTTTTCAATTACGTCGACGGCTTGTTTGCGCTCCCGCTCGAAGTGTGGCGCTCGAGTTATTTTCATAATTTTTCAGAGCGGCCGACGCTGCTCACCCTGCAGCCCGGACAGACAAAAGTCTATGAGGCGGTTTTCTATCTCAACGCGCTCAATGCGCGCGAGTTGCCGGCGGGCGAGTATCGCGTGGTTGCGAATTTCGACGGCTGGCAGACTTCAATCCCCATCGAAAAACAGCAGTAGAAGCGTTTCGCCCAAATAGATTTTCCCAGCCTAACGCGAACAAAGGCGGCATGAACGTAACCCTGAGTGGATTTATGGGCGCCGGCAAGACGACCACGGGCCGCCACCTGGCGCGGCTGCTCGGCGTGGCTTTTGTCGACACCGATGCGGAGATCGAGCGGCGGCACGGTCCGATTGCCGCCATCTTCGCGAAACAGGGCGAGCAGGCGTTTAGAGACTTCGAGGCGCGGGTCATCGGCGACGTCACGGGGGGTGCCCCCGCAGTCATATCGGTGGGCGGCGGCGCGGTGGTGAATGAAGGCAACCGGCGCCGCTTGCGCGAGACCGGTCTGCTCGTGCATCTCGAGGTGTCGGCACTGACGGCGTACCGCCGCGTCCTGCGACGCCGTCACCGTCCGCTCTTGGGCGCGCAACCGGACCTCGATGCGATTCGGCGGCTGCTCGACGCCCGCGCTCCGGCCTATGCGGAGTGCGATCTGGTCGTGCAGGTCGATCATAAAACTCCGCTGGCTGCGGCAAGGATCATCGCGCGCTGGTATGCCGACCACGCAACCAACGTAGCACGATGAGATGGGTCGTAGACGGGCTTCCGTATCCCGTTGTCATCGCAGCAGACGCAGCGCCGGAAATAGCTTCAATACTGCCGGCCGGCAGTGCGGCGATCGTCGTGTGCGACCGTCGCGTAGAGACGCGAGCCGCTGTGATTGTGGATGCACTGCGTCAGGCTGGAGTTGAAGTACGCGACGTCATCCGGATTGACGCGGGCGAACGGAAAAAGAATCACAAAACGGTCAACGGTCTCTATCGCGAGTTGCTGCGTGCCGGCGCACAACGCAGCACGACGATCGTTGCGCTAGGGGGCGGCACTCTTACCGACATCGCAGGGTTCGTCGCGGCCACCTACATGCGCGGCCTCGCCTGGATCGCTGTACCGACGACAGTTTTGGCAATGGTGGATGCGGCGATCGGCGGCAAGACGGGTATCGACCTGCCCGAAGGCAAGAACCTAGTAGGAGCGATATGGGAGCCGACAGCCGTGATCGCGGACTTGATCGCCCTTGAATCCTTGCCGCTCGCACAACGCAGAGCCGGGCTGGCTGAAGTCATCAAGGCTGCGATCATCGCGGATCCGGCTCTGTTAGAAACGGTGTATCGCCTGAAGCTACGTGCGGCAGGACCGCAGGCGTGGGGAGCGATTATCGCTGCGGCTGCCGGTGTCAAAACACAGATCGTGGGGATAGACCCACGAGAGCAAGGCGTACGCGCGACGCTCAACTTGGGCCACACCACCGCGCATGCGGTCGAGTGGGCGTCGCGCTACGCAGTAGGCCACGGTCCGGCGCTCGCGATGGGCTTACGGGTCGAAGGCATGCTGGCGCGCGATATCACCGGCTGGGGACTGGCCGAGCACACGCAAGTGTTACACACGCTGCACAAGGCCGGCTTGCCGCTCATGCTGCCTGCGCTTGAACTATCTGATTTGTTGCAGGCGATGCGCCACGACAAGAAGCGCACCGATGCAGAGCTCAATTTTGTGCTGCCCGTTCGATTAGGAGAAGTGCGTAGCGGCGTACGGATCGATGAAGGGATCGTCGCGGCTGCCCTGCAGGCGTGCCAGGCGGCACCGGTAGAGGGTGGCTGGTGAGCACGTCCACTCAGACTCGTACGCAAATGTTCGACGTCGTGATCGATGTGCAGACTCGTCACATAGACGAGCAGTTCACGTATGCCGCGCGCGAACCGCTGCCGGCGATAGGGTCGCGCGTACGCGTTTCGTTTGGCGCGCGAACGGTGACCGGCTGGATCGTGCGGCGCGCGGTCGGCCCGCAAACCTCTCGCGAAGTGAAGTCCATTGAAGAGGTGCTTGACGACGCGCCTCTGGACGAAAGAACGATTGCCCTCGCGGGTTGGCTGCGGCGGCGCTACGCGTGCACCTTTCGCGAGGCGCTGCTGACGGTTGCGCCGCGGGGAAGTCCTCAAACTTTCGAACGGTTTTACTTCGCGCACGAGCCGCCGCAAGTCGACGAGCCTGCGCAAGCGCTCTACCGGCGCTTTCAAGGAAAAAGTTTTTCGTCGCTGGCCGCGCGGCGCGTTCTCAGCAGCCGTGCTCGCCGGACGCCAATGGAAGTCATCCGCCGCACGCTGCTGCGACTCGCACATGACGGCGTACTGCATCGCACAGCGGCGGACGCGCCGCAGAAAAGCGAGCGCCTTTCCAAAGACTCGCTGCTCATGCTCGTCGATGCGACGCAGGCGCCCGACGCGGCGCAGAAGCGGTTGGTGGCTGCGCTCGCCGATGCCGGCGGCTCGCAATTCTACGGAGAGCTGAAGGGCGGCAAATCTGCAACCGCAGCAGTCGTCAGACGGGCCGCCGCCAGCGGAGCGATACGGGTTGAACATCACGCCGCACGTGCGCCGCGCGTTCCGACATCAGCAGCGCCGGTAAGCTTTACTCCCACAAGCGAGCAGCGCGACGCGATCGAGCGTATCGACGCGGCAATGCGCGCCGGAGGCGGCTCTGCATTGCTACATGGCGTAACCGGGTCCGGCAAAACTTTCGTGTATTCACGGCTGGTCGATCGCTTGCGGTCACGGGGCGGTCAGGCCGTCGTGCTGGTTCCCGAAATCGCGCTGACTCCGCAGACAGCCGGCCGGTTCGTCTCGGCGTTCGGTGCCAAAGTGGCGGTGCTGCACAGCGGGCTCTCCGCAAAAGAGCGCAACGCGGTATGGCAGAGCGCCGAACGGGGTGCGCTGGACGTCATAGTCGGCGCACGCTCCGCGATTTTCGCTCCACTGCCGCATCTGCGCCTGGTCATCGTCGATGAAGAGCACGAAGCCTCATACAAGCAAGACGTTGCGCCGCGCTATGACGCCGCGACGGTTGCCATCGAACGCATGAGTCAAGTCGGCGGAACGGTGATCCTCGGCAGCGCGACGCCGAGCTTGGAAACGTACTCGAAAGCGCGCAATGGTGAGATGCTATACGTGCGGCTTGCGCAACGCGCCACCAAAGCGCCATTGCCTGCGGTTGAGATCGTGAACATGGCCGAGCAGCAATCATATCAGAAACGCCGCCCGTTGAGTCCGGTGCTCGCCGCCGCCATAGAAACGACGCTTGCGCGCGGCGAAAAAGTGCTGCTCTTCGTGAACCGCCGCGGCTATGCCGGCCTGCTGCTGTGCCGGAGCTGCGGGTTTGCGCCACGCTGCAAGCGCTGTGCGGTGACGCTCGTCGTGCATTCGGCGGGCCAATCGATGCGCTGCCACATCTGTGGCGATGCCTTCCGTATCCCCGTACAATGTCCCAAGTGTTCATCGCAAGATATGCGGCCCTTCGGTTTTGGAACTCAGCGGGTCGAAGAGGAGGCGCGCGCTCTTTTTCCCAGTGCGCGCGTCGTGCGCATGGATTCGGATACCACGGGTGCGCAAGGTGCGCATGAAAGGCTGCTCGATGAGTTCGGCGCGGAGGGCGACATTCTGATCGGCACGCAAATGATCGCCAAGGGCCTTGACTATCCCACCGTCACCCTGGTCGGCGTTGTAGCGGCCGACTTAGATTTGAACCGGCCCGACTTTCGCGCGGCCGAACGAACCTTCGCGCTGCTGACCCAAGTCGCAGGCCGAGCAGGCCGAGCAGCGCCCGGCAGCCGCGTCCTGGTTCAGACGTATGCGCCGGATCACTATGCCATCGTCATGGCAGCAACACACGACTACGAGTCGTTTGCGAAGAAGGAGCTCATGCTGCGGCGTGAGCTGCGTTACCCGCCCTTTGGGAGGCTTGCGTATCTTATCGTCGCCGGCATGAGACTAGAAGAGGTGGAGCTTCAGGCGCGCACGCTAGCGAACGCTTTACGCGCGCGCGCGCGCGACGTTCTCGTGTTGGGGCCTGCGCCGGATTCGCTCGCGAAGGCGCGCGGCGAATACCGCTTCCGGATCGCGCTCAAGACCGATGATGAAGACGCGCTGCTGAGAGCAAGCGCGCTCGCACAAGAGCGGCGGCTCGGAAACGACATCCGGCTCGCGGTCACAGTCGATCCGCGATGATGCCGAAAATGCGGAGCCTACGCCGGCGCTAAGTCTAAAATGCCGAACCTACGCCGGCGCTGAAACCGGACACGCCGTTCGGTGAGAAGGTCGAGCCGCCGCCACTCTTAAGGAAGGCCCCGGCGCGAAAGAACAATCCGCCCCGGCGCGGCGGTGAAAAGATGAGGCCGCCCTCCAAGCTGGTCAAGCTCGATTTCGTGCCCCGAAAATTCAATCCAGGGTAGAGAAAAGCTGAGCCGTAGATCGAGGTGCCCGAGCGTAACCTCGGCAGTAGAGCCGCTCCGACGCCGACGCCGTTTATACTGACGTTCGAGGTCGAACGTTGCAGCGCCAGATAACTCACACCCAAAGCCACACTCGATGCGTGCGGGTTGTAAAAGAGAATGCCCTGCGCGTACGAGACAAAGGGGTTGTCGTTGCCGCGAACCGCGTAGTCGTCGAATTTGAGCTCAGCAAGGTAATTTTCTGAGATTCTGCCGAGCAGGTCAGCTGAGAAGCCGCCGGCGTTGGCGCTGACAAACGGTAGGGGAGCCGCAGTGCTGCCGGGTGCCGGCGGGATTTGACCACCGCTGGTGGTGGCAGCATTAAAACCTACCACGGCGTAACCGTTTCCGGCCGCCGGAGAAGCCGACGGGGACGGGCTAGGAAACGGCCCCGTTTCGTCCGCCTGTGCAGGGCAGGCTGTTTGCGCCCAGATCAAACCGCTGAGCGCCATGATGATGACCCAAGCGGCCTGGCGCACTTAGGCTTTGCTTGCGTGCTTTGCGAGACGGGACTTTTTGCGATTCGCCTTGTTCTTATGGATGATTCCGCGGGCGGCCGCCTTGTCGAACGCCGATGCCGCCTGTTTGATGACGCCGGGCTTTGCCGCCGGAGCGGACGCCTTCTTGAAGATGGTTTTTAGTTTAGTTTTGACGTCGAGGTTGCGCTTGCGACGCTTTTCCGACGCGCGCGTCCACTTTCGGGCAGATTTGATATTGGGCAACAATCTCTCCTTACCAATCGTACATAGGTGTATACATAGGAACTTTCCGTCGCTGTTTAGGCGTCACCTTCGGGGGACTTCCGGGGTCGGCGCGGAATGGGTAAATAGCGCTCAATTTAGGCCTATTAGGTAGAAATCGCGAACAACATGCAAACCTCCTTATTGGTTCGCCTTGTTACGAGTCCGCCGTTGCCGGCCGTGACAATCGATGACCTGCGACGGCGTTTGGCCGTCGCGGGCACGTTGCTTGCATGTGTAAATGACGACGACCTCAACATATCGGTGATATCATTTTGTGCCGAACTTGCGAATGTGGGAGCCGCGCTTGCCTCGCTTTTCGAAAAGATAGGCGAAGAAGGCAGCGCCGCTCGCGCCTTCCGGCTCGATCTCCAAACGCCCGACGCAGCCAGTGCGTTAACCGAAGAAGCGGTCCGCGCGATCGCCGTTGACGTCCATGGCAAGCTTCGCAGTCCTGTCTATATAGCG
>JRHI01001436.1_pt1 | contig 19980 bp, 13 predicted proteins | sample 215371 | NCBI WGS metagenome assembly JRHI01 (sample SAMN02929681, study PRJNA255918) | sediment metagenome | biome: cave system; feature: Ice Cave; material: Sediment; isolation source: sediment from deep within a dark volcanic ice cave with no known source of... ...
TCTCACTCCCGGCCGTGTCCTCTGGGCACGGCCGGGAGTGAGGGTTGGCGGTCAGAACGAGTGGCCTTCAACCGGAATCCGTATCAGCCGGCCGAAGGGTCAAGGCGTGGCACGCTGGACCGCAACCTTGCCTTCAGCCGCGCTTGTCGGAGCACGGGGGGGTTGCTCCGCGCCCGGCGACGGAGCAGCCTGGCACGGGCTTCGCGCAAAACGACGGCCGCCGGCAACGACGTCGCCGGCGGCCGGATCGAACTGGTGGCTGGTGCGTCGGGTTGGGCTAGCTGGTCACGCGGTGCGAACGCACCACTGTCCGCTGCAAGTAGTGCCCGGTATTGTAGTCGAACGGCCCGCCGCAGGTGATCAGCGTCAGGCTCTCGGTCGGCGTCGAGCCCACGATGTCCTGGATCGGCGCGTTCGCGACATCGAAGTTCTTCAGCCAGTCAACCTGATAGACGTAGACTTGTCCGTCCTCCCCGGTCACATTGATCTTGTCTCCCGAGGTGAGCTGGCCGATGTTGTAAAAGACTGACGGCCCGACGTCCCAATAGTCGAGGTGACCGGCCATCACCGCGTTGCCGGTCTCGCCCAGCTTCGCCGTCTCCTTATACCAGGAGACGACCCACGGCCCGGTCGGATTCTGCATCACGCCGTTGACGATCTGGATCGTCTCGACCTGGGCGTTGACGCCGGCCTTGTCGATCTGAATCGAGACAGGCCGCGTGCCTGCCGGTCGCGCCGCGGGCGGCGGGTTGAGACCGATTGGACCGGGGCGCAGCCCGCCGGTCGTCGGCACCTCGCCGAGCTTGGTCGAGATAATCGGTGCCTTCGCCGCGACGTTGGCGGCGATGCCGAGCGTCAGGGCCAGGATCACCAGCGCGGCGGCCAACCCGCCGAACCGGGCGGTGCGCCGCGATCCCCGCCCACGACGAATGCCGGTCTCGAGTGCGTGCGTCTGCTTCATCGCTCTCTCCGTTTCTGCCGCTAGCCCGCTTGCCACGTCGGGATCGCACGTTGTCCAGACGGATCCCCGCGAACGAATTCCGCCTCCCTGATACGTATACGCGCGAGGCGACGCAATCGTATCACCTTCCCGCGATCACGTTCGAGCGTGCGCCGCCTCCGGCAGGTCGTCGTTCCTGTGACGCTGCCTACGCAACGTCCGATTCTCTCAGGTCGCCGTTGGCACGCTGGTCGGCCGCCGGTCTGACCGCCATGTTTACCCCAGTGGGTTGAGAGATTCGAACCGAGAACTTCGGTGGCGTCCCGACGATCGTCACCGCAAAATTTAGAGGTTCAGGGCGAGCGCGCAGGCGATCGCCGAGTTGGGCCTGGGCGCGGCCGCCGCGGCGGTCACGGCGTGATCCCCCAAAGCAGGACGAATGATCCGCAGCGCTCCAGCCGGGGACGCTCCCGAAGGGGTAAAATAGGTCCCCGGCGCCCGGCTCGTGCCGACGGCGACTCTCCAGCTCTTCCTCGCAAGGCGTGCGGCGCGGTGGCAGGCGCTGTGCGTGGCAAGGGCTCTCGGAGAGCTCCGCTGGCGGTCTGACCATCGGCCGCCGGCCTCAAGTGGCCGCCGGGATCCACGATCGGTCCATTCCCGCCGAGCGGCCCGCCCCGCCAAGTGTCGCTGACGGCTTAACGGCTGACGGCTCGACAAAGGAGCGGTCAATGGCGACCGAGATCACTCATGCCCCGGATAGGGCCGTCCAAGAGGCGTTTCAGGCCGGTGCTGCGCCCCAGAACGGCGCCGGCGCCGCCTACATGCCGCTCGACCACGTCGACGTCGGCGGCGGGACGATCACGGCGACCGTGGCGCCGCCCTCGATGGGCGATGGTGGGCTGCCCCACGACACGTTGCGGGAGATGTACGCCTTCGTCGCGCTGGCGCGGGCCCTCGACGAGCGCATCTGGCAGCTCAACCGCGCCGGCCGCGCCCCCTTCGTCGTTTCCGGGCAGGGGCACGAGGCGGCCCAGGTCGGTGCCGCCTTCGCGCTCGACCGCGGCAAGGACATCCTCCTGCCCTACTACCGCGACTTGGCGCTCTGCCTGGTCTGTGGTCTGACGGCGCGCGACGTGATGATGAGCGTCATGGCGCGGGCGGCCGACCCGGCCTCCGGCGCCCGGCAGATGCCGGGGCACTACGGCTCGGCACGGCTGCGGATCATCACCGGCTCCAGCCCGGTCTCCACCCAGATCCCGCACGCGACGGGCACCGCCTACGCCGCCAAAGTGCGCGGCACGGGCCAAGTCTCCCTCACCTGCTTCGGCGAAGGTGGCGCCTCCGAGGGTGATTTCCACGAGGCCTGCAACTTTGCCGGCGTCCATCAGCTGCCCGTCATCTTCTTCTGCGAAAACAACCGCTACGCGATTTCCGTTCCGCAGAACCTCCAGATGGCGATCGACAACGTTGCCGACCGCGCCGCCAGTTACGGCTTTCCCGGTGTCGTCGTCGACGGGACCGATCTGCTCGCCGTCTATCAGGTCGTTCAGGCCGCCGCCGACCGCGCCCGCCGCGGCGACGGTCCGACGCTCGTCGAGGCGAAGGTCTACCGCTTCAACCCGCACACCTCCGACGACGACGACCGCACCTACCGAAGCCAGGCCGAGGTCAAAGCCTGGCGGACACGGGACCCGCTCACCCTGTTCGAGACGCGGTTGCGGGAGGTCGGCGCCCTCGCCGACGCCTCCCTCGCCGAGATCAAGGCCCGGATCTCGGGCGAGGTCGACGCGGCGACCGACGCCGCCGAGCGGGCTCCCTTCCCCGATCCCGCCACCTTTGACCGCCACGTCTACGCCGAACGGTAGGGAACAGGGGACAGGGGATAAGGGGGCATGGGACGGGCGAACGACGATCCTTCTGTCCTGACCCCTGTCCCCTGTCCCCTACGTCCGATGAGGGACTGCGATGGGACAAGCTCCCGAGCGACTGACCGTGGCGCAGCCGGTGGACGGCGTCGGGCTGGACGGGGCACCGCACAAATCGTTGATCGAGGCGATTCACGACACGCTGCGCGAGGAGATGCGGGCGGACGACCGCATCGTCGTGCTCGGCGAGGACGTGGGACGCCGCGGCGGCGTCTTCCGCGTCACCGCCGGGCTGCTCGAGGAGTTCGGTGAGGAGCGGGTGATCGATACCCCGCTCGCCGAGTCGGGTATCGTCGGCAGTGCGATCGGGATGGCGCTCAACGGCCTGCGGCCGGTCGCCGAAATCCAGTTCCTTGACTTCATCCACCCGGCGATGGACCAGATCATGAACGAGGCGGCGCGCATCCGCTACCGCTCGAATAACGATTTCTGCTGCCCGCTCGTCATCCGCGTCCCTTTCGGCGGCGGCGTCCACGGCGCCCTCTACCACTCGCAGAGCATCGAGGCGGTCTTCGTCCACACCCCGGGTCTCAAGGTCGTCGCGCCCGCCACGCCGGCCGACGCCAGGGGTCTCCTCCGGACCGCGCTCCGCGACGACGACCCCGTGCTCTACCTCGAGCACAAAAAGATGTACCGCCTGATCAAGGGGCCGGTACCGGAGGGCGCCTACGACGTGCCGCTCGGCCAGGCACGAGTTGTCCAGGAAGGGACCGACGTGACGATCGTCACCTACGGCCTGATGGTCCACGAGGCGCAGAAGGCCGCCGCCGAGGTGGCCCAGGAGACGGGTGCGAGCATCGAGCTGATCGACCTCCGTTCGCTCAAACCGCTCGACGAGGCGACGATCACCGCCTCGGCGAAGAAAACGGGCAAGGCACTCGTCGTCACCGAGGCGAACCGGCTTTGCTCAGTCGCCAGCGAGGTGGCGGCCTTGATCGCAGAGGAAGCCTTCGCGTACCTCGACGCGCCTGTCATGCGCGTGGCCGCCCCCGACGTGCCGGCGATGCCCTTCAGCCCGCCCCTGGAGCGCGCCTTCATGATCGACGCCGAGAAGATCGGCACCGCGCTGAGAAAGCTGATTGCGTTCTAGTTGCCAGTTGCCAGTTGTCAGTTGCCAGTTGTCAGTTGTCAGTGGGCCAGTGTGCTAGTGGGTCACTTGTCACGCACATGGCCTTTGCGGCCTCGGCGCTGGCCGACGCCGCCGAGCGGAGTTGGCCAGCGCCGTGCCATCCACGGCCAGCGCGCGGATCGATTACTCGCGGAGCAATGGCCACGACCGTGTCAAGTGACCCACTAGCAGCGCCCCGGCCCCGCGCGATCACAGCGGTCACGGACTAGAAAGCGCGGAGGAGGACGAAGACCGCGACCCCGACCAGGATCCCGAGGAGCGCGAGCACGGAGCAGGCGATGGCGAAGATGCTGCCGGTGCCGACGGTGGCGTCCTCGGGCCGCGTCCCGACCGGCACCGGCGGCGCTGATCCGGCGCCACCGGACAGGGGATCGGGATTCGGGGGAGGACCGCCCTCTGTTGTCTCGCCGGCGGGTGGACCGCTCCCGCGGTCGTCGGACACTGAAGGTCGCCGCTTAGCGGGCGGGGCCGTTCCAGAGCCAGCTGCCGTCCATCAGGACGAAGGAGAACCGCGTGAAGTCCTCCTGGGCCCCGGTCGAGGACCGTACGATCGCCGTGGCATGGGTGGCGTCGACGACGTCGACCTCGCCAGCGCGTTCGAAGACGATCGGGGTTGCCATGGCGGCGGCAAGGGCCTTCTTCGCATCCTCCGGCGACCCGCTCGACCCGTTGCCGCCATTGCCACCGTTACCTCCGTTGCCGCCGCGCGACGCTCCGGAGCCAGTCAGATTGCTGAGCAGCGACGCCCGGAAATCCGGCGTGAGCAGCGGCAGGAAGCGGTCGGGGTCACCGGTCGCCCAGCAGGCCGTGACCTGCGCCAGCAAGCCGTCGAGCGATTTCGCAACCTCCGCCGCGGGCGGTTTGGCAGCGCTATTGGGCGTCGCGTTCGGTTTCAGGAACGTGAGCGGCGATTCCTTGGTCGGCTCCGGCGTCGCCGCCTGTTCGCCGCCGACGACGGCGGGTGCCCCCGTCAGACAGGCGACGAACGCGGTCAGCTCCCGCAGCCCGAGGACGAGCTTGCGCCCGGCGCACCCGTCGGCGACCGGTTTCAGCGAGAGGCGCTCGCCCGCAATCGTCCAGGTGTAGGTCCCCTGCGCGATGTTGCTCTGGTCACCCGTCCCGGCCGCTGGATTCGAGCAGGCGAGGAGACCGCTCGCGTCGGTGAGGGTCACCTTGTCGCCGTCAACCTTGTAGGTCCCGTAGACCAGCGTGCCGACGTCCGCCCGCTCCAGCGTGAAGGTGCCGTCCGGGTTGAAGGTGATCCGCCAGCGGCCGATGAACTCCGGCCCATTCCGGAGATCCGCCGGCACGTCGTCCCTCGTGATCGTGACCGAAAACTGGCCCGTCAGGTTGTTGTTCGCTTGGCCGGCGACGCTCCCAGGCGCGGCCAGCCAGAGCACCACGCCGGCGATCGCAAGCAGCGCCAGGCTGCCCGCCACGAACCGGTACGACCGCTTGGACGCCCTGCTCAGTTCCATCGCTCTCTGCTCCCGATCACGAATCGTCGAAGTTCGCCTTGTTGGGTGCGGTCGCCGGCCGGATCTCTACGGCGGCCCATCAGGAGGGTATCGCCGGTCACCCTAGGTGCGACCGGTGATCGTGCATTCGGCAACGGTCCAGTCGGCAGTTGTGCCAAGCTCATCCTCCAGGATGCTCCCCACCGTCAGACGGTATCCGGTTGACGCCGGAGCGCCCGAAGTCTAGCATGCCGTCGCACGAGCAGCGTCGCCGGCCCAGGCCGCACCGGCCGTCGGCGATTATTGCGCGGTCCGCCCATCGTGGAGGCTGGGCACCTCTACCGACCATGAGAGACGCGGTGCTGGCGACGGGGCCCGCGCTAGTGACCGCCGCCGCACAGGTTCAACGACGACGAGCGCTGTGCCAGGCAGCGCACCCGAAACCGGCTCCGAACCGCAGCTCACACGTTGGGGGACTGACGATGCGCTCACACACTCGCGGGTCCGTTCGCACCGCCGCTGCGTTGAGGAGGCGCTCCGCCGTCGGCGTCACCGTACTCCTCGCTTTGACGCTCCTCGCTCCCGCCCTGGCGCCGCGCCATGCCACCGCCCAGGACCCGGGCGGAGGGGGCGGCGCGATCCCGCTCAACGCGCTCAAGCTCATGGACCCGATCACGGATTCGCTGTCGAGCGCGAGCTGGGCGGTGGCGCAGGGATTCGACCCACGCGCGTTCGCGGTGTCGACCGATCGGAATCCGGTCACCGGGTTGGACTCGTCTGCGTTCGGCGCGGTGCCCGGTCGCGGCTCCGGGTCCAGCGGCCTCAACCAGCAGGTGCCCTTCCGCAACCCGGCGCCCGCCTTCAGCCGCAACCTGCTGATCACGCGCCAGCTCGGGCTGTTCCCGATCCAGACGGAGCCCAGCGTCGCCGTCGATCCGACCGACCCCGCGCACGTCGTGGTCGGGGTCATCGACTACAACTTCCCGTCGATGTCCTCCTACACCAGCTTCGACGGCGGTGAGACGTGGAAGGGACCCAACCAGGTCCGCTTCTTCCGCGAGGACTTCTTCGCCGCCGGCGATCCCGTCATCGCCTTCGACCGCGACGGCAGCGTCTACATGACCTCGATCTCGATCGGGGCGCAGCAGTTTCGGATCGGCAGCCTGGTCTCCGCGGGCGAGGTCTCCAGCATGGTCGTCTCCAAGTCGACCGACGGCGGCCTGACCTGGACCGACGCCGTCTCCGCCTCGCGCAGCACGATCACCAGCGTCAGCAACGTCGACGCGGCGGGGAAGGAGCGCGGCACCCTGACGCTCGGCTTTCTCGACAAGCCATGGATGGTGGTCGGGCCGAATCGGGACGACCCGAAGAAGGACAGCATCTACCTCACCTACACCGATTTCGAGACGACCTACCATCTGATCTACGCCGACGAGCTCCCCTTCCTCTCGTCTCCGTCAACGCAGACCACGATCCGGATCGTCCGCTCCGACGACGGGGGCATCACCTGGAGCCAGCCGGTCGCGCTCAGCCCGAGCGTGCTCGAACGGGCCGGGGCCGGCAAGCCTGGTGAAGGCGGGGGCGCGGGGACAGGCAACGACGGCCTCAACCTGCTGTTGGGCAATGCCCATCGGCTCACGGCCGACGAGCTCAAGGCCGCCGGCGTCGAGCCGACCAAGCTCGCCAAGGCGACGGCCGCCGGCGATCCGGTCACGCAGCAGGGAGCTCAGTCGGGCGCCGAATCCGAGCGCACCGTGCAGGGCTCGCAGCCGAAGGTGATGAAGGACGGCACGGTGGTCGTCGCCTACCTCGATACGACGAATGACGGCATCCAAAAGGGCTTGGCCACGATCGCGGTGGTGATCTCCAGCGACGGAGGCAAGACATTCTCCCAGCCGAAGCAAGCCGGCGTCATCCGCGAGCCGCACTTCCGCTCCCGCAGTGCCTTCTTCCGCTGGTGGGGGACAGCCTTTCCGCAGCTCGCGGTCGGGCCGAACAAGGAGATCTATATTGCCACGACCGGCCAGCCGGCCGACAAAACGACCGACGACGGCGACATCTTCCTCCTCCGCTCCCTCGATGGCGGCAACACATGGGAAGAGCCGGTCCGGATCAACCAGGACAAGACGAACCGGCCGCAGTTCTACCCCTCGATCGCCGTCTCGCCGGACGGCACGCTCCATGCGATGTGGGGCGACATGCGTGACGATCCGGACGAGGTCAAGTACCACATCTACTACTCGAAGTCGACGGACAAGGGGAAGACCTGGGGCTTCACAATCCCCAATCAGAACTTCACCGCTCCGGACACCCGCGTCAGCGACTTCCCGTCCAACTCGCTGCGCGGCTTCCCGCGGGGGGCCTTCATCGGCGACTACTTCTCGCTCGCGGCGACCAATGACCAGGTCTACATGGTCTGGGCCGACACCCGGCTCGGCGAGTTCGGCGGAGCGAATCAGCAGATCGGCTTCGCCCGCCAGTCGGCCATCAAGCCGCCCGAGCTCTTCCTCAATCCGCCCTCCGGTGCCGCCGGCCGCACCGTCGCGATCCAGGGCTTCCGCTACCAACCCAACAGCAACGTCCTGCTCCAGGTCGGCGGTCAGATCGTGGCGAACCTGCGGACCGACGAGAAGGGGCAGTTCCAAACAAGCATCTACATGCCGGTGACCGGTCAGGGACCAACCGACATCCGCGCCTTCGACGAAACCGGCAACGTCGCAGCGGCCTCCTTCTTCACCCAATTTGGGTTCGACGATGTCCAGAAGTCGCTCGCGGCGATCGACAAGCGGTTGGGGATCGCGGGATCGACCGCGCAAGCCTCCCCCGGGCCACGGGCAACCCCCGCCGCGCGGGCGACGCCCCGAGCGACGCCGCGGGCCACGCCCGGCGCCAAGGGCACGCCGACGTCATCCGGGGGGGGACCACTTGTCGTATCCTCGGTCGGAGGGGCGTCGCTCGGCAGCCTCGCATTCGGTGCGCTGGCGCTCGCCGCCGCCGCCTGCGTCGGACTGGTCTGGACCCGGCGCCGGCKGTCCCGCGCACGGTCGTGAGGGCGCCGGTCTTTGGCGGACGGTTCGTCGGGGCACGGCATCCCGTGCCCCCTCTGCCACGCCCGACGGTGAGCGAGGGCACGGCGTGGCCGTGCCCCTCCGCGTTCTCGGGTCGGCGGGCGGACCATGATCAGATGGGCCGGATCGTCCGGTGTTCCAGAGGCGCCGACCGGCGCCGGGAGAGGATTTCATGGCCGACGTATCGAGCCTGATCGCGGATTTCGCCGCGGGTCGGCTAACCCGCCGCCAGCTTATCCAGCGCGCCGCGGCAATCGGACTGTCGGCGCCGTTCGTCAGCATCCTCGCCCAGCAGCCGGAGGCGGTCTTCGCCCAAGCCGCGACGCCCGCAGCGCCAGGCGTCGGGGGACCGCCGGGTCCCGCCGTCGACCGGGTGACTTTCTCCTCGTTCAACGTCGACCAGGCGCCACTCAACATCCAGAACGGCGACATGGACCTCTATCTCTTCGGTCTCAAGACCGAAGGTGCCAAAAGTCTCGACGGCAACCAGAACGTCCGCCTGATCCAGGCCCCGGCCTCGACCATCGCGCTGATCCTCAACCCCGCCCCGGCCGCCAACGAGCTCAACCCGTTCTCGATCCCCCAGGTGCGGCAGGCGATGCAGTACCTCGTCGACCGCAACTTCATCGCCAACGACATCTACCAGGGTCGGGCGCTGCCGATGATTACCAGCGTCAGCCCGCTCGACTACGACCAGCTCACGATCTTCCAAACCGTCAGCGCGACCGCCATCCGCCACGACGCCGAGTACGCCAAGCAGCAGATCACCGCCGCGATGCAGCAGGCCGGCGCCACCCTCGGCGGCGACGGCAAGTGGGCGTTCAACGGCCAGCCGATCACGATCAAAATCATCACCCGCGTCGAGGACGAGCGCCGCGACATCGGCGACCTCGTCCGCGCCGCCCTCGACGGCGTCGGCTTCCAGGTCCAACCGCTCTACCAGCAGTTCGGCCCCGCCACCCTCGCCGTCTACGCCAGCGATCCCAAGACGTTCCAGTGGCACATCTACACGGAAGGCTGGGGCCGCTCCGCGCCGAACCGCTATGACGACGCCGGCATCAACCAGTATGCCGCGCCGTGGCTCGGCAACATGCCGGGCTGGCAGGAGGTCGGATTCTGGCAGTACCAGCAGGAGCAGCTCGATTCCCTCGGCAAGAAGCTGTTCCGGGGCGAGTTCAAAAGCAAGGACGAGCGCGACGACCTCTACCGGCAGATGACCCAGCTCGCACTCCAGGAGTCGGTCCGTATCTGGCTCGTGACGGCGCTTCAGAGTTTCCCGGCGCGGAAGGATGTGAAGGACCTGACCGAGGACCTCGTCTCCGGTCCGAAGAACCTCTACGCCCTCCGCGGCGCCCACATCGACGGCCGCACCGACATCAAGGTCGGCCACCTCTGGGTCTGGACGGAACGGACGACCTGGAACACGGTCGGCGGGTTCGGCGACGTCTACAGCCAGGACATCTACCGGAATCTGAACGACGCGGCGCTGATCAACCACCCCTTCACCGGGATTCCGCAGGGCTTCCGCGCCACCTACACGGTCGAGACCGCCGGTCCGAACGGCACCATGCCCGTTCCGCCGGACGCCGTCCTGTGGGACGCCAAGGCCGATGCCTGGACGTCCGTCGCGGGCGGCACCACGGCGGTCAGCAAGGTCACCTACGACTTCTCCAAGTACTTCCAATCGACCTGGCACCACGGTCCGGCGATCACTATGGCCGATCTCGTCTACTCGCTCGCGCAGACGTACGAGATCGCCTACGACGATGCCAAGGTTCAGATCGAGACGGCGTTGGGCATCACCTCGCGGCCGCGGCTGGAGACCTTCAAGGGCTACCGGGTCGTCGACGCGGACAAGATCGAGACGTACGTCAACTACTGGCACTTCGAGCAGGGGTACATCGCCTCCTATGCGACGCCCGCCTCCATCGACACACCCTGGGAGATCCTGTTCGCAATGGACGATGTCGTCTACACGAAGCGCCAGGGCGCCTACAGCAACACCGCCGCCGCCCGCTTCAGCGTGCCGTGGCTCAGCCTCGTCACCGACAGCGACGCCCGCCTCGTCCTCCGCTCGCTCAAGCAGTTCAAGCGGGAGAAGACGGTGCCGAAGGGCTATTTCGAAATCGGCGGCAAGAGCCTTGTCACGCCCGACCAGGCGGCCGAGCGCTACGACGCCTGCGACGCCTGGTTCAAGGACAAGACCCTGCTCATGATCGGCAACGGGCCGTTCATGCTCACCCGCTACGACCCGCCGGCCCAGTTCGCCCAGATCGACGCCTTCCGGCACGCGAAGTACCCCTTCACCGCGACCGACTTCCGCTTCGGCGCCCCGCCGCACGTCCGGATCGATCCGGTGGCGCCGCCGCAGCTCAGCAGCGGCGCCGCGATCCAGGTTGCGGTCAAGGTGAACGGGCCGGGCAAGCTCGCGGTCCAGTACACCCTGGTTGATCCGTCCGCCGGCAAGGTCGTCGCCTCCGGCGCCGCCCAGGACGGGGGCGGCGGCGCGTTCACGGTCAAGATCGACCCGTCGGTCACCGCCGGTCTTTTCCCGGGGCTGTACCAGCTCTACATTCTTGCTTCCAGCGATGCCGTCTCCGAGGTCGGCGAACAGCGCGTCGATCTGAACATCGGCGTCTGAGGACGAAGTTGCCAGTTGCCAGTTGCCAGTTGTTAGTTGCCAGTTGCCGGAGAGTCAGTTGCGCATGCAACGGGACGAACGCACAAGGCTTGCTGGTGCGCGGCGGATCGTCGTCGCAACCGGCCACTGACAACTGGCCACTAACAACTGACAACTGGCGATGATCGCCGTCCTCCGGCCCCTGGCCATCCGGGCGATCACGCTGTTCGGCGTCCTCGTCGCCGTCCTCGTCCTCCTCGTCGTCTCCCTGGGTGCGACGGGGGTGTCGGACAACCTACTCAATGCGCAGGTCAACGAGGAGCTGCGTGGCCTGCGCATCTCGCTGTCGCAGTCGGTGAAGAACCCGGACGAGCTGGAGAAGGCGGTCGGCCAGCACAAGGTCGAGCTCGAACGGTTCTACGGGCTCGACAAGCCCTGGTATCGGCGTTTGCCGCCGGCGGTCTGGCGCGTGCTGACGCTCGACCTGGGTGAGGCACGGTCGCTGCGGACGGCCGACGGCAGCAACAAGATCGCCGACATTGTGCTCGAACGGCTGCCTAACACGATCCTGCTGCTGACGACCTCGTCGATCATCACGGCCGTCGTCGGCCTCGTGGTCGGCGTCCGGATGGCGACGCGGGTCGGCAGCAGGATCGACCGCGCCGTCGCCTACTTCGCCGCAATCTCGTTCGCGGTGCCGGCCTGGTGGCTCGGCATTCTGTTCATCCTGATCTTCGCGTTCAAGCTCAACATCCTGCCCTCTGGCGGGATGTACAGCAATCCACCGCCCCAGGCCCAGCTCGACCGCTGGCTCGACCTCAGCAAGCACGCGATCCTCCCGATTTTCACGATCGTGATCGTCAGCGTCGGCCCGTACATCTACCAGGTCCGCACGCTGACGGTGAACGTCGCGCAGGAAGACCACGTCGTGCTGGCGCGGGCGAAGGGGCTGCCGGAGAGCAAGGTGACGTCGCGCCACATCCTGCGGGTTGCCGCGCCCCCGATCGTGACCGGTCTGGTCCTCGGCGTCGCCGGCTCCCTGTCCGGCTCGATCTTGACCGAGACGATCTTCAACTGGCGCGGGATGGGCCGCCTCTACTACGACGCCGCGGTCACGAGCACACCTGACGAGGGCGTCATCGTCGCCCTGACCTTCATCTTCACCCTGCTCTACGTCTTTGCCCGCTTTGTCCTCGACATTCTCTACGTGCTGCTCGACCCACGCGTGCGCTTGAGCTGAGCGCTGAGACGAGCTGAGTCCGAGGGATTGATGGCTGAGACGGCGGCACAACAGCTTGCGCGCCCGCCCGAGGTTCCCGCCGAGGAACCGGTCGATTCCGGCGGCGCGTTTTCGCTGCGCGGGTGGGCGCGGCTGCTGATCGCGAGCGGGTCCGGCAAGGCCGGTGTCGCGCTCTTCCTGTTCATGCTGGCGCTCTCGATCTACGTGGTCGCGACCTACCCGCTCCAGTTCGGGCGGGAGCGATGGAGCAACCCGGCGGTCTGGGCCGACAACCCGAAGGCGGCACCGCCGGTCTGGACCGGCTGGTTGGGCGGCAACGCCATCACGCACCAGACGTTCTCGCTGGTCACCCCGTCGGACGTCTCGAAGCGCGGCGCGGCCGAGCTGCGCGAGTACAAGTTCCCCCTCTCGGTGACGTCGGACAAACCGCCGACCTTCCTCTCCGTCACCCTGCCGGGCATTGCCTACAACGACCGCGCCCCAGTCGTCGGCGTCAATCTGATCCGGCCCGACGGCGGCCAGCTCACCCTGCTCAACCTCGCCGTGCCCGGACCCCGGCCGGGGGAAACCGCCCCGATCCGCCGCTACTACGACTCCCCGGAGCGCGTGCTCCTCACGCAGCAGGATACGGCGGCGAAGTCGCTCGGGCAGTGGTTCCAGCAGAAGTACCCGAGCGCCAAAGTCCCCGCGGATCTGGCGAACCGCCTCGCCGCTGGTCTCTTCGGTCAGCCCGCCGCCGACGGCTCCGGAACGATCGCGCCGCTCAAAGGCGACTACACGCTCGACGTCCGGGTGCTCGTCGCCAACCCGAAGGACACCGTCGCCGGGGTTGACGCGGTTTTGGGCGGCACCGTCTACGGGGTGATGGGTACCGACGCGATCGGACGTGACATCTTCGAGGGGCTCCTCTACGGGTTTCCGGTCGCGCTGCTGATTGCAACGCTCTCGGCCATGCTCTCAACCGTCATCGGGGCGAGTCTCGGCATCCTCAGCGGTTATGCCGGTGGAGTCACCGATGCCGTCATCCAGCGCCTCTCCGACATCATCTCCAACGTCCCGCTGCTGCCGCTGCTCATTTTCCTCGTCTTTATCCTCGGCTCGCACCTGTATCTGATCATTCTGGTCCTGGTCGCCTTCTCCTGGCCGGGGTTGACGATCCTGGTCCGCTCGATGGTGCTGCAGATCCGGTCCGGTCAGTTGGTCGAGGCGGCGCAGGCGCTCGGCGCGTCGCGCTCGCGGATCATGTTGCGCCACGTCTTCCCGCAAACCGCGCCGTTCATCGTCGCCCAGATGATCTTCTTCGCCCCCGGCGCGATCCTGGCCGAGGCATCGCTCAGCTTCCTCGGTCTGGGCGATCCCTCGATCCCGACCTGGGGCCAGATGCTCGAAGCCGGGTTCCAGACCGGCGCGCTCTACGTCGGCTACTGGTGGTGGGTCATCCCGCCGGGCGTCCTGATCATCATCACCGCGCTCGCCTTCATGCTCCTGGCACTGGCGATGGAGTCGGTGGTCGATCCGCGGCTGCGTCATGTCAGTTGAACGCCCTGACCCTCAGCCGTGCCCAGCGGGCGCCCACCAACGTTTGGGAGAGGAGAACAAGTGAGCGGCGGCCAGACCGACCGCCGACGTCGGCCACCGCGCGCGGTCAGCCAGGCGCAGCGGGGGTAGGCAGTCGCCGAGGAAATCGGCACGCGAACGATCGGCGGCAACGGGCAGATCTCGGTCTCGACGACGGCACGTCACCGGCTCGGCCTTGCACCCGGCGATCAGGTGGCCGAATTCGTGATCGACGGCGTCCTTGTCTACGTCCCGGCCGAGACGATGATCTCTCGAAGCCTCGAGCACGTCCAAGACTGGTTGCGGGAGCGTGGACTGACGACCGAGGACATCCTCTCCGACATCGAGGCCCACAAAGACGAGATCTTCGCCGAGCTGTATCCCGACCTCTCACCCTCGATGCTGCCTCGCTAACGGCCGCCGTCCTTCCGCCCGAACCACCGCCGCCACCCGCGCTGCCCGGTCATCGGGTCCGGCCATTGCTGCGACCCCCGGCGGCCGGGCCAGCCCCGGCCGCCGCGGCCTAAACCACGGACGAGCCCGTAGAGGATGCCGCCGAGGAAAAGGATCCCCAGCACCCAGGCGAGCCAGGTGGGTCCGTGGTAGCTGAGCCGGTTGCCCGTCACGATCTGCCAGACGAGGACGCCGGCGATCGCGGCGCACAGCGCGAGCAAGAGGTACCCGATGATGTTGTCGCCGTCGCCGCGCATCGGCCGCTCCTCCGTCCGCCCGGCGGGCGGTGCCTAGCCCACTCGTCCCAGGCCGGACGTCCCGCCGTCACGATCGTTTACCTTACCGGCGTTCAGGACCATCCGGGCGGTCACGACCGTCCGCGTCCTCACCATACTACCTCCCAGGGGCGCACACGCGAGGGACCGGCCGACGACGGTGTCGGCAGGAAAGCCCGGTGGGGGGGACCGTGAGGGCGCTGGTCGTCGAGGACAATCCGGGCATCCGCCAGGTGGTCGCCGAGCTCTTGAGCCGCCGCGGCCACGAGGTCCTACCCTTTCCGGACGCCGAGTCCGCCTGGGAAAGCTGCTGGGACGAGATCATGCCGCTGGCGATCTTCGACTGGGGGCTGGCCGGCATGGACGGTGTCGAGCTCTGCCGGCGGCTGCGCGCGCGGCCGGGCGGCGAGCGCGGCGCGATCCTGATCCTGACCGGCCGTGCCGAGCCGGAGGACCTCGACGAGGTCGTCGCCGCCGGCGCTGACGACTACGTGACCAAACCGTTCCGGCTCGATGCGCTCGAGCGCCGCATCGCCTTCGCCGAGCGGCAGGCGGCGACCCGCGAGACGCGGGTGCGGGCGGAGGACGACCTGCGCCGCAGCGAGGCGCGCTTCCGCTCCCTCGTCCAGAACGCGTCCGACGTCATTGTCGTCCTCAACGCCGACGGCATCCGGACCTACGCCAGCCCCGCGATTGAGCGTCTCCTCGGCGTACGGCCGGAGGAGATCGTCGGCCGCCATTTCCTCGGCGACGAGCGGCGATCCGAGGCCGAGCGGAGCGCCGTCGCGCGCCTCTTCGCCGACGCATTGGCGCACCCGGGTGCGGCGATCACCGCCGAGCTGACGGTCTATCGGGCGGACGGCGCGCCGCGGTTGCTCGAGGTCGTGGCCACGAACCTCCTGCACGATCCCAGCGTCGCGGGGATCGTCTACAACAGTCGGGACATCACCGACCGGCGGCAGGCTGAGGCACGACTGCAGGAAACCGAGGGGCGGCACCGCGCGCTCGTCGAGCACATCCCCGCGATCACCTACGTCCAGCACCACGACGGTCGCTTCCTCATATATCAGCCCCCAGATCGAAGCGATGTTCGGCTGGACACCCCAGGAGCGAATGGCCGCCGCGGCGACCCACTGGCGCACCCTCCTCCACCCGGACGACCTGGCATTCGTTCTGGCCGAGGACGACCGCGCCAACGCGACGGGCGAGCCGTTCCGCTGCGAATACCGGCAGCGGACCCGAGACGGACGGTACCTCTGGGTCCGCGACGAGGCGGTGCTCGTCCGGGACGCCGCCGGGCAGCCGCTCTTCTGGCAGGGGGTGATCTTCGACGTGCGCGAGAGCGGGCGGCGGCGGAGGCGCTGCGCGAGAGCGAGCGGCGGCACCGCGAGCTGCTCGTCTCCGCCGAGCGCCAGGCGACGGAGCTGCGTCTGCTCGACGAGGTCCGCACCGCGCTGGCACGGGAGTTGGAGCTGCCGGTCGTGTTCCGCACGGTCGTCGAGGCGATCGCGAACACATTCGGCTACAACCTGGTCAGCCTCTACCTGATTCAGGGCGAGCAGCTCGTCCTGCAGCACCAGGTCGGCTATCACCAGGTCCTCGATCCGATCCCGCTGACCTGTGGGGTCAGTGGGCGCGTCGCGCGGACCGGCGAGCCGGCCCTCCTGACCGCCGGGCACGCCGATCCCGACTTCCTCACCGCCTTCGACGGCATTGTCTCCGAGGTTTGCGTCCCCCTGCGCGACGAGGGCCGGGTCGTCGGTCTGCTCAACCTCGAATCCACGCGCGGGGTTGATCTGGCCGAGGCCGACCTGCGGCTGATGACGGCGTTGGCGGAGCACGTCGACATGGCGATCAGCCGGGCGCGCCTCTACGCCGAGGCGCGCGAGAGCGAGCGGCGGTACCGCTGCATCGTCGAGAGCGTGCAGGAGGTGATCTTCCAAGTCGACGCCGCCGGCAAGTGGTCCTTCCTCAATCGGGCTTGGACCGACATCACCGGCTACCCCAGCGCGGCCAGCCTCGGCCGCCCCGCCGCCGCCTTCGTCCACCCCGACGACCGTCAGCGGTGCATCCGCGACTTCGGACGGATGATGAGCCGGGAGATCGCCGCGGGCCGGGCGGAGATCCGCTTCCGGAAGATCGACGGCGACGTGCGCTGGTTGGAGGTCAACGCCCGCGCCACCGCCGACCCCCAGGGCCAGATCGTGGGCGTCGCCGGGACCCTCGCCGACGTCACCGAGCGGCGCCGGGCGGAGGAGGCCCTGCGCGAGAGCCAGGAGCGCTTCCGCCAGCAGGCGCTGCACGACCCGCTCACCTCACTGCCGAACCGGACGCTCTTCCTCGACCGCCTCGAGCACGCGCGGGCGGCCAGCGAGCGCCGGCGCTCTGCGATAGCGGTCCTCTTCCTCGACCTGGACGGATTCAAGCTGGTCAACGACAGCCTGGGGCACGACGCGGGCGACCGCCTCCTGGTGAGCGTCGGGCAGCGGCTGGCGCTCCGTCTCCGGCCGGCGGACACAGTGGCCCGCCTCGGCGGCGACGAATTCGCCATCCTCCTCGAAGACTTGGACGACCCACGGTCGGCGAAGCTGATCGCCGGGCAGCTGCTCGACGCCCTGCGGCCGCCGTTTGTCCTCGACGGCCAGGAGGTCAGCGTCGGGGCGAGCATCGGCGTCGCGCTCAGCACGACCGCGGGGGCGCGGCCCGGCGACCTGCTCCGCAACGCCGATATCGCCCTCTACGAGGCCAAGGGGGCGGGGGGCGCGACGGTCGCCGTCTACGAGCCGCGGATGTCGACCTCGGTCGTGGCGCGGCTGCGGCAGGAGACCGACCTGCGCCGGGCGATCGAGCGCGGGGAGCTGCGGCTGCACTACCAGCCGGCGTTCGACCTGCGCAACGGGATGGTGGCCGGGGTCGAGGCGCTCGTCCGCTGGCACCACCCGGAGCTCGGTCTGCTGCCGCCCGCGGAGTTCATCCGGGCGGCGGAGGCATCCGGTCTGATCGTGCCGCTCGGCGATTGGGTGCTGCGCGAGGCGTGCCGGCAGGGGCGACGGTGGCAGGAGCGCGGAGCGGGCTCGAGACCGCTCGTCTGCGTCAACCTCTCGGCCCGCCAGTTGCAGGAACCGGGGCTCGTCCTCGCCGTCGCCGAGGCGCTGCGCGCAGCCGGTTTGGCACCCGGGTTGCTGGAGTTGGAGATCACCGAAAGCGTGGTCATGCTTGACGCGCCGGCGGCGCACCGGACGCTGGCCGATCTGAAGGCGCTCGGCGTGCGGCTGGCGATCGGCGATTTCGGCACCGGCTACGCCTCGCTCAACTACCTACGCGACATCTCGATCAACACGATCAAGATCGACCGCTCGTTCGTCGCCGGGCTCGGGATGGACCGGGCGAGCCTGCCGATCGTCCGCGCAATCGCGTCGCTCGCCCACGATCTCGGGCTGGACGTCACGGCGGAGGGGATCGAGACGGCCGACCAGCTGGCGCATGTGCGGACCCTCGATGTCGACCGCGGCCAGGGCTACTACTTCACCCGTCCGCTGCCCGACGACGCCGTCGAGGCTCTGCTGACCGCCGACTCGCCGATCTCCGCGGCGCTCTTCGGGCGCCATGCGGAACGGGCCAAGGCGGCGGTGACAGCGTAGCAAACCCCGCGCTCACTGAGCCCAGTTGTTGCCGCGGCCGCTGGGTCTCGATCGCACGGCTCGGCGCGGTCCCCAGCGGCGCAGGCGGATGCGGACCGCTTGGGGAGGATGCCGCCGCGGTCGCGATCCTGTACGATCAGCGCGTCACGCAGGCGGGCATCGGTTGGTGAACGCGCGGAGCGCGGCAGGAGTCGGGCATGCTAGGAGGAAATCGGGTGCGCCACGGGCAGGGCGCGTTCGGGCGGCTGCAGAACAGGGTGACCCGGCGCGGGCTGGTGACCGGAATCGGGCTGGCCGGCGCGGGCGCGCTGACGACCCGCGCCCCGCTCCTGCGCTCCGCCGCGCGGGAGCGCCCGGCGGTGCAGAACGTCATCGACTCCGCCATCACCGCCGAGGCGTTCGCCGTGACCCTGCTCGGCGTCGCGCAGCAGCGGAGCGACCGGATCGGGCTCACCGACGACGTCCTGCGCTTCGTCCGGGCCGCCCAATGCGAAGAGGAGGCCCACTACCACTTCTTCGAGGCCGCCGGCGCCAAACCGGCGACCACCCGCTTCTCGATCGCTTCCAGTACCTTCCCCGACCCGGCGACCTTCCTGCGCACGCTCGCCAATCTCGAGGCGATCTTCGTCGCCGGCTACATGGCGGCCGCTCGCCAGTTCGCCGCCCTGGGCGAGCTACGCCTGGTCGAGATTGCCTACCAGATCGGGGCGGTCGAGGCGCAGCATCTGGCAGTGACGCGCGTCTTCCTGGGCGAGGCTCTGGCGAGCGACCGTGCCTTCGCCCAGTGGCGTTTCGGGGAGATCGCCCAGGCCGGCCAAGCGCTGGCCGACGCCGGGTTCATCGGCGGCAAGGGCCACGCCTACCCGTTCCCCGGCCCGGTCGATCGCATCTGCCGCGGCGTCGCCGGCCTCGTCCCGGAAACGACCGACGACCAGGCGGCCGCCGCCGCCTCCCCCGTCGCGACCACGCCCGTACCGTAGCCGGTTGCGGGACCGGCGGGGCGTTGTGGGACATCGCGCCGCCCTCTACACTCTCACCGGGGCCGCTCACGGCGGACGGCTGATGGCTTTTCGCTGAGCGCCGATCGCTCGGGAGCGACGATGCAGGTCCAGGACGAGAGTGACGCGGAGACTGCTCAGCCCGAACCACCCGCGCCGGGCGCCGAGCCGGAATACCCGATCGACCGGCTGCGCGCCCGTCTGGCGCACAGGCTGGCCGGCCGCCCGGTGATGGTCTATCTCGTCCTCTTCGCCGGCGCCGCCGTCCTCCTCATCCTCCTCATCATCGTCTGGATCTCCGCCACCGGCAGCAGCCAACCCGAGCACCCTGTCTGCTTCAACGTCTCCCCCGCGCAGGCCCGCGACTCGATCCTCGCCGGTGACGTCAATCGCGTCGATGTGGTCGTCGATCAGAGCGACCCGCTCAACACCCTCTCCGCGATCCGCCTCGACCGGACAGACGGGAAATGCAGCCAGTTGCCGCAGGGGGCCGACATCCGGGACCACCTCTTCATGGTCCTGGGCGCTGTCCAGCTCTACAACGACGTCGGCGACAAGCGGATCGGCGTCCGCCTCTCCAAGGAACAGCTTGCCCCGGCCCTCCTTAGCACCTCAACGCCGACGCCGACCATCACGCCGACCCCGACGACCACGCCCACCCCCGCCCCGGCTACGCC
>JRHI01001437.1_pt1 | contig 19976 bp, 17 predicted proteins | sample 215371 | NCBI WGS metagenome assembly JRHI01 (sample SAMN02929681, study PRJNA255918) | sediment metagenome | biome: cave system; feature: Ice Cave; material: Sediment; isolation source: sediment from deep within a dark volcanic ice cave with no known source of... ...
CGCCGGTCGTAGGTTCAATCCCGATGCCGCTGGGATTTCTTAGCCCGGTCGCATACAGCCGCGCATTCTTTCCGTCCAGATCGCAAATCGTAATTGCCGCGCGCCGCGAGTCGCTCTCAATGCTGATATTCGATTCCGATCCCACGCTCACAAATAAATGTTTCCCGTCGGGAGCCAGCGCCAGCCCGCGCGTCCAGTGTCCGCCCTTCGGCAGATCCATCAGTTTTTCCGCTTCGCCCAGCCGCTTCGAAGTTTTCGGATCGTATCTAAACCGCACCAACTCCTCTGTCCCGGCCACATAAACATACTCGTCGTGAAACACGATGCCGTACGGCCGGTTAATCCCGCCAACGAACAGCTCGTTCTGTTGCGCGCTCCCCGTGTGTTCCGGATCGCGCAGCACAATCACTTTTCCCGCGCCCGCATCTGCCAGAAATATGTCGCCGTTCGGCGCCACCGCCAGCCAGCGCGGCTCTTTGAAGTCCGCGGCAAATACATTCACGCGAAACCCCGCCGGCACCGTGGGCAAAAATCCCTTGGGAGGCTTCGCTTCCTCCGCCGGATTCGTAGCCGACTTCGAAGCAAACGGCTCAGGAAGCTGCGGCTTTTTCCCGTCGGTAACCTGCGCGCCCACACCCGGCGCTATCAATAAAGCTGCGCCCAAAATAAAAATCCCCGCCATCTGCTCTCTCATAAATTTCTCCCCATCGCGCGTTCCACACACCTATGATACCTGCGCCTCACCTTCGGTTCCATCAATCCAAGATTTCTCAATACGCCAATCCCGGAATTACGGAGGGTGCCTCAAGTTGGCTTGGTGCCTGCCCGCCGAAGGAGGGCCTGCCTGCCGAAGGCATGGTATGAACGTGCGTCTTGGGGTGACCCAAACCCCTACAATAACCAATCCATACCCACAGCCTCCCCCACGCATCTAACCAGCATCGCCTCCCGTAATAGTAAAGCGAAGCGAGGAAAGACCCCATGCCCACCCCCAACATCGGAAAAATAATCGCCACCGTACTGATCGTCGCATTCCTCGCCTGGACTGCCGTACGCACTCTCGGCGCGCGCCCGCCCGAAACTCCCAACGCCGCGATTTTCCCCAAGCCCGCCATTGACGCGCCGCTCGACCCCACCAAAAAGCAGGACATCGCTGTCTTCGCCGGAGGCTGTTTCTGGGGCGTGCAAGCCGTCTTCGAACATCTCAAAGGCGTCAACTCCGCCACGTCCGGATATTCCGGCGGTCGCACCAAGTCTCCCTCCTACGAAGTAGTCAGCATGGGCGTCACTGGTCACGCCGAATCCGTCCGCGTCACCTATGACCCCTCGCAAATTACCTACGGCCAGTTGCTGATGGTTTATTTCTCCGTAGCGCACGATCCCACCCAGCTCAATCGCCAGGGACCCGACACCGGTTCGCAATATCGCTCGTCCATTTTTTATTCGAACGCTGACCAAAAACGCATCGCCGGCGCCTACATCGCGCAGCTCAACACCGCCGCCGTCTATTCGCGTGCTATCGTTACCCAGGTCGTGCCCTTCGAAGCCTTCTACACCGCCGAAAATTATCACCAGGACTATCTAAAAAATAATCCCAACAATCCCTACATCGTCGCCAACGACCTCCCCAAACTCGACTGCCTCCAAAAGGAATTTCCGTCCCTATATCGCCCCGATTAATCGCAAACCACTCCGCTACCCGATTGGCTGTCAGAGGGCCTGCCCGCCGCAGGAGGGCCTGCCCGCCGCAGGCAGGTATGAACCTGGGTCTTGAGGTTGTCTTAGGGTATGTCKYKGKYTTRCKNGKRGTTGTCTTGMGSTGRTTGTCTTGAGCTGATTGTCTTGAGCTGATTGTCTTGAGCTGATTGTCTCGAGCTGATTTGCCTTAAGGTTGTCCCGTCGACGCCGAAGAGACCTCTCTTCACACTCTGACCCGCCACCCCAGAACTTTTCCTACTATAATTCATTGTTTATGTTATAATACAGTTACTCACCGTTTCGTTTGCCCCACACCAGCGCCGGCAAACTGTTATCATCCTCATCCGTCGGCCCTGGCCGTTGTGCGCTCACCCAGCAATAAGGAGACTTAGTTGAGCGCTCAACTAAGTAAAAAACGCCGCATAGTTGAACGCTCAACTAAGCAACGAGCAACACCCAGCAAACCAAAACCAAAGGAGCACTCCAGAATGAAAGTCTTTTTATCAGCTGCAATTTTCTTCGCCGCCCTCGTCTGCGCCGCGCCGCCGCAAGCCCGCAGCCAGGCCAAATCCGTCACTGTCCAGCTAAACAATCCCGAAGGCCACAGCGTCGGCACCGCGACCCTTTCGCCCGCTGCGCCAGGCGTCAAAATTAATTTCGACATCAAGTCCTTACCCTCCGGGCAGCATGCCATCCACATTCACCAAGTCGCTAAATGCGATCCGCCCGATTTCAAATCCGCCGGACCGCATTTCGGCGCGGCTCATGCCGAGCACGAACACACCATGCCGGCCGGTGACATGCCCAACTTTTCGCTTATCGTCTCCGCCGACGGCACCGCGCACGTTAGCGTCGTCAATCCCAACGTCACCATGGACAGCAGCGAAAAATCCGTATTCAGCAACGGCGGCACCGCCATCATCATCCACGCCGTCAGCGACCCTTCCAACTCCGCCGCGCCTGCGCGCATAGCCTGCGGCGTGATCGCCAAATCGGAATAACACGTCATCTAGTGCGGCGGGAAAAAGTTTGCACAACCCGTAAATAAAAAAAAGAGGAGAGCAATCGCTCTCCTCTTTTTAATTTAACTCGCGGCGGAAACTTCGCCGCGACAACTCTGCAACCTGTTTACCGCTTGCAGCTTTCGCTGACCATGCTTACGCCGGTCACGTTCAGATGCCCGTGCTCGTTCGCGGCGGGATCGACTTCACTCTTGGCTTTTTCCTTCGCGCCGTGCATACCTGCATGCCATACCTTGCCGGTTACGGTTACGGTGTGTCCGACATGCTTGCCCAGTCTGGTGTTTTTAGTGTGCAACTCCCAAGTGCTGCCATCTTCCGCCATCAAGTTGTACTCACCTGATTTCTCGCCGCGCGACAAGCAACCGGTAAGCGTACGCATCCTGTCGCTTTTTTCCGTGTGCATGTCGTCGTTCCGAGCAAGACTCAGGTTTGGAACCATTGCCAGGCCCGAAAGCGCCAGGAAACTTAGTGCCAATTTGCTTTTCATCGAATTTCTCTCCTTAGCTTTTCATCACGAGCGGACGGACCGGCCCCCTCGATTGCAGCGAAGATTCTTCCATTACAGGCCCCGTACGGCCATATCGCAAACTACTGAGTAATTACTTCGTGGGTATCACATCATTTCAGTCACATAGCGGATTTTCGGCAAAATAGACAAACGCCGGACCACGGGCGCGAACCTTGCGCACCTTTGCTTTCCGGCAAATGAGATAACAACCGCAATCCAAAAGGAGGACGCTTGAAACGTGCCGCGGTTTTTAATAATCCTCGCACTTCCATGGCTTCCCATCCACTCGGCGCAAAAAACGCCGGCCCTTCCGCCGGTCCGAATTTGAACGGCGCGCCAACCTGGCTCAGTTGTTTGCCGGTGGTGCGCTGCATCATGCGCACCAGCCCGGGCGAGTGCAGATCCAGGATCCAGCGCTGATATTGCGCGTGGGCGGCTAACTCTTTCGCCAGTGAAACAACTTCCGCGGAATCCAGATAAATGATCAGCCCTTCGGTAAGCACCAGAATTTTCCCGCCGCGTGCCGCAAGCTCTGCAAGCACCCCATTGCGGGCACGCACGTCGGAAAGATCTAATCGAATCCGCTCCAGCCGGCACCCCGGTTTTTCTTCCGTCAGAATATTTTCTTTGTAGGTGAGAATTTCGGGCAAATCAATTTCAATCCATTGCAGGGCGGGCGGCAACTTCATGCGATACGGCCTGGCGTCCAGCCCGGCGGCCAGATTCACTACCATGTCAACGCCCTGCTGGATTTCGCGCTCGATAAACTGGTCGAAAACATAGGTACGCGCCACCCATGCCCAGGCGTGGCTGTTTCCTTCCGGAAGCGTATTGGCAATATTTACGCCCAGCGTTCCCGCAAGGCGCGCCGCAAACGGATCGCGGAACATCGCATCCGGACGCTCCGACTCGCGCGCGCGAAATACCGCTGCCCACCGCGCGGTATCGGAAATGTTGCGAACTACCATCGGCGTTTCCGGCATAATTTATTCAGTCACACTATGAAGCAATGGCTTACGATGCGTCGTCACGTACTATGCGGCAAGGTACTGCGCAAGTTTTCAGTCAGCCGCATTATACTCCGCGTCAAACAGCGGAAATATTTGTAGCTTCCGGAAAACCGAAATGGCCAAAACCAGCGCAGGTCTGCTGATGTACCGAAAAAGAAACGGCACTCTCGAAGTGCTACTGGTTCATCTGGGCGGGCCGTTCTGGAAGAACAAGGACCGTGGCGCGTGGTTTGTACCCAAAGGAGAAAACGATCCCGGCGAGGAAGAATTTTCTGCTGCACTCCGCGAATTTAAAGAAGAAACCGGGCTTGTGCCCAGCGGCGATTTTTTATCTCTCGGCAGCGTGAAACACAAAAGCGGAAAAACAGTTGTCGCCTGGGCTTTTGCCGGCAATTGCGATCCGGCGTCTCTGCGAAGCAACACTTTTGAAATGGAATGGCCGCCGAAGTCCGGGAAGCTGGCAACTTTTCCGGAGATCGATCGCGCCGATTTCTTCTCCGTAGATGCTGCCCGTGAAAAAATGCATCCGGCGGAATTTGAATTGCTGGGTAGACTCGAAAACCTTTTGCTGAAGTCTCATCACTCCGATTAGTCATTCTCAAGCTGCGTGGTTACGTCCAAAAATAATCTCAGTTCGTTGATTTACTGTTTTGCACCGCTTCCGCTGTTGACTTCGACGCTGCGGTTCGATATTACCAGCTTCTCGCTACTGACCCAGAACGCTGGACGGCGAACAAATCGTTAGAGCATCAATTAAGGAGGAGTTATGGCGAATACGGTCCGCGCAATTCCCGAGGGCTTTCATTCCATCACCCCATCGATTACCTGCAAAAATGCCGTGAGCGCTATCGATTTTTACAAGAAAGCGTTTGGCGCTGAAGAAGTGATGCGCATGTCCGGCCCCAGCGGGCTGGTTATGCATGGAGAAATAAAAATCGGCGACTCCATAATTTTCATCAGCGATGAATACGCGGGTTTCTCTGCCGCACCCAATCCCCAAGCCGCACCGTCTTCCTCCCTTTACCTCTACAGCGACAACGTTGACGGGCTTTTTAAGCAGGCGGTTTCTGCCGGATGCACAGCGGCCATGCCGCTCACAAACCAGTTCTGGGGTGATCGCTACGGAAAGGTCATCGATCCCTACGGCCACCACTGGGGACTGTCGCAGCATGTCGAAGACGTAGCCCCCGAAGAGATGGAGAGGCGCTCAAAGGAGTGGATGGCCACCATGGCCAAGGCGGCGGCCCAGAACTAAAATTAGAATTCAATCTAGCCAGCTTTTTCGCAGCGTTTATTCTTTGCAGAGTTACGAAGCGCCCTACGTTCATCAACGAACGTGGGGCGCAGTTCTTTTCCGCACTTCGATCTTCAGACCTTCGGCAATCCGCAATTGCGCTCGCAGTAAAAAGATTTTTCAGAAATCGGTGTCGCTACAGCGATATAACTCAAGCACTACCCGTAACCCATGATGGGCAACGTTCATTCCTTACCGCATCATCGATTCTCATCTAAACGTACGTGCACCTCGTCCATGCGACGGGCACGCATCTCAAACGATCTATTACCAACGAAAGAGGACACGATGAGCACAGAAAATAAAGTAGCGGGCGCACAGGAAGACAGTTTCACCGGGATGATCGAATCGCAAACTTCGCAGATTCCGTCTTCCGCATTTTTGGGAGCGGCGCTGGGATCCATCGCCATCTCCGCAATATTCAAGGCCAGCGGCAAGGATCATGCCGCGCTGTTTGTCGGGCAGTGGGCCGCGCCATTTTTGCTGCTCGGCATTTATAACAAACTGGTCAAGCAGTTGGGATCGGACGCCGAGACGCGCGAGAGTCAAAGTCCGATGAAAGCACGCACGGCCACCGTTTAGTCCCCGGATACATATCTAACAGTCGGAACAGCTAAGATCCGGCCCGCCCATAAATGGGGCGCAGCCGGATTTGGTTTTTTATTCAGGAAATACTCCACGATGATTCAGCCGCCCTGAACCAATTATTTTGCGGCGTTGGGGGACACGATTTTCGTTTCGCGCAGGAAGCGCGCCGATTCTTCCGGCGGCGTGGGATTGATGTAAAAACCGGTGCCCCACTCAAATCCCGCGACCTTGGTGAGCTTGGGAATAATTTCGATGTGCCAGTGATAGTGATCGTTGATTTCTTCGCCGATCGGCGAAGTGTGAATCATGAAATTGTACGCCGGGCGATCCAGCACGGCATCCAGGCGCATCAACGTATCCTTCAGCATCCGCGCGAGGCTCGCATACATGGAGCTCTGGTTGTTCTCGTAAGACGAGCCGTGGGTTTTGGGCAGTAGCCACATCTCGAACGGAAAACGCGGAGCGTACGGCGACAGCGTAATGAAATGTTCGTTCTCGCCGATCACCCGCTCTCCGGTGTCACGCTCCTGCCGGATAATATCGCAGAAAATGCAGCGTTCTTTTTCGTCGTAGTAGTGCCAGCAGTTGTCCACTTCTTCGCGCACGCGGCGCGGCACGATGGGCAGCGCAATCAATTGCGAATGCGGATGTTCCAGAGAAGCCCCGGCGGCTTCGCCGTGATTTTTAAAAATCAGCACATAGCGGAAGCGCTTGTCATTCTTTAAATCCAGCATGCGATCGCGGTACGCCCACAGCACATCTTCCACCGCGCGCTCCGGAAGACTCGCCAGCGTGGCGGCATGGTCCGGCGTTTCAATAATTACTTCGTGAGCGCCAACGCCGTTCATCTTGTCGAACAGTCCTTCGCCTTCGCGATCGAGATCTCCCTCGATCCCCAGCGCGGGAAATTTGTTGGGAACCACGCGGATGTTCCAGCCCGGCATATTCACACCGCCGCCGTTGCGGCCGTACACCAGAATTTCCGGGGGAGTTTTATTTTCGCTTCCGGGACAGAAAGGGCAGTTCTTGCCATTTGCCGCGACAACGCTTTCACGCAAAAATTCGTTTGGCCGCTTGCCGCGCTCGGTGGAAATAATCACCCAACGGCCGGTTATCGGATCCTTCCGCAACTCAGGCAAAGACATCCTCCTCGACTAGCATTCCGGAATAAAAAGCGCGCAGAAAAGCAACACCCGCTTAGTACCTAAATTGTACCTCGTTTGCAGTTTCGCGTTGGCATAGCGTTGCAGCGGTGGTGCTTCGTAAGCTAGCGCATTTGCGGGCTGAATGCATCTTTGTGCAAACGAACCAGGGGCGGACGCCCCGGGAAGTTATCGATGGCCAGCACGTCGAATCGGCAGGGACAATCGCGAATATGGCGGTCGGCCAGAAAACGATGCGCCGTTCGCACCAGCACGTTTTGCTTGCCGCGAGTTACGCTCAACTCCGGCAGGCCGGATAATTTTTCGCGCACGGTGCGCGTTCTTACTTCCACGAATGCCAGGGTCGCGCCGTCGTAGCCCACCAGATCGAGCTCCCCCTTGGCACCACGCGGCATGTAATTTTTCGCCACGAAAACGTAACCGTGCCGCCGCAAATACCAGTAGCCGTAAGTTTCGCCACGCACTCCGGTGCGACGCGCTGCCTCTTTCTGCCGAGCAGTTTCTGTACTCCCGGCGTCGTTGTCACGGCCATCGTCGCGCAGGCCGCGACGGGCGCTCCAACGAATGGCGTAAAATATCAACCGGGAAAAAATAGGCATAAGCGTTCCAGCAACGGAAAAACGTGAACGCAGTATATAAAGAAAAATCCCGTGGCGGCCATAACTTCTAATGGCATCCACGGGATGGCCAGCTTTGGCCGGGGGGGACAGTCTCAGATTTTCTTTTCTGCTTCCTGCAGGCACTTTCCCAGAATGCTCAGCGCGCAATCGGCTTGCTCGCGATCGATCATCAGCGGCGGCGAGAGACGAAGGGAATTTTCTCCGGCCCCGAGGATGCACAAGCCATTGTAGAAAGCGCGATCGACGATGAAATTGCGCAGGTCCGCGGCTCGTTCTTTGGTTTTCTGATCGCGCACAATTTCTATCCCGATCATGAGCCCGCGTCCACGCACGTCACCGACGATCTTGAACTTGTTCGTCCAGTCGGCGGTCTTCTTGAAAATATAGTCGCCAACCTCGCGCGCATTTTCGCGGTATTCGCTTTCGATCAGGTCAAATGTGGCCAGCCCGGCCGCGATGCACACCGGATTTCCGCCAAACGTCGTGCCATGCGAACCAGGCTTCCAGTTCATCACGCTTTCCTTGGCGATAAACGCACCGAGCGGCATGCCGCTGGCAATGCCCTTGGCCGAGCAGAGAATGTCCGGCTCGATTCCGGAATTCTCGCAGGCCCACCACTTTCCGGTGCGGCCCATGCCGGATTGCACTTCATCCACGATCAGCATGATGCCGTGCTGACGGCAAATGCGCTGCAGTTCCTGAAGGAAAAAGTCCGGCGCCGGTACGTAGCCACCTTCGCCCTGAATCGGCTCGATAATAATTCCCGCGATCTCTTCCGGATCAAAAAGCCGTTTGAAGATTTGTCCTTCAAGCTGCTCCAGGATTTCCGTGCCGCAAGTTTGCGCCGTGTGGCCGTGCGCGCAGCGGTACGCGTAGGGATAAGGAATATGCTCGACGCCGCTCAAGAGCGCTCCGAACCCTTTGCGTTGCGTGGATTTCGAAGCGGTCAACGAAAGCGAGCCCATGGTGCGGCCGTGGAAACAACCATAGAAGGCGATGAACTTGTCGCGCCTGGTCGCGTAGCGCGCCAGCTTGACGGCGCCTTCAATCGCTTCGGTCCCTGAATTGGTGAAGAAAACTTTTTTTGCTTCAGCGCCTGGCACCGTAGCAGCAAGCTTCGCGGCAAATCTCGGCATGTTCTCGTAATAAAAATCTGTGCCGGACATATGAATCAGGTCCGCAGCCTGCTCCTGAATGGCCGCGACAACTTTCGGATGGCAATGTCCCGTCGAACAGACGGCGATGCCGGCGGCAAAATCCAGAAAATAATTTCCGTCCACGTCTTCGACCACGCCTCCGCGACCGCGCTTGGCGACCAAAGGATAATCGCGCGTATACGACGGCGACATGTACTTCGCGTCCTGCTCAAGAATGCGCTTCGCGTTCGGTCCCGGAAGTTGCGTAAGAACTTGCGGCAGCTTCAGATCATGCTGTGACTGGGAATTCGCGGCGGAACTCGTTTTGCTTTCGGGTGCGGTAATCATCTCTTCCTCCTTAAAGAAGAATGGCCAGCGGTGAGGACGGACTTGCCGGAGGGCAACAACAATCAGGAAATTATTAGCGATTCAAACGAAAGAATGCCGCGCGACCGTTAAATCGCACCAGCGATGGAGGTGGAAGGAGTAGTTAGTCTACGCCGTAGAGGTTGGGACGCAGTTCCGCGGGGGAGAAATTATCCGGAAAGTATTGGGCATTGATGGTCATTTGCGTTTCCAGCGGACACTGCCGTCTCGCGAATCTTCAAGGATTATACCACGGTCCGCGAGTTCTTTGCGGATGCGATCGGAAGCCGCGAAGTCGCGGGATTGCCGCGCAGCTTGGCGGTCGGCAACGAGCTTTTCGATTTCGGCATCTTCCGTGCCGGCATTTTCCGAAGCGTAACCCAAGGCCTGAAGCTTCTGGGCATCGTCGTTGACGAGCACGGCAAAAATCCGATCGAAGCCCTGCAGGAACTTCTGCGCTGCGGCGACATCGCCCTGGCGAAATTCATTTTTGTCCATGGCGATGTTCGCTTCACGCACGAATTCGAAGACCGCTCCCAGAGCCCGCGCGGTATTCAGATCGTCGGACAAGCCGGTGTCGAATTCCCGGGCGGCCTCCGCGATGCGTGCCGCCATCTTCTCCTGTGTGCCGGCGGGAAATTTACCTTGCGCGAGGCGGTCGGAGAAATTCCTGAGCCGCTCGACGGAGCTGGCGGCTTGCTGCAATCCGTCAAACGTAAAATTCAACTGGCGGCGATACGGAACGCTGGCAAGCGAAAAGCGCAGCGCCGAAGGTTTGTAGCCCTTCGCAAATAAATCGCGCAGGGTAAAAAAATTGCCCAGCGACTTGGACATTTTTTCGCCTTCGACCAGCAAATGCTCCGCGTGCAGCCAGTATTTAACGAACGGCTTGCCGGTAGCCGCTTCGCTTTGCGCAATTTCGTTTTCGTGATGCGGAAACGCCAGGTCAATGCCGCCGGTGTGGATGTCCAGAGTTTCGCCGAGATACGTCATGGCCATGGCCGAGCATTCAATGTGCCAGCCGGGGCGCCCCGGGCCGATACTAGATTCCCAGAAGAATTCCCCCGGTTTCGGCGCTTTCCATAAAGCGAAATCCCGCGCGCTTTCCTTTTCGTAACGATCGTTGTCGACGCGCGCGCCGGCCTGGATGCCCGCTACATCGATATTGGAAAGCTTGCCGTAGTCCGGAAATTTCGCGATGCGGTAGTAAATCGAGCCATCGCTTTCGTAGGTGAACGATTTTTCTCGCAAGCGTTCGATGAGCGTGACCATGCCATCGATATTGTCTGTGGCTCGCGTCCAGTGCTCCGGCGCTTCGATGCTCAGCGTCTTGCAATCATCGAAGAAGGCCTGCGCAAACTTTTCCGTGTACTCGCGAAGCCCGACGCCAGCGGCGGTTGCGTTGGCGATAATGCGGTCGTCCACATCGGTGAGATTCATCACCTGATTGATCTTGAAGCCGCGCGATTTTAAAAAGCGGCGGAGGATGTCCTGAAACACGAAGGTGCGAAAATTTCCAATATGCGCAAAGTCATACACGGTAGGGCCGCAGCTATACATGCGGACTTCGCCGGGTTTCTGCGTAATGAAAGGCTCGATCTTGCCGCCCAGTGTGTTATGCAGCTGAATCTCGGCCATGGCTCCCAAGGTATTTTTATGGTGAAGGATAAACGTTAGATTGTAGCTGAGGGCTTCAAAGCGGAGCAATGCAGAAGCGCTGCGAATGTGCCTCGCCAGCGGCGAAATCGGCCAACCACCAATTAGGCGGCGAATCGGTGATTCCCCTTGTGGCCTTAGTGAATCGGCCACAACTCCTTGCGGAATCCTTTACACTCCGTGCGCTTCGTGCTAATTTTTATTTCCGTACCGCCATTCAACGCGCCAGGCGGCTAGGGCTCTCATCGAGAACCTGCCAACTTTTTTGTCGACATACCAGCCTTCCTCCCCAGGAACAAAGACTCGTCTCTGGTCACGCAATTCGCAGCGGCACTGTCGTGGTGTTTTGACGCGCAGTAGCAATTGCCCGGCGATTGTTCAGTCGCGCATGTCTCGCGAACGAATGGGCCGCTTGCTGATGTTTTCTGCGAGAGCAGAGACCCAAAGAGGAAACCTTGCTTAAGCTCCGAAAAGTGGAAATTGTCGGCTTTAAATCTTTTTGCGAACGCACCGTCGTGACCTTCAGCGGATCGGGAACGACGTGCATCGTGGGCCCCAACGGGTGCGGTAAGTCCAACGTCGTGGATGCCATCTCGTGGGTGCTGGGAGAGCAGAGCCACAAGTCCCTGCGCGCCGAACGCATGGCCGATTGCATCTTCAATGGCACCGTCAAGCGCCCGCCGCTGGGCCTGGCGGAGGTCACCATCACCATGGAAGACCCGGAGCTAGCTGAAGCCGCGCGCTTCGTGATCGAAGGCGCGCAGGAGGCGCAAGAAGCCGCCGAACGGTCCGCCGAGTTTCTCGATGATAACCAGAACACCGCGCAAGCCTTGAACGACAACACCGAAATTCTCTCGCTCGTCCCCGCGCAGTCCCCTGAAGATGTGGAAGGTGCATCACCGCAGATAGAAGCAGCGCCAACAGGCGAAGTCGAAACCTCGTCAGAAGCTCCAGCTTCGACTGCAGACCGCTTCAAACGCCGCAAGAAAGCTGCCGACAAGCCGGTGCTCGCCACGAAGCCCGGCGAAGTGGTCATCAGCCGGCGGCTCTATCGCTCCGGCCAGAGCGAATACCTGATCAACGGACGCACCGGACGCCTGCGCGACATTCAGGAAATGTTCATGGGCGTCGGACTGGGGCCGGACTCCTACGCCATCATCGAACAGGGACGCATCGGCCTGATTCTCTCCACCAAACCCATGGAGCGCCGCGCGATTATTGAAGAAGCCGCAGGCGTCACGAAATTTAAAACCAAGAAGCGGTTGGCCGAAGCGAAACTCGAATCGTCCACCGTTAATCTTTCGCGCGTCAATGACATTGTTCTGGAAGTTGAGAAGCAACTCGGCTCCCTGAAACGGCAAGCCGCAAAAGCGCGCCGCTATTCGGAAATTCGCGACCAGATGCGCGCCATCGTTCGGCAAATGCTGGCGGGCAAAGCACGGGAGCTGGATCAGGAAGCGGAACGCGTAGCCCGGCAACTGGACGAGATGACCGCGTCGGAAACGCAACACGCCACTTCCATCAAGCAGCAGGAAGACGATCACGACCGCTTGAATCAGCGCATCTACGAGCTCGATGCGGAAATCCGCCAGAATCAGAATATTTTGAATCTGACGGCGCTGGAAGTGGATCGCAGCGAGAATCGCATCAATTTTAATCGCCAGCGTTCGGACGAGCTTTCGCTGCGGCATGGGCAAATTTCCGGCGAACTGGGTCAGGCCACCGCGCAGGCGGCGGAATGCGAATTACGCAGCGCAGCGCAGATTCAGGCGGTTACGTCTCTGCGAGAAGAATCGGGCGGGCTTACCGCGCGGGTCGAAGAGCTTGCCGGCCGCGCGCATTCGCGTGCCGCGCTGATCACCGAATCGGAAGAACGCATCGAGACTTTGCGCCGCTCCGAAGTGGAAGCCGGAGAAAGCCTGCTGCGTTTGCACGGCGAGCAGAAACAGGCCGAGGAAGCGCTGGTCCATCAGGCCCAGGCGCTAAACAAACTGGAGCGCAATGAGCATGACCTGCTCGAATCGTCCATTCGCATGCGCGACGATGGCGATCAGGCCGCGCACGATTTTGAAGCTGCCAGCGGCCGATTGAGTACGTTGAAACAACAAGCTGCGGAGCTGCAGGCCACCATCGGCCAGTTGCGTCACCAGAGCGACGAATCGAAACAGCAAGCGGATGTTTTGCGCGACTCTCTTTCCGGAGTACGCGCGCGGCATTCCACGCTCACACAAATTCTGAACGACCGGTCCTATACCGCCGATGCCGTGCAAAAACTTTTTGCCGCCAATGAACGCGGCGGCGGGCAGGATTTTCATGCCGTGGGCGTTCTCGCGGATTACGCGGAGGTCGAAGAGCACCACGAAGCAGCCATCGAACAATATCTCCGCGACGAACTGGAATATGTAGTGGTGGAAACCTACGACCATGCGCGAGCGGGCGTTTCACTCTTGCGCGATGAAGTCGGCGGACGCGCCACGTTCTTTGTCGATTCCCTGCGTAACCTGCGGCTGCCGGAATATGAACCGATCATAAATTTCCGCGCGGAAGATGGGGTGATCTCACGGCTCGACAAGCTGGTGGAATTCCGCGATCCGCTGGGCGCGGCCGCCAAACAATTTTTGCCGCGATTGCGCGCTGCGTATCTGGCGGAGAGCGCCGTCCCGGCGGAGAAACTTGCACGCGATAATCCGCAGTTCGCGTTCGTGACACCCGACGGCACCTGCTATCAGGGCCGTATGGTCACCGGTGGGCGCGCGGACGAAGCCGGCCCGCTGGGCATGAAGCGTGAACTTCGCGCGCTGGACGCGGAGGTCATGCAGCTCGAGCATGAAACCACCGAACGGCAAGCTGCACTCGAAGCCGTGACCACCGAGCTGCAAGCCGCGACGAAAGCTCTCGAAGAAGTGGACATGCAACAACGCGAAGCGGACCGCAATGTTTTCGCCGCCAGGCATCGCCATCAGCAAGTGCAGGGCGAGCTCGCGCGGCTGGGCCTTGAGTTAACCGTGTGCCAGAACGAATTGATGCGCATACGCCAGGCTGTGGAGCAAGCCCGCGGGCGAGCCGAGCGTGCGAAAGACGAGCACGCCACGGCAGCGGCGAATCGCGCCGCGGCGGAAACCGAAAGAGCGCGGCTGACGGAACAGTTGACGCATCTGCGCGGCTCCATCGAATCCGATCAGAACGAACTGGCCTCCGGACGCGCCGAGCTGGCGGCCATGAACGAACGGTTATCCGCCGCCGAAGCGCTGGCCACGAGATTGAGCGAAGAAAGCGCCGAGCTTCTGCGTCGCGAAGCATCTCTGCTGCAGCAGTTGAATGCCGTCAACGAAGAATTGTCTGGGCTGGCACAGCAAAGCCAGGACCTGACGCAACAACTGGAAGGACTGCGCGCCGAAAAATTACGCCTGGAAGTCCGGCAGCGCGAAATGGAACAGGAGTGGGATGGCGGACGCAATCGCGTAGCGGAAATGGACGACCAGTTGCGCACGGGCCGGCAATCACTGCAGGAACTTCGCGAACAGCGCAGCCACGCGGAAATCGCCCGCGCCCGCAACGATTCCGACCGGCAGCATCTGCGCGAAACCTGCATGACGGAAGTAAATGCGCAACCGGAAGATTTGATCGCCACGGAGACGGCGTTCATGAGCGGCGAAGAGTTGGCCAATGCCGAAGTCAATTACCGCGAGATGAAACAGCGCGTCGACGCCATGGGCCCGGTGAACATGATGGCGCTCGAAGAGTTCAACGAGTGCGATCAGCGCTTCACGTTTCTTACGCGCGAACGAGACGATTTGCTCAAGTCCATTCAGGACACGCAGCAAGCCATCGCCGAACTCGACCTGGCTACCAGGGAAAAGTTTGAGCACGCGTTTCACGCCATCAATAAAAGTTTCTCCGAGGCGTTTCATACTATCTTCGGCGGCGGAATGGCGGAGATGCGCTTGACCGAACCGGACAGCTCCGGAGACGCGGGCATCGACATTGTGGCTTCGCCTCCGGGCAAGCGTCTGCAAAATATTCTTTTGCTTTCCGGAGGCGAGAAGGCCATGACGGCGCTGGCGCTGCTCATCGCCATTTTCCGCTATCAGCCAAGCCCCTTCTGCATCCTCGACGAAGTGGATGCGCCGCTCGATGAAGCCAACGTGGGACGCTTCACGCGCTTGATCGGCGACATGAGCGATCAAACGCAATTCATCATCGTCACCCACAATCGCAAGACCATGGAGATGGGCAGCGTGCTGTACGGCGTAACCATGCAGGAGCCGGGCGTCTCCAAATTGGTCAGCGTGCGCTGGGAGGGCGACTCTGCCGCGCCGAAACAACGCGCCGCAGCCGCGAGCGCCGCATAATTATTTTACAAAACGACCTGTAGAAGGCTGCTGACCTTCTGCAGGTCGTTTTTTCTCCACGCGAATTTTATTTCGCCTTCAATCCTTCCTCAGATTTCCACCGCCGCGACTTTGACTTCGTGTGGCGCTGCGCTAGAATGCTCTCCACTTCGTCGGGGGAAAGTTTTTAGTGCCTGCCATTCCTGCAAACCGCGTCGTACGCGAGACTCATTTCGACGGACTTACGCCGTCCGCTCGCGGTAAGGTGCGCGACATTTACGATCTCGGCGATAAACTTCTGATCGTCGCCACCGACCGCCTCTCCGCGTTTGACGTCATTCTTCCAACGCCTATTCCCGATAAAGGCCGGGTGCTGACGCAGCTTTCGCTTTTCTGGTTCGATCTTTTAAAAGACGCGATTCCCAATCACTTGCTCAGCACCACGGAGTTTCCCACCGCGTTTGCCGCATATCGCGAAGAACTGAGCGGCCGCTCAATGGTGGTGCGTAAGACCGAGCCTTTGCCGGTGGAGTGCGTGGTGCGCGGGTACGTTTCCGGCTCCGGCTGGAAGGATTATGTCGCGACGGGAAAAATATGCGGCATCGCGCTTCCCGCGGGAATGCAAGAGTCCGAACGATTGCCCGAGCCGATTTTTACGCCGTCCACGAAAGCGGCCGCCGGCCACGACGAGAACATTTCTTTCGAGCACGTCGTGAAGTTGATCGGCGAGAAGCTGGCCACGCGCGTACGCTCGATCAGCATCGATCTTTATCAGCGTGCCTCAGCCTATGCCGCGCCTCGCGGGATAATTCTTGCCGACACCAAGTTTGAATTTGGATTGCTCAATGGCGAGTTGATCTGGATTGACGAAGCGTTTACTCCCGACTCTTCGCGTTTCTGGCCGGCAGGGAAGTACGCGCCCGGTGGACCGCAAGTCTCTTTCGACAAACAATTCGTGCGCGATTATCTGGAGCGCATCCGGTGGCCAAAAATTCCACCCGGCCCGGAATTGCCCGAAGAAGTTGTTGCGGCGACACGGGACAAGTATCTGGAGGCGTACCGGATTCTCACCGGGCACGCCCTGTAGACATTATTTAGTTCAGATCACGAAGTACGTGGGACAGTTTCGCAGTAGCGGTCATAGTGACAAGGGGCAGTCAGCATTTTTTGTAGGGAGCGTGGCAACGTGAAGGATCAATTGGAAGGGCTCGTAAGTCAGATGGTGGAGCGCGGCATTCTTTTCGATGAGGCTATCGGAGAATTCGAGAAGCGCTTCATCAAGCGCGTGCTGGATCGCGCCAACGGCAATCAGTCACGCGCCGCGGAAGTTCTGGGCATTCACCGCAACACCCTCAGCCGCAAGATCGGCGAGTACAAGCTCGACCACAACGGACACCGCCGCTCGCGTTAGCGCCAGGATAAGCCGTTATTCTTCGTACGCACTTCTGCAATATGCAACGCAAACAATAAAAAAACGGCTCTTCGATTTCGAAGAGCCGTTTTTAATTTCCAGACCGCTTGCGCGTGGAATTATTTTTAGGAAGGCTTCTTTGCCGCGGGGCGATGAACGGGCTTCTTTGCGCCACCGGCCTTCGGCAAATCTTCTTCCTTCACCTTGGCTTTATCGAAATGCAGCATGAACGCGGGATCCGGATCGTACGAGGCCAGCGTCCCGGTAAAGTGCACGGCGCTGTCCTTTTCCAGCTTCGCTGCATCCGGCTGGCCAACAACTTTTACGTCCAGGTTCGGAACCGTTGCGGCGTCGAACTCCGCTTCGCTGGTAACGAACGCAACCTTAAGCTGCGTGGCATCTGTACCCGGAGTGACTTCGATAACTTTGCCGGGCACTTCGGGAAATTCCAGGCCGCACGCCGCCAGCCAGGTGACCTTGCTCTTGTCGCCGCCTGCCTTCAGATCGTCGATGACCGACTTCATGGTCATGTCTTTGCGCGCCGCGGCGAGATCGTCCGCGCTGGGCAACTTGTAGGTTTCCGGACGGTCCGGCGAGCTGCCGGCCAATTGCAGAAGTTCCGTCAATTCCGCGTCGGTCAGGTTATCGCACGCGGCCTGCTGATAATTTACGATCAGCTTGCGCAGATAATCTTTTACCTTGCTGGACTGCGCCTGGGTTGCGCCTTTGGCAGTCACCGCACGCGCGATAGACCAGAACGCATTCATCTGCTGCGGCGGGGTCATCGCCGAATACGCGAGGCCCAGACGGTAGCTGGTGATGGCATCATCGGGATTCAAAACCAGCACAGCCTTGTAATACTGGATGGCGTTGGGATAATCCTTTTGCACCATTGCGGCCTGCGCGGCCGTCCCATTGAAATAAATCTGTATTTGCTTTTTCTGCGTGGCGAATGCGTCGTCGGTCAGCGTTTCCGGTTTTTTCACCTCATCGAGCGCCTTCACACCGGCGACCGCCGCGTCCTGCGCGGTCTTGGCCATCGCGGGATCCACAGCGCCCGTCTTGGCTTGCGCCGGATCGGCGATGATGGCGTTGTAGGCAAACGCGCGCGCATACAGTGCTTGATAACGCGCGCCGGCGTCGGCCTTATCGCCCAGAGCCACCAGCTTGTCGGCGTATTCGATTACTTTCGGATAATTCTTGAGTTGGCTGTACGCATTGTAGTACAGCGGATAAATATAAATCGTCAGCGCGGAGTTCGGATACTTCGCGATAAAATCATCGAGCTCTTTCACCTGCTGGGTCGGATTTTTATCCGCCGCCGCAGCCTGATAGGCGTTGTATTCCGCCATCGTGTATTGCGGCTTGGCTGCATCCTGGCCCGCGGGTGCCGGAGTGGCCGCCTGCGCTCCGATGCCGGACGGAGCTGCGAGATTTAGAAAAAGCGCCGCGACCATCGCGAGGCCTGATAATTTATGAGTTCCAGTCATTTCCGATTTCTCCTCGCTCAAATTCCTAGCCTTCGGATTCTACTCCCGTGCACCCGGGTCGATGCTCCCGGCACTTCTCGCTGCCATTCGGAAAACTTTGGGATTATAGGGAAGACGCAAAGCCACCGCAAGTCGTCACGTAACCTCAAAGTTAAATCTGGGGGGACTTTGCGATTCGCCGTCTCACTCTATGGGCCGGGCACCATTTGAGGACCTATGTAGCCTCCAATGTTAAGATGAGTTTCGCATAAAAAGCGTGGCTTCGACGAGGAAGAATTTTAATGCTTAAAACACAAGTGTTAGAGACGCCTAAACGCCAGGACCAGCCCTTGAAGCAGGCCGTCGCGCTGGTTACCGGCGGCAGCCGGGGGATTGGCCGCGCCATCGCCATGCGGCTCGCTTCCCTTGGCGCCGCCGTGGTGATTTGCGGGCGCGATTCCAAGGCCCTTGCTACGGCGAGCGCGGAGTTATCGGGACTCGGCGGAGAGGTGTTCTCGCAGGTGGCGGATGTTACGCGAACCAGTGATGTGGAAGCTCTGGTGTCAAAGACTGAGGCCGCTCTGGGTGCGCTGACTATCCTCGTGAATAACGCGGGAATTGGAGTGTTTGGCGCCGCTCACGAGAAATCCGAAGCGGATTGGGACCGCGTCCTGAACACCAATCTGAAGAGCGTTTTCCTGGTGTCGCGGGCCGTGGCGCCGTCGATGATCAAGCGCGGCTCCGGCGACATCGTCAATATCAGCTCGCTGGCCGGCGTGAATGCATTCGCGGGCGGCGGATTGTATTGCGCCTCCAAATGGGGGTTGCAGGGACTTTCGGCGTGCATGGCTGAAGACCTGCGCAAGCACGGCATTCGCGTGAGCACCATCTGCCCCGGCAGTGTATTGACGGACTTTTCTGGCAGCGGCCCGAAGGATGCCTCGAAAGTATTGTCGCCGGAGGATGTGGCGCACGCCGTGGAGATGCTCGTGACCCAGAGCCCGAAAAGTTTCATCAGCCAAGTGCAGATCCGTCCACTGAGCAAACCCTCCGCTTAAGTTCAGTCCTTATCTCCCTTTTGCCTGTTGGCGTCGCATGGCCGCTTCCCGTTAAAACATTGCCTTTGACAATTGTCGTTATAACGACTATAGTGCCACCGTGAGTTTGCGACCCACATGTCCGGGCGGCGAGATGGAGGCAAATTTGTTTGTAACCTTCATGCAGATCGCGGATGTCTTCGGCGCGGAAGCCGAACAGCTGATGAAGTCCGCGGGCCTGACCGGCGCGCAATACAACGTGTTACGCATTCTGCGCGGCGCCGGGCGCCCCGGCCTCGCCTGCCGGGAAATTGGCGAGCGTATGATCTCGCGCGATCCGGACATCACCCGCCTGCTGGACCGCATGGAGAAACGCGGACTGATTACCCGAGCGCGCCAGAGCGACGATCGCCGCGTGGTAAAAACCTGCGTCACCGCCCAGGGACTGGAAATATTAAAGAGTCTCGATCAACCGGTTCGCGAGCTGCACAAGCGCCAATTCAAAAACATCAGCGCGGCGCGCTTGAAGACTCTCGCGGCGCTCCTCGAACAGGTGCGCATTCGAAATCCTAAGCATGCGGCCGTGGTCGCTGGTGCAAGGGATGAAGCAAAGTAAAAAAGTCGGAGTAGGGATCGTGATTGCTCACGACCCCCTCCGCGGATCCGG
>JRHI01001438.1_pt1 | contig 19972 bp, 21 predicted proteins | sample 215371 | NCBI WGS metagenome assembly JRHI01 (sample SAMN02929681, study PRJNA255918) | sediment metagenome | biome: cave system; feature: Ice Cave; material: Sediment; isolation source: sediment from deep within a dark volcanic ice cave with no known source of... ...
ATGGTCGGGGCGAAAGGATTTGAACCTTCGACCTCCTGGTCCCGAACCAGAGGACAAAATCACATAAGTCGCTGTCCTGGCGTCACTTAGTGGTTTTCGGGCCGGTCTCTGATGGACAAGTCGAGACAAGTCAATCGAACCTTGGGAGATGACTCCGCGGTTTCTTTCTAGTTCTGCTTCGGAGGCGGAAAACCGGAGTTTAGAGGCGGAAGTTTGGGAAACTCCGAACGCGGTTTGCTCGAACCGCAAAAGTCTATTCGAAGGTTCGCCCTCCGTCAACGAGCCAGCGTCTTGCACGCCAGGTTTACGATCCCACTGTGTCGATTCGTAATCGGCATGGCCGGCAGTTGCATTTGCCGAACTGCAGTTTTGTAATGCTAAAATTACATTGAACCCCTCATTTATTGGTACTTGCTCACCATGTAATTGACGGTGTGGGACGCTGTACGCACATGGACATCAACAAGAAACAAAAAAGCAATTTGGGTGGCGATCAGGCACATGAGGGCAATACCGAGAAGGACAAAGTCACCGGAGTACATATCACCAACCCTGAAAAGACGAAACAGACCCCGTTGCGCGGCGCTACAGCAAACAAGGGTAATACTTCCGGTTCCAGGTCCGAGAACTCCGCGAAGAACAATAAGGCGAAACCCAAAACCTCAGGGGCTTAAAAGAGAATCAAGCTTCGTTACCTCCCTTCCCGGTTCTACTGAGTTCCGGGTGGGGAGGTTTCGTTTTTGCTAGTTGCTACTCACGCGTAGCGACCCCAGACTCCGCAGGGCGTCAAACTGCCGACGCAGCACGCGCGCCAATGCGGCGGCGTTCCAGGAATTCCAGATACGCATCCATTCCTTCGCCGGATTTTGCCGAGACTTTGAAAACTTCCATCCCCGGCCGCACCGCCTGAATGTTTCGATTGGCGCTTTGTTCATCAAACTCTACGGCCGCGGCGAGATCCATTTTGGTGATGATCGCAACGTCCGCGCTATTAAAAATCGTCGGATACTTTAACGGCTTGTCTTCTCCTTCGGTCACCGAAAGCAGCACCAGCCGCAAGTCTTCGCCGAGATCATAGGAGGACGGACACACAAGATTTCCTACGTTTTCGATAAACAGGAAATCCAGTTCGCCGGTGTCCCATCCCTCGAGCGCATTCTGGATCATGGCCGCTTCCAGATGACAAAGCGTTCCGGTGGTAATTTGTTTCACGGGAGCCTGGCTGCGCGCCAATCGTGCTGCATCATTCTCCGTGGCCAGATCACCGACAAGAGCTGCCACCTTGTAGCGTGATCGCAGCAGCGTCAAAGTTTTTTCCAGAAAAGTGGTTTTCCCCGAACCGGGGCTGGATACCAGGCTGATAACCGTAACGCCCGCTTCTCGAAATCGTTCTCTAAGCGCTCGAGCGATCACATCGTTCTGTTTCAAAACATTTTTACGCACTTCCACGAGACGAGGTTCCATGGTCACTCCGTGATCTCTAACCCGACAACTTGCAATTCTTTTCCTTGCACCACGTCGGACGTCGCAGTGCCGCACTCGGGGCAGCAAAACCACTGGATCGATTGCACCGCACGCCGTGCTTCACACTTGGGGCAAAACACCTCAACTGGAATTTCCTCGATGACCAGTCGTGACCCCTGCAGCGGCGTAGCCTCACAGGCCATTTCATAGGAGGAAAGCAGCGCCTCTTTCACCACTCCGGTCAGAAGTCCCAGCTTGAGATGTACCGCGTGGATATGGGTCCATCCGTGGCGCTCGGCTTCTTCCTGTGCCGTATCGACGATACTCATCGCAATCGACAGTTCATGCATTTTCAGTGCTCACTTTGGATGCGCAAATAAAAAGCATAGCTGGCCATCGCAAACTCATGTGTGAGCCTCGGCGCGCAGTTGAGTATTTTGGTTTGCGCTTGCAGTTGCCCGAGACCCGGAAGTCGCAAACGTAGTCATGGCCGCTTGCCCCAGGCTAATTCCCCCATCATTCGCGGGAACCTCATGGTTGGTCCAAAGCTGTAGGCCATCCGGCGACAGAAGATCCCTTAGATCGCTCAGGAGCAACTCGTTCTGAAACACGCCGCCGGAAAGCACGACCGTATCCATGCCGCTCGTGGAGCACAGATTGATCACAGCATTACGCAGGCCGACCGCAATGCCACGTTGAAACGCGCGCGCGATTTCTCGCACGTCGCGGCCGCGAAGCCTGTCGTGAACGATGCTCTCCAGCAATGGACGAAAATCCAACTCGCCACCAGCAAACGGAAACGCATACGGTTCAACTTGCGTCGTACTGTGGGCAAGCCGCTCAAGCCACATCGCAGCTTGTCCTTCAAATGTAGTCTCGCGCGTGAACCCCAGCAGCGCCGCAGCCGTATCAAAAAGTCGGCCCATCGAAGTTGTCGTGAACGTGCGCAGATTCCTGCGCACCAATTGCAAAGCATCCTGGTAGCGCACGGGAAAAGAGAAAGGCGGCTCAGCTAAATCCGGCAAACTCCCTAATTGTGCGAGGTAACCCGCAGCAGCCTGTACCGGGTAGGAAGCCGCGGCATCGCCGCCGGGCGATGCGGCGCTACGCAGATGCGCAACACGCTCGAAGCCTTCTGTAACGCTTCCGGCAAAAATCTCACCGCCCCAGATCGTTCCGTCATCGCCATAACCAGTTCCGTCGAAGCTGACACCGATCACGCGCTGGTCCCATGCACCGCGCTCGGCGATCACCGAAGCGATGTGTGCGCGGTGATGTTGCACGGAGTGGGTCTTAAACGAGGGGAGCGCCAGGGCGTGCATCGTGGAAACGTACTGCGGGTGCGCATCGTGCACCACCAGCAACTCATCTCGCTCGATTTCGTACATCGCGAGCAAATCTTCAATGGTTTTCTGAAACGCGCGGAAAGCTTCGTAATGCTCCAGGTCGCCGATGTGCTGGCTAACGAATGCCTGGCCATCCACAACCAGCGTGATGGTGTTCTTGAGGTCAGCACCAACCGCGAGAATCGCCCGTTGCGTCGGCAGAGTTGCAACCGCTCCCGGAGCGTATCCGCGCGCCCGCCGCAAAACCGTCGGGCCGAATGTTCCGACACGCGCGACCGAGTCATCAACGCGGCGCGCAATGGGCCGCTCGCCGATGACGAACGCATCTGCAATTTCAGTGAGCTGCTCCAGCGCGTCTTCATCCCGGTACGCAATCGGCTCGCTGGAGCGATTCGCGCTGGTCATTACCAAAATGTCAGGCGCCCCAGCAGCAAACAGCAAATGGTGAAGAGGCGTGTACGGCAGCATTACACCAAGCTCGTCGTTCTCCGGAGCCACTCCGAAAAGATCAATCTTTGCCGGAACCAACACAATCGGCCGCGGCACAGACTTCAACAGCGTTTCCGCGTCGACATCGAGGTCAACCACGCTCCGTGCTACGTCAATATTCTTCACCATCAGCGCAAACGGTTTTTCCTTGCGGTATTTCCTGGTTCGCATTGCCGCAACCGCTTCAATGTTCTTCGCGTCGCACGCCAGGTGATAACCGCCCAGCCCCTTCACCGCCAGAATTTTGCCTTCGTGAAGGAGTTGCACGGATCTGCGGACGACTTCCTCATCGCCGCGCACGATCTCATCCCCGCAGCGTAAATAATAATGTGGTCCGCAATCAGGGCATGCCACCGGCTGTGCATGAAACCGCCTGTTCGTAGGATCGTGATATCCAGCGGAGCAAACATCGTCCAGCGGCCAGCGTGCCATCGTGGTATTGGCGCGGTCGTACGGCAAACTCCCAATCACAGTGTAGCGAGGCCCGCAATTGGTGCAATTGATGTACGGATACTGGTAGCGAACGTCGCGCGGCTCGAATAGTTCCCGAAGGCATTCTTCGCAAACCGGAAAATCCGGAGAGATGCGTACCGTTGGATGTGAACGCGCCTCGCTGTCGCGAATTGTGAATTCCGTGAAGCCGGCAGCTTCGGCAGGCACAACGTGAACAGCCGTCATAATCGCGGCCGATGGCGGTTGCGTGCGCAGTTCCTCCACGAACGCGGCCAGCGATTGTTCGCCGCCTTCCAGATGAATCTCGACGCCCTCCTCCGCGTTCAACACCCACCCCGTTAAGCAATTCGCACGCGCCAATCGGTAAACGAACGGACGGAAGCCTACGCCCTGCACCACGCCGCGGACCTTGATGGAGTAAGCACTCGGCATCGTATTAGTTCTCGGCGACTACGCAACCTCTTCCCTGCCATCCCACTTGCGTCACTTTGCCGTCTTCCACGAGCACCGGCACCGTGCGCTGGCCGCCCGACAAAATACGCATCCGTTCACGAGCTTCCGGATCGGCGTCCACGTCGTACTCCACAAATTCCACCCGGCGCCATTCCAGCCACTCGCGCATTTCCGCCGTGTACGGACACGCCGGCGTTCCAAACAACTCAAGTTGCGCCATGTTGCACCGTCTCCAGGCCTTCGCGAATTACGTGATAGATAGAGGCCTGCACTTCCTGAATGCGCGGTATGTAGTCGGACCGCACCAGCACCGGAAAATCGGCCAGACCACGGCGATTGATTTCGCCGCCGTCGTAGCCCAAAAGCGCGACCGTCAAAATCTTGCGCTTTCGCGCGTCCTCCAGCGCCGCAACTATATTCCGCGAGCCGCCGCTGGTGGAGATGGCGATGGCCACATCGGCCGGCCGAGCTTGCGCAATAAATTGCCGTAGGAAAATCAGCTCCGTGCCCACATCGTTGGCGATTGCCGAAATATTTGCCGGCTCTAGAGAAAGCGACACTGCCGGAATCGGTTTGTAGCCCTGCGGAGGAAAAACGCAATCGATGGCCCAGTCATTTGCATCGGTGGCCGATCCGCCGTTACCGAAAATGATTAGTTTTCCGCCGTCGTTAACGCGTTCCGCGATTGCCGAAATGGCATTGCTGATAGATTCCGCTTCCTCGCGTGCCACCTGTGCGCGCAACTTGGCATCATCGCCCACCTTCAGCCGGATGGAGTTCGCGACTTCTTCCATGGCGCCGGATGCCGGTTGTTTGTCCTGCCCCAGGAATGGGTACAGAAATCCCGCCGCTCCCACGTCGTGACCTAACTCCCGGCGTTCAAAAAACACGTGCACCGTTTCCCAGAGCGTGTGGTACAGAATTTCAATTAATTCCTGGTGGATAAACGGATCGGAAGTCGTCGTATCGACGGCATACGAACCTCTCGACCCGGGTAGTGCAAACGTCATCGCCTGCTTTTCCCTGGCGTAATCCAGCGCATCCCAGACTTCCGCGTCTCCTTCCGGCGGACCAAATCCCATCACGATATCGTCCGGCGACAAAATCGCTTCGAGCCACGGCCGAAAAATTATGGAAAGGTCCAGCGCCGGAAGAGCGCGCTTACCAACAATCACGGGATGTACGAACTCGACGGATACGTGCTGAGCGTCCGTCGCATATGGTCCGCGGCCAAACGCCAGCAGGCGGCCCCCGCGCAAAAAGCGCTCGGACATTTCATGGCAAGCTTCCGCAAGGCGATGCGCCTCGCGCGAAAAGAAAGATTCAAACAGATCGTTGCGCGCCAACAGCCGTTGAGCCACCTGTGTCGCCAGATCGCATGCCGTTGGCATAGGTCTTCCCTAACAGATTCGCGGCAATGGATCGCCGACCAGCATGTCTACAATCCTGCTTCCACCATAACGTGTCGTGACCAGCACGGCTCCCGCGGGTTGTTCGCGTACTTCACCAATCACGCGCGCTTCTTCGCCGCCGGAAATTCCTCGAATAGCATTCAGCGCGGCGTCGGCGAATTCCGCGGACACTACGGCGAGGAATTGTCCCTCGTTGGCGATATGCAGCGGGTCCAGCCCTAACAATTCGCACGCTCCGCGCACTTCGTCGCGAACCGGAATCATATCCTCGAACAAAACCACGCCGAGGCTGCAATCTCGCGCGAGCTCGTTCAGGGAAGTCGCAACGCCACCACGAGTGGGATCGCGCATCCAACGAATTCCCTGGCCAGCAGCGCTCACTAAGGCATCCACCATCGGAAATACCGACCGCGTGTCGGAACGAAGATCGGCTTCCAGGTCCAACTCTCCGCGCGCCAGCAAAATGGTGATTCCGTGGTCGCCGATGGGACCGGAGAGAATTACTTTGTCACCGGTTCGCACCGCCTGCGGTTCGATTTTTATGCCGGGCAGAATTCGTCCAAGGCCAGTAGTCGAAATGTACATCTGATCGGCTTTACCATGCTCGACAACTTTAGTGTCGCCGCCGGCGATCCGCACACCTGCCCGCATCGCCGCATCGGCCATGGCGCGAACTTCCGCCTCCAGGACTCCGGTGGCTAAACCGGCTTCAAGCACGAAAGTAACCACTATAATTTCCGCCTTGGCGCCGGAAACCGCCAGGTCATTCACTGTCCCATTGATTGCCAGGTCGCCGATCGATCCGCCGGGAAAGCGCAGCGGCTTCACCACGAACGCGTCCGTAGTCACCGCCACCTTCGCGCCGGCAATATCCACATGCGCCGCGTCGGCCAAAAATTCTCTTGAGGGTCCGTACAGGAGGGGAACAAAAAGCCCTTCGATCAGGCGCCGGCCTGCTTTCCCGCCCGCACCATGGGCCATTTCGATTTGGGGCTCTCGAAATTTGATCTTGGGAGTGAGCCCCGCGAGTTTCTTGTCGTCGTTCACACCGACGCGCTGAGACTCACCAGTGCGGCCTTCCGATGCTCGTAGTTGTAATAAGCTGCGCATGATCCTTCCGAAGACACCATTAACGCTCCGACGGGGGTTTCTGGAGTGCATTCCCTGCTAAACAATTTGCATTGCGCCGGCTTCAAAACTCCCTTCAGCACTTCACCGCACTGCGCGGCTTTCGGATCCGTTACTCGTATCCCGGGGATGTTAAATCGTTGCTCGGAATCCCATTGCGCGTAGGAATCGCGAATGCGCAGCGCCGACTGAGAAATAAATCCCAGTCCCCGCCATTCGAAATACGGCCGCAATTGAAATACTTCCGCCATTGCGTTCAACGCCGCGCGATTCCCCTCCCAGGGAACCACGCGTTTGTACTGATTTTCGACTTTCGCTTCGCCATTTCGCAGTTGACGCAACAGCATAACGATGGATTGCAGCAAGTCCAATGGCTCAAATCCGCACACCACGATGGGTTTGGCCTCGTCCTTGGCAATCCACTCGTACGGGCGGCAACCAATGACCGTGGAACAGTGGCCAGGCCCGATAAATCCATCGAGACGCATATCCGGAGAATCCAGAATCGCGCGAATCGCCGGGATAATCGTGACGTGATTGCAGAAGACGGAAAAATTCGTGAGTCCCTCCATCTTGGCGCGCTGCAACGTCAGAGCAGTCGAAGGAGCGGTGGTTTCGAAGCCGATGGCAAAAAACATCACGTGCTTGTTGGGATTGGCTTTCGCCAGCTTGATGGCGTCCGTCGGCGAATAAACGATGCGCACGTCCATTCCCCGAGCCTTGTGCTCCAGAGGGCTGCCCTTCGTGCCGGGCACGCGCATCATGTCGCCAAACGCCGCGAAGATCACGTCCGGGTCCGCTGCAATAGACAGACCGTCATCAATGCGGCCCATCGGTAAAACGCAGACCGGGCAACCCGGCCCGTGGATCAAATCAATATTTTCCGGAAGAACGTCTTTCAGTCCGAAGCGGTAAATGGCGTGCGTGTGGCCGCCGCATACTTCCATGATGCGGTAATGTCGTGAAGGGTCGGCAAGGCGGCGAATTTCTTCCGCGGTTTTGCTGATCAGTTCGGGGTTGCGAAATTCATCGACATATTTCATATTGGCCCCGGTAAATCAGGTTATGTGTTCTTCTTCGGTATCTTCCAGACCGTACCCGCGAACTTCCTGCATGGCTGCTTCCGCTTCACCCAGCATTTCCAGCGTGCGCATTTGATCGAGCGCGTCTGCCTCGCTGATCTTACTCATCGCAAAGCCCACATGAATCAGCACCCAGTCACCGGGTTTGGGCTGTTCGTCCAGCAGGAGGCCCAGGTCCACTTTTCGCCGCACGCCAACCACATCCACGAGAGCTGCATGTGTAGGGTCGGAAGTGATCTCAATAATCTTGCCCGGTATTGCTAAGCACATGCGACACCCTCCCGCGGGTTCCCAGGTTTCATCATTGCAGCCCATGATCTTACGCCTGTTTTCTGGCCACGATATCAAACGAAAACTTTAGTTCGTCTTTGACCTTCAACGCACCGCCCGCCACGGAAACCAGCTTGATATTGAAATCCGTCTGCCGCAGCGTGAATTCTCCAAAGGCGCGCAGGGAGTCTTCACCCGGAGTCATCTGCGCAATGAACGACTGCATGCGCGTCACGCCGTGCAGGTCCAGGCCACCTTGAATTTTCAATGCGTATAAAGTGTCGCCCAGTTGCGTGCCCGAGACTTCCGTGCTGGCAAACACAATTTCCGGGAATCTTCCTGTTTCCAGAACGTTTTCCTTCATCATGCGCTCGATTTCGCGGCGGTCTTTGTCGCTGACGTCGTTCTGCACCGCCAGCGAATTCGCTTTGATCACAAACTCCAGCGAAGATTCCGCCAGCGATCCCGGCGTGAAGGTCGCCTGTCCCGAAAAATCCCGTATCGCGATCGTTGGGTTATGGCCCAAGCCGGAAAGCAGTCCGCTCGCAAAAGCTTTCACCGTGAAGCGGCTCTTCGCCGGATCGATGGCGTACTGCATCGTCACAATCTCCGCCGGCATGTTGCTCCGTTCTGCTGTGCCTCAATCACATCGAACGCAGTTTGAAGTACCGCTCCACGTCCGGGATGATGTTACCAAGAACATTTCCCAGTCCCATCTGTGCCATGTAGCGCTTAACCACGGGATTTGACAGGATCAGCCCCGTACCGACTACAACGAGAGCCACGCCGCCGAGCATTACCAGCGTGTCCCGTTCATTCGAATTGCCGTTCTCCATCCTTCTAACCAGTTCCGTCGCCATAGAGTTTCCTTTCTCCGATTAGGTGGTCACCGAACCCAAAGGCCATTCTCCATTCAAAACTCTCTTCACGAGTGCTTCCGTCAGCGTCACTGCTTTGTCCACTGCCGTCTCGACCGTTTCACTCAAACCCATTTGCCCTTCTTCTGGTCCAAGCGTGGCCGGCTCGCATCCCACCAGCAGAATTCGCTTCAGCGGCGCTCCCATGGACTTGGCCATGCGCAGCACACTCATCGGATTCATGGAGTGCGCATCAACTGCGACTTGCGAGCCCTTCGACGCATCCAGCGAGCTCAAATCCGGTTCGATGACATATACGGTGCCCGGCTCGGCGTCTCTTGGACACGCATCTACGAGAATCGTCACGCCCGGGCCGTCCATCAAGGCGTAGGCGAGATCCAGACCGCGAATGCCAAAATCAACTACCTTCACACCTTCAGGCAGGGTGCGGCTCGCCAAGCGGGTCGCAACTTCCACGCCGAACCCGTCATCGCCCAAAAAAATATTTCCGATGCCGGCAACCAGAATCGCGGGAGCTGACGCCGTGGACGATTGCACCGGCTCGTCTGGACCAAGAGGCTCGACTTCTTCCGGAAAAAAGAAAAAGCGATGGCCCGGTTGCCGCATCATACCTATATCCCGACCTGGATCGTCGTCCGCGACCACGCAGATGTGAAACTTCCCTTCGTAATCCTGCTCGATCGACTCAATGACCGCGGTCTTCCCTGCCAGCGCCATATCGAAAATGTCTGCGCGCCTCGCGGGACGCAACCTTACGCGGTCGCCGGTTTTCACTTCTACTCCCGCGATGACCAGGGTCTCGCCCAGGTTCTTATCTTCCAGCAGGTTCCATTCAAATTCGTTCATTGCCGGCCCTCGGAACTCGGTCGCAGGCCCCGCAAAGTTCCATGCAGCTTCGCAAATTGTTCCGCTGGCAAAGCTTCGGTTCTCTCCAGAATTTGCCGCGCGCGGTCGTCGCCTTCGCGCATCTCGCGTTTTTCATCGTCCGTCAGCGTCAGAATGCGCAGCGCCAGGATTTCGTCGATCTCCGTGCCATCGAAAAGATCGCCCGCGCTCTCCGGAGCAATCTGCGGATAGTCATAGAGAATGATGGGCGAGGAGAGCATGGCGTCGCGTTCGCCATCTTCACCGACCAGCACCGGCCAGGTGCCAACGTTGTGGCATGCCGCGGCAAGCTCTCGCAACTCGTCAGGCGTTTCTAACAGTGATGCAAATTCACCTTGCTCGAGGATCAGAATGCTGTGCGCTGAAATCAGCGATTGCAGCAGCGCGCGGTCGCGACTGGCCTGACTGGCGTCGCTGATCGCGGTTTCATTCGCCACCCTCAGCGTAATTTTATGTACGCCTTCCGCAATATGCGCGGCGGTCACGTCCACTTTTCCCGCTATAGGTTCCTGTGTGCGCACGGTCAGCGCCACGATCTGGTTTTCGTGGTTGCGCGCCGCTTCAATTTCTCTTTGTGCCGGTAGGGCGAACGATTGCGTTACCGGACTGGCCACCAACTCGTCGAGGCGGCGAGGTGTAATCACCACATCCCGTTCCACCGCCTCCTGCCAGGTTTGCAGCACCTGCTCTCCCACGCGCAAGGATGCTATCGAATGAAACGCCGGTTCGCCGTGCTCTGGCATTTCGGTCGCAGGAGCATCCAGCTGGCCGATCGTTCGCGAAATGGCCTGCAGAAACCGCACCTTGATTTTAATTTTCGTCTTGGAGCTTCCGACCACGAGACATTCCGTCTGCGTAAACCACGGATCTGCGCCGGTTTGCAATTCGCTGTAATTCCTCGGATACACCACGCCAAAATTCCAACGCTGCCGGTTTTTCACCGAGGACGGACGGTATGGGTACAGCATGTACCCCTCGTAAAGCACCGCGTTGGCGATTTCTTCCATGCGCTTTTCGTTCACGTGCGCACCACTTCTTCGGCAGCGGCCAACACCCGTTCGATGGCTTCTTCCCAGGTCGGAATTCCATTGCGCACTTTGTATTGATACAGCCGCTCAAACGCGTCTCTTCGCAAACAAAGCCACGCGGTGTTCGGGTAATACTCGTCAATCAGTTGCTTCCACACTTTCAGCGGCAGCTTGAACTTCGCTTCCTTCTCCCAGGAAATGGGAGCGACCTGCAGCGAGGCGCCCTGATCCTGATAAAAGGCCGTTCCGCTGAACAGAAAATTCAGCGGCAGGTCGCCTTCCGTCAATCCGTGAAAATATTTTGTCGCGCCTACACTGAAATCGAAGGTGCACGGCACCGGGACTTCGATGACCGTCTCTTTCTGGAATGGCGGGATAGTGATTGCGGCGTGCGTCCACAGCATGTTGCGAAGCGTTGCGCCCCAACGATCTGGTTCCCCAAACAAATCAAGCAACCGCGTCTGCTCTTCCGGGCTGTAATGGCGGCGCGTCACTTCAATCTGGATTTGCGCGCGCAGCATCACGGAGTGAATGACCTCTTCGGGATCTTTATTGGTCACGCGCAGCCGGAAGGAGATCAACGGCGCCGCAGCGTAGGAAACGGCGCTTACTCCTTCGATTTGAAAATTCAGATCAGGCATGGGCTTCCACGCTATTCCCAACGGATTTCTTCTTCAGGTCCGCAAAAAATTGGCCAACTTCCCGCCAGACTTCCGTGCCACCGGACAGTCCGCGCCAGTGCATGCGAATCAGGCCGACCAGCTTGTAGCATTCGTCGATTGGAACGATGTAAAACTCCGGCGTCACTCCGCGTCCACAGCCGACGCGATTCACGAGCAGCGCTTCCACGTCAGCCTGCATCTTTTCCAGGATCGGATTTTCCTGCACGACGTCGTTCCAGGTCTCCAGAGAAAGCAGCGACTCCGTCGCGCCTGCGGGGCTGGGATAAAACGCGACAACTTTTCCGTGCGGCGTGCTATGAAACAAAAACGCCATCTCAATGGGAATCATCAACCCATCCCACTGCCCATCCGTCATCCGGAAGTCGCGCAGAAACCGCACTTCCCGTGGAACCCTTTTGTACTTCGCGCCGCTGTGGCCGCTGAACAGAATCGCGCACGCATCGCAGGAACAGATTAATTTTCGCGCCGCCGGCTCAATCAGATGCTGGTGCTCGGGTCCTAAATCCGCGCTGCACATTTCGCAAGACTCGAGATTAGAACGCTTTCGCGCAAGCTGCCGCAGGCTCTGGAACGGCGCGTCTTTTGGCAATGTGTTTGAAGGCGCCACGGCTACGTTGCGCTCCCTTGAATCCCGGGCGATTCCAGCGCGATCTTGGAGCGTTCATTCTGCACCATCCCAACCTTATCGAGATCGGGATGAAGCGAAGCGAAGCTTTGCCCTTGCAAACTTGCCAGCGGCACAAATCCCACCGGTTGCGTCTTCGGCGTCGCCGCTGCAACGCCCGGCGTCAAAATGCCGGTTACATCCGGAGCTGCCTCATAAATTGCTTCTTCCACCGCTGTCTTCAGCGTGGCCGCCGAGGAAGGACAACCGTCGCAGTTACCCTCCAGACGCAGCGTTACGACGCCCTCGTCGTCAATTTTGACCAGTTCGACGTTGCCGCCGTGCGAGCGCAGATAGGGACGGGTTTTTTCGAGGGCCCGGAGCACCCGCGTTTCAAGATCCACGGGATGCAGGCCGTATAGCAGGAGAACGCTTTGCACTAATCCATCGGATGCGAACTTATCTACGATGAGTTTTCCAGGCGCTCCGGCTTGATTGGCAATTTCCAACATCTGCTCCAGGCACGCACCGTGGAGCGTCATCAACGCCTGCACCAGTTCTTTGGCCTTCGACCGCAACGCGGGATCAGTGCTCTTCTCCAGCGCACGCACCATCCCATCGATCGACTCGATCTGGCTCTCGATTTCTTTTTTTTTCGACATCAACGCCTTCCCCTCCCGCCGGTACTCGGAGCGGAGGGGACGGGATGCGATTGGTCTCCCGTCCTCGCCGGTTTACCAGATCTTATCGATTTTTTTTCCTTCAGGGCTGCAAGCCAAACATCGGAGAATGATGCGTCTCCAGTACCTTCCCGTTGCCAAGGTACATGTGTACGCCGCACGGCAGACACGGATCGAAGCTGCGAACCGCCCGCATGATGTCGATGCCCTTGAATTTGTCCGGCCCGTTCTCTTCGAAGATCGGCGTGTTCTGCACCGCGTCTTCGTAAGGGCCCGGCGTGCCGTAGATATCGCGCGGATTCGCGTTCCACGGGGTCGGCGGGTACGGGTGATAGTTTGCAATCTTTCCATCGCGAATCACGACGTGGTGCGAGAGCACCCCGCGGACCGCTTCGTGGAAGCCGCAGCCGATGGCGTCTTGCGGCACTTTGAAGTCTGTCCAGGTCTTCGTCCGCCCCGCGTGGAGTTCCCCCAATGCTTGTTCCGCGAAATAGAGCGCCGCGCATGCCGCGTACACTTGGAAATACGTTCGCGCGCGGTCACGTTCGATCGCGTTGCTCCACTTTGGAATCTTCCATTCAAATTCCACTTCCGGGAGCGACATGGTCTTGGGCAAGTACATCTTCACGCTGGTGCCGGTAGCCTTGATGTAGCCGATATCCACCAAGCCCGCGAGCGCTGTAGCCCACAGGCGCGCGATAGGTCCGCCGCCTGTGTCCAACGCCAGGTGATCATTCGTGCGTTTGTCCAGCCACCGTGGCGACATCACCCAGGTGTACTTGTCTTTGAAGTCGCGCTTCTGCGGTCTCGGAATCGTAGTTTGATTCCACGGATGATTTTGATCGACCGGGTTGCCCAGAGGATCGGTCTTCACAAACGTCTCGGCATTCTGCCAACCGTCGTAATACGAACTGCCCAGCAGAATGCGGATATTCAGGTTGATATCCACCAGGTCGGTGGTCACCAGTTTTCCGTCGACGACGACGCCGGGCGTCACGTACATTCCGCGGCCCCACTGGGTCATATTCTTGTACGTGTAGTCGCACACATTGGGATTGTTGAACGATCCCCAGCACCCCAGCAGAATGCGTCGCTGCCCGACTTTTTCGTAACCGGGAAGCGCTTCGTAGAAGAAATCGAACAGGTCATCGTGCAGCGGCACTACCTTCTTCATGAACTCCACATATTTCATGAGCCGCACAATGTAATCCGTAAACAATTGCACCGTCGGCACCGTTCCAACGCCGCCGGGATATAACGTCGAAGGATGCACGTGCCGCCCTTCCATCAGGCAGAACATTTCACGCGTCATGCGGCTCATCTGCAGCGCTTCCCGGTAAAACGCGCCAGTAAACGGATTTAACGCTCGCATGATGTCGGCAATCGTACGGAACCCGTGGAGATTCGCTCCCGGCGACGCGGTCTTCTCGGCTTTTGCCAACACGCTGGGATTGGTTTCCTTTACCATCTGCTCGCAAAAGTCCACGCCGACCAGATTGTCCTGAAAAATGTTGTGGTCGAACATGTACTCAGCCGCTTCACCGAGATTTACGATCCATTCCGCGATGGCCGGCGGCTGAATTCCGAACGCCATGTTCTGCGCATACGTCGCGCAGGTCGCGTGATTGTCCCCGCAAATCCCGCAAATGCGACTGGTGATGAAGTGCGCGTCGCGGGGATCCTTGCCCTTCATGAAAATGCTGTAGCCGCGGAAGATTGACGAGGTGCTGTGACATTCCGCGACCACCCGGTTTTCGAAGTCGATCTTGGTGAAGATTCCGAGGCTGCCCACGATTCGGGTTATCGGATCCCAATTCATGTCCACTAACTTGCCCGACTTGCTGGACGTATCTTTGAACGGAGTGGTCAGCGTGCTCATGGTCTCTGCTCCTTTTTCCTTTTAGTAACTTCTCGGGCTATAGCCAGTAGTGAGTTCGGTGCGTGGATGACGCCACTTCGGTTCTTTGTTCACGGTCGAATTCGTAAAGGAACGCAGTGCGCGGACGGCGCGGCCGTACACACCAATCATTCCCGCGGACACCTTCGCGCCCGGCGGTTCGTCCATAAACGGCATGAACTTGTCCGGGAAACCCGGCATCGTGCAGCCGATGCAGATTCCGCCGACGTTTGGACAGCCACCGATTCCGGCCATCCATCCGCGCTTCGGTACGTTGCAGTTGACCACTGGTCCCCAGCATCCCAGTTTCACGATGCACTTCGGCGAACCGTACTCTTCGGCGAAGTCGCCCTGCTCGTAGTAGCCGGCGCGATCGCAACCTTCGTGAACCGTCTGCCCGAACAGCCATGTGGGCCGCAGTTGATCGTCCAGCGGAATCATAGGAGCCAGGCCGCTCACCTGGTAAAGTAGATAAAGCAGCGTCTCCATGAAGTTGTCGGGCTGCACTGGGCACCCCGGCACATTCACGATGGGCAGACCCGCAACAGACTTCCAGTCCCATCCCAGATAATCCGCCAGGCCCATGCAGCCCGTGGGGTTCCCTTCCATCGCGTGGATTCCGCCGTACGTGGCGCACGTGCCGCAGGCGACTACCGCCAGGGCCTTCGGCGCCAGGCGGTCAATCCAGTCATTGGTCGGAATGGGCTGGCCGGTTTTTGAATCCGTGCCCATCGCCGCCCAGTAACCTTCGGCCTTAATCTTTTCGTTGGGAATCGATCCTTCGACAACCAGCACGAAAGGACCGAGTTTTCCCGATTCCGCCAGATACCAGAACTTCATGAAGTCGTCGCCATTTTCGTACGCCAGCACCGGGTTATGCAGATGAACTTTGGGTAGACCCGGAATGGCGCCGAGCAGCACATCCTCGATACTGGGTTGTGTGGCAGCAGTGATCGAGACGGAATCTCCGTCACATCCCAGCCCCGCTGTCATCCAGATAATGTGCACATCCGATACTGGAGGTTTTTTCTGTGTAATCCGACCGTACGGACCAGCTTCTCCTGCCATGGCTGCATTCTCCTTTTCGGTCTTACTGTGGTTCCCGAGAAATCGCGAGGAGCATCACATGAACAAATATAGTTATGGTGAAGAAGCCACAAGTAGGAAGGTGCTGTTTCTTTCGTAGGGGCTTCTACCAGCGCCGATATAGGGGAATCCCTGATGGGCGCCAAGTTATTGAACTAGAGGGTTTTGCGCGAGCCTTAGATTGGCGGCTCGAGATATGCAGAAAACTATTTAATAGATTGCAGCGAAATTCTCACGAGGCACGCCCAGTTTGGAATTGAAGCCGGTTTAAATCGACAGGAGAGGTTGGAAAAATTTCTCACGCGCTTTTTTCGTTCAGCGAGCCTTCGATCGCATGCTGCAACAACTCGCGCGCATTTCGCAGCCGCAGTTTTTCTTTGATATGCGCCTGGTAAGACTCCACCGTCTTTACGCTGACGTGCAACTCGTCCGCGATTTGCCGCGTGCCGCGTCCCGCACCAATCATTCTGTACACTTCCAGCTCACGATCGCTTAATGTGCCCAGTGGATCGGCCTTCGAGGAGTGAGATCCGTGTACAAACTGCTCCAGCATCCTGCTGGTCAAGCGCTCGCTGAGATAAACTTTCCCTTGCAGAATTCGCCGGATCGCCACCAGCACTTTTTCCGTGGCTTCCTGCTTCATGATGTAGCCATTGGCACCGGCTCGCAGCGAACGTTCCGCGTAGCTTGATTCATCGTGCATGGAAAGCACCAGGACCGGCAGGATCGGATCTTTGACTCTGATAGCCTTTAGCATTTCCAGCCCGTCCGGACCGTCCAGTGAAATATCCAGAACGATCAGGTCAGGCAGCGCGTTTGGGATTTCCCGCAATGCCGAGGGTGCTCCGTCTGCCTGGCCGCAAACCACCAGGTCAGCTTCACGGTTGATGAGCAGCGCCAGCCCCTGGCGCACAATCGGGTGGTCGTCCACGAGGAATACTCTCGATTTCGTTGCCTGCGATCCGAAGTGCTGGTTAGCTAACACTTTGGTTTGTCCTTGGTAGCACAGGCATCGGCAGCGGGAACACGCAGGAAACCGTGGTGCCTCCGGTCGGATTGCGCCGCACTTCCAGCATGCCGCCGACCATTCTTGCGCGATAGCTCATGATATTCAATCCCATCCCGGTGTGGCTCTCCAGAACTTCCGGGATTCCCTTCCCGTTATCGCGAATCGACAGAATCGCTTCGCCGCTCCCAGCGGACAATATAATCAGCAGGTCCCGCGCTTTTCCATGTTTGATGGCGTTGTTCAACGCTTCTCGCGCGATGTGATACAGGTGCGTCGCCAGATTTACGTCGTCGATCAATACCGGCACGTCACATTGGAAATGGCAAGTCACGCGATACAGATCTTGCATCTCTTCCGCGCACTGGTTGAGCGCTGACATCAGCCCTTGCGCTTCGGAGACCACCGGCGAAAGTCCGCGCGCTAATTCCTTGGTTTTACGGATGGCGTCGTTTACCAGCCGCACGATCTTGGCCATGTCCGCCGATTCCGGCAGGGATTCGTCGGAAAGTTTTTCTTCCAGGACTTTGCTCATGAAAGCGATGCCAGTCAAATGTTGGCCAAGACCGTCGTGCAGATCCTGTCCGATGCGTTGCTGCTCGCGCGCGCTTACTTCCAGAATGGCTCGCTCCAAACGCTTGCGCTCCGTGATATCGATGCCGGTGGCGATGATGTGCGCGTCTCCCTGGCTCGGCGATAAAATCGTAGTCGACCAGCCGATCAATCGCGATGCGCCGTCTCGCGTCAGCCAGTGACTTTCATATTCGTTCGCGGGAGCGCCGGAACATGATTGCGCCAGCAGAGACTTGAAACCCTCTATCTCTTCCGTCGGCAGAAACAATTCCCAGATGTATTTCCCTTTCACCTCCGGCGATGAGTAGCCGCTGGTGTGTTCGCACGCGCGATTAAAGCGAACAATCCGGCCCTTGGGATCGAGAACAACTACCAGCGCTCCGACCGTATCAAGAATTGCTGACAGCACGTTGCGTTCTTCCTGCAATGCGCTTTCAGTTTGTTTCACCTCGGTGATATCCACCCCGACGCCGTGAATAAACCATGGCCGCCCGTCTTCGCGTCGAATCATCTTTGCCTGGCAATGGAACCAGCGCACCCGCCCGTCGCGTGCGACCACTCGGTACGCCGAGCTCAGCGGCTTCGCGCACAAAAACATTTCCGACGCTTCCACGCTCCAGCGATGTTTGTCGTCGGGATGAATCTGCTGGTACCACCGCATGGGATCTTCAAGCCATTCGCTCTGCGAGAAACCCAGCGCCGCTTCAATCTGCGGACTGACGTAGGCCTCTCCGATTCCTTTATCAAGGTAGGCCATGAAAACAACCGCGGGAATTTGTTCCACGAGTGCGCGGTAACGCGCTTCCACGCTCAGAGGTTTCAGAGAGGATGCTGGCTCTTCAAGGTCTTCCTCAGCAAACGCGGACTGCGAATTGCTTGATCGATTTTGAATAAATACGCCGGCCAGTTCCTCCAATGTCGCCTGTGCCTCAGCGACATTCGCGTCGGGCTCTCCAAGCAGTAGCGACTGCACCAACTCTTCCATCCAGTCGCTTTGTGGCATTGGGTTTTGACCCATATCTTCCACTCCGTTTATTACCGATCCAGGCCCACGGTTCGCAAAACCTCAAGACATCTTACGATCGAGATTCGGCCGGCTTCTCCAGCTCGGTTCTTTGTTCATCGACGCCTGCGTGAAGCGGCGCAGCGCATGGATCGCCCGGCCGTACGTTGCCACTGCTTTGGACGATAGCAACGAGCCTGGGGGTTGGTTCATGAACGGCATGAATTTATCCGGAAAACCGGGCATGGTGCATCCGATGCAAATTCCGCCAATGTTCGGGCATCCACCGATGCCTGCCATCCAGCCGCGTTTCCCCACGTTGCATTGCACCACCGGGCCCCAGCATCCCAATTTCACAATGCATTCAATGGCGCCGTATTCGTCCGCAAATTGCGCTTGCTCGTAAAAACCGCCGCGATCGCAACCTTCGTGCACCGTCTGACCGAATAGCCACGTGGGACGCAAGCTTTCGTCCAACGGAATCATGGGCGCTTTTCCGGACGCCATGTTCAGCAGATACAGAAGCGTCTCCATGAAATTATCGGGCTGCACCGGACATCCCGGCACGCACACGATAGGAATGCCCGCATAAGATTTCCATTTCCATCCGAGATAATCCGGCAGGCCCATGCAACCGGTCGGATTCCCTTCCATCGCATGAATTCCGCCGTACGTGGCGCAGGTGCCCGCCGCGATGATCGCCCACGCATTCGGCGCGAGGCGGTCGATCCAGTCACACGTTAGGATGGGCTGTCCGGTTTTTTGGTCGGTACCGAAAGTGGCCCAATAGCCTTCTTTTTTATTAGTTTCGTCCGGAATGGATCCTTCCATCACCAATATATAAGGCGCGAGTTTCCCCTCCGCGGCCAGATGAAAATGCCGCATGAACTCTTCGCCGTTGTCATAGGTGAGAAACGGATTGTGCAACCGTACTTTGGGAATCCAGGGGATGGCTCCGAGCACAATGTCTTCGATACTCGGTTGCGTCGCAGCGGTCATGGAGATGGTATCTCCGTCGCAGCCGAGCCCGGCAGTAACCCACAGCACGTCGATTTCTCGAATTGGTTCGGCCCGCCGGCGTTCCTGTTCGCTGATAACAGCGGATTCCGGCATGGGTGTTCCCCCTGCTCAATGGGACCGTGGATGCGCGAGGCTGAGGCAAAAACTACGGCAATGTCTCGGTGAGGGCCGGAGCCAGGACGTCCGTCGCGTATTCTACATGAAACCATTTCGCAGCGGGGGTTATGGATCTGACCAAGCCGCCGGCTACTCCAGGGAGTTTGCCAGTGACCGTCGGTACAGCGCTGGCTCGCGAAAATTATCTGCGCCGAAAGTGATACGTGAACGAGGCCGTGACATAAGACTTCAGTGCGAAGCCTGTTACCACGGTGGCTGCAGGATTTCCGTCAACGGGTAGACTCCCCAGTGTTTGACCTCCATAGCCGCTAACGATGAGGAAGTTCAACCCGAGATCGCAACCGCGGCTCTCAAATGGCCGCACGAGCGCGCCGCGAAATTCGCGCACGGGTACGGAAACGAGAGGGTTCCCCGC
>JRHI01001439.1_pt1 | contig 19960 bp, 23 predicted proteins | sample 215371 | NCBI WGS metagenome assembly JRHI01 (sample SAMN02929681, study PRJNA255918) | sediment metagenome | biome: cave system; feature: Ice Cave; material: Sediment; isolation source: sediment from deep within a dark volcanic ice cave with no known source of... ...
TGTCTGGCTCAAGTCAGCCGACGAGATCCTGGCAAGCATCGCGAGATTTTGTGTGCGAACCTCGGAAACAGGACACTAGTTGAGGACGCCTCGGCGTTCACGCGACCCTATCGCCGGCGGCGTACGCGGCGAGCAGTTCTCGAAGCACCGTAGAAAGCGTCCGGCCTTCAGCGCTCGCCCGCTTCTTCGCAAGCTCGTAGACACCCTGCGGGACGCGGACGGCAACGCGCGGGGACTCGCCGGCTGGCTGCCCTCTAGGCGGCCGCCCCGGCCGGAGGTCAACGCGTCGAGCCTTGGACAGGTCGTAGCCGGCCTCTGCTTCCTTGGCGAGTTGTTCCTCGAGTTCCGGCGTGAGGCGGGTACCATCCTTCAGGACGAACTGAGTTTTCGCCACGGGACAGCCTCCTCGTATTCGCGCGGGTACCTGGCACGCAACTTCATCGCATGGATCACGCGCAGCTCACCTGCCTCATTCGCGACCGCGACCGCCTCAAGCGGAACGCCATGGGCATCGTCGCCAAGGAAGACCAGACGACTTTCGCCTAGAGCGCCATCCGCCGCTGGCTGATCAAACGCGCGACCACAGTGCTCGATCACGAAGCGGATCTGATCATCACGTACACCATGCTTTCGGGCCGACTGGGCAATCTCGACGACCATCCGGCCCTCCTAGTAACTGTCCGACAGTTTACCATGCCCGGCACCTGCTGCTACCCGCGGGTCATCCTCTTGCGGTCGTTTTTGGCGTCGAAAGCAGGCACCAGAGCAAATGCATCTTCGGGTGGCAGATGCTGTCGAGCAGCGACGAAAGGGAGAGGAGGTCGCTGCAATCCAATTCGCCCCGCGAAGGCACGGCAGACCTCCCGCCTCGTAAGCGGTAGGTCGTCAGTTCAATCCTGACCGTCGGCTCCGGCTTGCCGGTTTGGCTTGTGCCCGTTGAACATGCCCTCGCCGTGATGTGGCGCTTGCGACGGCTGTGAGGTAGAAGCGTTGCTGGGCCCGAAGCGCTGACGAGGCCGCGTCGCCGGACGGCTCAGCGCACCTCCTGGATGCGGATCAGGTTGCCCGCGGGATCGCGGACGGCACAGTCGCGAACGCCGTACGGCATCTCGGTCGGCTCCTGGACCACCTCGGCGTCGCTGGCCTGCAGCCCCTCGAAGGTGCCGTCGAGGTCGGTGGTGGCCAGGAGGAGGCGTGCGTAGGTGCCCTTGGCTATCATCTCGGCGATGGTGCGGCGCTCATCGTCGGTGAGGCCGCAGGCCGGCGGCGCCGGCGGTTCGAGCACGATCGACGTACCGGGCTGGTCGGCGGGACCGACCGTGATCCACCGCATCCCGTCGTCTCCAACGTCGTGGCGGACTTCGAAGCCGAGGGTGTCGCGATAGAAGGCCAGGGAGGCATCCGGGTCGTTGTGCGGGAGGAAGCTCGTGTGAATCGTGATGTCCATGACGGTCACGCTAGCAGCGGCCGGGGAGGCGCGCTTCTCGATTCCTGATCGGTCTGGTCACCAGTCTCGCCACGCACGACGGCATCCCCGCCGTCGCGAGCGCCGCGTGGCGCCGATAAGTGCTGGGCGGCATGCCGACCAGGTCGGTGAAGCGAGTGCTGAAGGTGCCCAGCGACGAGCAGCCGACCATGAAACAGATCTCGGTGACGCTGAGCTCGCCCTGGCGCAGCAGTGCCATCGCGCGCTCGATGCGCCGCGTCATGACGTAGCCGTACGGCGACTCGCCGTAGGCGAGCCGGAACTCGCGGCTGAGGTGCCCGGCGGACATGTTCGCGCCGCGGGCGAGCGCCTCGACGTCCAGCGGATGCTCGTACTCCCTGTCGATCCGGTCGCGGACGCGGCGCAGCCGCACGAGGTCGCGCAAGCGCGGCGCGATCACGACCTCCTCGGGCGTCGAGCGGTTGTGTCGCACGTCGGCATTTTCCCCGACCCGGCTCCCGGCTCGTCCACACCCGCGCCTGCCGAGGGCCTCGGTACAGGTTCCAGCCATCGCTCCGGTCGACTCGATTACGCCTCCGTCTCACGGCAATGCTCATCGTGTCGCCCTGTGTGAGGCGACTGCATCAAGCAGTGCTCGTCGCCGTCATTGACGGGCTGCGCAAGCCGAGCACGTTGCCGTCCGCGTCCTTCACTGTCGCGATCAACAAGCCACCACCAACGTCTTTCACGTCCTGGTGGGTTTGGGCGCCGGCGTCCAGGAGCTCCTTCAGACTGGATCGGATATCGGCCACATCCCAGTAGGCGATCGGACCCGGGCCCTGGCCGTGCGGATCGAGGCCGAACTCCAGGTCACCAGCCCTGAAGCCGACGTAGTAGCTGCTCTCGGCATAGGGCTCGACACCCAGCAGCCGGCCGAACAACGCCTTGGATTTCGCGAGGTCCGTGGTCGGATAGACGATCAGTCGCATTCCGGTGCTCATCGGCTTTCACTCCATGCATGTGGACGTCCGTGCCGGCCACGCTAGTTGTGGCCCGTTCCCCGGCGCTTCTCGATTCCTGATCGATTCAGGCGAAACCGGCCTCTCACGATCGACAGGATATTCGGGAGTAGGATGAGGTCGTGGAACGGTCCGGCCGCGGCATCTTCGGCTGGCTGCCTCCGGCCTTGCGGCGCCTCGAGCACAAGCTCGGAGCCAGGCGCGACGACCGCACGCTCTGGGTGTGGGTGGTACCCGCCGCCACCGTGGTGGTCACCTTCGTGGTCCTGGCCTTCATCGGCGTGCAGGGCAAGGTCGACCTGTTCCTGACCATGCCGATGGCGCTGACTCTCTCGGTGTTCCTCGGCTCGCTCTCCGCCTTCTACCTCACCGCCGCAAGCTCCGACGAGGTGGATGCGGACGACGACGATGATCGCCGGCGCCCCCGGCCGGTCGTGCCACCGGGGCCTTCGCCACCCTCGGCGTCGCGGCTGGTGGTCCCCCCGCGGCGGCCCTCGCCCGAGCCCGCAGCGGAGGAGCGGACCCCGGTCGGCGCAGGCGGACCGAGCCGCAGCTGAGCCGGGGTCAGCTCGCGGGCGCGGCCATGCGCTCGGCCAGGTAGCGCATAGCGATCGGGTAGCGGTACTCAATACCCCCGTGTCCCGCGTCGAACATCTCGAAGTGCACGTCGGTGACACCGATGTCGGACAGGGCTTCCCGGAAGGCAACCGCCCCCAGGTCGAGAAAATACTCGTCACGAGTCCCCGCATCGATGTAGATGGCCCGCAGGGAGCGCAGCGCATCGGCGTGGTGCTGCACCATGCGTACTGGGTCCATCGCCAGCCAGCGCTCCCACACGTCAGGGATCATCCGTCCGCTGCGTGTGTCGAACGGCAGCCGGACGGTGCCGTCCTCATCGGTCGAATACGCCGAGGCCATCGCCCACATCTCGACGAGCCCCCCGTCGCTGGGCCGCGACCCCATCGGACGGGTGCGCAGGTCGGCGAGGAACCGTTCGTATGAACCGTCGTACTCGTCGCGGAGCGCGCGCACCACCGCGGGCACCGCCTTCCAGTAGGACAGCTCGAAGAGCGCGTCACCGGCGTGCGTTGCCATGGCTCCGAACAGGTCGGGCCGCAGCATCGGCGTGATCATCGCGCCGTATCCGCCGCTCGACTTCCCGGTGATGGCGCGGTGGCCGGGATCGGCGAGGGTGGGGAACCGGTGATCGACGAAGCCGACCACCTCGTCACACAGGTAGGTGTGGTAGCGGCCGGTCCCCGGGGAGTCGACGAACTGGCTGCCACCAAGAGATGTCCAGCAGTCGACCATCACCACCAGGCACGGGGGCACCCGCGGATCGCTGAACAGCCCGTCGATCAACTCGACGACGCTGGGACGGTACGGGCGGCGGTTGCGCCACATGTCCACCTGCCCGGTGAAACCCTGGATCAGGTAGATCGCCGACAGCCGTCTGGGCGCAGCCTCGAGCAGCGGTGGCGTGTACACCCAGAGAGGTCGGGCGGTGGGGTCACCGAGCGGGTTGCCCTGGAGCGCATCGCTCTCGATGACCAGCTCGTCGAGGCGTCCGCGCAGTGGCCGCTGCCAGGGTGGCCCGAGCACCTGGGTGGTCGGCTCGCTCACCGCCGTCCCGCCACAACGCGAGTGACACCGAGGCTGTCGCGATTCGACCTCACCTCTCGCATGCCCGCCCGGCGCAACACCGTGCCGGTGGCGCGGGCCAGGTATGGAGCAACCTCGACGAGCAGGTGACCTCCCGGGCGCAGCCACGCCGGCGCGTCGTCGGCGAGACGGCGCACCAGGCCGAGCCCATCCTCCGACTCGTCGGTGAGCGTGCTCCGCGGCTCGAACTTGCGCATCTCGGCGGGAAGCGTACGGACCTCGCCGCGCGCCACGTAAGGCGGGTGGATGGTGAACACGTCCACCTCGCCGCGCAAGTTCGAGGGCAGGCCGAGCAGCATGTCGCTGACGGCGAACGCCACATTGTCGAGACCGAGTTGTCGAGCGTTGGCCTTACCGAGCGTCACCGCCTTGGTTGAGATGTCGACGGCCCAGACCTCGCTGTCGCGCACCTGCGCAGCAATCGCCAGTGCTATCGCACCGGAACCGGTGGCGACGTCGACGGCCACACGCCGGCCGCGTCGCCTGCGCAGCCGCCGTATCGCGTGTTCCACCACCAGCTCACTGGATGAGCGCGGCGAGAAAACCCCAGGCCGCACCATCAGTTTCAGTCCGCAGAACGTGAAATGGCCGGTGATGTAGTTGACCGGCTCGCCTGCCAGCCGGCGCTCGACCATCGCTGTGAACTTGCGTCGCTGCGACTTGCTGACCTCGTACTCGGCCAGGCGATCGTCGTCCGGTTCAACGTCGAGGACATGGGCCAGCATCACCTCGGCGTCCCATCGCGCCAGCCCGGGCTGCCAGTGCTCGATGTTGCGCGACCTGGAGATCCGTTTCTCTGCAGCGGAAAGCAGATCTTCTCCGGTGGACCCTAGACTGGACGTTGTGGACACCGCACCACGGCTCGCAACCCTGGACATCCTGCGCATCGTAGACGAGCAGACCCCGGCCGCCCGCCGCAGCGCAGCGTTCTTCGACGTCGACCGCACACTGCTGCGCGGATCGTCTGTGCTCCATGTTGCCCGGCCGATGCGCCGCGCCGGTCTGCTGCCCACCCGCGCCATGCTCCATTCGCTGGTCATGCAGGCGCGGTTCAGCCTCTACGGGTTCGGCGAGACGCAGATCCGCGACGCAGTTCGCGGCGTCGGCGAGCTGGTCGAGGGCATCGAGGCCGACAGGTTGCACAACTTTGCGCAGCAGGCCATTCCCGAACACGTCCTGCCCCGAGTGTACGGCGAGGCGCTTGCGCGCATCCAGTGGCACAGGGATCGCGGCGACCGCGTGTTCCTGGTGTCGTCCTCACCTCGTGAGTTCATCAGTGAGCTGGGACGGCTTCTCGGCGCGGACGGAGTCGCAGCCACAGAGGCGGAGTTGAGCTGTGGGCGCTACACCGGTCGCATCGTCCGCTTCTGCCATGGCGAGGCCAAAGCGGCGGCGGTGCGCGATCTCGCCCGGCTCAACGACGTCGACCTCACCGTTTCATATGCCTACGGCGACAGCTTCGTCAGCGACATGGCGATGCTCAGCGAGGTCGGCAAACCCGTCTGTGTCAACCCCGATCGCGCCCTGGCGCTGGAGGCAGCGCGGCGCGGCTGGCCGATCGAACGATTCCTCCACGCTGGCGCAAGGCCCGGTCGCGCCGGCCTGCTCCGGCTTCCCCACCGCGTCGTGAGCGCCTCACCCCCAATTGTCCAGCGAGCCCAGCACAGTGTCCCAAGCAAAACCCGGCCTCTGCGCGACCTGTGAGCACGCCCGCATTGTCCGCGGGGCTCGCTCACAATTCTGGATGTGCGGGCGCGCCGAGTCCGATCCCAGCTTTGCGCGCTATCCACGTCTGCCCGTGATCAGGTGTACCGGCCATGACCCGGGCTCCCCGCGTCCGGTTGGCCCCGGCTGAGAGGGGCGCTCACTCCGCCGGCGTTCCTCCGTCATCGGTTGCACCCTTCTCCGGCAACCAGATCGTCTTGACGTTGACGAACTCGCGGGTGCCAAAGCTGGCCAGCTCACGGCCGTAGCCGCTCTCCTTGACACCACCAAAGGGAATCCGCGGATCGGAATGAGTCATCCCGTTGATGAAAACGCCACCGCTCTCCATGCGCCTCGCCAGCGACAGTCCCCGTTCCTCGTCGCGTGTCCAGATGTTGCCGCCGAGCCCAAAATCGGAATTGTTCGCGGCTGCCAGCGCCGCGTCCGCCGAGCCCACCCGCACCACCGCGGCGAGGGGTCCGAAAGTCTCCTCGCGGAACGCCGGCATCTCCGCTGTGCACCCGGTGAGGACAGCCGGCGTGACAAAGTAGCCGCGTCCCTCTGGCCGGGTGCCCCCGCAGCGCAACGTCGCACCCATCGCGACCGACTCGCGCAGCTGCCGCTCGACGGTATCGCGGAGATCGCCACGCGCGAGCGGTCCCATGGTCACCGACTCGCGGGTCGGGTCTCCGACCACCATCGCAAGCGCGCGTTCGACAAGCAGCTCCTCGAAGTCGCCGGCGACGGCGTCGACGACGATGAAGCGCTTCGCCGAGATACAACTCTGGCCGGCGTTCTGGAAGCGCGACTTGGCCGCGACGGTGGCCGCCTCCTCGAGGTCCGCATCCTCGAGAACGATGAACGCGTCCGATCCGCCGAGCTCGAGGACGGCGTGCTTGAGACTCTTCCCTGCGGCAGTGGCGACGCTGCGGCCGGCGGCGGTGCTGCCCGTGAGCGTGACCGCGCTGATCCGCGCGTCCTCGATGACCGCGGCGACTCGCTGGTTGGGGATGAGCACGACCTCGAAGACGCCGCGCGGCAAACCCGCGTCCCTGAACACCTCGCCGATGGCGAGCGCGCAACCGCTGACGTTGCTGGCGTGCTTGAGCACTGCACAGTTGCCCGCGCAGAGCCCGGGCGCCGCAAAACGGAACACCTGCCACAGCGGGAAGTTCCAGGGCATCCCGGCGAAGACTGTGCCGAGCGGTTCGAAGGCCACAAAGCTACGCGAGCTGTCGCTCGGCGAGGGCTCGTCGGCGAGGAAGCCGGGGGCGTGCTCGGCGAACCACCGGCACGCAAATGCGCACTTCTCGACCTCGGCTCGCGCTTCGGCGAGGGTCTTGCCCATCTCCGCGGTGATCAGCGCCGCCAGCGAGTCGCGGCGCTCACGGAGAACGTCCCCGGCTGCGGCAACCAGACGGCAGCGGTCCTCGATGGGCGTCGACCGCCAGCTCTGCCGGCGGCCCAGCGCGCGATCGAGAGCGGCGTCGACCTCGCTCTCGGTGTGCGCCGCGTAGGTGGCGATCTCCTCCTCCGTCGCGGGGTTGACGGAGCGCATGCTCTGCACTTCAACGGCCAATTCAGCGTCCTCCAGACTGCGATGGTACGGAGGCTGTCCACGACTCCGTTGGCGCGCGTCTTTGCCGTAGGGTGACCCCCAGTGACCACCCAGCTTCGATCCTCTGTCGTCAATCGTCTGGGCGGCCGGGTGATCGGCGCTTTCGCCATCATCTATGTCCTCTGGGGAAGCACGTACCTGTTCATCCGGCTGGCGTCGGAGACCATCCCGCCGCTGCTGATGGCGGGGGTTCGCTTCCTGGTTGCCGGTGCGATCCTGCTGGCACTCTCCAGCCGCACGCGCGACCATCGGCGGGACCCGATCGGCCGGCGCCAGTGGGGCGCAACCGCGGTGACCGGGGCGTTGCTGCTCCTCGGCGGCAACGGTGGTGTCGTCTACGGAGAGCAGTTCGTCGCCTCGGGGACGGTGGCGCTCCTGGTCGCCACCGTCCCGCTTTTCATCGCGCTGCTCAGCGCGATCTTCCTCGGCCAGCAGCTGCGCCGCGTCGCAGTGGTCGGCATTGGCATCGGGCTGCTCGGCACCGCGGTGCTGATCCGACCCGGCGGCGCCGGCGACCCCGGTCACATGCTCCTCGTCCTGGCCGCGCCGCTGAGCTGGGCGATCGGCTCGCTGTATGCCACGCGTGGCCCGCTGCCCAAGCGCCTGCTGGTAGCGACCGGGATGGAGATGCTCTGCGGGGGCGCTCTGCTGGTCGTCGCCGGCCTCCTCACCGGGGAATTGCCCAGCCTGCACCTCGACCGGATCAGCCTGGTGTCGGGCCTCTCCCTGGCCTACCTGGTGGTGTTCGGCTCGCTGATCGCGTTCAGCGCCTACCTGTGGCTGCTCAGCAAGGTGCCCACCCAGGCGGTTGCCACCTACGCGTACGTGAACCCCCTGGTGGCGGTGCTCCTCGGCTGGGCGTTCCTGGGCGAGCAGATCACCGGACAGACGCTGCTCGCTGGGGCCCTCATCATCGTTGCCGTGGTGCTGATCCTCTCCCGACCTCCGGTCTCGTCGCGACGCGCGCCCGTTCTGCCCAAGGACGCCGTGGCGTGATCGACGAAACCAGGGTTGCCGACGAGCACGCCGTCCCGCAGAGGTTTCCCGAGGGCGCCCGGCTCATGGACTTCCTTTGCCTCGGGCCGATCCTGGCCAAGTCGATCTACAACTACGCGGGCGTCCCCTTGGGCATCGCGCTCCAGTTCACCCGTCCGCTCTATGCGGAGCTTCTCCGCGGCAGCACCATCTCGCTGATCATCGCCGGCGCCTTCGCATCGAGCGGCAGGCTGCCGCTCTGGGCGGTGCTGCTCGCCCCGATCCCGATCACCATGCTCACCGACCCCTTCTTCTACTGGGCGGGGCGGCGCTACGGACGTCCCCTGGTGGGCTACCTCGAGAAGCACGACCGGCGCTGGCACCGCCGCGCATCCCGCGCCGAGAGATTCTTTGCGCGCTGGGGGCTGTGGACAATCCTCTTCGCCTACTGGCTGCCGGTCCCCAACGACCTCCTCTACTTCGGAGCCGGCGACGCGCGCATCCGTTTTTGGCCCTTCATCGTGGTTGACCTCATCGGTACCTTCAGCTACATCGGCCTCTGGGTGGCGCTCGGCTTCATCGTCGGCAAGCCCGCCGAGAACGTTGCCGACGCGGTCGGTCAGTACAGCGGGCGGATCACCATCGCGCTCATCGTCGTCATCTTCGCGTTCAGCGTCTTTTCGGCGTGGCGAGGTGGACGCTTTCGGGGCGCCTCGTAGCGGAGGTCAGGTGACCGCGGCGCGCTCCGCGAAGCGCGCGTCGAGGTGAGCCCCGGTCTCGACCACCTGGCGCAGCCGGTCGACCGCGTCCCAGACATCCACGTAACGGACATACAGCGGCGCGAAACCGAAACGGCAGATGTCGGGGGCGCGGAAGTCGCCGACGACGTCACGCTCGAGCAGCGCGCGAATCACCCCGTAGCCGTCGGCGTGGCGGAACGACGCCTGCGAGCCGCGGCGCTGAGGATCGCGCGGGGACACCAGCTCGAACCCCATGCCCGCGCAGCGTTCCTCGACCAGCTCGACGAACAGGTCGACGAGCGCCGTCGACTTCTGTCGCACCGCCGCCATGTCCTGCTCGAGCCAGAGGTCGACCCCGGATTCGAGCGCGGTCAGCTCCAGCGTCGGCGGCGTCCCGGAGAGCATCGAGGTGATCCCGCGCCCCGCCCGGTACTCGGGCTCGAACGCGAAAGGATCGGCGTGGCCAAGCCACCCCGGCACGGGATTGCGCAGCCGGTCGTGCAGCCGGCTGCGCGCGTGCAGGAATGCGGGCGCACCCGGTCCACCGTTGAGGTACTTGTACCCGCATCCCGTCGCCATGTCCGCGCCGTCGTCGTCGATCCGCAACGGCACCGCGCCGACGCTGTGCGACAGGTCCCAAACCGCCAGCGCGCCGGCTGCGTGCACGGCGTCGCTGACCGCGCGCATGTCGTGCATGAAGCCGGTGCGGTAGTCGACGTGCGTGATCAGCGTCAGGGCCACGTCGACGCTCAGCGAGTCGAGGAGGCGGGCGCGCGGCACCACGCGCACAGTGGCCCCGCTGAGCTCGGCCGCCCCGGCGGCGATGTAGAGGTCGGTGTGGAAGTTCTCCTGTTCGGTGAGCACCACCGTGCGTCCCGGTTGCAGCGCCAGGGCCGCACACACCAGCTTGAAGAGGCAGGTGGTGGTGCTCTCGGCGACCACCACCTCGTCCTCCGCGGCGCCGATGAGGTGCGAGATCTTGGCACCGACGCGCAGTGGTTGCTCGATCCAGCCCCCGTCGTTCCAGCTCCGGATCAGCCCCTGTCCCCACTGCTGCTCCACCGCCGCGGCGACGGCTCGAGCAGTCGCGACCGGCAGCGCACCGAGGGAGTTGCCGTCGAGGTAGACGAGACCATCAGGGATGACGAATTGCCCGCGGACGTCTGCCAGGGGGTCGCGCTCGTCGCGTTCGGCGCACGCCCCGCGGTCGATGCTGGTGCTCACAGGCGGTTGCGCACCTCCCAAAGCTCGGGAAAGAAGCGCCGATCCAGGGTGGTCTGCAGGTAGGCGACGCCGAGGCTGCCACCGGTGCCGGTGCGGCTGCCGATCTCCCGAGCCGCCATCAGACCGTGATGATGACGCCAGCGCGCGATCGTCTCGTCGTGGTCGACGAACAGCTCGCAGAGCTGGTGCAACACGGTGCGCACCGGCTCGTCGTGGTCGCAGTACAGCGACGCCAGCGCGGTCAACCGACCATGGCGGGCGTGCTCGTCGTCAGCGGCGGGGAAATCGAGGCCACCGGCGCGGAGCGCCGACCCCAGGGCGTCGTACAGGGAGCGCCGCTCGAGCCGCGCCGACAGCTGGTCGCGCTGCTGCTCGCTACGGCCGGCGTCGCCAAGGTGACGGGCGTCACCGACACCGGATAGCGCCTCGATCTCGCGGAACTGCGTCGACTGGAAACCCGACGCTGGGGCCAGCGGGTCGCGGAATCGCATGAAGCCGTCCGGGCTCATGGTTTCGAGCACGCGCAGCTGTTGGATCAGCAACTCCTCGACGCCGACGGCGCGGCGCATCGGCGCCAGCGCGGCGTGCGGGCGGCCCTCGTCCAGCGCCGAGGCGGTGGCATCGAGCTCGTGGAGGATGAGCTTGAACCAGAGCTCGTAGACCTGGTGGACGACGATGAAGAGCATCTCGTCGTGAGCGCCGTCGCTGAGCGGCTGCTGGAGGTCGAGGAGAGCGTCAATGCGCAGGTAGGTGACGTAGTCGGTCTGGACGCTCATCCGCCGCCACTCTAGGGCTGCACGATGCGGCGGCGCAGGAAGGTCAGCACGGCGGTCTCCTGCGGGGTCAGCTGGTCCAGCGCACCCCCCAGGGTCTCCTCGGCACGCTGGTCGACAGCGCTCACCAGGCCGCCGTCGAGGTGCGCGCTGATCACCTCCGGGTGCACGTAGCAGCGCCGGCACACCGCAGGCGTGTTGCCGAGGCGTCGTGCCACCGATTCAACAGCCTCGACCACCTGTCTCTTGGCCTGTGCCTTCGATGCGTGCTCGCCGAGCTCCTGCAGCGCCCATGCGGCGAGGACGGTGCCGGCCCAGGTACGGAAGTCCTTGGCGGTGAAGTCGTCGCCGGCGGCGTCGCGGATGTAGGCGTTGACGTCGTCCGACTCCACACCGTGCACCTCGTCGTCGTCGCCAACCCACTGGAAGAGCTGCTGACCGGGCAGCTCCTGGAGGCGGGTGATTGCTCGAGCCACGCGTGCATCCCTGAGGTCGACGGTGTGCGTCCTGCCGCTCTTGCCCTGGAATCGAAAGCGAACCTTGCTGCCCTCGACGTCCACGTGGCGCTCGCGCATAGTGGTCAGGCCGAACGACCGGTTGTTGCGTGCGTATTCCTCGTTGCCCACGCGGATATACGTGCTGTCGAGCAGTCGTACGACGAGCGCGAGCACGCGCTCACGCCCGAGGTCGGCCCGCCGCAGGTCACCGTCCACCTGGGCGCGGATGCGCGGCAGGGCCTCCCCGAACGCCAGGGTGCGTTCGTACTTGGTGGCGTCGCGCACCTCGCGCCAGCGCTCGTGGTAGCGGTACTGCTTGCGGCGCCGCGCGTCGCGGCCGGTCGCCTGGATGTGGCCGTTTGCCTGCGGACATATCCATACGTCGGCCCAGGCCGGCGGGATGGCGATGTGGGCGATGCGCTGAAGCTCACCAGCCCGCTGTATCGTCCTGCCGTCCGGGTCGGTGTAGCGGAAGCCACCGCCGCGCTTGGCATGGCGGCCGATCCCCGGTGCCGCATCGCTGACGTAGCGCAGGCCCGCCGCGCGCGCCGCAGCGACAGGGTCGTTGTCGACGGCGCGACGGCGGCGGGGCACCCCCCGATGCTAGGCGGCGCGTACCCGTCGAGAGCGTGGCGGCCGCTATCCCTCGGCGTCGGGGAGGTCGACGATGTCGCCGAGGCGAAAGGCGTCGACCGGGGTGAGCTGGTCGTAGGTGCAGGTCAGCGGGTCGCGGTCCTCGCGCCATCGCAGGAATCGCGCCGCGTGGCGAAAGCGCTGCCCCTGGAGATGGTCGAACGACACCTCGCACACCAGCGTGGGCTGCAACGCGGTCCAGCCGGCGTCCTTGTCGCGCGCCCACCGGCTCGGAGCGCCCGGGGTGCGACCGCCGCCGAAGCTTTCGCCGCCGTGCAGCGGCGCCAGCTTGGTGACCAGCTCGCGCTTCTCCTTGGCAGAGAACGAGGACGTGTGGCCGACATGGTGGAACACTCCGTTCTCGTCGTAGAGGCCGAGCAGCAGCGAGCCGACCACGTCGGTCTTCGCCTCGAGCCGGTAGCCGCCCACCACGCAGTCCACGGTGCGCAGGTGCTTGATCTTCACCCAGCCGCGCTCCCCGGGACGGTAGGTGCTCTCCTCCGGTTTGGCGATGAGGCCGTCGAGCCCGGCGCCCTCGTAGCGGGTGAACCAGTCGCGCGCCTCATCGATGTCGGCCGTCTGCGGCGTCAAGGCGATCCGCGGGTTCGGTGTCACCGCGCCCAGCAGCAGCTCGCGGCGGGTGATCAGCGGGCGGCCACGCAGGTCCTGGTCGCCCTCGGCAAGAAGGTCGAAGAGGATCACCGTTGCCGGCGTCTCCGCGGCCAGCCGTGCCACGCGCGACGCCGCGGGGTGGAGGCGCATCTGGAGCGCGTCGAAGTTCAGCCCGCGGGGGGTGGCGATGATGATCTCGCCGTCAACCACCGCACGCTGCGGCAGCGCTTCTCGCAACGGGTCGAGAATCTCGGGGAAGAAGCGCTGCAGCGGCTGGCCCTTGCGGCTGCCCACGACGATGTCCGCACCGTCGCGAAACACGATGGCGCGGAAACCGTCCCACTTGGGCTCGTAGCGCCACGTCGAGCCCTCGGGAATCCCCTCCGCAGCCTTGGCGAGCATCGGCTCCAAGGATGGCGAGAACGGGAGGGTCACAGCGTCGCGCGTGACTTGCTGACCAGACGAAGCAGGTTGTGGACGTCGGCGACGCCGCCAACTGACCGGGCCGACTCTTCGAACTCGTCGATGGCGTCCAGCCGCACCACCTCGCCCCGCAACGTGACGGTGCTCCTGTTCGCGGTGATCCCGACCTCGGCGGACTCGTCTCCGAACCGCTCCGTCAACTCGGCGCGAACGCTCTCCACCAGCTCCGCCTCGCGACGGTTGGTCTTGGCGCCGACGATGGTTGCCCCGTGCGCGGTCTGTCGCTTGGCGACGCTTGCTGCCGACTGCCGCCGGCGGGCACCGTGGCGGGGCAGGAGGAAGATCGCCGCACCGACGCCGGCGACGGCGGTCCCCACGGCTGCGGAGATGCGACCCACTCCCCTCATGTCGGACGCGAAGTCTAGGGGGCGGCCGCCCGGCTGGGGCGAGGTGGCGCGCCCAGCAGTGGCGCGCCAGCAGGATTTGAACCCGCGACCTTCTGATCCGATGTCAGACGCTGCTCTTGGGGGACGACGTCCCAATTCACTAGCAGCGTTTGACACGGCGACATCGCTGCTCGAGGCTCGCTGATTAGTTTCGTTGAATCGAGGTTCAACCCACGTCGGGGCGGCGAGGTTCCCGCACGTCGCTCGGTGGCCGGTCCTGGGCCGGTTGCGACGACGACCACGCGCAGCCCATCACCCGCGATCACGCGGCGGACAATTCTCAGCCGGTTGGCTCCTGGCGCCCAGGCTGCCCACTGCCCAGCGGTAGCGATCCCATCGTTCACAGTTGCGTTTGGCGCCGCGACGACTGCGAGCCCCGCGATGGTGAGTCCTCTGTGGGACGGCTCGCCTCGATTCGTTGCCATCGCACCTCCGCTGGGACGATGCACCCATGGTTCCACCCGATAGGAAACCGGACAGCCGCATCGATTCCCTGTTCGCCGTCGACGAAGCGGCCGCGATCTCGTGCTGAGCGCGAAAGTTCGCTACGGGGCCGACGGCACCCTTGGGTCGGTGCCGTGGTCCCCGGGCGAGACCGGCGATCGCGTTCGCCGCGCGCGCCGCGCCAGCCACGCGTCAAGCGCGGGCAGACCCGGGGTGAGCGCGATGAGGCCGAGAAGGACCGGCTCGAACAGGTAGTCGTAGGTCCACCCACCCGTGCCCAGGGAAAAGAGGAAGAGTGGAAACGCCATGAGGAAGCCGCCGAGCGCCGCGACGCGTCCGAGCACGCCGAACAGAAGGCCAAGGCCGACGGCGATCTCGCCGGCTGTCACCAACCACTGCATCCAGCTCCAGTTCGGGAGAATGACGTTGTTGGCGAGGTCGCGAGCTAACCCGATGCCGGAGTTCGGATCGTGCACATTGCTGGCCAGGATGCTACGCGCGCCGGCGCGGTCGATCAGGAACTGCCGCCACGGCCCGATGCTGAACCCGCTGAACTCAAACAGCTTGGCGAAGCCGTTGCTGAGATAAACGACTCCCAGGAAGGCGCGCAGCCCAACGAGAATGCGCACCCAACCCCGCTGCTGCATTGTATGTGACCTCCATTACGCGCACGGGAAAATCGCTGCCGCCGATTCGAGTCGCCGCCGGTGTTCCTCGAAGAGCGCCACCACCTTGGTGACGCGCTCGCCGACCGGGAAGATCTCGCGGTCGACGAGCATGTCGGGATCGTCAGCACCGACCGGATGCCAGTAGACGCCGTCGGCGGTCACGGTTATCTCGGGCACCGTCGTCTCGGGCGCCAGCTCGATGCCGCCGATGGCGCGCCCACGCCGTGCCAGAGGACGGATCAGCTGATCCGTCGCGGCGATCCCGAGGTCGTCGAGGAAGAGCCCGAAATCGCGGGTGTTCGCCTCACCGTGCCGATCTGCCAACGCGTCGACTGTCGCCGCGACTCGCACGCGGAAGCCGAGCCGGCGCGCCGTGCGGATGCCCTCGACCGCCTTCTTCCATGTTCCCTGGCCGCGGCTCCGGTCATGGCGATCGGGCGACGGCGAATCGAGACTGATCTGGAGCACGACGCGCTCGCGCGGAAGCTCGCACAGGGTCTGGTAGCGCCGACCGCCGAAGAGCATGCCGTTGGTGAGGACTGTCGTGGGCAGATGCTCCGCACAAGCCCTGATGCTCTCGCCGATGTCGGCCAGGATGAAGGGCTCACCGCCGGTCAGGAACAGCTCGGCGACACCGGCTGCGGCAGCCTCCCCCGCGATGCGGGCGATCCGTTCGTGGCCGAGCGCTCGGCGCGTCGCGGTCGGCGAGGAGCGCACACAGCAGTACGAGCACGAGAGATTGCAATCGAAGTTCGTGTACATCCACAGGCGTACCCCAGGACGGCGTTGCGCGGGCAGGCTTGCGGCTGCCGAGCGTGGCCTGCCGCGCCGTACCTCGATCCATCCGTCGCCGGTTGCGGTCACCGTGTTCCCGTTCAGCTCGCACCAACGCCGTGCCAGGGCCATCTCGTCGGCCCGTGGCAGCGGGATCCGGGCCACCATCCCGTCGGCCACCGCACTAACCTTCTCCACGAGGTCGATGACTACCACCGCAGCGGAATCCCCTGCTCTTGGATGGCTTCGAACAGCGAGATGTATCCGTCGAGTTGGGGTCGCACCCACTCGCGCTTGATGCCCTCCATCTCCATGACGCGCCTCTGGTCGGCGTCGTTCCAATCCATCGCAAGCAGGGCGTCCGTCCACGACTGCGCGAGGGCCTCGTCGAGGTCCAACGCCGTGAAGTTGCAGTGGCAATACTCGGGTGACGTCCAGAACGCCGCGACGGATCCTTTCATGAGGTCGTCCCGACCGAGGCCGTCCCACGTGGTGATTCCGATCGCAGCCGCGTCGGCTTCGCCATCGATGACGGCCCGCAGGCAGTCCAGCTCACTGCGCCCAGTGTCGCCGTGCTTGCCTGCGTCTCTGTCGAAGCGGAGCACCGATACATCGGTGTCGAATCCGGCCCGCCGCRGGAAGTGAAGGGGCAGAATGGTTGCCTGCGTAGAGTCCCGTGACCCCAGCGCCAGTCGCCGTCCCCTCAGGTCGGCGAGCCCGGTCATTCCATCCCCCGCTCGCTGCACGAAGACGCTGCGGAACGTGATGTCGATGTCGCGCATTGCCAAGGCGCGACATCGGCCACTGGTCAAGCCGACCGTCCGCACCCAGGCGAGGTTGGTGTTCCAGGCGATGTCGATCTGGCGACTGAGCAGCGCGTCAATCTGGCGCTCGTAGTTGCTGAAGAGGACGAAGTCCATGTCGGTCTCCCGGCCGCGGAAGTACTCGCGAATGCCTTCCCAGACCGGGACGAGGTTTGCCGTGTACGCGACCGCTCCGACGACCACCGTGGTGCTCACGGTGTCGCTGCCGCCGGGAAGAGTGGTTGACCGGTGATGGCCTTGCCATAGAAGTCATAGAGCACGTCGGCTGTGGGTGCCATTACGTGACCGGCCCGGGCGTCGCGGAAGAAGCGGTCAACAGCGAGATGCTGAGAGAAGGCGGCCCCGCCGCACACACGCATCGCAATGTCCGTGGCCTCCAGCGCGGCGTCATTCGCCCACGCCTTGCTGGCCAGCACCCGCAGCGGGGTCGTGTCATCCGGCTCGGCCAGGCAGGCCGCGACCGCGTTGAGATACGTGCGGGTCACGTCGAGGCGGATGTGCATCTTGGCCAGCTGGGCCCGGATCGTGGGCAGTGATGCGAGGGCCTGGTCGAGGTGCTCGAGACGGGCGCTTGTGCAATGGGCAACGGCGGCGTCCGAAGCTGCCGTGGCCAGCCCGAGGGAGACTGCCGCGTTGCCGAGGTTGAACCAGGGAAGAACCACCTCCATCATGAGCCGGAAACCCTGGCCGGCTGAACCGAGACGCCACGTGAGCGGAATCGTGGCGTCGATGGCCACAGGGCTTGAATCGTTGCCGCGCAGCCCCATACCGCGCCATGGATCTCCGAGTACGATGCCGTCGGTTTCGCCTGGGATCGCAAAGAGGTCGTTGTCGCCCACGCCGCCGTCGGGCGTCAATGCTGAGCAGATGAATATGTCAGCGTGGGACGCTGAGGTGACCCAACTCTTCATGGCGTTGACCGACACAGATCCGTTGCTGTATACCTGCCGTGACATCGGAGCCCAGAAGTGGCTCCTGCTCCCCTTCTCGCTAAAGGCGAGGCTTCCCAGCCGCTGGCCCGACGCCATCTCCTCGACGAGTCCGGGGTGACCCGGAGGTGGCGCTGTCAGGACGGGCATCGTCGCGCTGACGTGCATTAGGTACACCATCGCCGTCGACCCGCACGCGCCCGCGAGGCGGGTGACGACCTCCACGAAGTCGACTGGCGTGCCTCCGAGGCCGCCCCGTTCCGTAGGGATGGGGACACCGAACAGGCCGGAGTTGCGCAACGCCGCAACCGCCTCAATCGGGAATCGGCAGTCGAGGTCGACCGCCGGAGCGTGCTCGAGGGCAACGTCGAGCACCGGACCAAGGCGAGCGATGATCGTCTCTGTGGGCGTCAAAACGGGCATGAGGTCAACCCCAGTGTGATGTGCGATCCAGGGTGCGGTAACCGGTAGTGCCGCCCGTCGACGGGAGCGGATCGGTGGGGTAACCCGGAGAGGGCGTGGAAATTCCCGGGATGAGGCGGGACCGGCGTGCGCCACGATGCCTCGCTCAGCGAGCGGTCTGAGCGTCAGGCGTCGGTCGCGGACATCGCCTCGCCGGATCGGCGTCGACGGGTCAGCGCAAGCGCGACCCACCCACCGTCCTCTTCCCGCTTCTCCCCACTGGCACGGGGATCATCCTCCTCGTCCAAGCCTGAGTTCGGTCGCGGGGCGTGGGCGCAAGCGCCATCGATCGCGGATGGTTGAGTCGAGGCGCCCCGGGGGGAGATTGAGGTTAGGCGGGAGAGGCAGCTCACCCCCAAGAACAAGCCGGTAGTGCCGCATGATGGCGGCAAAGGGCGGCTCCTCCGGCTGCTCCCGCTGCAACTCGATGCGCAGACGGCGTCTAGCGCCTTCCGTGCTCAGCAAGTCGCTCTGGACCGACAAGAAGAGGGCCGACGCCTGCGCGGACGGACGTGGGCTCAGGAGATTCAGACTCTCTCGCTCCGCCGCGTAAGCGGCTACGGCCCAGTCACTGTCCTCATACCAGATGTTCTGGCCAGAGGTGGCCAACGAGCGGAACCACTGCTGAATCGCCGGATGCCACTCGGGGTTCGGGTGAGCGATCCCGCTGTTCAAGAGCGGCTGACGCGTCGGATTTCATGCCGCGTAGCACGATGATTCAAGCGCGCTTCACGCTCTCTCAGACGCTGCTGCCGAATACAGCGGGGGCGAGGTGGCGCGCCCAGCAGTGTGTGAGTTCACCACATAGTGCCCAGCCCGTAGGTCTGGATGTCTCAGGAGATAGTGCCCACGTACCAAAGTCGGGAGGTGGGCAATGGGGGTCGAGCGCTACGTGGTGGAGGCGGTGGTCCTCGAGGGACGGAGCCACCGGGATGTCGCGCGGAGCGCAGGCGTCTCCAAGGCCTGGGTCACCTGGTCGCCCGCTACCGCGCCGGTGGCGACGAGGCCCTGACGCCGCGCTCACGGCGTCCGCACTCGTGTGCCCACCAGGTCAGCAACGACGTTCAGGCAGCCGTCATTCGGCTCCGCCACGAGCTCGCCGACGCCGGCCATGACAGCGGACCACACACCATCGCCCACCACCTCAGCCTCACCGTTGACGCGGTGCCATCGGTGGCCACCATCTGGCGCATCCTCTCCCGCCACGGGCTGATCACCCCGCAGCCACACAAGCGCCCCCGGTGCTCCTTCATCCGCTTTGAGGCCGCTATCCCCAACGAGCTCTGGCAGGCGGACAGCACCCACTGGCAGCTCGCCGACGGCAGTGGCGTCGAGATCCTCAACCTCATCGACGACCACTCGCGACTACTCCTCGCCGCTGACTGCTTCATCACCGTGAAAGCCGCTGACGTCGTCCAAACCTTTGCCACAGCCACGGATCTCCACGGCTTCCCCGCCGCCTTCCTGAGTGACAACGGCGCCGTCTTCAGCGGCAAGTCACGCAAGGGCAAGGTCGCCCTCGAGTCCGAGCTGGAGCGCCTCGGCATCGTCTGCAAGCACTCCACCCGGTACCACCCCCAGACCTGCGGCAAGGTGGAACGCCTCCACCAGACCCAGAAGCGCTACCTCGGCAAGCAAACACCTGCAGCCTCCCTGGCCATTCTCCAACTGCAGCTCGACACCTTCCGCGGCTACTACAACCACCACCGCCCGCACCGTGCCATCAACGGGGCCACGCCGCTGCACGTCTTCAGCACGCGCCTCAAGGCACGGCCTGCTGAGCCCGTCTCCTCAACCCACTTCCGCGTCCGTCACGACCGCGTCGACAAGTCCGGCCGCATCACCCTGCGCTACCTCAGCCGCCTCCATCACATCGGTCTCGGCAGGGCTCACGCGGGCGTCGCCGTCCACGTCCTGGTCGCCAACAAACACGTCCGGGTCATCCGCGAGGATGGGTCACTGCTGCGCGAGCTCATCCTCGACCCAAGCCGCGACTACCAGCCCCGGGCTCAGATCGGGCACCATCACCTGAGACAGGTGGGCACCATCTCCTGAGACTTAACAGGGTGTTGATTTTCGAGCCTTGAGGGGCCCTCGACAGGGTGAC
>JRHI01001440.1_pt1 | contig 19957 bp, 20 predicted proteins | sample 215371 | NCBI WGS metagenome assembly JRHI01 (sample SAMN02929681, study PRJNA255918) | sediment metagenome | biome: cave system; feature: Ice Cave; material: Sediment; isolation source: sediment from deep within a dark volcanic ice cave with no known source of... ...
AGCCGCCCGCCGGTGAAACGCCCGAAGAAGCATTCGACAAGGCGTGGAAAGCCGCCCTGCTGCGAACCGTCCGCGACAACCTCGGGGCGCTCTACGCGGCCACGTCGGACGCCGCGGAGCGCCAGCGCTTCGAGATCTTCGCCGCGAGCTACTTCGTGGAGCGACGGGAAGACCAGCCGACGCAGGAAGCCCTTGCCGGACGCTTCGGTATCAGTCGCAATCAGGTGAAGTACGCCCTGGACCAGGTGCGCAATCGCTGGGAGCGGCTGCTCCGCCAGGAGATCCGCGATCAGGTGGGCGCGGACGTGGACGTGGAGGAGGAGCTGCGGAAGCTGGTTGCGATCAAGGCGGCCGGAGACCCTTGTTCCCCCGACAAGGAAACGCCAGCGGCACCACGGAAGAGTTGACCGAACATGGCGGCCGCCGAGACTCTAAATCGGCGAAGCCCTCTGCCGAAGTAACTATTGGGTCCTGGCGCTGCCGGGATCGAATCGGCGTTACTTCGGGCAGCGAGCAGGTTGCCTGGGTGTGCCAGGGGAGGGAGCGAACGATGAAGAACCGACGGGCGGTGGCCCTGGCGCTCTGCGGTTGCCTGGCCCTCGCGGGGTTGCTGGCTCTCTGGCTGCGCCCCTGCGGCTCGCTGCTCGACCGGCAACATTTCGAGGCGATCCGGGTCGGGATGACGCGGGCCGAGGTCGAGCGGGCCCTGGCCGGACGTCCGCGGAATGAGTGCAGCGGCCGCGTGGACGTCTGGGTCCCGCGCGCGGGCGGGTTGGTGTCGGCCGGGATCGACGCGGGCACGCCGACTGCCCGATTTTTCCCGGACGCGGCGGAAGGCGGTCCCGAGGTTGTATGGTTGGGCCGGGCCGGGCTCATCGCGGCTCGGTTCGGGGACGACGGGCGGTTGCAGGAGAAGTACTTCTCCGACGTCGTGCCAATCGAAAGTCCCTGGGACAACCTGCCGGCCGCGATTTACCGGCGTTTTTGGCGGTAGGGAGCAATGCGGTCTCCCGCGGAGGCGGTCCGACCGCCGTGCCCCACCCGTGGGAGCGGCTGGACTGCGAGTCGCATCGGAGGAGGGGGGTTACCTCGGTCGCAGCGCCTTGTCAATTGCGCGCTGAAGCTCCTGGACGGCGCCGCCCACCTCCTTGTGCCGGTAGCGCGTGGCGTGGTCGTGCCAGACGACAGTGCCATCGCGGCCGACGACGTACAGCCTCGGTATGACCATCCCGTCTCTGGGGTTCAGAGCGCCCAGGGCCTCGAAGGTCTCGGGGGGGCAGCGTAAATACAGGGCCACTCGACCCCGAAGGCCCGGACGAAGTCCTCGGCATTCTCCCGGGCGTCGGGGGTGATGCTCACAAAGGCGACGCCACGCGGCTCATACTTGCGGTAGGTCTGGACCAGACCCAGTGCCTCCTGGCGGCAGACCGGTCACCAGTCAGCCCAGACGTCCACGACGGTCACCCGGCCGGGCACAGGGGCCAGTGCCGTCGGCCGAGGGCCGTTCAGCCAGCGCGACGTGAGCGGGGGGAACTCCATACCCGGCGACAGGGCGGCCGGCACGGGCGGCGGTGGGGGGGGTAGGCGGGAGCACCGGCAAGACTGCTACCGTGTGGCGGGCAGGAGCCAGCGCCAGAGTGGGAGGTAGCAAGACGAGGGTGGCACCCAGGACGGCCCCGAAAGCGATGCCGCCGGAGGCACACAGTAGCCGGGTCACGGCCCTGCTCCATCCGGGAGAAAGAGAACCAGAGAGCGAGCGGAAGGAGCATGCCATGCCTTTTGCGGCTCCGGTATAGGCGGGAAGAGGCGGATACCATCAACATAATACGGTGCAAATATGAAGCCATGGTGAGCGGTTCGGTCACCGGGCTCGAACTGGTAGGTCCCGGTCCAATAAACCCCGCCTGCGAAGTACGGATCATGCCCGCTGTCTCCGGCGGCGGCTAACCGAGAGGTGTTCTCATGACGAACCGACAGGTGCTGCTCCTTGTCCTGGTGATCGTGGTTGTGCTGCTGCTGCCTTGCGTGGCCGTTGCGCTCCTGGGGCTGGGCTGGTTCCTCATGCCCTATTCCTTGCCGGGCAAGCCGAACCCCACCCCCAGCGCCTTCTACGTGGCGTGCGGGGACCTCAACGCCGTGCAGCAGCGGGCCTCAGCCGCCGGTGGGTTCACCCTGGAGCCAGCATCCAGCAGCGGAAACGGGAACGGCAGCGGCCCGGGGCAGATGCAGGCGCACACCGAGCAGGCCCGCGCCGTGCAGTGCCGGCCCGAGGACCTCAGCAAGGTCCTGGCCGCCCTCAAGGCCGAGTTCCAGCAGCTGGCGCGAGAGAATGGGACGGCGGCCGAGGAAGCCAACGAGAGAAGGGATCCAGCGGGGAACCTGATGGACTTCACCCTCCGGTACACGGCGGGGGACGTACACGGCAGGGTGGAAGCCACCCTGGGCGAGGGCAAGCCCGTTCCCGACAAGCCGGGCGTGCAGCGCTACCCGCTGACGGTCACGGTGAACGAGTCGGTTCCCTGAGCACCGGGGGTGGCAGCGCCATGGCCGACGATGCCCGCCCGTGGGAGCGACCGGGGACAGTGCGGCGGGACTGCCAGCCGCACCGGGGACATGTCCTGGTGTGGCTGGGCGCGGCCAGCGTGGTTTGTGCTGCGTTCGCCACCTGTATGTGGGCGCCCGCATTCCTCGGCTTCGGCATCGGATTGGCCACGGTCATGATGGCGGACGGCGACCTGAGGAAGATGGCGGCCGGAGACATGGACCCCGCCGGCCAGGCTCCGACCGCACAGGGGCGCGAATGGGGCAGCGCCGGCATGCTCGTCTGCATCTTCTGGGTGTTCGCCTGTCCTTTGCTCGCCGGCTTCTTGGTTCGCGTTTAGGGTGCCAACCGGCCTGCATCCTTGCCCCGCCGCGCGTGGCCCTTGCCGTTCTGGAAAGGTGTGAGGGACGGCGCCTTGCCGTTCCCCACTCGGCCCGACGGGGTAAGCTTCCCTACCGCTGGCCCTACCAGAGCCACCCCCACTTTCCCTAAGTCATTGAAGGCGGAGGGGCTCGAACCCTCGACCTACGGATTAAAAGAAATAAAATGCCGGTTTTCGCCTCCTTCACGCCGACCCCTGAAAAACATGGGGGCCGACCAAAAATGCCGCCTTTTCAGCGTCCAACCCCGTCTCTCGTCTGCTGCATGAGGGCGAGTGAGGGCGACCAAGTTCCTGCCGGTGATGGTAAGCCAGCGCAACACCTTACGCAACACTTTTTCACTGACCGACCCTTGGGATTGAAGGCATTCTACGAACCCCGGCGATCTTGAATCATGCCCTTCGTTCGTAAAATGCGAACTCCGGTATTGACCGTTCGTTTTTTGCGAACTACAATGCCTTCGGCTGCCGATAAGAGGAGCAAGGCAGGATGCGGGTCATCTCCAAGGCTCGGCTGAAGAGGTTTTGGCAGATTCCGGGCCACGAAGATGCCGAAGGGCCGTTACGGGCATGGTACACGCATGTCAACAGCAAGACCGTCACCTGGCAAGCCTGGGGCCATCTGAAAGCCGATTTTGGCACCGCCAGCATCGTCGGGAATTGCGTCGTCTTCAACATCGGCGGCAACAAGTACCGCCTGGTCACTCGGCCCTTGTACCCCAGCCAGAAGGTCTTCGTCCTCAAGGTGATGACGCACGCCGAGTACGACAAGAACCAGTGGCAGGAAGAGCGCGGGTGCTTCGCCCCGCCTCCGAAAGAGAGTCCACCCAAGCGGAAAGGACGGTGACAGATGCAGACGAAGATGCGGTTCGGACTGAAGGGAAAGGGCCGTGACTCCTACCTGGAGCTTGTACTGGCTTTTCCCTTGGCCTCGATCAAGTCCGAAGCGCATCTGGATGAGGCACAGAAGGTCATGGATCGCCTGCTCGCCAAGGGTGAACTGGATGACGGCGAGGAGATGTACCTCGATGCCCTCAGCGATCTGGTGGCCACCTACGAGGACGAGCATCAAGCTATTGAGCCAGCGTCGGATGCCGACATGCTTCGCCATTTGCTCGAAGCCAAGGGCGTGACGCAGGCGCAACTCAGTCGAGACACGGCGATTACCAAGTCAACGATCTCCGAGGTCTTGGCCGGGAAAAAGCGTTTCAGTCGGCAGATGATTCGTAAGTTTGCCGCTTACTTCAAGGTGGATGTGAGCATACTGGCAGCGAACATTTGAGGCGGCTATTCGGCTCAGCAAAACCGTAGATTGCAAAACCCCACCAGCCTGGTCGGGTTGCCGTTCTGCCGGGCGTTGTTCTTCCTCCGCTTGATCCAGACCTTGACGTACTTCCTGACGGGTAGCGTATCCGCCATGTATCGGGCCTCCCTTGGGTGCCGTGGAGGGCATTTTCGGTCGAGTTACGCAACACCTTGCGCAACATATCGTACTCGGCAGGTCCAGCGATCACAAGGTTGGTAGCGGAAAAGTGCGGGCGGGCCTAGATGGTGAAATGGCAAAAACCCTGCAAAACACTGAATATTTCAACGAAAAAGCCGCCCCATTTGGAGCGGCTTTTCCAGTGAAGGCGGAGGGGCTCGAACCCTCGACCTACGGATTAAAAGTCCGTTGCTCTACCGACTGAGCTACGCCTTCCCGGTTTCTGTGAGTCCATCACTTCCTTCGCTTTTCTCCGACCCGACCCACCATCCTCTGCTGCTCTCAAGAGACTGTTGCCAGTTCCGATGGCCATTCTACAACTGAACCTGCCCGAAGCAAACCCGCCAGGCCCTACGCCGACTTTCCGCCTCCGCAAGCGGCGCATCGATGTCAGGGGGGGAGCGAACCGCGGTCGCGCGGATGGAGCGCTGGCACGGCATCTTCCTGCACACGCTCCCGGAACGCCAGCCAAGCGGACAGCGACGGACAGCAGGTCAACCCGCGATATTGGGGAGAAGCAAGCGCAGGAGAAGGCACGGCGCTCCCGATGGCGCTCGCCCCTGGGGTTGCGTATCCGGGAAAGGTAGTTAGGGGATCTCCGACACCCCTTGTGAGGCAAGGAGACGAATCAGGTCAGGGCGCGACCCAAGCCCGAACGGGAGGCTGAGAATGAGTGCCCCAAGGGCCTCGTCGGTGAACTGGGGTGCCGCGAGGGAAGGTCAGACGGCAGCACTCTGTTCATCGACACGCTCGAGCGTTCGGCCGCGCCGCCCCTTAACCACCTCGGAGACCAGGCCGACCCGCTCAAGTACGCAGATGGTCATGTAGGACACGTCGAGTTCCCACCAGCGCCGGCCGTGCGCGGCACAGCGCGGCTCGGCGTGGTGGTTGTTGTGCCAGCCTTCCCCATTGCTGACCAGCCCCACCAGCCAGTTGTTGCGGCTGTCGTCGTGCGTGTCGAAGGTGCGGTAGCCCCACACGTGCGTGACCGAGTTGACCGACCAAGTGATGTGCCAGACGGCCACCGTGCGCACGAACATGCCCCAGACCAACCAGCTGAGGCCGAGTTGCAAGGCACCCCATGGGCTCCAGGTATACAGCGCGCCGACCAGGGCCCCGCCGACCAGGAAGGCCGCCGCCTGTGCCTGCTGGATAGCCCGTGAGGTCCGGGGCCGCTCGAGCCACTTGTAGAAGCGATCCTGGAACAGGTCGCGGGCATAACGGTCGTAGGTGGACAGGCTGTAGATGGCCGGGTCGTAAATCAGGAACCAGCCCATGTGGCTCCAGAAGAAGCTGGCCCGCGGAGTGTGCGGGTCGCCCGGCTCGTCGGAGTGTTGGTGGTGCATGCGGTGAATCGCTACCCAGGTCATTGGGGTGCCCTGCTGGCAACATATGCCCAGGACGGATAGGCCGTGCTCCAGCCAGCGCGGACAGGCGAACCCGCGGTGCGTTAGCAGGCGATGGTAGCCGATGTTGATGCCGAGCGTCCCGAAGAGGTAGAGTCCGCCGACGGCCCAGGCCAGTCCCGACCAGCTAAACAACCACGGCACACAGGCCAGCAAGGCGAGCAGGTGAAAGCCGGCAATGCCCGCCAGGATGCCCCTGTGGACGCGCAGGGGGCTGGCAGGGTCCAGAATGCCCAACCGCCAAAGACAGCGATCGATGATACTGGTGGTACCGAGCATGCGGTATGTCCTGGTTATGCATCCTAGACCTACGAGATACTCATCTTAGCAAAGATCAGCACGGTGGGCAGTACGACTGCAACAATTCCCGTGATTTCTCGGAAAGAGCGGCTTCCTCTGCGAAGGCTACCCCGTCACGGTCAGAATGAGGAAAAGCGGTCTGTTGCCGTCATAAGGTGCGGCAAATCGTCATCTTCCCCACTATCAGCGGTCGATACAGGACTCGGCTGCCCACCTGCGGTACCGTTGCGCCCGCGGAGAGGGACGGCACCACCCGGCACTCCGCACCGAGAGGAACTCCCATGCGCCGCCGGCCGGCCGTCGGACTGGAACAGCTCGAAGATCGGACCGTTCTCGACAGTGTCCCAAGCGACCCGTTCCTGTTTACGCCGGTCCCGGGAACGGCCCCGCTTGTGCTGCACATTCATCCCCACCTCTCCATCCTGATCGGCCATACGCCGGTCACGATCCTGGCGGGCATTGGTATCGAAACCGTGGGCGACCTGCCCCTGCACACGCACGATGACTCGGGGACCATCCACGTCGAGTCCCCCGTGACGCGACTCTTCCGCCTGGGCGACTTCTTCAGCGTCTGGGGACAGCCGTTCAGTAGCCAACAGGTCCTTGGCTTCCAGGCCGACCCCCACCACGCCATCCGTATGACCGTCGATGGCACGCCAAGTGACGCCTTCGCATCCCAGCCGCTGTGGGACGGCGAACAAATAGTTATCCGTTACGTGCGCGTCAATCCTCAGCCGCACCTGCACAGACATGGCCACGGTATCGCCTCCAAGGTGTACCTGAGAGGCTTGCATGGACACCAGCGCGGGTGAGAGACCGGCAAGGCAAACGCTGCGCGCAAGCGGCCTGTGCCGCGGAAGAATTGAACAACCGCATCAAAATGCGGCAGCGAGTTGTAGCACGGGCGAGCATGTCTCAGAATTGAGCATACTTATCCCCTCATCAGTCTACTTCTTTCTGTCTCCCTAACTATTTATCTTTTGGTATCTTGTGTCAATCTTGGCCGCGCTTGAGCCTGTCCACTGCCGAATGGCACAGGCTTTGCGTTTCCTTCCTCCTTAGCAGAGCTTGGTAGCGAGTCCCAAGTATCCTGCACGATGAGATAGACCTCCCACCACATTCTCCTGTCCAAGGCGGCACGGGACAACGTTGATCGCGAGTCTCAACCTTGTCCCGTGCCAGCATCTCTCTCCTCCGTCGATCGCAGTCTCCTGACTACCCGTAGCAGCCGATCAATCTCCCAGCGATGACCTTGCCGCAAAGACGCCGCTGCAACTACCTCATGTCCGCATGTCCTGGGGAGGCACAGCCCGCAGAGTTCAGCCGCTGCTCGTCGTGGCCGGTGAGGCCGTGTCGCTGCTGTCCTGCCGGGGTGAGGGCCACAAGAACACCGTCAAGAGGATCCCCATCGGCACGAAGACCAGCGCCATGGCCAGGGCCAACAGACGCGGCGACCAACCGGCATCCGCCGCCGCGCCGACGCCGGCACTGGATACGCACGTAACCAGCGTCAGCAGTGTCAGCTCCACGGCGAAGACCCGACCCTGCAAACGGCCAGGCACTTGCAATTGCAGCAGGGCCGTGCTGAAGACCCACTGGATGCTGCCGCCGAAGTGGGCCACCACCAGAGCACAGGCCGCCAGCGGCAGCGCGGGCGCCCCGCTGAACAGCAGGTAGCCCAGCGCCATCAGGAAAAATCCCACCCCCAGCGACCGCCGTAGCGACTGAACCGAACCGCCGCCCCAGCGCTGGGCCAGCACCGGACCCAGTCCGGCGCCGACGCCCCGCGCCGCGCCGCGTACAGCAATCCCATGCTCAGCGCTCCGTCTTCGCCCAGAGGAAAAACCTCCTTGCCGAAGAGCGGCAGCAGGACCAGCACGCCACCGCCGCCCAGGCTCCACAATGTCTTGCTCAAGGCATACGTGGCCACGTCCCGATGAGCCAGCAGATAGCGGACACCCTCGCGGAATTCCTCCAGCGGATGCGCTCGCGACGCACCGTGCAGGTGCGTCTCCCGGACAAGGACGGTCGCAGTGAATACCGCCGACAGGAGGAACGAGACGCCATCGAGGAGAAACGCCAGGTTCGTGCCCAGGGTGCCGACGATCAGGCCGCCCAGCGCGGCGCCGCCGGCCAGCATCGCCGACCAGGTCAAGCCGCTGATGCCGTTGGCCGCCACCAGTTCCGTGCGGGCCACGATGTCCGGTACGATCGCCTCGCGGGCCGGCTCGTAGAACGCCGTCAGCGTGAATTTGAGGATGGTGACCACGTAGATGATCCAGACCTGGTCCGGCCGGTGAACGAACAGGAAACAGAGCACCAGTCCGGCCCGGCCGAGGTCCGTGACAATCAGGACCACCTTGCGCGGCAGGCGATCGACGACCACGCCGGCTCCAAGTCCGGCCAGCGCGGAGGGCAGCGACTGGGCGACCAGAAGTCCCGCCACCGCGATGCCGGAGCCGGTCAGGCGCAGGAGCAGGGTATACAGGGCGATCGTATCGAGCCAGTCGCCAAGTTGGCTTGTCAGCTGGCCGTACCAGAGCCGGCGGAAGGGGACGTTGCGGCGCAACAGGGTGAGATAGCCGACAGGCTGCACGTGCTCCACAAATTCCCCGCTTCCATTCCGCATGCCTCTTGCAGAGGTTCCAGCGTCTCTGGATCATAGACGAAGCGGGCGGGGCAACGCCAGCCAGGGAGATTCACCTCCTCAACCAGGGAGCATCGATGAACGCGGAAGAGCTACGAGCCGTGCAAGCGCCTTTGAAGACCCGTTATCGGGAAGAGCCGGCCGCCGCCCAGCTCACCCTCGAAGCCCGCGGCACCCTGGGAGCGGAGGCCGTCACCTGCCAGGTGGCGACAGGCCAGGCGCTCGTCGAGGCGGGGCTGCACCCGGCCACCGGCGGCGATGGTCTGTCCGCCTGTTCCGGCAACATGCTGCTGGAGGCACTCGTGGCCTGTGCGGGAGTGACCCTGCGCGCCGTCGCCACGGCGCTGGAGATTCCACTGCACGGCGGAACCGTGATTGCCGAGGGCGATCTGGACTTTCGCGGCACTCTCGGCGTGAGCAAGGAAGCGCCGGTGGGGTTCAGGACCATTCGCCTGCGCTTCGACCTCGACACCCCGGCCACCGCGGAACAGTTGGCGACGCTCTTCAAGTTGACGGAGCGGTACTGCGTCGTTTACCAGACGCTGCGGCAATCACCGCAGCTCGCCGTCTCTCACCGGACAAACGGGGCCTAGGATGAGGCCCCACTGCGAGGAGGCCGCGGCCAGGCGAAAGGGACGTCGCGCAGCCTCTTGATTTGTCGTTTTCACAGCCCGCGGCGCCAGCAAGGGCACAGAAAAACCCATACTGGCGCTGCGGGGGCGGCGAAAACGATGAACGGACGGTATCCGTGGCTAGCTGCCGGTGGCACCGCTCTGGCCCGGGGCCTTCCGCGCCTCCTTCACCCGCTCGATGAAGGCGAAGTCGGCGGCCTGCGGCGCCTGCGCGTGGCCCTCGAACTTGCCTTGCTTGTAATTATCCGCGATGGTCTGCTTCAGCTCGGGGAAAGCCTGATAGCCACGCATGGTGCGCTCATTCAACTCGTCCCAGCGCTGCAGAAGAGCCTGCGCCTGGGGGCTCGCCGGGTCGAGGTCGCGGTTGGCCCGGACCTCGGCGAGGAGCGCCGTCCATCCCTCCTCGATGGCCCGAATCTCTTCGGGCCCCACCAGCTTGCCCACTTCCGCGAACTGTTTCACCTGTTCGGGCGTGTAGAGCTTCTCCATCATGGTCATCACCTCAATCGTTCGAAGGAATTCTTCGGCGGAGACCTCCCCCGCCGTGCGCAGGAGCGCGGCAAGCGCTTCGAGCCGTTCGCATAGTTTTCGCTGCAATCCGAGCTGTTCCCGCAGGCGCGCCAGATGAAGGCCGACGACCTCCAACGGCGAGAAATCGGGCCGATTCAGGCAGTCCCGGACCGCTTCCAGGGAAAAGCCCAGTTGCCGCAGCGAGAGCACTTGCTGCAAACGGGCCACATCGGCGGCCGTATAGAGACGGTGTCCCGCTTCCGTGTGCAGCGACGGTTTCAGCAGGCCGATCTCGTCGTAGTGGTGGAGCGCGCGGATGGTCAACCCTGTCCGCCGCGCCAGTTCACCCACCTTCAGGGCCGCGAATCGCATGGCACTTTCTCCTGCCGGCGTCTTCGGGAACCGTGGCCATAGGAATGATACGACCTCACGTTACGTGAGGATCAAGGGCACTTTCGCAAAAAAACTCAGGGAACAAACCGCTCGGCCCGGAGAGAGCAGGAATTCGGCTCCACGAGTAGGGGTCAAGCCGGCGTCGCTGTACGACGCATGCCCGCCGCAGTAGGCGAGGCAGGTCGTGGAGCGGGTTGGCATGGCACTACACACCCGAGCACGGCAGGTGGCGGAGATCGACCTGCGCGTGCTGACACGGTAATGACTGGCGGATGGAGAGCCGGGAGGAGKGGGAGCGCGAGATGGCGGCCTGAAGGGAGGAGCGGAACGAGCGGGATGTCGAGGTGCAGCGGCGATTCATCACCCTGACGCGCGCATCAAGTTCCGGCGACTCCATCCCTCGCTTCAATAGTGGCCGATTGCTAAATCACCGTGCATGATTCGGCAACACACAAGTCAGAAGCGCCAGCGAGGGACACTGGTTCCTTCGCTGGCGCTTCAGGCTTGTATGCTGCACCTTCACCCACGGTGATTTAGAGCAACTCGCTAATCGGCGTGGGATCGTCGAGGACGGATACCGGCCGGCCGCTTGGGTCGAGAAGTTGCAACTTCGGATCGATGCCCAGCACCTGGTAGATCGTCGCGTGAATGTTGGCCGGCACCACGGGGCGCGTGTGGGGTCGGGTGCCCAGGCGGTCCGTGGAGCCGACAATCTGGCCGCCCTTGACGCCGCCGCCGCCCAGCAGGCAGAACATCGAATCGCCCCAGTGATCGCGGCCAGGCGTTCCCTTGCTCATCGGCGCTCCGCCATTGCCCCCGTCGTTCATGCGTGGCGTCCGGCTGAACTCGCCGCACAGCATCACGAGCGTCTTCTCCAGCAGCCCGCGCTCGTCGAGGTCCGTGAACAGGGACGCCACCGCGCTATCGACCATCGGCAGGTAATTCTCCATGCCCGCCTTCAGGTCCCAGTGATGGTCCCAGCCGCCGAAGTGGACCGCGACGAACGTGGCGCCAGCTTCGACCAGACGACGGGCCAGCAAAGTGCTCTGTCCCCAGTTGTGCCGGCCATAGCGGTCGCGCAGGCGCGGGTCTTCCTTGCCGACGTCGAAGGCCCGCCGCGCCGCCGATCCGCTGACGAACTCGAAGGCCTCCTGTGCGAAGCGGTCGCGCACCCGGGCCTCGGGCAAGGCGTCGAGTTCCCGCCGGGCCGCGTCGAAGTGGCGCACCAGGCTGCGCCGATCGTCGAGCTGTTGCAGGCTCAGTCCCTGGGCCAGGTTCAGGTTCTGGACGGCGAAGTTCGGCGCGTTCGGGTCGCCTCCCGTCTGGAAGGGATTGTGCTGGGCGCCAAGCATGTGGGAGCCGAAGTAACCGGGAGTGAGGCCGATGCTGCTGGCCTGCGGGACGGCCACGTACGCGGGCAGACCGTGCTGCCGGGCTCCAAGTTGCTGCGCGACGATTGCCCCGATGCCGGGGAATTTCGGTTCCGTGTTCGCGCCGCTGACGCCCATGTCCTTTGCGGTCAGCATGCGATGGCCCCCGGCAAAGTGATCGCCGGTGTCGTGGTGCAGCGAGCGCACGATGGAGAACTTGTCCGTCACCTTCGCCTGTTTCGGGAACATCTCGGTGATGTCGAAACCGGGCACTTTGGTGCGGATCGGTTTCCAGATGCCGCGGTACTCGGGCGGGGCGTCCGGCTTGAGATCGTAGAGGTCCATGTGACTCGGACCGCCATCCAGCCAGATTAAAATGACGGAGGTGTTCTTGCGCGAGCCGGTGGTGTCCGCCGACTCCTCGCGGGCGCGCAGGAGTTGCGGCAGCCCCATGCTCATCAGGCCGGCCCCTCCCAGCTGGAGGAAGCTGCGCCGGTTCATACCATCGCAATAGCGTCGTGTAGAACCGAGATCGAGACGAAACATAGATCTTCCCCCCTGTCAGAAAAACCGCACGCGCCCTCTGGGGCGCCCAGGCGTTCCACGCCCGGTGGCCGCCGGTGCTCCGGCGAGCGACAACTACCATTCTACCCAAGGTGGCGCGATCGCGGAACTCCGCGGCGCGCCGTTTGGTTGGGGAAAAACCCGGGACAGCTCACGCGGGTTGTTTGCTCCTCGTTGCCCTGGCGGCGCACGTTACCGAGTCACCCTGCCACGTTCACAGGAACGTGGTCCTGTGCCTCGGGGGCCGTGCGAGGGCGGGCAATCAGGAACATGTAGGCGGCCGATCCGAGCGCCGGAACGGCACGCGGATTGCTCCTTATACACGTTCGGCGGCATGGTCGCCGCTGGTCATCGCCCTGTCGAAACCAACTGCGAGGGAATCATGGCTCACAAGAAAAAGCACGGCGCTCCGGTCCCGCGGGGAAACCAGTCCCAATCGGGCCCCACGACCGCAACGGGCAAACCGGCGAACAAGGGTACAGCGGAGGTGGCCTCCGCCCAGGAGCAGGATCCGAAGCGGCGGCTCGGCGATTTCGAGGGCAAGGGCGAGCACTCGATCCAGGAGCCGGGCGGCAAAAACGACGCGAATCATTGACTGACAGATGTGAACCCGACTGCTGCTCTCTAGCGCAGCAGACAGGGCAAACGCAAACTGGGCGTCCGCCTGGAACGTGCCGCACAGCATAAGCGACGCTCTCCATTTCGGCACGCCAAGTGCATCACTCTCTCGTCAGTGTTCGCGACCCTATCCAACGAATGGGGATGGCGTGTCACAGTTCCTACAACCGAGGAGACGATCATGGCTAAAGGGATCAAGGGCAAGGCGGCTGAAGCGGGGCATAAGATCGCTGAGACGGCGAAGACCGTGGGGCACAAGATCGCCGAGGGGGCAGAGAAGGCGGCCGGCTGGGTGAAGGAGAAGACGCATAGCGGCGACGACAAGGGAACCTGTGACACCGCGAAGATGGCCTGCGCCAGTGAGAAGCCGACGACGAACATCTGCGCACACATGCAAGTGATTGCCTCGTGCGGGAAGCATGTCGGTGTAGTGGATCATGTTGAAGGTAACTCGGTCAAGCTGACCAAGAGCGACCCGACGGCGGCGGGTAAGCACCACTTCATCCCGTTGGACTGGGTCGCAACGGTGGATCAACACGTTCACTTGAACAGGAATTCGGCAGAGGTCTTTCGGGATTGGCAAGCCGAGCCTGTCAGGGGTTGCGCTGAATAGCGACATGGAAAGAGGCGTGCGCGGGCCGGGGGCAACCTCGGCCCGTGTCGTTTAGCGACCCGCAAGTTGCTGCATCGGTGATAAAAATCTCCGTAATATCTCTTTTCCCCGGCGCAATCTTTCCCCGTTTACCTCCGCCTGACCCTTGCCACAGGGTTCTGAAGGCTCATGGAGGAGGCGAAGGCCGCGCACTCATCTCCGTCCCTGCAGGGCTCGGGCTGCCCTCACGAAAACCGCTGGCCCCTGGTGCTTGAAAAGTGAGCATGGCTTTCACACGGGCAAAAAGCCTAGCATCTTCCGAGGTGCGGGGACGGTTCCGCGATCTTCTTCTCCATTTTTTCACGTTCCCCTCGTCTATCCCCCTTTTGTGCAAGCTATCTGGTGGTGACGGCCAAGCACGGCCAGAACCCGCGCGTGGGCAACGGCCAGCTGATCGCCGACAGCCTCATTCCCGACACCGTCCTTGCTCCGGCCGGCGTGGCGGTCGCCCAGCAGACGGCCGACGACGTGTCGCTCGTGTGGCTGGCCGATCAGGGGCAGACCGGCAAGGCGGTGGACGTCCTGAACGCCTTCGTGGCCCACGGCACGATCGGCGTCTACATCCAGGGCGTCAAGAGCACCGTGCCCGCAAGCCAGGTGATCGACAAGGTCCTCTCCGGCGATGCCTTGCAGGACTACAACCTCGGCAATCCGCGGAAGGACAGCACAACGCCCGACATCATCGTCACCCTCAAGCCGGGGTACATCTTCGTCGGCCACCCGCTGAACTACCACTTCAAGCGGGCGGAGTACGGCGGCTTCTCGGCGGACGACACGCGCGTCACGCTCATTGTAGGCAGCGGCGGGCTGGACCAGAGCGGGCAGGGCAGCGTGGTGGACGACCGGGTGGAGACGACGCAGATCGCCGTCACCGCTCTGAAGGCGCTGGGCCTCGACCCGCACCAATTGCAGGGGGCTCAGGCCGAGCACACACAGCAGCTGCCCGATCTGAAACTGGAGGCTGTCGCCGACCGGCTTCCAGCCGAAGCGTTTCGCGAACTCCGCCGGCGTCAGCGTCACCTGGCTGCCGCCGGCGAGCTGGGCGACATAGCGGAGGTCGCGCTCGATGCGGGCCGGCGTGCCGCGGTAGTGGCCGTCGCGACGGAGGGCCAGGCCCTTCAGGTCCGCCAGCGGCACCAGCGTGGCGCGCGGCCGACCGGTGGCGGCGTCCCAGAGGCGAAAGCGGGCATCGATTGTGACGGGCGGGGCAGTCCGGTATACTGCGGAGATGAGGAGCAGAGTCATCGCCCCGAGGAACCCCATGACTGTCCGCTTGCCAGGCGTCACCCAGCTGAGCGTTCCCCAGCATAAGTAAGAGCAGGGCGCTTCTTGTACAGCTGCCTGTGTCCGATAAACCGAGAGGAGTAAGATGATGACGCCGGAACAATTTCGCGAGCACTTGTACCGGGAACCGTTCCAACCGTTCCGCGTGCTGCTCAAGGACGGAAAGTCTTACGAGATTCTCCACCCCAATCTCGGCTTGGCTGCAGAAACCCGGTTGATCATTGGCATTCCCGCGGCCGATGATCCCCATCCGGTCTACTACGACCGCCAGGTTTGGGTCCAGTGGGCGCACGTGGACAGCATTGAACCCTTATCGAGGCCGGCGATATCCGCCCTCTAGGGATGGGAGCCTGCCCATGCGGCCAGACGACCTGCGTGAATACTTGGAACGTCGCCCCTTCCAAACTTTCCGGGTCTATCTCTCCAGCGGGGCTTTCTTCGACATTCGGCAGCCGCAGATGGTTCACGTGGGGCGAGCTACCGTGACGATTGGGCTCCCCTTGGAGGGCACTCTGCAACGCTACGCTGTTATCGCCCTGGTGCATGTCGCCTGGCTTGAAGTCCTCATACCGGCGCCCTGATCCCTTCGGCACGTCGATCTCATTTCCCCACGAGCCGCACTTTCTCCGGTTCGTTCTTCCAGCCGAAGCGTTTCTCGAACTCCGCCGGCGTCAGCGTCACCTGGCTGCGGTCGGCGAGCTGGGCGACATAGCGGATGTCGCGTTCGATGCGATCCGGCGTGCCGCGGTAGTGGCCGTCGGCGGTCAGGGCCAGGCCCTTCTGGTCCACCAGCGGCACTAGCGTGGCGCGCGGTTGACCGGTGGCGACGTCCCAGAGGCGGACGCAGGCATCGGTGAATGTCACACCCCCAGGGTGAAAAGTACCCGATGCCGTGCCGAGCATTCGTCCATCGGGAGACCAGGTTAGACCACGAGCGGTCGATGTCTGGACACCCGTCCATTCACGGCGTTCATGGAGGTGTCCAGCCGCTTTGAATCTTAACAAGGTCTTTTGGGCGTCTTCCGAGCGGACCTCAACGTACCCGTCGTCAAATCCCAGGGCCAGCTTCTTCCCGTCGGGGGAGTAAGCGACCTGGAGAACGTCATTGTACTGTAGGCGGTCGATGACTTCACCGGTATCGGCTTTCACCCATTCCAGAAAGGCCCCGGTCTTTGCGATCACCGTCTTACCGTCCGGCGACAGGTCAAGGGCCGTGATCAAGTCTTGCAGCGTATGTTCGCGAATCACCTTGCCCGTGCGTGCCTCGCGAAAGACGAGTTTGTTCTTGCCGGAATGAACCAAGGTGCGACTATCGCGCGACCAGGAACACGGGAGGTCGAAAAGACCAGCTTCTAGCTGAGGAACCATTGTCTTGAAGGGTCCATTCGTGTTTTCCCGAGCCTCAATTCGAGCTTGCATATGTCCATACACCAAGCGCGCCATGCCGTCCGGTGCCACGCTCACGCTGAATGGCTCATTCAATGGGCCACCGGAAGGTGCGACTGTGGAGTGAACCCGACCGGTTTCGGCTTCCCAGGTTCCTCCGAACGCGACACACAAATGTTTGGCATCGCCGGACCAGGTCAGTGCGTTTAACGCACACCGATGCGCCCCTGGCGGCAGCTCGCGGCGGACCTTTCCGCTGGCAAGTTCGATCAGCGCAATGCCATTTCCGAATGAATTGCAACTGCCTTTCCCGACCGCGATCATAAGTCCATCCGGCGAGCAAGCAACGCAACGCCCCGATCCAAGGGCTCCGTCAGTTCGACCGAGTAGTTTCTTGTTCTGCAGGTCCAGCTGAACACAGCCTGCTGAGTGCTCGTCACCTGTTTGAAAAGTATGGAAAAGCACCTTGCCATCGGCCGACAGCGCGTAGCGAATTTGCGCCGCCACCCCGTCAGAGCTGACTTCAATCGCCAAATTTCCCATTGCGGCTTCAAAACCGAGAATGAAGTAGGGGCTGAGCTGATCTTTCGTTGGACGCCAATCGCCAAACACGACCATGTTCTGCTTCGGCGGCCAGACGAGCGGTCGCGCTCCCAGATGGCCACTCCACTTCTGCTGGGCATCGCATCGATGTTCAAGTGTGGCGGCCTTGAAAAAGCGCACCTTGCCCTTGCTGTCGCAGGCAGCCAGGGTCTGGCCGTCCGGGGAATAGGCGACCTGTGCGCCCAACAGTTTCTTGTGCCGCACTTCACCGCTGGCCGGGTTCCAGACCAGCGTCGGCTCGCCCTTGGCGTCGCCCTGGCAGCCGGCGGCCAGGGATTGGCCATCGGGCGTCCAGCTGACCGACATCACTGGGGCGTCGGCCTTCAGCGTGCGCAGCTTGCGGCCGGCGGCGACGTCCCACAGGTCCACGGCGCCGGTGTGCCGGGCCACCGCCAGCGTCTTCTTGTCCGGCCCCCAGGCGAGGGCGTGGATCACGTCCGCCGGGCCGACCAGGATCTGCTCGAGGGCGTAGCCGTCGGCCGGGTCCCAGCAGCGGAGCATGCCGGTGTCGTCGGCGGAGACGAACCACTTGCCGTCGGGGCTGTAGGAGACCTGGCTCACGTCGAAGCGATGGCCGACGGTTTCGATGGTCCAGCTTTGCACGCCCTTGATCTCCGCCGGCTTGTTGACGAAACAGACGGAACTGAGCGGGTCGCCGCCCTTGATCGGCGGCAGCGGGTCGGGGTTGATGTTCAAGGCGACGGCTGGATTCTCCACGCGGACATCGGTAGAGCCCTTCGGCAGCGTGAGCGACTGGTCCTGTCCTTTCTCGTCTTTGTAGCGGATGATGATTTGCTGCGCGAGCAGGCCCACGCCGACGACGAGGGCCGCCGCGATGGCCACCAGGGGCAATAGGCGTCGGTTCCTTGGGGCCGGGACCGTAGACAAAGCAGCTTGCTTCGTCGGGGCAGCCTTCTCTTTCACGAATGGTTCCAGCGCGGCCGCCACCTCGCCAGGTGTCTGGTAGCGCTGGTCGCGATCCTTGGCCAGCAGGCGCTCGAGCACGCGGATCAGTTCCGGCGGCGCCTCGGAGCGCAACTCGCTCAGAGGCCGGGGCGTCTCGGTGCGATGCGCGAAGATCTTCTGCAGAAAAGTGCCGGTAGGGAACGGCGGCTGACCGGTGAGCAGGAAGTAGAGCGTACACCCCAGGCTGTAGATGTCGGCGCGAATGTCGGCCTGGCGCGCGTCTTCGGCCTGCTCCGGGGCCATGTAATCTGGCGTGCCCATGACCACGCCGTCCGCCGTCAGGGCGGTAGCTGGTTCGAGCTCACGGACCATGCGGGCCAGGCCGAAGTCCAGGACCTTCACCTGGCCGTCCGGCGTCAGCATCAGGTTGTGCGGCTTGATGTCGCGGTGGACCATGCCGCGCTCATGGGCGTGTTGCAAGCCGAGGGCGGCCTGACGGACATAGGCGCAGGCCGTGGCCGCCGGCAGCGGGCCGCTCGCGCGGACGACATCGGCCAGCGACTGCCCGGCCACGAATTCCATGACCAGCAAGTGCTGGTCGCCAGCCTGCTCGGCGTCGTGGGCGGTGACAATGTTGGGGTGGGACAGTTGCGCGGCCGCACGCACTTCCTGGCGAAATCGCGCCACCGCGCCCGGTTTTTCCACCAGACGCGGGTGAATCACCTTGAGGGCCACGATCCGGTCCATCAGCTTGTGCCGGGCCTTGTACACCGTCCCCATGCCGCCGGCGCCAAGTCCCTCCTCGATGTGGTAGCGCGGATGGTTCAGCAAAGCGGGCGGCGGTGCCAAGCCGGGCGTCGGGTCCAGCGAGGCGGTGTCGGCGCAGCGCACCAGGCTTTCGAGCGTGTCGCCGGCGATGCTTTCGAGGGTTCGGCAGCAGTTGGCGCAGGCGTTGAGGTGGGCCGAGATGGACGTCGACGCGGCCTCATCGTCGAGCCGGCCCAGGCTGAAGGCCCGAAGCTGTTCCAGGTCCGGATGGGCAAGCTGTAGTTCGGCCATGTCATGACTCCCGGTAAGATGGCGTTGGTCTCTGCATCAGGAAGGACATCCACCGCTCCCGACCTGTCAGAAAAATCTCATTAGTCGAGAAGATTCTTGGCCACTTGCCGCAACCGCTTGAGGATATGGGACTTGGCGGTCCAGACTGCTCCCTCGGAGACGCCCAGTTCGGCGGCCACGGCAGCGGCGCTGCGCCCTTCCAGCACGAAAGCGCGGAATGCTTGCCAGGTCTTCGGCTCAAAATCGGCAGCGATTGTTTTCAAAAGCTCATGGGCGACATGTTGGTCGTGCTCGCGGTCCCAGAGCCGGCTCAGTTGGCTCTGGTCGTCCGCGAGCTGGTCAAGTTTCGCCTCGAAGTCTCGGTCACCGGCGGCCGGGGCGTACTTCTGTTCCCGCCACAGCTCGCGCAGGCGGTTGACGGCGATGCCGCGCAGCCAGGCCCGGAACGCCCCCTTGCGGCCGTTGTGCTGAAAGTTCGGCAGTTCCTTCATGAGAACGACCATGACCTCCTGCACGAGGTCATCCAGGTCGGCCGTTTGCAGCGCATGCCGGCGGAGCTGGCCGCGCAGCCAGGGCTGATAGAGGTCCGCCAAACGCTGCCAAGACTGGCCGTCCGGCCGACTCCGCAAGCACTCCAGCAAACTAACGGGAGTCGTATTCATGTAGTGAGGATATGGACGGTACGCCATCGCGGCGGAACGATAAAGCTAAGCTGCGGCGGCCCGCCTTATAGATTCCCGTTGGACGGAACCGCGGACTCGCCCGCCATGGGGAAGCGAAGCCCAGTCGGTATTCCCGGATAGACTGTACCGACCGGGCTGGATAGGTTGCAAACATTTTCCGCGGGCCGAAACAGGCGGACAGGCCATGTGCCGGTGGGGGCCAGTGGGCTGGTTGGCGGCTCGGAGCGTACCTTGTCCGGGGCAACGCCATCGGCGTGCTGGCGCGTGGTACGGTCCCTCCCGCCAACGGCAGTTACGAGCTGTCCGACGGGCCGCCGTCGGCGCCGGCTCGGCAGGCGTGCCCAGCTTCGGGCACGCCGGCCGCTTTTCAATGGTGGAACAGCGCCAGCAGGACCTCCAGCACGATGTGGCCGGAAGGCGGGATTGGCTTGCAGCCGATCCGTCGGTCAGCTGCCCCATGCTCATCCGACAATGTGCAGAGCGATACACGGAACCAGGTTAGAGCCTGTTCCACAATGGTCAGCATCACGTTTTCGGCGC
>JRHI01001441.1_pt1 | contig 19941 bp, 17 predicted proteins | sample 215371 | NCBI WGS metagenome assembly JRHI01 (sample SAMN02929681, study PRJNA255918) | sediment metagenome | biome: cave system; feature: Ice Cave; material: Sediment; isolation source: sediment from deep within a dark volcanic ice cave with no known source of... ...
CACCAAAAAAGTGGCTTAGCATCGTACGTAATCAGGACGGGATTTGTGGGTTAGCCTTCCGGTTTGCACCCTGATTTGCCGGTTTGCACCCTGATTTGCAAGATACCGGCGATGTTCCCGGCGATGTTCCCGGCGGAGCAGCGCGCGACCGCAGGCGCACCTGCGCCGTCGACGCTTGCATCATCCGAGAAGCCGGCGAAACCAGATGTGCCCGAAGCGGCATCCCTCTGTCAGAAATACTTCCCGAACGTCGGGCAGTTGATCACCGTACCTTGCGGCGAATAACCCCGGCGCTCGGTCCAGGCGCTCAAGCCGCCAGGCGCATCTCGGCGGCCTTGCGGCCCTCCATGATCGCCGCCACGCCCATGCCGCCCGCCGTGCACACGGAGATCAGCCCGCGCCCGCCGTGCTCGGAGAGGAGCTTCGCCAAATTGCCGATGATGCGCGCGCCCGTGGCCGCGAAGGGGTGGCCGAAGGCGAGGCTCGAGCCCTTGACGTTGAGCTTGGCCCGGTCGATGGAGCCCAAGGGCGCGTCGCGGCCCAGGTACTTCTTGCAGTAGGCCGGGTCCTCGAAGGCCTTCAGCGTCGCCAGCACCTGCGCGGCGAACGCCTCGTGGATCTCGTAGAAGTCGAAGTCCTGCAGTTTGAGCTGCGCGCGCTCGAGCATGCGCGACACCGCGATGGTCGGCGCCATCAGCAGCCCCTCGCCCTCGACGAAGTTGTTGGCCGACGTCTGCGCGTAGGTGAGATAGGCCTGCACCGGCAGGGCGCGCTTGGCCGCCCACTCCTCCGACGCCAGCAGCACGGCCGCGGCGCCGTCGGTGAGCGGGGTGGAATTGGCCGCGGTGAGGGTGGCGCGCTCGGACTTGTCGAACGCCGTCTTGAGCGTGGCGATCTTATCGAGGCTGATATCCTCGCGCAGGTTGTTGTCGCGGAACACGCCGCCGAACGGCACGATCAGGTCGTCCATGTAGCCCGAGCGGTAAGCCTCCGCCGCCTTCCTGTGGCTCTCGTAGGCCAGCTGATCCTGCTCGGCCCTGCTGATCTTCCACTCCTGCGCCATCAGCTCGGCGTGCTGGCCCATGGACAGGCCGGTGCGCGGCTCGCTGACGCTGGGCGGCTGCGGCGCCAGCTCGCCCGGCGAGAAGCCCTTGAAGGCGGCGAGCCTCTGCCCCATCGACTTGGCGTTCTGCGCCTCGACCAGCCGATGCGCGAACTTCTCCTTGAAGACGATCGGCGCGTCCGAGGTGGTGTCGGAGCCCATGGCGATACCGCACTCGATCTCGCCCGTGGCGATCTTGGCCTGGATCATCGACGCCGCCTGCAGGCTGGTGCCGCACGCCTGCTGGATGGTGATGCCGGGCGTGGTCGGCGCCAGCTTGGTGTTGAGCACCGCCTCGCGGGCCAGGTTCCAGTCCTTGGAGTGCGTGACGACGGCGCCGCCGATCGCCTCATCGATGTGCACGCCCTTGAGGCCGTACTTATCGACCAGCCCATTCAGCACGCCGGTCAGCATCTCCAGGTTCGACTTGTCGGCATAGAGCGTGTTGGAGCGGCAGAACGGGATGCGCACGCCGCCGATCACCGCCACGCGCCGAAGGGTCTGGTCCATATGCGTCTCCGGATAGGTGTCAGACCCTCTGGGTCTGACCCCATTGCTCCAACCGTTGTTTCCTGGTGTCAGACCCAGAGGGTCTTGCACCTATCACTACTCCGCCGCCGTGCGCCGCAGCACTTCGACGTTCGACCTCTGCTCGTTGGCCGCGAAGTGCAGCGGGCCGCCGCGGAACGGCGCAAAGCCGGTGCCGAAAATGACCCCCGCGTCGACCAGGTCGCCGCTCTCGACGATCTTCTCGTCGCGCACGCGCTGGGCTTCGCGGATCAGCGGATCGACCAGCTCGCGCCCCAGCCGCTCCAGCTCGAACTTGTCGTAGGGCGTCTCGGGCTCGACCTTCTCGGGCTTGCCGTCCTTCCAGATGTAGAAGCCCTCACCCGACTTCTTGCCGAGCTTGCCCGCCGCCACCATCTCGTCGAGCTTGGTCGGGCCGCCCGGACCTAGGTTCAGGATCTTGCCGACGTGGGCGCACACGTCGAGACCCACCGTGTCGGCGAGTTCGACCGGGCCCATGGGCATGCCGAACGTGCGCGCCGCCTCGTCGATCTTCTCCTTGGTCTCGCCGCGCTCCACGCGTTGCATGGCGGCCATCATGTAGGGCGCCAGCACACGGTTGACGAGGAAACCCGGGCTGCTCTTGACGATCAGCGGGAACTTGTCGATGGCGGCGACGAAGGCGCAGCCCTTGCCGACCTCCTCCTCGCGCGTCTGGGCGCCCCTGATCACCTCGACAAGCGGCAGCTGTGCCACGGGGTTGAAGAAGTGGATGCCGATCAGCCGGCTCGGATCGGCAAGCGGGGCGGCAATCTCCTCGATCATGATGGAGGAGGTGTTGGTCGCCAGCACGGCATCCGGCTTGAGCCGGCCCTCGATCGATTTGAACAGGTTCTGCTTGACCTCCAGCTTCTCGACGATCGCCTCGATGACCACGTCGGCCCGGCCGATGTTGGCGCCCTTGGGATCGGCGATGAGGCGCGCAAACGCCGCGTCGCGCTGCGGCTTGGTCCTGAACTTGCGATTGAACAGCTTCTTCTGCGCGGCGATGCCCTTGGCGATCTGCTCCGCGCTCACGTCCTGCAGTGACACCTCCATGCCGGAGGCGACGCACCAGCCGGCAATGTCGGCGCCCATCACGCCGGCGCCGATCACGTGCACGCGCAGCGGTCTGAAGGAGAGGCCCTTGGGCGCCTGCGCCTTCATCATCTCGGACAGCTTGAACACGCGCCGCAGGTTCTTCGAGGTCTCGCCGACCATGAGGGGCGCGAACGCGCGCGTCTCGGCCACCTTCATGCCGTCGAGATTGCCGGCATGGGTCTCGAACAGGTCGATCAGCCGGAACGGCGAGGGGTAGTGCTCCTCGCGCACCTTCTTGGCCGTCTCGGAGCGGAACTTGCGCGCCAGCAGGCCGCGCGCCGGCCACATCCGCGTGAGCGCACGCCAGCCTCCCGCCGGCTTCGACTGGCGCTTGCGCTCGATCGCCTTGCGCGCCGCCCAGCGCAGGTTCAGCGGGCTCGGCACCAGCTCGTCGATGAGGCCCATGCCGCGCGCGGCGGTGGCGCGTATGAACGAGCCCGTCAGCATCAGCGGCATGGCGGAGAACGCCCCTGCCTGCCGGATGGATCGCACCGTGCCGTTGAAGCCCGGGAACAGCCCGAGCTTCACCTCGGGGAAGCCGATGCGGGTGGCGTCGTCGCGGGTGGCGATGCGCCAATGGCACGCCAGGGCCAGCTCGAGCCCGCCGCCGAGGCAGAAGCCGTGGATGCAGCACACCACCGGGATCGGCAGACGCTCGAGGCGATCGAGGTAGCCGTTGACCTGCGCGATGCTGTCGACCACCTGGCGCTCGTCGGCGAGCTTCTCGAACTCGCGCACGTCGGCGCCGACGATGAACCCCTTCTCCTTGCCGGAGATGAAGACGAGCCCGCGGATCGATTTGTCGCGCGCGCCCTCGTCGACGCGCTCGATGATCATCGCCAGCTCTTCCAGCGCCTGCTGGCCCAGCGAGTTCTGGCTCTCGCCCTCGCGGTCGAACACCGCCCAGGCGATGCCCTGCATGTCCATCGAGAAGTGCCAGTCCCGCAATGTGCTCATGTCAAGCATGGTACTCGAGCCTCATTCTGCCGCGGCGCTCTGCATGGCCCGCGTGTTATGCCCCGCCGTCATGTAGTGCGGCTTCACCTCGGCCGGATCGAAATGGTCGACGGCGATCACCCGCGCGGTGAGCTGCTCCACCTCGCGCAGCAGCTGGGCCTCGCCATCGGTGATGATGCCCTGCTTGGCCGCGTCCCCGATCCAGTCCGTGCCGTGTACGCGGTGCACCTGGCCCGCCCGCACCGCGCGGTCGAGCTTCTTCTCCGCGGCCTCGGCGGCCACCACCTTGGTGAGCGTCACCTCGAGCAGGCCGATTGGATCGTTGACGTCATGCGTGACGTAGATGAAGCGGGTGAGCCGGTCGCGGACCACGCCGGGAGTTAACACGAGCTCGACGACCTTGTGGCCAAGCCAATCCGGCGCCGGCTTGTAGTGGGCACCGAACGGGAACACGACGGCGCGCATCAGCCAGCGCGCAGGCGTGACGGGGAAGTTGTCGATGGTGCCGCGCAGCGCCTCCTGGAACCGGAAGAGGCAATTCTGGGCCACGAGCGCCACGATGTGGCGGTCGTTGGCGGGCTTGCCGTCGTCCTCGTAGCGCTTGAGCACGCAGCACAGCAGATAAAGCTCGGAGAGCGCATCGGCGAGGCGGCCCGTGAGCTTCTGCTTGGTCTTGAGCCCGCCGCCGAGGACGGCGACCGTCAGGTCGGCGACGAAGGCGAAGTTGCGCGACGCCCGCCACAGCTGCCGGTACCATTCGGCCGTGCCGTAGGCCTTCTCGGGCACGTGCCCGAACAGGCCGAAGGTGATGTTGTGGAAGAACGCTCCGAACGTGTTCGCGAGCGAGAAGGTGACGTGGTTGCAGAACGCCACCTCGAACAGCGCCAGCCCGCGCTCCTCGTCAGCGTCCTGGCAGGCCTGGATCTCCTGATAGAGATAGGGGTGCGAGCGCAGCGCCCCTTGCGCGAAGGTGATGAGCGAGCGCGTGAGGATGTTGGCGCCCTCCACCGTGATGCCGACCGGCATCATCTGGTAGGCCGACTGCAGGTAGTTGGTCGGCCCGTCGCACACGGCGCGACCGCCGTGCAGGTCCATGGCGTCGTTCAGCGAGCGGCGCAGGCGCTCGGTCGTCTGGTATTTCATGATGGCCGAGATGACGGAAGGCCTCTCGCCCCGGCTCACCATGGAGGCCGTGACGCCGCGGGCCGCCTCGTTGACGTAGGCGACCTCCACCATGCGCGCCAAGGGCTCCTCCAGCCCCTCCATCTTGCCGATCGGCAGGTCGAACTGCTTGCGGATGCGCGCGTAGGCGCTGGTATTGCGCAGCAGCGACTTGGCGCCGGCGGCCGATGACGAGGGCAGCGAGATGGACCGGCCCGCGGCCAGGCACTCCATCAGCATGCGCCAGCCCTGACCGGCCATCTTGTCGCCGCCGATCACCCAGTCCATCGGGATGAATACGTCGTTGCCCCAGTTGGGCCCGTTTGGGAACGCGGTGCCCGAGGGCAGATGCCGGCGGCCGATGTTGACGCCGGGATGCTTGGCCGGAACGAGCGCGACGGTGATGCCGATGTCCTCGCCGCGGCCCAGGATGTTCTCCGGGTCGAACAGGCGGAAGGCGAGGCCCACCAGCGTCGCGTTTGGCCCAAGCGTGATGTAGCGCTTCTCCCAGGAGAGGCGGATGCCCACCACCTCCTTGCCCTCGTGCCGGCCGCGCGTGACGTAGCCGACGTCGCGCATGGTGGCAGCGTCCGAGCCCGAGGTCGGCCCCGTGAGCGAGAAGCACGGCACCTCCAGCCCCTTGGCCAGGCGCGGCAGGTAGTAGTGCTTCTGCTCGGGCGTGCCGTATTTCTCGATCAGCTCGCCCGGACCCAGTGAGTTCGGCACCATGACAATGGTGCACACGTCGGGCGAGCGCGAGGCGATCTTGCCCAGCACCAGCGACTGCGCCTGCGGAGAGAAGCCGAGGCCGCCGTGCTCCTTGGAGATGAGCATGCCGAGGAAGCCGTGCTTCTTGACGAAGCTCCAGACCTCCTCGGGGATCTCTTTGTCCTGATGGCGGATCATCCAGTCGTTGACCATCCCGCACAGCTCATGCGTCGGCCCTTCCAGGAACGCCTTCTCTTCCTCCGTCAGCGTGATCGGCGGGACGGCGCGCAGCTTCTCCCAATTGGGCTGGCCGGAGAACAGCTCCGCATCGAAGCCGAGGGTTCCGGCGTTCAGGGCTTCCTGCTCCGTGGCCGACACCCTGGGGAGGATACCCTTGATCTTGTGGAAGAGCGGCGTGATCAGTGCGACGCGCCGCAGGGGCGGGATGGAGAGCCCGGCGAGAACGACCACCGGCAACCAGGCGAGAACCCCCAGCAAGTTGAACGGCGGCTCGTGCCAATTGCCGTAGACGAGCCCAGTCCGCCAGACCAGAACCGCGAGCGCGGCGGCAGCAGCCCAACCCCAGACCGGCGCCCGGCGCATGGCAAGCACGAAGACGCCGGCCACGCATAGCAGGGTGTACACGACTATTGCCGTCATGATCCGGCCTCCCGACGGCGCCCAGCGCCGTCCGTTCGTCTAGAGAATTCGAGATCTTAGCAGTATCCAGAGTTAACGTTTACGTCAACTTAAGGGTCCGCCCGAGCGCCTCTGAAAGCCGATCCGCCCGCAGGCTCATTGATAGACGAGCGATCGCTATTTTTCAGTATAACGGGTTTGGCGGTTGCGCGAAAAGGTTCGCGTTGCCTATTCAGCCCGTCGGACCTGCGTAGCCAAACCGGCCAGGAGATGCAGATGCGCGACTGCCTCGCTCCGCTTGCGCTTGCCACGGGCCTCGGCGCGCTGTGCCTGGCGGCCGTCGCCGACGACGATGCCAAGACCAAGAGCTATGGCCGGCACCTGGCGCAGGAGTGCACGGGTTGCCACCGCATCGACGGCACCGACAACGGCATCCCCTCGATCATCGGCTGGGATGCCGACCGCTTCGTGAAGACGCTCGAGTTCTACCGCACGGGCGAGCGCACCAACCCGGTCATGGTGTCCGTGGTCAAGTCCCTCGACGACACCCAAATCCGCGCGCTCGCCGCCTACTACGCCTCGCTGCCCAAACCGGAGAGGAAGTAGGGTGGGTCAAGCGAAGCGATGACCCAGCGCGAGCTGCAATCTCGACTTGCGTTGCGTCATCGCTGACTCTCGACGCAACCTACGCCGCGCGCAACCCGACCCGCTAACCCCCCTTCTTCGGCTCGGCCGCGGGGGGGGCCGCGGCCACGGGTCTGGCGAACATGTCCGCGGTGATGGCGGCGTACCAGCCGATGCTCTCCTGATAGTTCTGCTTGCGCACGTCGGCGGTCTCGCCCTTCTGCGACACGAACCCGCCGGAGGGGTCGAGCTTGCCGTCCTTCGGCGCGTAGTTGGCGCCGATTTTGACGTTGTCGTCTGGCGCCAGCAGTGACCAGCAGGTGTTGCGGTAGCGCGCGGGGAACCGCTCCTTTTTGGCGAGGTCCGCCAGAACGTCGGACGCCACGACCTTGGCCTGGCTGTTGGCCGAGAATGCGGACTTGGGCATTTCCACGGCTATCGCCGCGTCGCCCAGGACGTAGACGTCCTTCACCTTCTTGGAGGCGAAATTGTCTGCATTGACCGGGCACCAGTCCCCCTCGGTGCAGCCCGCTTTGACGGCGATCTCGCCCGCACGCTGCTGGGGGATGACGTTGGCCACGTCCGCCTTCACCCGCTTGCCGGCCTTGGTGACGATCTCCTTGGTCTTGGGATCGAGGCTCGCCACGGAGAAATCGTCGATCTCGGTGCTCAGATTGAGCTCGATGATGTCCTTGTAATACCTATCGAACGCTTCCGTGATCACGGGCTGCTTGGAGAAGGTCTTCTTCGGGTCGAGGATCACCAGCTTCGACTTCGGCTTTCTTGTCTTCAGGTAGTGCGCGATCATGCACGCCCGCTCGTAGGGGCCGGGTGGGCAGCGATAGGGATTGTTGGGCGGCACAAGGACAACCGTGCCCCCGTCGCGCATGGCTTGCAGCTGGTGCTTGAGCTGGCGCTTGCCCACGGCCGCGGTCGTGTAGGCGTGCGGCATGCTGCGGGAAACCTCCCGCGAATAGCCTTGGATGCTGTCGTACTTGATGTCGATGCCGGGCGAGAGCACGAGCCTGTCGTAGTGGTACGTACGCCCGCCCCTCGTCTTCACGATCCTCTTCGTCGTGTCCACGTCGGTTGCCGTATCGTGCACGACCTTGATGCCGAGCCGCCCGAGACCGCCGTACGCGTGGTTGAGCGATTCCAGCGTGCGGAAACCGCCGAGATAGAGATTGGAGAAGAACGAGGAGCTGTAGATCGGATTGGTCTCGATCAGCGTGACGTCGAGCTCCGGCGCGTCCCTCTTGATGTAGTGGGCGACCGTCGCACCGCCCGCACCTCCGCCCACGATCACCACTTTCGCGGCCCCCTGCGCCACGGCGAACGGCGACCACGCCGACGACGCCAGCGCACCCAGCCCGCCGACCCCTGCAAGCTTGGCAAAATCCCTTCTGGAGAAATCCGACATCTTTCTCTCCCTGCGCGCCTGCCGCCGCAGCGGCTTGGCGTTGTGCCTTGCGCGCGCGCATTCTAGGATGTTAGGGGCTGTTGGCAATGCGCGGCCGAGCCGCCAGGCCACGCGCGGACTGCAGACCTGGGCCTTGAGGGTCTGGAACGAAGGGCGATGGCTCCTACATTAGGGGCGGGAAGCGCGTGAGGTTCGCGGTGCAATCCAGCAGGCTCAGTCGACGCGAATTTGCTCTGGGCGCCGGCGCGGGGATCGCCATCTTGGGGCTACCTCTCGCCGTGGTGGGGCAAGACTCGTCGCAGGGCTGGGAGCAGGCCGTCAAGAAGGTGCTGGGAGATGCCAATCCCATCGAGGGCAAGGTGTTGATTGACATGCCAGAGATCGCCGAGAACGGCAACACGGTGCCCTTCACGATCTCCGTCGACAGCCCCATGTCCGAGACCGACCGGGTCAAGGTGATCCACATCATCGCCACCGCCAATCCGCAACCGGGAGTCGCAGTGTTCCGCTTCTCGCCGTTGTCGGGCAAGGCGACGGTTGCAAGCCGCATGCGCCTCGCCCGCACCCAGGACGTCATCGGCATCGCCGAGCTGAGCGATGGACGGTTCCTGATGAGCAAGCGCAACGTCAAGGTGACGATCGGCGGTTGCGGCGGCTAGTGTCCTGTCTCCGAATTGCCGACTACATTGCCGCAAGGTCGGACGGCAATTCGGAGACAAAAGGACACTAGCAAACTCGAGGTTCTAGTGTGGCTTATGCCTCGGAATTGCCGATGAACACCAAGCCGCGAGATTGGTCGGCAATTCCGAGACGCCACACTAGCGGCGAGGCCTTCTACACCCACTGCGCGCAGATCGCCAGCGGGGAGCGGGCGCCGGTCACTTCTTGGCCGGCGGCCCTGTCTGAGCGGCGAAGGGATTGATATTCCAGTCGGCGAACGGAGGACTATAGGCATCGTTGGCCTTCTTCTTCGCCTTGGCGGCTTTGGCGGCTGCGGCCTTCTTGTCCTCGGCTTCCTTGGTAGGCGCCGGGCCACCTTGCGGTTGCGGAGCCACCTTCACCGGCGGCGCCTCCTTGGCGGCTTCCTTGACTGGCTGCTCGGCCAGCGGCGCTGCCGCCTTCTTGTCCTCGCCCTCCTTGGCCGGCATCGACGCGGCTTCCGGCTGCGGCGCCGTCTTCACCGGCGGCGTCTCCTTGGCAGCGCCCTTGGCCGGCTGATTGGCCGGCGGCGCCGCCGCTTTCTTCAGGGGTACGGCCTGCTTCTTTTCGGCGTCGGGTGCTTTTGCGGCCTTTGCGGGCGGACCCTTGGCGGCGCCATCCTTGGTCTCGACCTCGCGGGCCGCCGGATCGGGATCATGAGGGATGATTACGAGTGGCCTGCCCGCGCACCGGAACAACAATTGCTCGTCCAGCTCGATGAGACGGCGGATCTGCTCGAGCTTCTCGGGGGCCAGGTTGACTTTGGCCCACTCCGGGCCCTTGCCCATGCTGCCGCGTGTCCCGCCCTGCTCGAGCTGGGCCTGCTCGGTCTTGAGCTTGGCGCAGCTGTCCTTGTCGAGCTGCGCAGCGCGCGCGGCGGGCCCCTGCAGCAGCAGAGCGGCAATGACGAGGCTGATGCCATTGCGCGTCATCGAATTGCGGCCATCTCCCATCGGCGGCGGGTAAGCCAGTCGGTTCGGCACTAATCCTTTTCCGGCGCCGCGGTCAAGCCGCACGCCGCGATGATGGCAAGAAAGTCGTCGGCCTTGAGGCTCGCTCCGCCGACCAGGGCGCCGTTGACGTCGCCTATGCGCAAGAGAGTGCGGGCGTTGTCGGGCTTCACCGATCCGCCGTAGAGGATGCGCATGGCCTTGCCCTCCGCGCCGAGGCGCTCGGCCAGCGTGCGGCGCAGGAAGCCGTGCACTTCAGCCACATCCTCGACGGTGGGCGTGAGTCCCGTGCCGATCGCCCACACCGGCTCGTAAGCGATGATGGTGTCGCCGGCGGTCGCCTTCTCCGGCAGTGAGGCGGCGAGCTGGCGTGCGACCACCTCCAACGTCAGTCGGGCCCGGCGCTCGCCCGCGGTCTCGCCGATGCAGACAATCGCCGAAAGGCCGGCGCGATGCGCTGCGAGCGCCTTGGCCTTGACGTCGCGGTCGCGCTCGCCGTGGTCGGCGCGGCGTTCGGAATGGCCCACGATCACGGCCGTAGCACCCGCATCCGCGAGCATTTCAGCGGAGATGTCGCCGGTGTGGGCGCCGCTTGCGGCGACATGGCAATCCTGAGCGCCGACCAGAAGCCTGGACCCCACTGCCTCCCGGGCAAGTGCCGCAATCAGCGTTGCCGGCGGGCAGATCATGGCGTCCACGTCGGCGGCGACGCCGGCCTCGCCCAGCCGATCGCGCACGCTGCGCGCCTCGCTCAGGCCGGCAGCCAGGCCGTTCATCTTCCAGTTCCCCGCCACCAGCGGCCGGGTGGGCGAAGCAGACACTGCCATGGTCTAACTCTCCTAAGATGGTCTTCCCTCTCCCCATGCCTCTTCCGGCATGGGGAGAGGGAGTCCGGGGAGAGGAAGCCTTGCAGGCCCGACCCTGGGTTCATAATATGCCGCGCGTCCGCGTCAAAATGCGGAAAAATCGCCAAGACCGTCCTCGCCCGGCAACGCCCAAGCTTGCTCGCGTCGGCCGGCTTTAACCCGGAACGACCCATGCTCGATGCAATGCGACGCGGCGCGGTGAACTGGCTGGCCAAGATCCTGCTCGGCCTCCTGATCGTCGCCTTTGCTCTGTGGGGCGTGGCCGACGTCTTCCGCAACTACGGCCGGGGCACCCTGGCGCGCCTCGGCAACACCGAGATTTCCGTCGATGAATACCGGCAAGCCTACCAGGAGGAGATGGCGTCGATCACCCGCCGTCTGGGCGGCCGCCGCCTCACGGCAGAACAGGCCAAGATGCTCGGCGTCGAGCAACGGACCCTGTCGCGCCTGATCGGCACGGCAGCGATCGATAGCCACGCGCGCGAGCTGAGGCTGGCGCTGTCCGACAAGGGGATCGCCGACATCATCCGAACGGACCCGGCGTTCCAGGACGCGACCGGCAGGTTCTCGGGCGACACCTTCCGAAGCCTTCTGCGCCAGAATGGCATTTCCGAAGCCCGCTATCTCGCTTCGCGGCGCAAGGAGGAGGTGCGCGACCAGCTGACCGATACGCTGCTCGCCGGGGTTTCTCCTCCGCAGCTGCTGATCGATCTGCTGCATCGCCATCGCGAAGAGACGCGCGTCATCGAGTTCTTCACGCCGGACTACGACAAGTTCATCAAGATCGCCGAGCCGGACGAGACCAGGCTCAGGGAGTTCTACGACCAGAGCAAGCGCCAGTTCATGACGCCGGAGCTGCGCAAGGTCAACGCGCTGCTGCTCACGCGCGCCGACGTCAAGGCGCGGCTGCCCGTCAGCGAGGAGGAGACGAAGGCCGCCTACGAGCAGGACAAGGAAAAGTTCAATATCGCCGAGAAGCGGCGCGTCCTGCAGCTGTCCTTCCCCGACAAGGCGGCAGCGGAAAAGGTCTACGCGGAGCTGGCGAAAGCCCCCAAGTTCGTCGAAGCCGCCGCCAAGCTGGGGTTCAAGGAGAGCGATATCGACCTCGGCGTGCTCGCGCGCAAGGACATGATCGACGCCAAGGTCGCCGACGTGGCCTTCGGCCTGAAGAAGGACGAGCTGTCGAAACCGGTCGAGGGGCAATTCAAAGTCGTCCTGGTGCGCGTGAGCGACATCGTGCCGGGCAAGCAGCGCACCTACGAGGAAGTCAAGAACGAGATCAGGGATCGGCTTGCGGAGGAGCGAGCCAGCCAGGAAATCCAAACGCTGCACGAAAAGGTCGAGAGCGAGCGCTCGGCGGGCAAGTCGCTCAAGGAGATCAGCGAGGGCCTGAAGCTGCCCTTCTACGAGATCGCGGAGACGGATCGCGCGGGCAAGACGAGCGCCGGCAAGCCGGCGATCGAGCACACCGAGGCCGCGAAGGTGGCGGAGGCAGCGTTCGCCGGCGCCACGGGCATCGAGGCCGAAGCCACCGACCTCGGCGACGGCGGCTATGTCTGGGTCGATGTGCTCGGCATTACGCCGGAGAAGCAGAAGAGCTTTGAAGAGGTGAAGGACGAGGTCAAGGCAGGCACCGTGGAAGCGGACAGGCGCAAGGAGATCACTGCGCTGGCCTCCAAGCTGGTGGAGCGCCTGGCGAAGGGCGAGGCCCTGGAAGCTCTCGTCAAGGAGACAGGCGCCAAGCTGGAGAAGACGCCAGCCGTCACGCGCAGCACCTCTCCGCAGGGCCTGCCCCAGAACGCCGTGCAGCAGGCGTTCACGTTGCCGAAGGGCGGCGCCACCTCGGCGCCGACGGTGGACGGCAAGGCGCGCATCATCCTGCGCGTCGCCGAAATCACCCCGGCACCCCCACCCACCGCGGAGCAGACCGAGCGCCTGAAGAACGAGCTTGCGCGCGAGCTGCAGTCGGATGTTCTGGGCGAGTACGTCGCCGGCCTGCAGACGCGCTATGGCCTCTCCGTCAACGACGCGGCCCTGAAGGAGGCGCTGGGCAGTGGCGTGCGCGAGCAACCGGAGTACGAGTGAGCGGCCCAAACACTCGCCGGCAGGACACGCCCCCATGACCAAGCTCGACATAACCACGACGCACTTCGAGGCCTTGCCGGCGCGTTCCGCCTTCACCGAGCGCTACCGCAAGGGCTCAGCGCAGGTCGTGTGGACGCGGCTCGTCGCCGACCTCGAGACGCCGGTCTCGGCGGCCCTGAAGCTGAGCGACGGGCAACCCATGAGCTGCCTCCTGGAATCGGTGGAAGGCGGCGCCGTGCGCGGACGCTACTCGATCATCGGCATCGCCCCGGACGTCGTCTGGCGCGCCTTCGGCAATACCGCCGAGATCAACCGCCAGCCGCTGACGAACAGCGAGGCCTTCGAGGTCGAAAAGCTGCCGACCTTGCAATCGCTGCGAGCGCTGCTGGCGCAGTCGCGCATCGAGCTGCCTGGCGACCTGCCGCCGATTGCCGCCGGCGTGATCGGCTACATGGGCTACGATACCGTGCGGCTGATCGAGCGCCTCCCCAACGAGCGACCCGACGCGCTCTCCGTCCCCGACAGCGTCTTCGTGCGACCCACAATCATGGTCGTGTTCGACGCGGTCAAGGACGAGATGATCGTCGTCACGCCCGTCTATCCGCGAACCGATGTCGACGCGCACTCGGCCTACGCCGCCGCGGTGGAGCGGCTGCATCGCGTCGTTGCCGCCCTCGACGAGCCGTTGCCGCACGCAACGAGCATGTCCGGCGTCGCTCTGGCGTTGCCGGAGCCCGTCTCCAACACCACGCCCGCAGAGTTCATGGCGATGGTGGAACGGGCCAAGGAGTACATCGCCGCCGGCGACATATTCCAGGTCGTGCTTGCCCAGCGCTTCGCCGTGCCCTTCACGCTGCCCTCCTTCTCGCTCTACCGCGCGCTCAGGCGCACCAATCCATCCCCCTTCCTGTTTCACCTCGATTTCGGCGCCTTCGCCCTGGTCGGCTCGTCGCCTGAGATCCTGGTGCGTGTGCGCGACGGCGAGGTGACGATCCGGCCACTTGCCGGCACGCGCCGGCGCGGGGCCACGCCGGAGGAGGACAAGGCGCTCGAAAAGGAGCTGCTGGCGGACCCCAAGGAGCGCGCCGAGCACCTGATGCTGCTGGATCTCGGCCGCAACGACGTGGGCCGCGTCGCCGAGATCGGCTCGGTGCGCGTCACCGAAAGCTTTGCCGTGGAGCGCTACAGCCACGTCATGCACATCGTCAGCCACGTCCTGGGCCGGCTCGACAAGAAGCACGACGTCGTCGACGCGCTGATGGGAGGCTTCCCTGCCGGCACCCTCTCCGGCGCCCCCAAAGTGCGCGCCATGGAGATCATCGACGAGCTGGAGAAGGAAAAGCGCGGGCCCTATGGGGGTTGCGTGGGCTATTTCTCCGCCGACGGCGAGATGGACAGCTGCATCGTGCTGCGCACGGCGCTCGTCAAAGACGGCATAGCCTACGTGCAGGCCGGCGCCGGCATCGTGGCCGACAGCGATCGCGCCGCCGAGCAGCTCGAGTGCCAGTACAAAGCCCGCGCCCTGTTCAAGGCCGCGGAAGAGGCCGTGCGCTTCGCCGAGCGGGCGAAGCGGGGAAATCGGTAGCGCGATTTCGGCCGGCGACCGCCGCAAGCGTCTATAGCCCCGCAGCCCGCCGTAGCCGCTTGACCCGCTTGCGCAGAGACCGCCCCAATCGTTGCACCGGGTTTTGCGGCCTGGGGTTGTGCAAGGGATCGTCGATATGGCGCCCGAACCCGATGTGCTGCACGGCCGGGACTTCCAGATTGGCGATGCGAAAGCCCGCCTGCTTGAAGGCGTAGGACACATCGGGCTCCTGACCCAGCGGCGCGTAGGGGCCGAGCCGGGCGTAGTCGGCAAGCCGGCGCAGGCCGGGATTGAAGGAGTGGCTGAAATATTCCGGGTGCAGCCCGGGATCCATGCGGAAATAGGCGATGTCGCCCAGCCGTTCCACGGGGCTCTGCCGCACCAGCGGGTTCAGCTCCGCACGGGGCCGAAGGCCCACCATGCTTACGTCGGGCCATGCCTGCAGCAGGGCCACGGATTCCGTCACGAAGCCGCCACGCGTAAACAGCCAGTCGTCCTCACAGTGGAAGATGAGCGGCGTGCCCACCTGCGCGTAGGCGCGGTCGATCGACTGCATCTGCCCGAGCCGGCACCCATTGACCAATGTCCGCGCGGGCACGCCGAAGCCATCCACGACATGGCGGACGTGCTCGTCGGCGGAATCCTCCACCACGATCAGCTCGTGCGGCGCCACATCCACATGCTCGTAGAAGGAGCGCAGCGTCTCCTCCAGCAGATCGAACCGACCGCAGCTGGTGACCACCAGGGTGTAGGGTTGCTGACTGGCGCTCGTGGTCTCACTCATGGTCGCGCAGCATATCGCCTGGCATCCCCCACGCAAGGTGCGATACTGGAGGGCGCCAATTGGAGCCCGCAAGCAGCAACAAACGATCTCCTGGCAGCGCTCGCGGGATTGGGTATCCTGCTGTCATGCTGACCCTCTCGCTTCTGCGCCACGCCAAGTCCAGTTGGGACGACCCCTCGCTCAAGGACTTCGACCGTCCTCTCTCCGAGCGCGGCGAGAATGCCGCCCCGCGCATGGGCGCCTACATGGCGGCACAAGGGCTCGCGCCCGAGCTCGTGCTGTGCTCTCCCGCCGTGCGCGCGCGCCAGACGCTCGACCTCATGCTGCCCCGCTTCGCCGGGGGCCCGACGGTGGTGTACGAAGACACGCTTTACTTGGCCGCCCCGTCCGTGATGCTAGCGCGCGTACGCAAAATCGAGGCGAAGGTGCGCCACATCCTGATCGTCGGCCACGACCCCGGCCTGCAGGGGCTCGCGCTCGAGCTGGCCGGGACCGGAGACGCCGAGACCCTGCGGTCGCTGGGGCGCAAGTTTCCAACCGGGGCGCTCGCCGTCATCCGCTTCAACGCCCGTGAATGGTCCAAGGTCGGACCGGCAAAGGGCCGCCTCGAGCTGTTCGCGACGCCGAGGACGCTGCCTTGAGCACCCTTCACCCGCAGGGAGCCCGCCTTGACCTCGGGCATGTGTGAGGACTTGCTCGCGTCGGCAGGGAATACGCGTGAGTCGTGGTACGAGCTGCGTGAGGTCGCGGGCTGGCAAGGCGAGAAGGAGCCGGTTGCGGGGCCACCTTGACGGATCGGTCATACGGTCCAAACAGCCAATTATGACGAGGGTTGCACTACGAAGTCATGCAATTCGGAAGACCAGCTTGCGGATTTCGGACCGGGAGTGCACGGATCTTGGAGGTGCACATTGAGGGAAGAACATTCTGGATGCGCGAGCGACGTTTGCCGCGGGAGCAAAAAGCACTCAGGCCTCGGGAAGAGAACCTGAGTGCCTTTGCGTTGACCGACGGGGGGAGGGCCAAGCGCAACACGCCGTGAGGGACACGGCGATGCGGAGGAGCAACTATCGGTCGACGGAAATGTTCCCAGGGCATCTTGCACTAATGCAGGTTAGTCCGGTGCCCGGTGGTATGAACTACCGTAGCGCCGCGACTGGACGAGGGCGTTCCGATGCCACCGTTACTACTGACATAGAGGGCACCGTGAAGTGGTTCTATGCTGATAAAGGATTTGGGTTCGTCGTCTGCGAGGACGGTAAGAAGGACGTGTTCCTGCACATGTCAGTGGTCGAACGAGCCGGACTGCGCGCGGTCGACGAGGGCCAGCGACTGGCAATGAAGGTCGTCAACACGCAGAAGGGCCGCGAGGCGATTTCGTTTTCATGGATCGACTAGCGGGAGTACGCGGTAGATGAGGGATCTATACCCGAGAGCGGGGACAAGAGGGGGATTGCCCCGAGCTGCTTGATGTGTGTAGAGGCGCCGTGCACCGACACTTGTGGGGAACTGGTAGCGCTAAAGGTCGTTGATGCGATGTCCGTGCCCGGTACTCCTGCGCAGGTGCCGGCGGCTGGTGAGGTCAGTCTAGTGAGCTGAGATGCCCAATGATCGTCGGCGTCACGCGTGTCATAGGATCGTTGGCGATCAGTCTCGCAGGCGTGGGCGCCGCTGGTGCTGCGTCTAGCCCAATCGGCATTTGGATCGATCACACCGGCCGCGGGGCAGTAGAGATCACCGATTGTGGTGGGAAGTTGTGCGGTCACCTTGTCTGGTTCAAGGATGCAAAGCACAGCAAAGGGGGTTGCAATTTTCAGATCATCGGCAACGTCAGGCCGGCGGCGGGGAACAAATGGGATGGAGGCTGGATCATTGATCCTGATAAAGACCCCAACAAAAAGTACGACGTCGAAATCACGCCGCTGAGCGACCAGAAGCTGAAGGTCATGGGCTACGCTGGCATGAAATTCTTGAGCGAAACCATGACATGGACGCGTGCGCCGGCGGACTTAAAGAAGTGCGGTGACGACGTGGCGAGACCAGGTGGGGATCATCCGGCACCTAAAGCGGCTACTGGCGATGCGGCGAAGCCGGAGCGTGACACGGCCACGGGTACGACGGTTCGTCAGCCGGCGCAGGAAACGGATTGCAAGAAGTATTTCCCACAGACCGGACAGATGATTTCGGTTCCTTGTGAAAAAAAGCGCTGACCTCAGCGGGCGACGACACAAGCCGCGTACCGGGGCGGCGGCTCTTCCAGCCGTGAGACGCGAGCCGCTGGCCCAAATCCGAGCACAGTGAGGATGACTTGCACAGCTCGCATGACAGAAGTCACGTGTTCTACGCGGCACGTTCTGCGGGGAAACGAGACAAGCGCATTGTGTTTTTCCCGAGCACACGCCGAAGCTCAGGAACCCGAAGAGGCGGGCAAGGGCCTGATCACGATGGAGCAAGTCATTTCAGTCCGGTCACTGGCCAGCTGAAATAGCCAGCTGGTGATGTTTGGCTCAGGAGCGGCGGGTCTGTTAGAGTCTCAGCCAGAGTTTGGGCGCTCGTTCGTGAGGTAGTCGTGCGTTGTGAAGAGTGGGGCTCCCTGGCACACCACGGCCTGGTGAGCCCATCGGCAGAGCGGAATAGAGCACCGATCAGCAAGGTCCTCTCGCAGGTGCTGCCCGAGTCCGGCGTGGTGCTCGAGGTTGGCAGCGGGACCGGGCAGCATGTCGTTCACTTCGCACGCGCAATGCCGAATCTGATCTGGCAGCCGAGCGAGCGTGACGATGACTGCCTGAGATCGATTGTTGCGTGGCTCTTGGTGGAACAGCTCCCGAATGTCCGCCCGCCGCTGCATCTGGACGTCAGCGCTTCGCCCTGGCCGATCACGTCCGCTGCTGCCCTGGTGTGCATCAACATGATCCACATCGCCCCGTGGTCGGCCACGGAAGCGCTGTTTCACGGAGGCGAAGGTCTGCTGAGTGGCGGCGGCGTTGTCTGCCTCTACGGACCCTTCCGGAGGCAGGGCCGGCAGACCTCGCCGAGCAACGAATCCTTTGACGCGCTGCTGCGCCGGCAGGACCCGGACTGGGGTGTTCGTGATCTCGATGAGGTCGCCCGCCTCGCAGACAGGGCCGGGTTCGATCTGCTTCAGACGCACGAGATGCCGTCCAACAACTTGACGGTCGCCTTCCGCAAACGCGACTGAGGAGGGCGACTCAGGCAGCATCAGGCGCTGTAGGCTTGGGCTTATGCCAGTCATTGATCTCGGCGCGGGTTTTTATGACGCGGACCACCAAGGCGCTTGCGAGGATGACCGGCACATAGAGATCGGACAGGATAAGCTTCTCGCCGACTGCATTCATTCGGTTCACCGCGAGAACGGCGCCAAGGCTGCCGAACGCGAAGTACACGTAGTCCAGCTCCTTGACCCATTTTTCCCCTCGCCACCGCGTGAGTGTGGCGGCACCTCCAAACAGGGTCAGGAGTTCGCTGACGACGACGAAAAGCGAGACTGCATAAACGAACACGCAGGTGACGATGGTGCTGAACCGGACCAGCGGCCGGGCACTCGCCAGCGAAATCACCGTTAGGGGAACAACGAGTAGCGCAAGGCCAAATATCAGCCGGCCGCTGTTTCGCGAGCCCTTGTTCAGGAAGTGCCACGCCAGCAATAGAAGCGCTAACAGAGCAACGATCCACTCCGCCGCGTCGGACAGGCCGGCAATGTGCGCTGAGGTGCCTTCCACGAAGGGTCTCAATGGTGAAGCTATTCGGCGACCGCGCGTGACGTAAGTTGACGAGGCGAAAAACGCGCCCATACTTCAAGCATGTTGAGTTTGCGCCAGGGGTTCAGGGAGCTCGTTCGCCTCGTCGGCCACGATCCGGCGCGGCGCCGCCGCATCGATCTGTATCAAGGCTCGCAGGTGCGCGCCATCCAGCTGCTCAAACAGAATCTGTCGCCCGCGCAGCGCAAGCAGTTTGAGAGATGCAGGTATTTTGATGTGATCGGTGGGGACACCGGTCGCCACTACCGCATTCGTGAGGGCTGCCAGATGAATGTCGAGCAGCTCGACAAATCGGGCCGGCGGGTGCGCATCCTGTGCTTCATGCCCGAGGGTCATCTTGCCGTCGGCGACGTGTTGCTGGCCCAGAAGCTGGCACTTGAGCTGTTCGAGAGCGAGACTCTCAAGGTCGCGCACAAGGCGCCCGCGCTGGAATTCTTTCTCGATAGGGAGAACCCGGGCCGCCGTCAATTTCGCTAATACAGCTGGATGCGCTTGGGCTTCATGCATCAAACTTGGTAATGGAGCCGCTTGCTGTTGTAGACCTCGTCGATGAAGCGCGGCAACGAGGCCGCGACATCCGCGGTCACGGCAGCACCCAGCTGCACCCACTGCGCCGACTGACGGAAGCTTGGTCACCAAAACCGCGACTTTCGTGTGCGAGCGCGATGAGCGCGGGTGGCGCTACATGCGTGGCGAGCGCCGCGTAACTTGCCGCCCAGCCAGGCCGGAGGGAAGGGACTGGGGCTGGAGATGCGAGGGACCGCGTTGCGGTTGGTGGCATCGTCACAATCGCCGTTGGCACGACTGACAAAGCGGTCGCGCCATGCGTCGTCCGGACATCCGGCGCATGGCGCACCGTTCAATCTCAGCGAAAACGCGGGCATGGGTCATGATCAAAAACCTTCCTGATTACGTACGATGCTAAGCCACTTTTT
>JRHI01001442.1_pt1 | contig 19939 bp, 15 predicted proteins | sample 215371 | NCBI WGS metagenome assembly JRHI01 (sample SAMN02929681, study PRJNA255918) | sediment metagenome | biome: cave system; feature: Ice Cave; material: Sediment; isolation source: sediment from deep within a dark volcanic ice cave with no known source of... ...
TTCGCTACCTCATCCACAAATTTCGGGATGACTCATGTCTATATCTTCTTCGGCGTCGAGAGGAATTTCTTCAGCCCCTATACGGATCACCATAGACGGAACCGTGCGGCTCTGCACAATAATGCCGTGCAATAACGAGGCAGAGGCTTGCGCCAACATCGGGCGGAGCCGATCCATACGTTCACGCTGGATCAGCAATTGTTCGGAGCGGTTTTTAGCGTGTGAGGCGGCAGAGCGCTCGTTGGCTACTCCATCGGTCAACACTGGGGAGGATTGTTCCCAGACGTCACGATCATCAAGCACCTGTCCCACGGCGGATTGCACCTGTTGCAATAGATCAATGGTCTGGTTCAGCAACATCAGAAGATCACCCTCGGCCAGGTCTATGCGCCGTAGCAGTCCTCCGAGCGACATTCCTCGTGACCACGCTAACACGACACCATGAAAATCGGGCACAATACCGGGGGTGTAATTAATGCTGGCGCGTTCTTCGATCCCGTGAATATGCTGCTCTAGACGCCACAACTCACCACGTACACGCTTGAGGCTTGTGTTGAGCACGTCGCGATTATTCAAACGGCGGTCGTTATCGAAGGTAAACCAGCTACAGACCTCTGCCAGTTCGCCCGCCGTCAGTTCATCGAGTGCTCCAATCATCATCAGCTCAATGATCAGTAAGCCAGAGGGGTGAAAGATACTGCGCAGGAGGCGTCCCCTGACCGTCAGCCTGTCATCTTGACCAATATAGCCAAGGGTACGCAGAGCAAAAATAGTGCCATCTAGTTCTGCCGCGCCCGCGCGACTGAGTGGAAACGCTCCGATTGAATGGCGGCGGCGCTCCAGGGCTTGCGTCGCGCCTTCAACAGCTTTGGCGCGTTTCTTATTTTCCTTCTTCTTCCCTGTTTGGTAGCGCATCTCCAGCTTCTCCAGGCGCGTCATTTCGCGGTGTTCCCACAGCAAGTAGCGCTGGTACTCACGGAGGCTGGATGCACAGATACGACGCAGGTGCTGGACATCGCCGGGACGCCAGAGGTTGAGTACCGAGTTATAACGAATAATGAATGAACTGGTGACCGGCAAGAGTTCATCAGTAATACGCTGGAATGAGCTTTCAAATGGCTCCCACGGCGAATAGGGTATAATAGCAGCTCCATGAACATCCATGCCGCGTCTACCGGCACGCCCGGTCAACTGGCGATACTCGTTGGGCGTAAGCAGGCGCATCTCCTGACCATCAAATTTGCTCAGGCTACCTACGATAACAGAGCGCGCGGGCATATTCACCCCAAGGGCAAGCGTATCCGTCGCAAATACCGCGCGGAGGTGTCCTCTGGCAAACAGTGTCTCTACCAGGACCTTCAAACCCGGCAATATCCCGGCATGATGGAAGGCCAGGCCACGCGGGAGCAATTCGGTCAGGGCATAGACCTGCTGCAGGCTGCGATCTTCTTTCGGAAGCTGTTCAAGCCACATGCCGACCTCTGCTTTGATGAGTTCCTGCTCTTCCGGTGATGTAAAGAGATGGAGCGCGGCGCTCATCGCCGCTTCTTCCACAATGCGTCGTCCAGGCAGGAAATAGAGACAGGGCAACAGGTCGGCTTCGCGTAATAAGGTGAGTATTTCGCCTGGCTCTGGCGCTTTACGCGGAGCAGGTTTTCTAACTCTCTGTTTCTCGCTGGTCTGCACTTCTGTCGATGTCGGTGCGTCGTCGGTTACAGTAGCCTTTTGTCGCGCCGCTCTCCCCTTTTTTCCGCGCCCATTCCAAAAATCGTCCTCGTCCTCTTCGTCGTCGTCATCAGAGAAAATAGTGGCGCGATGGCGCCCCATCATTTGTGCCACTTTGGCCTCGCCACCGGTGTTGGGAAAACGTTCGATGCGCTGTCCCTCAGCATCCTGCACCAGGTGGAGTGTATTATCGAGAAAGTAGTAGTGCTCCAGGGGGACGGCGCGCTGCTCGTGTACGACCAGCGAGATAGGACGGTGCACGCGACTGATCCAGTTAGCCAGGTCTTCCGCGTTGCTTACGGTCGCGGAGAGGCCAACCAGTTGAACGTGCGGGGGTGAACAGATGATGGCCTCTTCCCAGACCGGACCGCGCCCAACATCGCTCAAGTAGTGAAGTTCATCAAAAATGACGAAGCCAACGTCGGCAAGTGACGATGGAATTGGGTTCTCTTCAGCCGAGAAGCGCTCTCCACCCTCTTCCAGAAGCATATTGCGATAGACCTCGGTTGTCATGATGACGACCGAAGCACGGCTGTGCTCAACGATATCGCCTGTCACCAATCCAACGGCATCATAACCATAGATTTCGCGTAGATCGCGGTATTTCTGATTGGAGAGGGCCTTCAAAGGAGTGGTATAAATGACACGCTGCTGGCGCTGCTGCGCAAGCCAGATAGCAAACTCTGCAACAAGGGTTTTTCCGGTCCCGGTTGGTGCCGCTACCAGGACCGATTGCCCTTGCGCCAGTTCGGCAATGGCGTCTAATTGAAACGAATCGAGGGGAAACGGATAACGTGCTACAAACGTTTGAATACCCGCCAGGGTCTCGCTCCCTGCCTCCACTTGCTTGTCCATAACCTCTTCTTTTATGTTATACAGTATGTTTACTGCATCATTGTAACACGTCTTGGCAGGATGAACAAGCATGTAAAGCGCTCGATATGCGCTACATGTATTGATAGCAGGGCAGACAAAAGGATCGAGGCCGAGCAATTGGCCTCGATCCTTTTGTCTGTGCCGCCCTTCCCAGTTTCCTTTTCAAGCATTACAATAGTAGTAGAGAGAAACGCTATGGCACAAACTACGCCAGAAATGGGAGAGTATAGATGCACATCGTTACCGTTGATGAAATGCGCGCATTGGAAGCACGAGCGGATCAAGAGTATGGCCTGACCTCACCGATCCTGATGGAGAACGCTGGTAGAAGCGCCGCCGAAATACTGGCCCGTTCTATTGCTGAAAACGATAGCCAGAAACGCTCGCTCAATTCGCTTGAGTTTTTAGTGCTGGTTGGCCCCGGCAACAATGGTGGAGATGGCATGGTAATGTCCCATTACCTGGAACGATGGGGAGGCCATATCAGCTCCTATCGTTGGAAAGAGCAACAGCTGACGGTTCAAGGGCGGGAGATCGCGGCGGAAGATGTGCCCGCGAAACTAGCAGAGGTGATCCAGCGGTGCGACTATGTACTCGACGCGCTACTGGGGACAGGACGTTCGCGTCCGTTGCCTGAGAGCATGCGCGCGCTGTTGGGGCGCGTGCGCCAGGAGCGTGAGAAGCGCGCGGCACTACAGATTATAGCTATTGATCTTCCAACGGGTATGAATGCTGATACAGGTGAGGTCGATCCCGGCGCCATTGCCGCGGATGTTACCATCACCCTTGCCTGTCCCAAACAGGGCTTCTTCTTTTTCCCTGGACGAGACTATATTGGTGAACTGTTTGTCGGTGACATTGGTCTTCCTGCCGGGATGGAGCAAGATATCCAGCTGGAGATGTTGACAGGGGAACTGGTTCAATCGCTCTTGCCGGAACGTCCATTGAATAGCAATAAGGGTACTTTTGGCAAAGTCATGCTCTTTTGTGGTTCTCCGGCCTACCCCGGCTCGGCATTTCTAGCCGGTAACTCCGCTGGACGCATCGGCGCGGGACTGGTGACGCTAGCGGTGACGGAAAATATGGTACCAATCTATGCCAGCGCATTTCACGAAAGCACGTTTCTATTGCTCCCTGCAGAGGCTGCGGGCAGCTTCGAACGGGTAAATAGTATTATGAATAGCCTGGAGGGGTATCGCGCGCTGTTGACAGGTCCCGGGCTTGGGCAATCACCCTATATTCGCGAGGTAATCCTTGAACTGTTAGAGTCACTGCGAGCTATGCCGGATGAGAAACGTCCACACCTGGTTATCGACGCGGACGGTCTGAATAATCTCTCTGCCCTGGAACGCTGGTGGACGCTGCTGCCGCAAGGCACAGTGATTACGCCACATCCAGGCGAGATGGGAAGGCTCTGCAAAGGCCTGAAAGTCTCAGGTGGGGATGTTGATCGCCTGGAACTGGCCCGCAACAAAGCAAAAGAGTGGCAGGTCACACTCGTGCTTAAAGGTGCCTGTACGATTATTGCCGCGCCGGATGGCCGCACGCGCATAAACTGGCAGGCCAATCCCGCCCTGGCAACGGCTGGCACAGGAGATGTGTTGGCAGGCATGATTGCTGGCCTGCTGGCGCAAAAAGTGGACCCCTTTGATGCCGCCTGCGCGGCTGTATACCTGCATGTCGCGGCATCAGACCTCGTCAGCGCCCAGCTTGGTCATACTGGTTTACTAGCCTCGGACTTATTGGCACAGATTCCGCGTGCAATTGCCAAATTAAAAAAGCAAAGAGGCAGGGGATAATTGTTGAACAGGTATCCCTGCCTCTTTTGTAGCGTCATGCCGGAACATCACTCTACCAGTATACATATTGACCCTGGAACGTACTTCCTAGAAGTGTACTTTCCCGATAAACGTGGACCAATCCTGGTTGGCACCTGAGTACTGTGCAGAGAACCAGGTGTTGTTGGTAAGAGAACCATCATACGAGGTTGCCTCGTAGTCACCCCAGCGAGAATCCACTGTCGGCGCTAACCCCTTCTTAAGGAATTTGGGGGCCTCGAAGGTTCCCGCAGGATCAGTTGTAAGGCGCGTGGCATACATAATGCTAGGATTGAGCGTGCTACTCATAGTATCGAACACCATGAGCAAATTACCGCTCTTTGTTGCCATTACAGCACCAAAGGAGGCCGCCCGATCACCGGTGAAGAAGAGATAGTTGCTCTGAGTAACTGTCGCTGCTGTGATTTTCCCGCTACTGATTGTCGGCTTGACTTGCCCCCAAAAGATGGCAGGAACAACATGGGTGCCGTTGTTAAGCCCTGTTTCAAGCGCAAAAGAGATCAACCCTTTCTGGAAGACGGGCGTCGCACTGATGCGGGTATCTAGCGTCTCAATACTTGCGGGACTTCCAGGTTGGTCAGCTTGAGGAGGACTTATATAGCTGCGCGACGTGGCGAGAACGCCCGTGGCTGTGGTAGTTGGCTGGCCGGGATTTGCGATAGCCCACACGACGAGACCTGAGCAGGCCGACGAGAAGCAATCATGGGTGCCATCCCCATTCATATTGAACGAGTTGATCAACAGGCCTACTCCTGGAGCAGTGCTTGTCTCGTTCTCAACCGGTTGAACGGTATCTAACAGTACACCATTTGCCTGGAACTTGAAAAAGCCAAAAGCCGTGACGGCAGATCCAGCTTCCATCGTAGACTTAAGTGCTGCGAAAGTTTCAGCATAATCGTACGAGTTCCCATCCTGGGTAAACATGTTGCCTGTGAAGTAGATCGCTTTCTGATCAAAGCCGAACTGTGTGTAATCAGCGGCGCAGGTGGCGCAAGAACCAGAAACATTTATCGCCATGTTGAAAGCGTAGACATTCCAGGTTCCATTCGGATTGTTTGTCTGGCTGACCGCGATCCAGTAAAACGTCTGTTCTGGACATGAATTGAGGCCGAACGCACCCTCGATCTGGAGCGAAGCAGCCCAGAAACGCCCATCCTTAGGATCATAAAATGCACGTGGATCACTCAAGAACGGACCATTGGAATCACAACTACCAGGATTTGGAACTCCGAAGAAGTTTTGCGCATTCTTCGGCCAGCCGGACTGAAGCCCGCCAGTCGTGTTATAAACTGCAAATGAGGTGTTAACTCCTTGGAACACCCAGTTCGGAGAGGCGGCGAGCGCTTGGTCTGGCGGCTGGCAACCACCAAAATAGGGACAAATAGATGCTGAATCAGCCATGCCCTGAAACTTGGCAGTTGTTGTTGGAGTAGAGCTACCAGCAGATGCGTTGGCACCTGCAGGGGCATTTTTGTTATGAATAGCGGCAGCTTTACGCTGAGCATATACTGCCGGGCTAACGCCTGTCAGAAAGGGTAATAGCGCCGGCTTATGCCTCAATGACGTGTTTGACGCTGCAGGAACCTTCTGCATATTCACCGTATGCATGGCAACCACACGCGAGGTGGCAGACTTTGCTGAGGGTGACGAGTTTGCCTGACTCTGTCCCTTAGCAAAGGTAAAACTTGCACTAAATGCACCGACAAGGAGTGCAAGAAGTACAACGGTGTAAACCGAATAATTTTTCCGCATTCGTTTAAAACTCCTAGAAAATTGATTCTCATAGAGGATTAGCAGTACACTGATCATTCATGGTAAGGGGTTCAGACGCCTCGTTGCGCAGTGAAATTCATCTCCTATCATGAATAAATTTGAGGATATTAAGTGCCAAACCCCCATCTAGCACTTCGCGCTTTAGCCTCAATTCGTGTTTTAACCACAATTGCAAAGGCAAAAAGACCCTCCTTTAGAGGATAGAGCAGAGGTTGTTTTGATGGAATAGCAGGCTGGTTGCATTATGGTTGAGATTTTCAGAGAAGTGAGGATATTTCTCAACTCATCGACATTCAAATCCAATAAAAAAACGAGAGGGCGCATCGTGCAACGGAGCCACGATAGACCCTCTCGTTTTGCTTAGAAGCGTGTCCATGCGCCTACGCGACAGTCATGCTTCCCGATTCGTCAACGACATTGACAGTGATTTTGGGTTGGAGTTTTTGCGCAACTTTGACAGGCACGATAAAAGTACCCACGCTGCGAATAGGATCTGGCAGATCGATCATGCGGCGATCAATCACAATGCCCTCGGTGTCACGCAGGCCAGCAGCGATATCCTGGCTGGTAATTGAGCCATAGAGGCGGCCCTCTCTACCAACACGCGCTTTAAATGTGAGCGTTACCTGGCTCAGGCGCTCTGATTGCTGGCGATTCAGATCAGCCTGTTTCTCCAGCTTGCGCTGTTCCGCGGCTACACGTTGCTGACGATTTGCTAACAGGGATGGGGTTGCGCCAGCGGCGAACTGGCGTGGCAACAGGAAGTTTCGGGCATAACCGTTCGCCACTTCCTTCAAGTCTCCAGCCTTCCCCAAACCATCTACATCTTGTAAAAGAATTACTTTCATTAAACAAAGCTCCTCATATGAGGGAACGGAAAAATACCGTCTTCCTCCTCACGCTATATTTCGGAATGTAGTATACACCTTGCCTTAGTCGAACGCAAGTTTTTGGAATTTCTGAATTTCTGGCAAGTGTTGCGCCATCCGGTCTCCTCCCCATATAATGAGAGCAATTATTCTATGCAATTAAAGGACGTACAGATGATTATCGAAGGAACCTATACGCTCCAGGCAGCGCCAAAGGATGTGTGGCACTACTTGATGAATGAACAGGTATTACGCCGCGCCATACCGGGTTTGGAGCGACTGGATTGGCTTGATGAGAAGCAGCTGAACATCGCGCTACACATCAACCAGAGACCACTGCTGGGAACAATTCACGGGAAAATCACGGTCATTGAAGAGCAGTATCCTGCCTATTATGCCGTGCGTTTCGAGGGTGCAAGCGAACAGACCAGCCTCAGTGGCGAGGGGATCGTACATCTGAGTGGGCGAGGTGAAAATACCGTTATCTCCTATAAAAGCATTCTCAATCTCGGCAAGACCGGCTCTCCGCTGCCCTCTGCACTGGTAAAGGGCCTTACGAAACTCATCATCCAGCAATTTTTTACCACGTTGGCTGATATGCTACGCCCCATTCGTTCTTCACCAACAGAGGTGTTCGAGTACGCTCACATGCACATAGTGGACGAGCAGCCAGCAGGACAGTTCGAGGAGGTATCCTCTGACGCCCAACCAACGCTCCTGCAAACACTGGTTCACCAGTCCGGATTAGGCGGCGGTGACCCCCTATTGGAAGAACTATGGGTTAACCGCGTAAAACGCTATAGTATGCTGCTGGGGCTTCTATTCCTGGTCTGGATCGGCACTCGCCTGCCGCGGAGATTTGTCCATTGATCACGTATCACGCGTCGCCCATCATCGTGCGTAAACGCGCTTTCCAATCGTTGTCATCGTCGAGATTGCCTACCTCACCGATTGTCCAGCTGCGCGCGCCATCGATAAGCCTGGAAGGAGGGCCAGGAGCACGAGTTTCTTTGTGACCAAGATGACGCAGCGCCGTCTGTGCCGATTTCCGCACATCATGTACGGGGTCTTGCAGCAAGGGCTGAAGCAACGGCTGCGCTTCCTTCACTCCCATGCGTCCCAAAGCTCTGGCGCTGGCAGCACGTTCATCTGATGAAGGGGCTTGCAAGAGCGCTTCAATATCAGGAGCAAGCTGTACCAGTGTGAGATCAGCAATGAGGCGCAGCAGGCGACTGCGGTGCATGAGTTGTTTCAGTTCTAGCAGCGCAGTGCGACAATCACTGGCAATTTGCGCATCATCTTGAATGATACCTCGAGCCTTTGCCTCCGTCACAGCAGTCTCGACTGAAACGCTCGCTGTTCCATTCAGAAAAGGCTCAATCCACGCGGCAACTGGCTCTAGCTGGTTCGTGTGCTCGTGCATCTTCAACGCCCAACCATAATGCTGCTCCAGCCAGGAGTAGAGGGCCAGGGTCATCTCAGCATCACGAGCGGCATAGGCAACCATAGCAGGAGGAAGTGGGCGACGATTCCAATCCGTGCGCTGCAGGCTTTTATCGAGGCGAATATTGAATGCGCGACGCAACATTGCCGCGAGAGAAGATTCCTGCTGTCCAAAGATCGAACGGCTTGCAGCCTCCAGGTCACAGTAGTGGGCGACAGTAAGACCGCGCTCGGCCATAACACGCAGATCCGACCCGGCACCATGGAGCAGTACGATGATAGCGGGGTTCGCAACCACCTCATTCAATGGCGCAAGATCACGCAAGCGCAGGGTATCTACAACATAGCAGTGGCGCTCGATAGCCAACTGCAACAGTGACAGGCGATGTGAGGGAGACTGAATATCCCCTTGAATATGCGTGCGTATCTGCGTAAATTCCGCATCAACAGCAACAACGTGTGCCTGTTTGAGTACGTTAATGGCCTGTTGCAATTCTTCAGGACGATCAACCCAGCTGCGTGCCGATTTCTCAGGCAGTTGACCTGGCGGCATATTGATACCAAGATAGCCGGGCTGCACGACCATTTCAGACAACTCGGGCTGCACGACCATTTCAGACAACTCGGGCTGCACGTTATCTAATTGTTCTGAATCTGTGTGTGATATTTTGTCGTTCAATAACGCCGCCCTCTACCTCTAGCAAGATTGTTTTCCTCTGATAAACTGTGCTACTACTATAGCAGATTTTGGCACAAACGTACAGTAGGAAGATTATATGATTCTCCTGCCCCACCCCACCTATGCGACGCACTAAATCGAGTCCCTACGCCCTTCCATATCCCCCTACATTCGCGCTTATGGGGGCAAGCCCTGCCCGTAACATTTCCTATGACGACGCGAGCTAAAATGTAGGGGCAGGGCTTGCCCCTGCCCTGAATGATACTCTTGTTACTCTTGAAACAGTGAGCGACCCCAACTCAAACTGAGCTGATACACCTGATACACCTGACTCAGCATAAAACGATGGGCAACCTGGCGGTCGGGTTGCCAGGAAAGTAGCCGTACGGATACCAGTAGCTGCCGCAAGCTGAGACTTTTCAAATCGTACTCTCATTGACCGTGACACTGCAATCAATCAGGCACGCCTTGACAGCCTCCACAAATTCCATTGTGCTGGCATTCCCTCCTTGATCACAGGTCAAGGTGGCTTCCTCCCGATAAACCTGCTCTATTGCCAACTCTAACTGTTGTGCCTGTTGAGAAAAACCGAGGTATGTGAGCATCATGGCACCCGAGAGTAACATGGCAGTGGGATTGATGGTATCCTTACCAGCAAGATCAGGCGCTGAACCATGTACTGGTTCGAAGTAGGCATAGCTTGCGCCATAACAGGCGCTGGGTGAGAGGCCCAGTCCTCCAATGCTGCCACTGGCTGCATCAGCGAGGATATCACCATGTTCATTAGAGAGCACCACCACGTCGAGCGTCTCTGGTGCAGCAATCATGCGCCGTGCCAGATCATCAATAAGATATTCCTGGTAACTCAAATTCGGGTATGTACGAACCGTTTCCGCTACAAGCACGCGGAAGCGCCCATCGGTGCGCGGTAATATTGAGTATTTGGCACCAAGAGTCACACAGCCCGGATAGCCAATGGCTTGACGACGTAACGCAAGTTCGCATGCAGCAACCGCTACGCGTCGCATCTGTTCGTCAGTACAAACCCGCACGGCGTAGGCTCCCTCCTTTCCCACTGGGGGAGCCTGCCACCAGGAAGTACTGCTGGACAACGCAGCCAGTTCAGTAATGTCGCCCTCGCGCGGCGGATACATTCCTTCCAGGTTGTCACGTACAATAATGTAATCGATGCGCTCAGGATGAAGCATCGGGCTTCGATAGCCGGGATACCAACGGGCAGGACGAATGTTGACACTGGTCTGTTTGCCCCAACGAAGATACCATAAAACAGACCTGCTGGGGCCACCACTCGCTCCAAAAAGTGTGCAGTCCGCGCTATCTATCGCCTCCCGCGTCTCGTCTGGAAATGCCTTGCCATAGCGCTCTAGTGCCTCCCGCCCGCTCGTAGCCTCAACAAAGCAGATAGAGGGAGCTAATAGGCGTAATACCTCAACAGTAGGACGCATTACTTCAGGGGCAGCATCGTCTCCAGCTATCACACATACCGTAGACGGCTTTGTCGACAGTTCAGGATGTTGAAAGTATGCCAGGCTCATCTCAAGGTTCCCTCCTGGCGGATGTATTCGATGATACCCCCAGCTGCGACGATACGCGCCACAAAGGGGTTCAACGGCTCGGCCTGAAACGCTTGTCCGGTGGTCAAATTACGTATGATACCAGCCGTCAGGTCTACTTCTATCTGCTGCCCATCAGCACTGCCTGCCACCGCATCTTCACAAACCAGTACAGGAAGACCAATATTGACGGCGTTGCGGTAGAAGATGCGCGCGAAACTGCGCGCAATAATAACCTGAATTCCACATGCCAATATAGCCGCGGGGGCATGTTCACGTGATGAGCCACAGCCAAAATTATGTCCGGCCATCACCACATCGCCCACCTGCACCTGCTGCGCAAACTCTGGCAGCACTTCGCAAAGACAATAACGCGCCAGCTGAGCGCGATCGGTTGTTACATTGTAGCGCCCAGGAATGATGACATCAGTATTCACATTGTCACCAAGCATCCATATACGTCCCATGTTCATGTGTTCCTTCTTCCTTTTCACCCCTGCTAAGCGTAACTAACCGCAGCAGTTGCGTTGCAGGGATAGATTTCGACTCATCTATGTCTATAAGAAATCTCTTGGATCAGTGATGAAGCCGGTCAGCGCGGTAGCTGCGGCGGTAGCAGGACTTCCAAGATAAATTTCAGCCGTAGGATCACCCATACGCCCGGTAAAATTGCGGTTCATCGTCGTCAACGCGCGTTCACCTGGTGCCAGCACACCTTGATGGCGCCCGATACATGGGCCACAACCAGGAGTACCAACCGATGCACCTGCCCGCACAAAGGTTTCCAGATATCCTAGCCTCATTGCTTCAAGGTAAATCTCGCGTGAGGCTGGCACGACCACCATACGTGTCTGAGGATGAAGGGTCTTTCCGCGCATGATGCTGGCAGCGATGGCAAGATCATCAAGGCGCCCATTCGTACAGGTGCCGAGAAATACCTGGTCGATTTTCACATGTACGACCTGCTCAACCGGTACAACATTGTTGACGTCGGGAGGGCAGGCGATCATTGGTTGCAATCTTGATGCATCTATCTCTACAACCTGTTCATACTGCGCGTCGCGTGGTACCAGCAGAGGATAATCACGATCTGTACGACCGCGCAGCCACTCACGGGTAGTCGCATCAGGTGCAACAAGTCCTGCCTTGCCACCCATCTCAATTGCCATGTTGCACAGTGTGAAACGCTCGCTCACTGACATCTGCTCAACCAACTCACCTGTGTATTCGATAGCACGGTAATTGGCTCCATCAACACCTATTGTGCGCACAATCTCAAAAGTCACATCTTTGGTGTAAACACCAAAGGGCAGTGTTCCTGTCAGGCGAATATTGATCGTCGTTGGAATGCGAAACCAGGTGCGCCCTGTTGCATAGGCCACCCCGATGTCAGTAGAGCCCATACCCGTTGCAAAAGCTCCAAGCGCCCCATACGTGCACGTATGACTATCGGCTCCCACAATAATATCTCCAGGTATAACATACCCTCGCTCGGGCATCACCTGGTGGCAGATGCCTTCTTGCAAAATGCTGATGTCCTGCTCCTGGGCAAAACCACGAATATCGCGCTGCAGCGTTGCGGCTGCAATAGTCGCCGCTGGAATAATGTGGTCGAACACGATATGCGATCTTTGTGAATTGAAGACACGTCCACCACTTTGTTGGCTCAACTTGCGAAACGCCTGGATTGCCAGCGGAGTCGTGGTATCATGGCTCATTACACGATCTACATCCACTACAACCGTCTCGCCTTGTTCTACCGTGTGACCCAGCTTGTTACTAAAGATTTCTTCTGTTAACGTTCCCATAATAGATTTTCCTTTCCCTTTGTATCGCTATGTCGGCTGCACCACGTTCTGCTCGACAGACGCTCTTTCCCACCATGCAAACATAAATGCATCGACTTCTTCCTGGTTTAGCGAACCCTGATCGGCTCGCTCTTTCAGAGCTTGCGTAAGATTACAGACTTCGCTGGCGCTCAGACACAGTCCCAGCGTTGCAGCGCGGTGCCCAACAGCATTACGTCCAGTGAAGCGTGAACCAACATCGATATGGCGCTTCAGCCCAAAATCGCCCGGGTTGAGTACTTCATATGAACGAGGGTTATTGAGCACCGCCTTTGTATGTACACCTGCCCTGTGTGTAAATGCACCTGGAGCAGTGATCGGTGTATTAAAAGGAATGGGAAGGTTGATGCACTCTGCCACAAAGTTATCAATCGGCGCCAGTTGTGTGAGATCATACCCTGCCAGTAGTTCCGGGTGATGAACGTAGAGTTGCGCGATTAGGCCACTCAGCGAGGTAATGCCGTTGCGCTCACCAATGCCCATCACGGTAACATCAATACAGTCTGCACCGGCATCAAACGCCGCAACAGCATTGGCGTTGGCACACCCTGTGTCATTATGTCCATGAAACTCAATCCCCACGTGTGGATAGCGTTCAGCACAAAGGCGTACCAGATGTTCAACCTGGTGAGGCGTTGCGATACCGACCGTATCTGGCAAGCCGATACGTTGAACCCCTGCGTCAACGACGGCATCAAAGACAGTCAACATATCTACAAGGTCGCTGCGAAACGCATCTTCAGCGGAGAAACGTGCATAGCGTCCAGCAGACCGAATACGTCGTATCAATGGCACAGCATCGGCAAGCATCTGATCGATGCAGCGACCGTGACTAAAGGTACGTAGCTCTGCAGATGTTCCGTAAAAGAGATTCACCCCAAAAACGGGGCTATCCAGCGCGGCTTGTACATCGGCCTCGACACAACGCACATGTGCCAAGATGCGCGCGTGTAGATCAAGTTCACACAGCTCGCTCACTGTGCGTTGTGAGTTTGGCGAAGCGATAGGTGATGGAACCTCTATGTATGTCACGCCTAAAGCATCGAGCATGCAGGCAATTGCCAGTTTTTGCTCAAGGCTAAAGAAGGCTCCGGCAAACTGTTCGCCCTCGCGTAGAGTTGAGTCAAGCATAGCAAGTTTTCTCATGGTGTCACTCTACCTCCCAGCGCCAATTCACTCAGCACTAATTCAAGTACATCGATAGCATGAATATACTCGGAGATATGTATATGCTCCTGCGGCGTATGGTCGAGGTGCGAATCACCTGGTCCATATGCAAGGATGTTCTGTCCCCAGACCGGCCCCACAACGTTCATGTCCGATGTTCCTGTTTTATGCTTGAAAGAAGGCTGTCGACCAGTAGCACGAATACTAGCGATGAAGGCTCGTGCAAGGGGCGTTGTGCGCGTCGTCTGAAAAGCCATCTCTTCGCCGGTGAAGTTGAGTTGCGCCTCATCTTCTACCGCCCAGCGCTCCAATTTCGTGCGCAATCCTGCCGTGTCATAGCCGGGTGGCAATCGATAACCAATGAAGAGCCGTGCCCTTTCCTCCAACCCATCCTGATCACTTTGCATACTTCGCAGCGAGGGCATGAGCGCTGCAAAGGTGGAGTCCGCCGCGTGTTGTTGATTCCAGTCAGCGGCATATTGCTGCACCCGATGCCAGAATGCCACCGCTGCCTCATTGCTGTTTTGCTGTGGACCCGCGCTATGTTGTATCGAACGCGTAACACAGTACTCCACTAGCAATCTGCCCTTGTAGCCAATTGTCACGGCCTGGCTGCCGCTTGGTTCTCCAATGATGCATGCACAAGGCCGATAGCGCTCTACGACTGCATGCGCACCACGCGAGGTAGCCGATTCCTCTTCAACGGCGCCTATTACCACAATCGGATGCTCTAATGCCCCTACATGTCCGCCTTGGGCTAGCCGGGCAGTAGCACAGAGGAAGGCCGCTAATGGCCCCTTAGCATCTACCGCTCCCCGACCATACAACACCCCATCCTGTAACCTCACCGGAATATTGCCACGAACGGTGTCCATATGCCCAAGTAAGACAATAGGCCGCGCCATCCCGTCCCCCCCACCTTCCTCTACGTCTCCACTTTCTCCACCGTTCCCAACATCTTCGCCATCTCCATCGTCCTCCCCACCTTCCCTTACGTCTCCACCGTCTCCGTAGGGGCGGGTGTGGTGTGGATGTGGGGAGAGGACCCTTGGGTCGCCCACGTCCCCTTCTCGAGTTGCGAGGAGACCCACGTGGTCGCCCACATCCCCTTCTCTTCCGCCTTCACAAATACCAACCCCCGAAATCCCCCTCTCCATCTCTGCTTCAATAACATGAGGATCAGTACTGGCAATAAAGTTCCCAACGCCATCTATACAGGCATAAAGACCCATCTGCTGTGCCTGTTCCAAAAGGTGTTGAGCCAATGCATTCTCCTCGCCAGAATAACTTGGAATCATCAACATGTTGCGCAGAAGTGATACCTCCTCACATCCCTGCTGACTAAAAGGGTCACCCCCACACCATAAATCAGCTTCACCAACGCATTCGTGTATAGTAGGGGTGACCCTTGCGGTCACCCTTTCGTTCATCCCTGCGCTCACCTCCGCTCTCATCCTTTCATTCGCTCCTACTGTCACCCTTTCGCTCACCTCCGCACTCATCCTTTCATTCACTCCTACCGTCACCCTTTCGTTCACTCCCGCACTCACCTCTACCGTCACCCTCGCGTTCACCCTGGAACCGTCTCCCATCACCTGCCCCACCAAAACCTCTTCCACCACATCCAGCGTTCTCTCTAACTGCTCCTCGGTAATTACCAGGGGAGGTAATAGGCGAATGACATTTGGACCAGCCTGGAGCGCGAGCACGCCTCGTTCAAACAACGCCTCAAGAAAAGGCTGAGCACGCTTGCTGAGCTCGATGCCAAGCAACAATCCTCTGCCGCGCACTTCGCGGATAAGCGGTGTACGAAATGTCCTGAGCCGCTCAAAGGCTCGATTACCAAGAGCAGCGGCTCTCTCGGGTAGCGCTTCTCGTTCAAGGATATCGAGTGTAGTCAGCGCTGCGGCACATGCCAGTGGATTACCGCCGAAGGTGCTACCATGGATACCCCTGGTGATACGCCCGCTCTCCATCACACGCTGGCCGAGACAGACAGCGCCCATTGGAACGCCACCCGCTAAAGACTTTGCAAGACAGAGGATATCCGGTCGTAGATCATAATGGTTGCAAGCAAAGAGACGTCCTGTACGCCCAAAACCTGTTTGCACCTCGTCAACAATGAGCAAGGCTCCACGTTCACGACAGAGCGCTGCAAGACCGTGTACATATTGCTCAGTGGCAACATGCACTCCCCCTTCTCCCTGTACTAATTCGATGATAACCGCCGCTGTCTGCTCACCGATCACCGCTTCTGCTGCCGCGAGGTCGTTGTAACGGATGTGGCTGACATCGGGGACGAGTGGTACAAAGGGTTCGCGATAGTGCGGCTCCCACGTGGTCGAAAGCGCGCCCATAGTGCGGCCATGAAAGCCGCGCAGCGTTGCAACTATCCCGGTGCGCCCTGTAGCGATACGGGCAAATTTGAGTGCGCCCTCAACAGCCTCGGTACCACTGTTGCAGAGAAAGATATGCGTAAGACCTTGCGGCACAAGATGGGCAAGTCGTTCAAGCAGCCTTGCACGCACATCGTTGTAAAAGATTTCGGGACAGGTGATGAGACGCTGTGCCTGCGCTGCCAAAGTGGCAGCAATTTCAGATCGGCCATGTCCGATGTTCGCTACACCATAGCCCGCCGTGCAATCTATGTATTCGCGTCCCTCAGCATCGATTAATAAGGCGCCACAACCGCGCTCAAACACAACGGAACGCTTACTGTATACACCGCTAGTGTACGTATTTTCCAGGTCGATTGTCGAAATCATACTGTGCTCCTTTCCAATGGGATTTGAGTCGATTCAATCATTGTTCCTGATCCATTAAGCACCTTCTGCAACGACGCACTACCAATGTAGACTCGTGGCACGCCGCCTTGCAGAGCCTCCTGTGCTCCTAGTATCTTCTTGCGCATGCGCCCCTGGGCATAACTCATGTATTCAGCAAGTTGATCGGCAGGGATGGTACTGACGAGCGTTGCATTGTTCTCTGGATCAGTAAGCAGACCAGGAACATTCGTCAACATCACCAGAGCATCTGCTTGCAGCGCTACTGCAACAGCAGCTGCGGCACGGTCTCCGTCGATATTCAAAGGCTCTCCCTCCCAGCTCAGTGCCAACGGTGCAATTACAGGGGTATAACCAGCATCGAGCAGTTGTCTAAGCAATGTCTCATTCACCTGTTCGATCTGCCCCGTGTAATCATCGTGTAGTATTTGTACTCGGCCCTCAGCTGTCATTGAGCGTACGAAGGACTTGCGCCTTGCCTGCAGCAGCCGCCCATCGACGCCTGATAAGCCTAGAGCATTGACCCCCTGTTGCTGCAAGAGTGCCACTAACTCGGTGTTAATTTGACCTGCAACAGCCATCGCATAGATTCGTAAGGTCTCCCTATCTGTGTAGCGGCTGACCATGCCACTTGGCGAGGTTATCGTACGTACAGGGTGTCCCAAACGCTGAGAAAGCGTGTTCGTGAGATCAGACCCACCGTGTAGCAAGACAAGACGTTGCCCTTCCGCAACACTCAGTGCTATTTCATGTATGATGTTCGCAGTGACGGTACCAGCGGCACCACCAATCTTGACAACTAGTGTCATAGAAACTCTCCTCTCATCGCTGCTGACCGAAGATAGAAGCGCCAGCTTCATTGCAGCAATGCATTTCAAACTTCCCTTCTTCGTGTTTCACACAGGGTGCAGGCCGGGAAAAGTCAAGCCTGACGTCTCGTCCCAACCACACATACAGTTGAGCGCCTGCACCGCATTGCCCGCGGCACCCTTCATCAGATTATCGAGAGCAGCCATAACTACCACCCTCCTCCCTTCGTCTCCCAGGCGCTTCCTTCCATCTACCCCAACTCTTTGCTGCTGCAAATCAATTTCGAAACCAATATCGCAATAGTTGCTTCCGGCTAAAATCTTCGGTTCAGGATAGCGATAGACGCCATTCCGCTCCTTGACCAGGCGAATGAATGGTTCATGCTGGTAGGCTTCTCGATAAAGTCGCCATAAGCTACGTTCATCTACCATCTCATTCACAAAAACATGAGCAGTAATAAGCACCCCACGCACTAACTCGACAGCCGTCGCCGAGAAGGCAATGTATTGCCAAAAATCGTCCGTAGGGGCAAGGTTCATCCTCGCCCGTAACTCGCCCCTAGCACTTGAACCGTAGGGGCGAGGTTCATCCTCGCCCGCAACTCGCCCAAGTTCTTGCATCAGTTCCGCTGTATGGCGGTGCCCGGTCGGTTGAAATGAGCGCACCGCACCGCTTCTGTCGGGGTGATGGCTCCCGCCCCCTGGTGTCGCGCCCGCCGCTGAAGAGCCAACTTTTGCTTCCACCACGAGAGGGAGCGAGCTATTTACAAGACCTGCTCGATAGAGCGGCGCCAATCCCAGGATAGCTGCAGTTGCCATACAACCAGTACCGCTGACGAGCGTCGCAGACGGCAGTTCTGCACGATGCAGTTCAGGCAGACCATAGACGGCTTCAGCCAGAAGATGAGAAGCGCAATGCGGCTCGTTATACCACTGCTCATAGAGACCGGCTGAGCGCAACCTGAAATCTGCTGAAAGATCGATAATCCTGGGCGCGCTTCCCCGATAACGTTCGATTTCCCTTGCCGACACACCATGTGGAAGGCAGAGAAACAAGATGTCACATGATGTCAGATCCTCAGAACGACAGAAACGTAAAGAACTCAGCTTACGCAGATTTGGATGGACACTATACACGTATTGTCCGGCATGACTGTTGGAAACAACCTGTGTCAACTCAACCTGGGGGTGAAAGAGCAGAAGACGCAGTAATTCTCCTCCTGTATAGCCAGACCCACCGACAATAGCAACTCGCAGTCGACTCATCTCACAACCTCCTCCCCGTCTCCTTCTCGTAGGGGCGGGAGTGGTAGGGAAGAGGGGCGGGGACGCTTGCGTCGCCCACCGTCCTACTCGTCACCCCACCGATTACATAATCAATCATCGCACCGGGAATATCGACGCCTGTCGGAGCAATGCTATTGCGAAACTCCATCGTGGCATTGATCTCGTTGACAAGCAGGCCGCGTTGTGGGTCTTCCAAAACATCAACTGCCAGTATGCCGCCACCAACTGCCTGTGCTGCACGCACGCACAGGCCATCAAGCTCAGGAGTGACAGGGCAGTTACTGGCAACCGCGCCACGAGCAGTGTTTGTGACCCAATGTTCGCTCGTACGATAAATCGCACAAACGGTCCGCCCTCCAACGACAAACGCACGAATGTCACGCTGCTGCTTTGCGATATACTCCTGAACGTAGTGGATACGATGCTGATAGGAACCAAGCGTCTCCTGGTGTTCGAGTACCGCTTCTGCCGCGTCACGATCATTAACGCGCGCCAACAGACGGCCCCATGAACCAGTTGTGGGTTTGAGCACAACTGGATAGTCCAGCATCTCAATACCCCGCATGGTTACCTGCGGATCAAATGCGAGCAATGTACGTGGTGTCGGGATGCCTGCTTGCAGTAAGGCTAGCGTCGTGAGAAGCTTGTCGTTACAAGTTGCAGTTACCGCTGCCGAGTTACACACGCGTACGCCCCAATGCTCCAAAACTTGGAGTACAGCCAGACCACGCGCTTGACTCATGCTGCGAAAGAGGACGGCATCATACTCGCGCCACCGCTCATCTGGCCGTGACAGATCAAGTAGCAGTTCTCCATCATCGATAATGTCAAATGCAATTGCACGCTTTCTCAGCGCATCGATCAACAGTTTCTCTTCCACACGAATGCGTGACGTTAGAATAGCCAGGCGCATAGCGTTCATAGCGCTCATAGTGTTACTCCTCTCACTCTCCCCAATCTTCTTCAATCTGTGGCGCCAGAGCCACGGAAGGCGGTTCCAGGCGCAGCACTTCCAGTTCAGCACTACAGTCAGGACAATAGATGACCTCACCAACCATAAGATCTCGTACCGTAATTTCAGCTTCACATTCTGGACAGTTTGCCATGTGTTGTGTTCCTCCTTCAAATTCGACTACATCATTTTAGACAAACAAAAACGCTCGCCATCCTCCATGTACGGGAAGGACGAAGAGCGTTTTACGCAGATTTCGTGGTACCACCTTCATTTACTCACGCTTCGCAGCATGAGCCTCGTCGAGTACTAACATA